>Ga0315283_10002943_pt1 | contig 14446 bp, 14 predicted proteins | sample YL17G09_0_MG_FD_204541 | JGI IMG/M metagenome (GOLD analysis project Ga0315283, IMG submission 204541) | Sediment microbial communities from Yellowstone Lake, YNP, Wyoming, USA - YL17G09_0 | ecosystem: Environmental > Aquatic > Freshwater > Lake > Sediment | place: USA: Wyoming | collected... | reverse complement strand
TTGAACGGTCCCTTATGGAAAGAGGGAAGACCATCAAGTTGATCCAGCAGGTTAGAGGGGAAAGCGAATTGTCGGTGGCGGCTGCATCCGTGCTGGCGCGCGCCGAGTTCGTAGACTGCTTGCATCGTCTGTCCCAAAAATGGCAACTTGAACTCCCCAAAGGGGCTGCGCCGCAGGTCGATCAGGCGGGAGTGGCATTTGTTCGAAAATACGGCGAAGAGAAACTGAATCAAGTCGCCAAGCTGCATTTCAAGAACCTTCAGAAAGTCCGTGGACTGACCAGCCGCCTGCTCTGAGCAATTCCCCGCATATTTCCTCCGTATTCCGAATCTGGACGGAATGACGCATCTCCATACGGTTCCGCCGGTAAAATTGCCCCTGCAACTGCCGATATACTAAAGGTCGACATTGTAACAGGGGACAGAGGACAAAAAATGATTCTGGCGGAATATCTCTTTCTGGTGCTCCTGGTGTTGGTCAGCTATTCGACCTACCGGGCAAAAGAACGTTATTTCTATCGGTCGAAAGACAGCTATAACAAATTGATGATTGGGCAAATGCTTTGGGCGTTCCTGCTGCTCGTGCGCGTGCTTGGCGAAAGCGGTTCTTTGGGGCAATTACCCGTTTTGTCTCAGACCGGGTATCGATATCTCGCGGAGGCGTTTCTCCTGGTCTCCGGTGGTCTATTCATCATCATAGGCGCTACCGAATGGATTAACCGCATGACCCGCGCTGATCTCAAGTCTACTCATTATCAGAAGCGTCTTGACTTCCTGTCAGCGGTCGCCAATCTCAGCCGCGCGCAGCACGAGGTTTTCCCGTTTCTGGATAAACTCCGCGGACTGGTACTGCACTTCACCAAAGCGGTCTCGGTTAACTTCTATCGCGAGGACCAGTTCTCCGGCAACTTCGTCCCCGCCGAGTCGAATACGATCCCGCTAACTGATCATGCTCCACTCCAACATTGGTGCCGTTCTGTCCAACGTTCGCAGCGGCTGTCGCTCGTTCCTTACGAAGCATCCGAAGACAAAAAGCCAACCGTCATCATACCTGTACAAGACAAGGCCACGGAACCTCTGGTAACGGTAATTAACTGGGAGCAGGGCGCACACATCGATACTGACCTGCTGCAATTGCTTGATCTTCTGACCGTGCAGTTGGGGGGTGCGCAAGTTTGCGCTGCGACCGGGAATGTGCAGGTTGACGAGACCACGGCAACGCTCGAAAAGCTGCGTAGCGATCTGGCCGCAGTTGACCGAATTCAAGACGCCATTCACTTGGTTGACGAAGCGCTACATCGAATTGCGGAATACGAAATTTTGCGCATCGCAGTCTATGATTCCCGTGGTCACAATGTCACTCAATACTGTCTTGGACAGGGTAAGAACCTCCTGACCGAGCGCAACCGCTCCATCTCAACTCAAAAAACGCAGTTGGGTGCTCTGTTTCTGTCACCGCAGGTCACTTACAGCGACGCACTTGAACACAGTGAACTGGAGGATGATCGCTGGCTGATTTCCTGTGGCGCACGTTACGCGCTGACAATTCCGATCATGCTTGGTGACAAGCCGATCGCTGCTTTGACTATGGCCGCCGAGAAACAGTGCCCTGATAAGGAGTTCGGAGAGAAGATTGCCGCGATGTTGTCGGCAGCACTCGTGCCGTCAGTGCGAAGTGACATATTCTCGCATCAACTGGTCGCCTACAATCGCCAAATCCTTGATCTCACCGGTTCTCTCAAGAAACTGCTGACGAGCGAAGACGCTCAGGGATTTATGGTCGGGCTTGCTGAAACCGTCGTGAAGAAGCTGCCGGCGACCTACTGTCGTTTCTGGCGATACGATTCGAATAGGGAGTCGCTCGAATTTGTGTCCGAGGCGCAAGCGCGCGATGTCAGCAGTCATGTCACTGAAGTGCGCAGTTTGCCGTTGTCACGGGCGCGCTGGCATAAGCTGGCGATACAGGCAGGACGCATGATGCTGATCAACCAGCGCGAAGAGCGAATGCAGATGGACGATCAGGAGTTGCTACAGTCGCTTGTTGTCGGTCTACAGTCGGCATTGTTGGTACCAATGATGGTTGGCCATGAGCCAATCGGCATCATGGCGGTAGCAGAATTGCGCAATTGGGAAAGACGCAGTTTCTCACTTTCTGATAGCGTGTTTGTGCGCGGCATCGCCAATATCGCGGCCCAAGCGTTGATGTCGTTAGCGGCTGCCAACCGGGTCGGGCAATTGGGCCGTCATGTCGAACGGCTGGAACGCAGCAAGCTGTTGGGTGAAGTGTTCTCTGATTTGCCCAAACGCTTCGCGACACCGCTGACATCAATCATGGCGCGTACGCAACAGTTGATTGACAAATCGGATAATCCGGACGAGCAGACGGCCAAGAATTTGGCGATCATCAAAATGCAGACCGAAAGAATGATGAAAGACGTGCGAACGCTGCAAGACACCCGATCAGAGAGTCTGCTGGGGAAGTAGCCGCTTTTAGAAATGCGCCAAGGTGGCGGGGATGTATAGTTTCGGATCGCTCACCTGCTCAGACGCCATCAGCAAGGTTGCTTCGTCAATGTGAAATCCTGCCGCCGTCAACATCCGAATGACTTCGAGTTGCTCCCCCTGAACAAACATGATCTGAAACTTGTGCCCCTGAGCAACTCCCCACTCGACAGCGTGTGCTAACAGAGACACCAAGTACTTTGGCTCAGAGGCGACGACCGGAGCGATCATACCACGACTGTTTACTACGGCGTAGCCAACCAATTTCTTGCCGTCATGGAAGATCAGCGTGTCGTAATTCTCATCCGCCAGCCAGAAGAAGTGTTCTTCCGGTCGCGCCAGTTGGCGAGCGCGTCTGTCGAGAGACGTCAGTCGATTGATATACTTCTCTTCAGTGATCTTTGTCACAGTGAGCTTAATCGGAGAGCGCAGCTTCTTAAATGACTTGTCATCATCCCGTTTGCGTTCCATCGTCAGTAGGGGTCGCTGCGGCGGCATTCCCATCTTGGAGTAAACAGCAATGGCTTGAGGATTATATGAGAAGGTCACCAACGCCCAGCGTTTGCACCCGTTCTTCTTGCCATAGCGCATTGCCTTACCAAGCAGCTTCTGTCCGAGACCTTTGGATTGAAGCGTCGGATCAACGAACAAGAATGCCAGATACCATTCTTCTTCTCGGATCAACGCCATTGAAAATCCGACGAGCTTGCCCGTCTTATCGACAGCTACGAATGATCCCTCAGGATCGGTCTTAAGCATGTGCACGAGCAGAGAGGGCGGTTGTTTGAGTTTCTTGATTCGAGTGGTCGACATTCCGCGTTTGCGACGCAAGTGATTGGCTGTGTTCATCACCAGCGTAAAGGCATCGATCAAATCCGCTTGTCGCGTGCGTCGAATTGTGATGGCTTTCAGATTCATCGCTCTGAATTACGGATTTGTTCAATTCGAAATCAACAAATAATGCGACGGCGTCAACATCCTTTATCGCAGAGACCTAGATTCAATGGCACAAGAGGGAATTCTTCTGTTCTGGCAGGTCTTGATCCGGCGGCATATGATCTAACTGTATAGCATACTTGAGCAGATTCCCCAAGACCGACTGCCTGCGTTGATTTTGATAGCCGGATTGTGACCTGCCAGTCATCCGCATTGTTCTCACAGGTGGCAGGTCTCGCTCCCATCACCACCCACCCTCCTCCACTAAGACCTGCCACAACAGCCGAAACTGTTTTTTGAGTTGACTCGGAGCGCCCCGGACATTAGTATAGGCATGTCGGATTTGCGGAGTTTGAATGCTGAACGATAATGTACTGATAGTGAATCAGAACTACGAACCGTTGATTACTACAAGTGTTAAGCGAGCAATTGTTTTGGTATTTCTCGGCAAAGCGTCGATGGTCGAAGCCCGGCGGGGGCGAATGGTTCGCTCTGTCAGCCGTGTTTTTGAAGAACCATCCATTGTACGACTCGAGATCTACGCACGTGTCCCGCAGAAGCAAGTGATGCTTAACCGCAAGAATGTAATCAAGCGTGATGGCGGCGTCTGCCAGTATTGCGGCACAACCTCCGGCGCCATGACTGTTGATCATGTTGTTCCCAAGCTGCGCCGCGGTGGCGACAACTGGGAGAATCTGGTTTGTGCCTGCGACAAGTGCAATAACAAGAAGGGCAATCGTTTGCCGGAGGAAGCCGGGATGCGACTGCGCAGCAAACCTCGCCGACCAAGCAACCTGACTTTTATTCGTCAATTGGTCACCAAAGGCGACGAGGTCTGGAAAAAGTACCTCTTTGTGGGATAATTCATGGCAAAACAAGTGATTCTCTCCGGCATGCAGCCGACCGGTCGACTGCATCTTGGCAATCTTGAAGGTGCGCTGGCCAACTGGGTGGCGCTGCAAGATGACTACGATATGTATTGCTGCATCGTCGACTGGCATTCTCTGACCGCCAGATTCGATGATCTGGCATCCATGGACGACGACATCGTGCAAATGGCGATTGATTACCTGGCGGCCGGTCTTGATCCCCACAAGGTCGCGATCTTTATCCAATCACAAGTCAAAGAACACGCCGAACTGCATTTACTGCTGTCGATGATTACGCCCACGCCTTGGTTGGAGCGGGTGCCGTCATACAAAGAGAAATCCGAGAAACTCGGGCTCGACAGCTATGGCTTCCTCGGCTATGGTCTTCTGCAGGCAGCGGACATCCTAATCTACCGCGCCGATTTTGTGCCGGTGGGCAAGGATCAATTGCCGCATATTGAACTGAGTCGGGAAATAGCTCGCCGGTTCAATTCCCTCTACGGCGAGGTTTTCCCTGAGCCGCAGGCCAAGCTGGCGAAATTTCCCGAAGTGCCCGGTATCGATGGTAACAAAATGAGCAAATCCTACAACAACGAGATTGCCATTGCCGACACTCCGGAAGTTACGACTGACAAGCTCAAGAAGATGTTCACTGATCCTCAGAAACTTCGCAAAGGTGATCCCGGTCGACCGGAAATCTGCCCGGTCTTTACGCTGCACAAGATTTACACGCCGCAAGAACAGTGGGATGCCATTGATCGCGCCTGCCGCTCGGGCGAACTTGGTTGCGTGGCCGACAAAAAAGACCTTGCCGAAAGCATTAACAAAACGTTAGAACCTATACGGCAAAAGCGCCGCGAGTTGGAAGCCAATCCCGGCTATGTCAATGATGTGCTGGCGGAAGGCGCCAAACGCGCCCGAGCACGCGCGCAAGAAACGATGGCAATGGTTAGAGAGAAGATGCATCTGCGATGACCGAAGAACAACTGTATGACGACGTTGAAGTAAGCGCGGAGGGTTTTCCGGTCAAGATCGAAGGTTTCGAGGGGCCGCTCGATCTGCTTCTGTATCTAATCCGCAATCAGGAAATCGACATCTACGACATTCCCATCGCCAGGATCACGGGACAGTACTTGGAGTACATCAAAGCCATGAAACTGCTCAACCTCGAAATTGCCGGGGAGTATCTTCTGATGGCGGCGACGTTGATTCGCATTAAAGCGCGTCTGCTCATGCCGCGCCATCCCGAGATCGACGGCGAAAACGAGGACCCGCGTGAAGAACTGATCGTAGCGCTGCTGGAATACAAGCGATTCAGAGAAGCTGCCGAGAAAATGACGATCATGGAAGTCAAAGAGCGGCAGATTCTCAAGCGTGGTGATTTCTCTTATCTGAGTAAGGAAGTGCAGGAGACTTTCACCATGGAAGCAACCCTGTACGATCTTGTAAGTGTCTTCAATGATGTGATGAAATCGGCGGCGCAGGAACCGGCGCATCAAGTCCGCAACTATGAGCTGTCAATTGAAGATCAGGTGGAATACATTCTCAGACTCCTGCAGGATGCTGACCAGCTCACTCTTACAGAGCTACTTCTTGCTGATCCCAGTCGCTTTTATTGCGTAGTCACTTTTGTGGCGTTACTGGAACTTGTCAAGCTACAGCGCGTATCTGCGAGACAGCACCGACATTTTGGGGAAATCTATGTCGTCCGACTCTGAACAGACCGGTTACACTGAAGAAGAAATCAGCACTATAGAAGCGGTGCTGTTTTCATCACCGCGACCGTTGCCTACTAACGACCTCAAGAAGCTGTTGAGTTCGCGGCATAAAGGCGGCGTGAGAGGAATCATCGACAAGCTGAATCAGAAATACGCTGAAAACGGTAACACCTTTCGCATCCGTGAAATCGGCGGTGGACTGCAATTCTATTTGATTCCCGACTATGCGATTCAGGTCGAAAAATACTTCTCCGTGCAGCGCAACCGCCGCTTGACACCCGCAGGTCTCGAGGCGTTGGCAATCATCGCCTACAAGCAGCCGACTACCAAGGGTGAGGTTGAGCAGATTCGCGGAGTGGCCTCGGACGGCGTAATTCAAACTCTGCTTGAACGTAAGCTAATCAAGCCCGCAGGCAGAGCCGAACGGATCGGCAAACCTCTTCTGTATGCCACGACAACCAATTTCCTCGAATACTTCGGAATCACCAGTCTTGAGCAGCTACCCAAGCTGGCCGAGATGTTACGTCGTCCAACCGGAAGCCCGCTGCAAAAATCCCTCGACTTTCGAGGGGAGGATGTGGCTGCCGAGGACGAACCGGCAGAAGCTCAGGAATCCGAAACATAGCCGTGCGCCTGAACAAATTTCTCAGTCAATGCGGAGTTGCCTCACGTCGAGCGGCAGATGAAATGATTGCCGCCGGGAAGGTCTCGGTAAACAGTGAAGTGGTCACCAAACTTGGCTTGGTAATTGACGAAACACACGACAATATCCTTGTCAACGGCAAACCGTGCGTGATACCGGCTGCGCATGTGTATCTGCTGCTGAACAAGCCGCGAGGATTTCTGGTGACGCTAAAGGACAATTACGGCCGCAAGACAATTAAGAATTTGATCCAAGGTGTGTCGAGCCGGGTCTATCCCGTGGGACGACTCGACTACGACTCCGAAGGATTGCTGCTCCTCACAGACGATGGCGAACTCTCCTTTCGACTTGCGCATCCAAGTTACGGCGTCAAGAAAGTCTACACAGTCCAGGTGAAAGGCAGCTTCAAGTCTGAGGATCTCCGCTATTTCTACGACGGAATCCCTCTGGAAGACGGCCACGTCGCTCACGCGCGCGTCAAAATCCTTGAACGACAGGACGATTCGACGGTACTGTCAATCGAACTGGCCGAGGGGCGCAAGCGGGAGATCAAACGCATGTGCAAGGCAATCGGCTATCCGGTGCTATCGATTTTGCGGGTCAAGTACGATGAATTGACGCTGCATGGAGTGGAATCCGGCAAGTGGCGCTATCTCACTCAGGCGGAAGTAGAGCGGCTGCGGCGCAAAGTCGGTTTGCATTAGCGGTTGCTTCCGGACAATTCCCGTTCTTCATTTTTGTTGACTCCGCGAGTCTTCTTCAATTAAATTAAGTGCTTCCGTTGACTCATGGAAGTAGGAAAACAAACAGCATAGCCTTGGAGGCCATTATGCGTCATTTCATAAAAATCCTTCTGGCAGCCCTAATTGCGGCGGGCCTAATCGGACTCGCCCAGCCGGCGTCGGCCCAGCTTGGTAGCCTGAAAAAGAAGGTCAAGAATAAAGTTGAAAAGAAGGCGGACGACAAGGTCGATCAGAAATTGGACGAGGCCGTTGACAAAGCGGCAGGCGATGGAGAAAAATCAGAAGAGGGGAAGGAAGAGAAATCTGCCGACGCCAAGCAGCCAGCGCCTGTAGCCAAAGGTGGCACTGCTACAGCCGAGGACATGAACTTATATACCAAGTACGATTTCATTCCAGGAGACAAGGTCATTTTCTATGATGACTTGGCCAATGAAGAAATGGGAGAGTTTCCCTCCCGTTGGAATCTTGACAACGGCGTATTCGAGATCGTCAAGCAACACGGCCAGAATTGGATAATGTGTACTGACCAGGGTGGAATCATGCCCAAGATTCCGGTCGGCCCGCTGCCCCCCAAATACACGGTGGAAATGGACTTCTACATCAAAGGTGGCGAAGCTAAACCGCATTGGTACACGATTATGTGGACCAACAACGATGGACAGGAACTCGGCTATATCAACTGCACCAATGGGAAAAACGCGCGACTGCGAATCGGCAGCAAGGACATTTCCTCCAAAGATTTGCAGAACCCGCTTTCGGAGGGCAGACACACCATGCGGATCATGGCGACCAAGACGACTATAAAATGCTACATCGACAACGAGCGCACGGCCAATGTTCCGGCGGTCGAAGGATTCGCGCCATACGGTCTGAAGGTATGGATGGATCTCTGGGGCGATGAAGTGAATAATCCGATGTTGATGGGCACTTTCCGCTATGCCGAAGGAGGCAAGACTCTCAAGCAACAGCTTGACGAGACCGGCAAAATCGTCACGCACGGCATCCTGTTTGACTCCGGTTCTGACAAAATCAAAGGCGAGTCGTACAAGACGCTTGCCGATATCGGAGGGTTGCTGACAGAGAATCCGGCGCTGCGCCTTTCGATAGAAGGGCACACCGACTCCGATGGCGCGGACGACGCCAATCTCAAGCTGTCGCAGAATCGTTCGGCCTCGGTGCGCACCTATTTGATCGACAACTACAAAATCGACGGCGGTCGTCTTGAGACCAAGGGCTTTGGCGAATCGAAGCCGATCGACGTCAATACCAGCGCTGAAGGTAAGGCCAATAACCGTCGTGTAGAACTGGTAAAGCTATAGTTTGGAAATCATTGGCGCTCATCTGTCAGAAAGAGGCGCCAATCTCTAAGATCAGATTCTGGAGGGAAACATGAATCTCGTAGACAGAGCCAAGAACATCATCATGACGCCAACCACGGAATGGGAAGCGATCAAGACGGAGACCCTTTCCACCGGCGAAATGATCGGCGGTTATGCCGCAATACTGGCGCTGATACCGGCCGTAGCAGGCTTCATTGGCAAGTCGCTGATCGGCGTCTCGCTATTGGGTTCGACGATCAAGATTCCGATTGTGCCCGGGTTCCTCTGGGCAGTGTTGACGTACATCATGTCGTTGGTATCGCTCTGGATCATGGCGATGATCATCGACGGCCTGGCGCCCTCCTTTGGCGCCACCAAAGACATGAGCGGCTCGATGAAAGTCTCGGTCTTTTCGATGACCGCTGCCTGGGTTGCGGGAATCTTCTCCATTATTCCGCTGCTGGGAATTCTCGGCATTCTCGGATTGTACTCACTCTACCTGCTCTATGGGGGAATGAAAACCATCAAGTCTCCTGCCCCGGACAAAATGATGGCGTACTATCTTATCACGATCGTTGTGGCAATCGTCGTCTACTTCGTCATCTCGATGGTCGTGAGCGCCGTGGTGCTCGGACCTTACTTGGCAACGGAAGTACTGCGAGGAATGTAGCATTTTCATGCGGGCAGGGGCGGCGTCTGGCCTTGCCCGCATTGTGTTCCCAGTTGCAACACGGTTCCCCACAGCTTGCTGTGGGTTGGTTGCAGACAAGAAAAGGGCGGATTGCATGACGAGACTCAAGCACTATGATGATACGGTGCTGTAGGTCGGTGTTCCAAGCCCCTTCTGTGTGAATCAAGTCCAGTACCATCATCAAATGCGCTTTGACTCACATCCCGCATGTGACCTTATGACGGGGCGAGAAACCCGACATTCTTCTTGTTTCGATTGAGCCAGTGATGTCGGGTTTCTCACTCTGTGGGTCCATAACCTCACAGGCGCCACAGCGCGTGTCTCACACCATTGAGAGATTCATCGATCAGACTACCGTTCGGAACCCGATCTACTGCCGAATTTGAAAGCGGCAGGTCACGCCCTCACAACAGGGCATCCCGTCCGCTAAGACCTGCCGCAACATGAAAAGCCCACTCTTCGTTTCGGAAATTCCCTGACAAGCCACGGGACTTCACATACATTGCCGTCCATGTCGGTTACGCCCCTTGTTGCTTCGCTGCTGTTTTTTGCGGGCTTTTTCGGAGGTCTGGTTGATTCCATAGCCGGTGGTGGCGGGTTGATCACGCTGCCGGTGCTGCTGGCCTTTGGATTGCCGCCACATCAAGCGCTCGGCACCAACAAGTTCCAATCGACCTTCGGCAGCATCACGTCATCATACAATTACGTCAAGCATGGCGGCATCAGCTTGCGCGCAGCGATCTGGGGCATCGTGTTCACGATCATCGGGGCGGCCACCGGTGCACAGGTTGTGCAGATGGTGAATGCCGACATACTTCACTGGATCATTCCTTTCCTGCTTCTGGCGATACTCGTGTACACGATTTTCTCACCCGATCTGGGCAAGCACGATTCGCGTCCGCGCTGGTCGCAGTTGGTTTTTTATCTGGTTTTCGGCCTCGGTATCGGCTTCTACGACGGCTTCTTCGGCCCGGGCACAGGTTCCTTCTGGCCGGTCGCGATGGTGCTACTGCTGGGATTGAATCTGGTCAAGGCAACCGGCTATACCAAAGTAATGAATTTCACCAGCAACATTGTCTCGCTGGTTGTGTTCTTCATCGGCGGCAATATCGTGTTCTTGCCCGGACTCTGTATGGGACTGGGAGAAATACTTGGCGCCAAAATCGGCACGACTCTGGTTATCAAGAAGGGTGTTAAGTTCATTCGCCCCGTATTTATTGCCGTCGTGCTCGCGACAACGCTAAAGCTGTTCTACGACAATCTGAAATAGCTGCGGGCAACTGCCGGGCAACGAAGCAACACCTATGATCTCCGTCCGGCAAACTCGCGCTTATTGAACAGTACTACTGCCGCCGAGAACAGCAGTATCGACCAGAGCAGATAATAGGTAATACCTTTGAAGAGAGGCATGACTGTCGGGATGTCTGCGGTGAACAGCGCTTGCACGCTATAAGAGATATCAGAATCGAGAGAAAGGAATCTGAATCCTTTTCCCAAGACCCGGCACCAGGCTGGTGACAAAGAAAGGAATATCTTCGCGAGCAGGGCCAGAAACGCCCAGCCAAGAACGGCCGTGGCTGCAAGCAGAGGATTAAGGAGGCTTGAAAAGAAGGCGCCGGCTGCAAAATATACCAGATAGAACAGCAGTTCCTGAATGAGATAGAGGGGAAAAGACAGAGGGATACTGAAACGGAAGAAGAGCAGGTGGGCGAGCAAGTAGAAAGCCACCACAGCACCGAGGTAAATCAGCAGAGCATACAGACAGCCCAGCGATTTGCCGAGGAGCAGTTCGATCCGTGATAGGGGGCGCGCCATAAAGGTCAGGAGGGTGCCATCTTTTTCGTCTTGACGCCACAGGGTCGCGCCGAGCATCAACGCCGCCACTAAGCCAAAGAAGCGGGCAAAGCCGAAGTACATCAAAGCCGTGTCCGCGCCCACGGTACGGTTGCCGCTGACCACTCCCATCAAGATGACGGGGAGGATCGTGAACAAAGAAATGCAGCCGCAACCGATTACATAGATCAGTATCATCCGCGAATGCCGCAATTTCGCCAGCTTATGCAGCGCGATCGTGTTAATCATCCGACAGTCCCTCCTGGTGCAGCAGCCGCAGGAACTGACTTTGCAAACTTCCACCGAGTGCCTTGAGCGAAACGATGTCACCACCATGCTGTAGGATTACCTGCAAAGCGAAATCCTTGGACTCCCGGTCGGGACAGGTAACTTCCGTTCTCCCTCGGTCATCGGTGTTCTTGGTATGACCGCTCAGAGCAGTCCAAAGCTCGGCATCGCCACCTGTGAATACAATCTTGTAGCCGCGTTCGTCTGCCGCCAGCAGCGAGCTGACTCTGTCGTATGCGAGCAACTCTCCTTGATTGATAATGGCCACACGGTCAGCGATGTCTTCAACGTCCGACAAGATGTGCGTCGAGAGAAAGACAGTCTTCCCTTCAGTGCGCAATTTTGTGAATAGCTGTTTGATGCGCGCTTTGGCAATTGGATCCATCCCCGAAGTCGGTTCATCGAGTATCAGAATCTGCGGGTCACCGATCAGCGCCTGCGCCAGACCGATCTTCTGCGTCATGCCTTTAGAGTAATTTTTGATTCGGACATTGGCTGCATCGGGCATATCGAGGAAAGTGAGCAACTCAGGGATATGCGCAGCGACCAAATCCTGATTGCGTCCACTGAGTGAACCGAACAGTTTCAGAAATCGCGTGCCGGTGAGAAAACCGTCAAAGGCGAATATCTCCGGCAGAAAACCGACCTGCTGTCGCGACTTCGGATCACGTGAGTCCAAGCCCATGATCTCGGCGTGACCGGAAGTTGGAAAGAGAATATCCATCAGAACATGCATGGCTGTCGTCTTGCCGGCGCCGTTTGGTCCGAGAAACCCGACTATCTCGCCGGGCTCGACGGCAAAGCTGATGCTGTTCAAAGCCCGTTTGCTGGCGCCGCGTTCTCGATAAGTTTTGGCCAGGTTATCGAATCTGAGCGCCGGTGTCATTTCCGATCTCCGTCGCCAAATTGGAACTGGAATTCCCCTTGTTTGCCCGTCATGCGATTCAGCATTTCCAGTCGATTGACAGTTTCCGCCATCCTACCCTCCTGATAGCCCTCTATCACTTCGACAACAGAACCGTTCGCCGCAAAGACGGCGGTGCAGGGAAGACTGCGAATCGGATTGCGGTCGAGAAACCCGCCTTTCGGTGAGTGTGCGAAGGGAAGATCGGGATTATCAAAGTCGACGGCGCTTCGGGCAACCGGAAGCGAGTCGAACAGATTAACGAGATGTAACGTTGCCAGAGTATCAAACTCCGGCTTCTTGCATACTGACAGTGCTTCGCTGACCAATTGCAGACTCCGTTCCGAAGCGGCTTTCCAGAAGATCACCACAGTATACTTGTTGGTCGTATCAGGTAGTGTTATAGCAGCGCCGGTATTGGTCGTGAAGCTCAACGCAGACGCTCGCGCACCGGCGCCACCACTCTCCTTGCTGTTGATAATGCTCACCTGCCAGATGACAAGCAGAACTGCCGCGGCAATCAACGCTGTCTGGTAGTACCTAACTTGGCGAAGCAGCACACTCAACCGCTATGCTCCCTGCCGTATACCGAGTGCATCAAGCTGCTTGGCGAGTTTGCGGAGACGTCCGAGGACCATCCCGATTCCGAACGATAGCAGTCCGAAACAGAAACTCAATGCCATGATCCCCAACGCGACATACAACTTGGCTTGCTCTACGATAGCAACCATGGCATCCTGGTGCAGAATGGCGGTGATAAAGTCGTTCGAGGTGGTGATCTGCCTAATATCAAAGGCTGACTGTAGAAGCTGGCCAACGACACAACCGACAATTACAATTGCTGCGCCGACGATCTTGAAAAAGAGTCCGATGAGAATCCTCCTTGAGCGCCCACTATAGCCTATTAGGACGCATCACACAATCCCAAAGTTGCAGTCTTAAGAATACTCTCTGCTTCTTCAATCCTCATCAGAAAAACTGTGACGAGCTCAGGTAGTACGTCCAACTTTTCGTGGAAGTATTGAAGATCACGTCAGCGCGTCCCAGCCTCGGCCACCGCTTGAAAGCCAGGCGCAGGCCACCGCCAAATGACCAGTACGGATCACGGAGCGCCTCCGAGGCATCGCGATACCTGCCCCACAAACTCGCGGCATCGACAAACAACGCGGCTTGGGAGTACCAATGCTTTGTTTCGATCAATTTCCTCCGAGTTTCCAAGTTACATCCAAGGAAGTGGTCACCGCGATCATACTTGTCGCGATAGCCGCGAACGTTGTAGCTCCCGGAAAGCGCATAGGGCGGCACGCGTTCATCGCTTGAAGATGTCGAATACTGCAAACGCGCGCACAGGTTGATGTCATACCTCACAACGAATCCCCGTCCGGTAAACTGCAGTCGCCATTTTTCGAAGCGATTGCCGGGAAGTTCCCTGATTATTGTCGCGCCTGATGTTAATTGCACTCCCTCAAAGTAGAAATGATCGGAATAGATTCGCCCCAGACTCAAGGCGGCGCCGAGAAAGTAGCGTGGATAATCGATTTCCCGTCGCGCCCGAGCAGGCGGTTCGGCGGGAGACACCAGACGCCAGTTCTCCCGACTGTAGCCCACGAACAGACTGGGATAGACCTTCTCGCCGGCGCGAAAGCCCAGATCGACGGTGACATATTTGTTGAGATACCGGTAGGTGGTTTCAACGCTGTCGATAACGGCTTGGTCCTTCTGTCGTTCATAAGCGGCGCTGAATCCCACCAGGAAATCTCGCCCCAGCGTTCTCGGCAGACTGACATCAAGCACATAGGAATTCTCTCCCTCAAAACGACGATAGTAACCTCTGACGTTGCAGAGATAGCCGGCGAGGTCGCGTTCATGGGCGCCGATCATCCAATCGAAACTATCGTCGGTCTTGCCCGCCGAGAGTAACGGGGTGAGCGTCCAAATTTCCTTGAGATTAAACACGATGTCGACCGAGTCGCCGTCTTCCGTTACCTCTGATCGCACTTC
>Ga0315283_10002942_pt1 | contig 14448 bp, 4 predicted proteins | sample YL17G09_0_MG_FD_204541 | JGI IMG/M metagenome (GOLD analysis project Ga0315283, IMG submission 204541) | Sediment microbial communities from Yellowstone Lake, YNP, Wyoming, USA - YL17G09_0 | ecosystem: Environmental > Aquatic > Freshwater > Lake > Sediment | place: USA: Wyoming | collected... | reverse complement strand
CAGGGACCCTTCGATGGTGCTGAAGGTCGCGGACATAGTGAAGGCCGTCGGGCGCGGCTTTTCACCGGAGAGGGCATTCGAGCTGCTCAAGGACGATTGCTACTTCGCGCTCTTCGACATCCAGGACTATGTCGGGAAGAAGCCAGACAGCATCCACAGGATGAAGGCCAGGGTCATAGGCACCGGCGGCAAGACCCGCAGGATAATCGAGGATCTGGCCGAGGTGGAGCTCAGCATCTACGGCGACACCATCGGGGTAATAGGCGATATCATCGCTCTCGAGACCGCAAAGGTCGCGCTGGACATGATCCTCAACGGCGCCGAGCATTCATCGGTCTACACGTTCCTGGAAAGGAAGAGGCGCGACAGGCACCTCGAGGAGATGCACAGGCCCGAACCTCGCGAAGACATAGACAAGCCCGAGCCTCGCGAAGACCTAGACAGGCCCGAGCCTCGCGAGGATATCGACATGCCCGCAGAAAAGCCCGCAAAGAAAGAGGGCTCCGGCGAAGAGGAATGAGCCTTACGAGAAACTGGGCGGCATGATGACGACGAAATAGCGGGCCTTTTTGCTGCCGGGGTTCCTGAGCGAGTGCGGCGTCTCCGATTTGTGCCAGATGCAGTCGCCCTTCTTCAGGAGGTAGCGCTTTCCGCCTATGTCGAATTCGACCTTTCCTTCAAGGACGAAGCGAATCTCCTCGCCCTTGTGGGCGTAGGCCTGTCCGAACTCCGTGTGGGGCTCCAGTGTCACCATTAGGCCCTCGAAGTTCTTCGATTTGGCGAGCATCTCGACAACCTTGCCCTCGGCGTCCGGGGCATTCTTGTGGGTGACCTCTGCCGACCTGTAGACCAGCACATCCTGGTTCATTTCATCCATTCCTCGTCCGGTGCACGGCGCTCCCTCCGAATAAATATTGCGCGCTGCCTCGCACCAAAAACTATAACTAGGGTTTATCTGTATATTATGAACATATAGGAGGAACGCGGTTGCGGACCACCCTGGTTTTGCTCATTCTGTGTTGTCTCCTTTTCCAGGCATGCGGAGCGGCCGCTGCGCCTTCCGTTCCCAATGGGTCCCAGTCAACGACATCCCGATGGGCGGACTGGTCCCGGGATGCGGACAACGACAGGCTCGATGACGAGCTGGAGTTCTGGCTCGATAATCTTGAAGGGGACCGGTTCGATGTCATTATCTGTTATGACCGGAGCCCCTCGAGAATAGATACGGGAGAACTCGAGGCGGTCGGAGGGAGGGTGGATCATATTTCAAAGTACCTGCCCATGTTGACGGCGTCCCTGCCGCGCAGCGCAATAGATACCGTCCTGGCAATGCCCGGTGTCGCCCGTATCGAGGCGGGTGCCCGGCTCGAGTTCGCGCTCGACACGTCCGTGCCCTCCGTGGGCATCGATACGGTATGGAAAACAATGGGACTGCGGGGCTCCGGGGTCACGACAGCCGTCATCGATTCGGGCATCGACGGGAACCACACGGACCTCAACGACATGGACGACATCAACAATACCATAGACCCAAAGATAATAGCGTTCTACGATGCCGCTAGCTCGCCGGACATCACGGACGGCTCCCAGTGGCCCTTCGACCAGGACGGCCACGGATCGCATATTGCGGGTGTGGCCTCGGGAACTGGTGACGGAAATCCATTCGGGAAATACGTCGGCGTCGCACCGGGCTCGAACCTGGTGGGCGTCAAGATACTGGCCAACGGAAGCACGGACATGGCCAGCGGCGATGCCATCCGCGGCATCGAATGGGCGATGTCCAACGCCGGCAAGTTCGGCATTGGGATACTGAGCATGTCATTCGGCTCCAAGTTCCTCGCGCCCGGCATCACCAACGACGGCAACAGCGCCATGAGCCAGCTGTGCAACCAGGCAGTGGCCGAGGGGCTCGTGGTGGTGGCGGCAGCCGGGAACAATGGCCCCGCCCGTCGTTCCATCTCGCCCCCGGGAGATGCGCGCGACGTCATCACAGTGGGCAATGTCAATGACGACCACTCGCTCAACCCGACCTCCTCGAGAGGCCCGGTGGGCCGCTACACCAGCAGCTACACCAAACCCGATGTGTGCGCACCGGGAACGGACATATATTCCGCAGATGCCAACACCGGGGACAAGTTCAAGAGCCAGACGGGCACGAGCGATGCGTGCCCCCATGTGTCGGGACTCGTGGCAATCATGCTCCAGGCCAACCCGAAGCTCCGGCCGGCGGACGTGATGAGCCTGCTCCACAGCAGCGCAGGGAAGGACTCCAACTATCCGTGGCAGGGCTCTCCCAACAACGATTTCGGCTGGGGGGTTGTGGACGCCGTGCGCGCCGTGGAGAACTGCACGAACGGCACGATGCCGCCCGTGGTCCTGATACATCCGATGGAGAAGGCGAACGGGACTGTCCAGATAACCGGGACCGCAAGCTCCGCAAGGAGCAGCGTCCAGTCCGTGGAGGTCAGGATCGACGGCGGCTCCTACCGGCTCGCCACGGGCACGAGCGTGTGGAAATATTCCTGGGACACGACAGGGTATCCCAACGGGGCTCACACCATCACGGCCCGTGCGTTCGACGGCAAGCTCTATTCCTACGAGTACCGGATAGCAACGCGCGTGGACAATCTGGTCATCAACATCACGCCCATCCAGAGACCGGACCCCCTCATAGGGGAGTGGACTTTCTCGGGCCACGCCGGAGGCTCTGGCATACGCGAGGTGCAGGTCAGGATCGACACCGGCTACTGGATAAAGGCAGCGCTCACGCCGGACGCCGGAAACGCCACCTCGAAATGGGAATATTCCATGAACACTACCAAGCTCACAAACGGCAAGCACCGCCTCGAGGCGAGGGCGTTCGATGGCGCAAGATATTCAGGTGAGGCGGCGCTCGATTTTAATGTCGAGAACCCCGTAAAGAAGACGCCGAGGAAGACGGGAGGTCTCTCGCTGCCGGGCTTCGAGGCTTTGCCCCTGCTTGCGGTGGCGGCCCTGCTCCTGTTGGGCAGGCGGCGCCGGCCCTGAGCATCCCCGTTATTTACTTTTAGGTTCACATAGTATACTTTATAACCAGTAAAGGAGAATTACCATGGGGCGTTCAGGCCCGGAGCGTTTCGGGGGAGTTGTGTGAGCATGCTGGGTCCACGATTGGCGGCCGTTGTCCTCACGGTTTTATTGACGGTCCCCGCAGGATTCGTCATGTGGACCGCGGAGGCATCCCCACCGCCTTTTGGAGTTGGGGACTGGATCGTCACAGGGCCCGAGTTCATCTCGGACCAGTCCATCGTTCTCGACGGCAATCTTATAATCTATAGCGGAGGCGTTCTCACATTGTCCAACACGACGCTCCTTGTCTTTTGCGCATACTCTGGCGAGCACCAGATAACGGTCTACGCGGGCGGCACTCTCAACATCATCGACCGCTCCGTGGTTGGAAGCATGGACCCGATGGTGCGCCACAGCTTCAGTATTGTAGCAGGCGCGACCATACGCTTCGAGGACTCCGATTTCGACGCCGCCGGGGCCATGGGCCCGTGGTTCTGGACTGCGGGCGGGATAGGCATCGGCACCTCATCAGCCACGATAAAGAACTGCACCTTCAGGGGCAATGTCCACGGGGACTCGGTGCACTGGGGATGCGCGTTATCGGTGAGTGCGGCCGGGCTGACCCTCAACGACTGCAGATTCATCGGCAATGACTGGGGCATAGTATCCACCAGCCCCAATCTCAAGCTGGTCAACTGCTCGTTCTCGAACAACTGGGACGCTGTGGTCGGCTTTTTCGGCGGCATGGAGGTGGACAACTGCACATTCAACGACAACGCGAACGGCATCGTGATTGACGGTACGACCCTCACGGTTCGCCAAACTGAATTCTTCAGCAACGCCCGCACCGGCGTGCGGTGTCAGCCGGAGAGCGGGCTCGGCGTGGCCGGCGGCACCGCCCATGTCAAGCTGGAGGATTGCAGGTTCGAGAGGAACCGTGTCGGTATCGACGCCCAGTGGGCCTACTTCTCCGATATGACCGGCATGGTCTACATGTACCACGTTCTCGAGATAGTGAACAGCGTGTTCAAGGACCATAGGGTGGCGGCCATCGATTGGCCCATGAGGGAGCGCACTGACAACTACCCGAACCAGACCAGCCTGAGCATGTGGAGGGCCAACGCCGACTGCGGGGCCATCAACGACACCATAGATTTCAACGGGAAGGTGCGAGTTGAATCCGGCGGTAAACTGACGCTGGACCACACAACGTTCAAGTTCGACGGCTCGGTGGACGGCGACACCGGCGTCGAGGTGAGGTCCGGCGGCACCCTCAGGCTGGTCACCAACTCCACGCTTCGCACGGCCTTCGGGATGTTCATGTACGAATTCGCGGCGAGACCGGGCTCCGCATTCGAGATGGATGATTCAGCCCTACGCGATTGCGGGTGGGAGCCGGCCCCCCTGGAACACTCCGGTCCATACATCGAGACGGGAAATCTGCGGGTCCTGAACTCCACATTGGACTTTTGTCATTACGGCATGGTTCTGTGCAACGAAACCGGTGCGTTCATCGACGGCTCGACTGTCCGGGGCCTGACCACCGGGTTCTTCATGGTGGCCTCGGACATACTGCTGCGCAATTCCACCCTCGCAGGCGTGGGAGGCTTCACAGCCAACCTGGTCGGCGCATCATTGCTCGAATCCCTCAATTCGCAGTTCGAGAGGGACAGGCTCATATTCGCCGATACCAAGGGGATGGTGAACATAAGCTGGTACCTGGATGCCAAGGTCGCGTGGGCCAACGGCAGCGCGGCGGCCGGCGCCAACATCTCCATAGAAGACTTGGAGGGAAATGCATCCCTGCGCTCGTCGGTGGGCAAGGACGGCTGGCAACGAGGCATCATCCTAAAAGAGGTCTCCATGTCACTATCCGACACGAGGAGGTTCACTCCGCACAACGTCACCTGCGCCCAGACCAATATTACGGGCGCTTCGCTGGTAGAGATGAATGGCTCGCTCTCGAAGACCTTCAGGCTCATCGATGGCCAGATGCCTGCCATCAGGGTATACCAGCCCGCTGAGGGAAGCTGGGTAAGGACTGGCAGCGTGCTCGTGAACGGCACCGCTACAGACAACATCCGCGTCGGGAGCGTGGAGCTGGTGGTGGACGGTTTCCGCAGGCACCACGTCTATTCCGCCGAGGACCAGGGCGGGGCCGTTGTCGAGTGGAACATCACATTGGAGCTCTCCGAGGGCCCGCACTCGATAGAAGCCCTCGTGATGGACGGCTCGGGGAATCTCGCTTCCGAGCTCGTCAACTTCCAGGTGGACACGATAGCACCGAGGCTCTACTTCACGGAACCGCCGAACGGATTCCTCACGAACAGCTCACTGATCTCCGTGAGCGGGGTGGTCGAACCCGGAGCACGCGTGCTGGTCCAGGATTCCGAGGTCATCGTGCTGGGGGAGAGGTTCGCCGGGACGGTCCTGCTTTCCGAAGGCGAGAACACCATATTCGCCAAGGCGACGGACCGGGCCGGCAACGAGAACACGAGCGCAGTGCGTATCTGGCTCGACACGCTCCCGCCTGCCCTGAACATCTACAGCCCCCAGGACGGCCTGTCCCTCAATTTCCCAATGGTCGAGGTGAACGGCACCATGGAGGAGGAGGCGCTCGTCTTCGTGAACGGCCGCTGGGTGGCGCCCGTGGAGGGCCCCGGCCGTTTCCGGACTGCGATATCCATTGTCCAGGGATGGAACTCCATCACCATCGATGCCGTGGATGCGGCGGGCAACCACAACAAGAGCGTGAGGAGGGTGCTCCTCGACACACAGCCGCCGTTCCTGGAGGTCCGCGCGCCCCGTGACGGGATCCTCACCAATCAATCCTCTATCGTGGTCTCGGGCAGCGCGGAAGGCGGTTCCACGGTCTACATCGGCACCATCCAGATGATGATACCGGGCGAGCCCGGCACCCGCTCCAATTTCTCCACGGTCCTCAAGCTTGCAGAGGGGGACAACCTCATCATAGCAAAGGCGCGTGATGCCGCGGGCAACGAGAACAGGATTGCCAGACGTGTCACCCTTGATACCATCGCACCCTCGCTGACGCTGACCTCCCCGGTGGACAATTCCAAATCCCCCAATGCGACGGTCTATGTCTCGGGAAAAGCTGAGGCCGGCGCCCGGGTCACCATAAACGGCGAGGATATCATAGTGGGGCTCGAGGGCCTCTTCGCGGTGGAGGAGAGGCTCGTCACGGGCAGGAACACATTCACCGCAAGGGCCGTGGACGAGGCCGGCAATTCCAGGGAGCTCACGATCTCCGTGAGAAGGGATGCGACCCCGATCAACAACCGGCCAGGCTCCAGCGCCATCGGCCCCGACTGGAGCTTCATCGCATTCCTTGTGTGCGCCGGGACGTTCATGGTCGCGGACGGATACATCCTTCTGAGGCACTTCCGGAAACTGCCGGACCGGAAACTGCCGCGCAAGGGGGAGCGGTGAATCGCTGATGCCGGAGGATTAAAAGTGCCACCCCCACCCCCGAAGCTATCGGCCCTTGTATTGTCCGCCCTCATGCTCTCGTCGAGCATCGCCTTGGTCCCATCGGGCGCAGATGCGCAACCGCCGGTCTTCGGGATTGGAAACTGGACGATAACAGGTAACGAGGAGCTCCGGGACGACGGTATGATCCTCGACGGGAACTTAGTGGTCCCGTACGGAAGCACACTCACGCTGTCCAACGCAACGCTTCAGTTCTATTGCAAGTATGCGGGCGAGCATGGCATAACCGTGCAATCGGGCGGGACCCTCGTGATATCCAATGGTTCGGTCGTGGGCGCGTTCGATCCGTTCTACAACTATCATTTCTCGGTCAACACCGGCGCCAGCATAGATTTCCAGGGCTCATTGTTCGTCGGCGGGGGGATGGTCATATCAGCGGACCAGGTGACGGTGCGCAACTGCACGTTCACCGGCTCCGGGGAGGCCCTCGCGGTCGGTCCGGCCGTCTTCCTCGAAAGCGGGGCCTCGATAGTGGACTGCATGTTCATCAACAACTACATCGGGATAACGCCCTACATGTACGCCTCGCCCAAAATCATAGGCTGCACATTCTCGGGCAACGGATTCGGCATCGTCGACGATCATGCAAACCCCATCGTGGAGAGGTGCGAATTCTTCAACAACGGGGCGGGCATCCTGATGGACTCGGCGACGCTCACGGCGAGGGAGTGCAATTTCACGAGCAACAACGCCGCTGGCATAGTCGCTGTCCTGATGTACATGACCAGCGGGACCTCGTCCATAAAGACCATTAACTGCACATTTGCAAGGAACAAGATCGGGATAACGTGCGCAAACATAGGATACGGCTCCATAGTCCTCCACAAGCTCAACATGGAGAACTGCGATTTCATGGACAACTCCCGTGGCGGGGTCGTGTGGCAGAACAGGTGGTTCCCGGGGGAGATACCGCCGCCGAGCATCCCACCGCCCGCGACCTGGACGGTCTCGAAGCGATGCCAGGTAATCAACGGCAGCGTGGCCGTGATGAACGGCGGCTCTCTGACATTCAGGAACTCCAGCATGAGGGTCGACAACTGCCGGGACGGCGAAAATGCCGTCGAGGTCAAGGCGGGAGGCTCACTCTCGGCGCAGGAGGGCTCGAGCCTCAAGGCCTTCAACGCATCATTCAGGTACGCGCTGGCGTGCCGCGCCGGCTCGTCGTTCATGCTCGAGGATTCGCTGCTCCGTGACTGCGGATGGGACGCCGCCATGAAGGAGATAGCCGGTCCGCTGATGGAGACGCACAACGTCAGGGTCATCGATTCAACTGTTGATTTCAATCAGCTCGGCCTCAACTTCCGGGGCTCCAGGGGCGCCATCATCGACCGCTCCAGCGTGAGAGGGATGGAAAATGGGCTAGCGCTGGAAGACTCGAATGTGGAGCTACTGAATTCCTCCGTAGCCACGGTCAACGTCGTCTGCGTGTCCGTCGGCAACTCATCGACCCTTGAGGCACTCAATTCGACCATTGACAGGAATGCATTGGGATTCGGAGACCAGGCAAGCCGTGTCAACATCAGCTGGTACATGCACGCAAGAGCTGTATGGGCGGACGGGCGACCCGTGGAGGGCGCCAACCTCACCATGCTTGACAGCAACAACTCGACGGTTGTGAACAGGAGCACGGATGCTCTGGGCTGGGCAAGGGACAATGCCCTGAAGGAAACGAGCATCGCACTCGGGACCAGGACCGAGTTCACGCCCCACAGGTTCAACTGCACCAAGGGCACGATATCCAACTCGAGCAGCATATCGGTGGTCCGCAGCCAGTCCGTGATAGTGCGGCTTGCTGACGACGAGGTCCCGAAGGTTTCGTTCACGTACCCGCTTTCGGGCGCCAGTCTCAATTTTGCGGGAGTGATGGTGAACGGCACGGCAGCGGACAACATGGCGGTCGACAGGATCGAGGTCGTTTTGGACGGTTACAAGCACATCACGGTTCTCGCGGGCCTGGCGGACCAGGAGCTCCGGCTCGTGGACTGGAACCTGTCGCTCGAGCTCGGGGATGGCCTCCACTCCCTCGAGGCCATCGCATACGATTCATCCGGGAATACAGCCGGGGACCATCTGGTCCTCACGATAGATACCGTGGCGCCCGGCGTCCGTATCTTCAGCCCCATGGACGGCGCGCTGACTAACTCATCGCTGATGACTGTCCTGGGCATCACGGAGCCGGGGTCGAGGGTCTTCCTCCAGGGCAACGAGGTGAAGACTGAGCGCGACAGGTGGTCCGGCGACACACTGCTATACGAGGGGGACAACACCATAATGGCGGTGGCAACGGACGCCGCGGGCAACAGCAACTCAACATTCATCACGGTGAGGCTGGACACGCTCCCGCCTGCGCTTGATGTGATTTCCCCGCCGGACAACCACACCCTCAATACCGCCATGATAGATGTATTCGGGGAGATGGAGAATGGCTCCCAGATATTCGTGAACGGGCGCCGTGTGGCGCTGACGGGCGCCCCGGGAACGTTCCGCACGACAATTGCGCTCGCATACGCCGTCAACCCGGTTTCTGTCGAGGCTGTCGACCCGGCCGGCAACAGCATTACAGTGGTGAGGAGGGTGTTCCTGGACACCAGGCCCCCGCTGCTCCAGATAAGGTGGCCCCCCGAATGTCTCCAGACCAGCCAGCGGGCTCTCATTGTCTCGGGGACCGCAGAGGGCGGGGCGAACGTCTCTTTCGGCAGCTACTCGTTCACGGTCCCGGGCAACGAATACGAGAAAGTGAATTTCACAATACCCGTGACGCTGGCCGAAGGCCAGAACACGCTCGTGGTCCAGGCATATGATGCGGCATGCAACATGAACGCCACGACCCGTCACGTGCTCCTGGACACGCAGGCCCCGCCGCTCAGCATCCTTGAACCGGTGCCGGAATACAAGAGCCCCAACGGCACGGTCTACATCGTCGGGGAGACGGAGCCGGGAGCACGGGTCACCGTCAACGGGGACGAGGTTCCCGTCGGATACACGGGCTCGTTCAGCCTCGAGATCGGCCTCTCCACGGGCCAAAACAGAATAGTGGTGAGGGCGACGGATTCCGCCGGCAACTGGCGCGAGACCACGGTGAACGTGACCCGCCTGCCGGTGAAGATCCGCAGCACGGACAACATCTCGTCCGGTGCTCCCGACTGGGGTTTCATCTTATTCGTTATGATGACCGTCTGTGCCATGACGGTCAACGGTTACGTGGCGACGTGCCATTTCAGGAGGCGCGCGCCCGGTCCGGGAGGTGTCTGATATGAAGATAGGTGCTCGCGTGCTGGCCTGGTCCTTGACCATTATCGGAATTGCGATACTTCTGTTCCTGTTGCCCCAAGAGGCGTCCGCCGCCAACGACCCCCCGGCCGGGGGAGGAACCGTCACCGGTGACTGGACTGTCACGGACACCCGCTCCTACAGCGGCTGCACCATCACCCTCAACGGCAACCTGATAGTATCCGCGAACGGGAATCTCGACCTGAGCGGAGTCATGCTCATCCTCAACTGCCCCGGCCAGGGCGCGTACGGAATCACGGTGCAGTCCGGAGGGGAGCTCACCGTGCGCTCCGCCTCGAACATAACATCACCGGGGCCCGAATACAAGTTCCAGGTGCTCGGCGGCGGGAAGCTCACCGTGACGGACAGCGTCCTCAAGGAATGCGGCTACTCCTGGGGCGCTCTTGGCGAGACCGCCGGCATTTATATCCTGTCGAGCAACTGCAACTTCACGGGAGTGCGAGTCCTCAACTGCTACTACGGCGTGGTGGCGCGGGACAGCGCCCCATCCTTCACTGACTGCAGGTTCGAGGGCGACGTGTATGGCGTCGGCCTCGTGAACTCGACCGCATCATTCACGAGATGCGGCTTCAACTACGATTCCAACGGCGCCAACGTCGAGAAGGGCGGTCCGTCATTCGACAACTGCACGTTCGCCAGCAACACAGGCTTCGGGATGCTGGTCTACAATTCGCCATTCACGGCGACAAAGTGCGACTTCGCCCTGAACTCTGCCGGCAACTGCGTTCTCATGAACTCTGACGCGACGCTGTCCTCATCCACATTCAGGGACTCGATATACGGCATCTATGTCTCCCAGGGGGCCCCAAAGATCTCCGGCTCCACGTTCTATGGCAACAGGCAGGGGATGTACGCCTACAGGACATCCGCTCTCGTGGACGGCTGCACGTTCGACCACAACAGCTGGTACGGGCTCTCGAGCTACTACGCCACCCCCACATTCACCAAGTGCAGCTTCTCATACACGGGCTACAGCCCCGTCGACGGCAAGTACTACGGCATCGGTGTGACCAGCTACCAGTCCAACATCACCTTCGTCAGGTGCACAGTGGACAACGACTGGTACGGGATGGACATCCGCTACTCGACAGTCTACGGCGACAACATATCGTTCACGCTCAGCGAGCAGGGCATCCATTCCACAAAATCGGACCTGTTCCTCACCGGATGCAACTTCACGCTCGACCAGTACTACGGGATATTCTCAACGTTCTTCAGCGGCGGTGTAATCGAGAAGTGCCGGTTCACGTGCGAGACCTTCGGCGTCTATCTCGAATTCTTCTCCCCTGCCGAGGTGCGCAACTGCACTTTCACGGAATGCAAGTACGGCCTCAAGCTGGAGGAGTGCGCTGACAGGTCCGTGGTGCGCGGCTGCCAGTTCGACCGCAACTCCTGCGGCGCATTCGTGGTCGGCTCCTACGCAAAGATATATTCAAACCGTTTCGCAAACAACATCAACTACAGCCTCCGGTGCATAGGCTCCGCCTCGGACATCAGGTACAACCTGTTCACATCCAACCCCAGCGACTCTCTGTCGCTCGAGAACTGCGCCGGCCTCGTGGCGGAAAACCAGTTCGTCACCAACGACGATGACGGCATCTACTGCCTCGATTCGACTACGGAGATAACCAACAATTCGTTCACTGTCAACGGGGCCACCGGTGTCTACTGCTACGGCAAGAAATGCGCGCCCAATGTCCACCACAACACGTTCTTCAACAACGAGATAGGGATAGCACTGTTCGCGGGCGCGCAGGGAAGCTACTGGGCCAACAACATCACCCAGAACAAGCAGACCGGCATCATGCTCACGGCGTCCTTCGGCGAGATCTACGACAACAACGTGACGGGCGGGGTGCACGGCATCTCTGCCTTGTACAACTCGTTCCCCTCGGTGCACGACAACCGCATCTCCGGGAACGAGGGCGGCATCCTGTGCCATGTCGGCTCCAATGCCAGCATCTGGCACAACATGATAACCAAAAACACCAAGTTCGGCATCTCCGTGCTCGGCTCGTGGCCCGAGCTCCTCGAGAACACGGTCACGGGCAGCCTGGATGGCATAAGGGTCTCGGACAACCTCGCCCTCACTGGAAAGGCCTCGCTTTCCGGCAACTTCGTGGCCAACAACACCGACGGCCTCAGGGCATCCAACGCCGTCATGGAGCTTGCTGGCTGCAATTTCACCGGCAACGCCAACTCCGGCGTGTACATGATGAATTCCTCCGCGACAATATCGCTGTGCTCGTTCTACATGAACGATGCCGGCCTGTACGCCCTCGGGGGAACGATGGAGGTCGTGGAATGCGATTTCGTGGCCAACAACAACTCCGGCATCGAAACGGAGGCGGCGGTGGCGACCATCAGGAGGTGCTTTTTCAACCGCAACACGGACGGCATCCTGGACTTCGGCAATTCCACGCTGAGCATCCACGACGGCATCTACCAGCAGGACCTCGGCTACGGGATATACTGCAGCCCCGGCACCAGTGCGGACTGGTATGTCGAGAAGGCATCCACGGCATTCGACGAGCGCTTCTGGCTCGCAGGCAACCTGAGCGTCAGCTGGGGGGCATCGCTCAGGCTGACGAATGTGACGCTCTTCATGTTCCTCGAGACACCTGGAGAGCACTTCATCGAGGTGCAGAACGGCGCTGATGTCGAGATCATCCAGAACTCCACCGTGGCCGCGGGAGAGCCCGACAACAAGTTCGCGTTCCGGGTGCTCTCCGGCGGGAACCTGACCTTCATTGACAGCGTTCTGCGCGACTGCGGCGACACGTGGGGCACGGCGGGCGAGAGGGGCGGCCTGCTCATACTCTCCTCCGCCTGCATCCTCCGGAACCTGGTGATGGACAACTGCACCTACGGCCTCATCACGAACGGCGTGGACATTACGGTCAGCTACCTGACGTTCACCCGCTGCGGGCGGGCCGTGGAGGCCATCTCCTCCAGCGTGAGGCTGGACAACTGCTCCATCTGGTACTCCGTGACGAAGGACCTGGAGCTCCAGCAGTCCTCGAAGCTCGTTCTATACAACACCACATTCACGAGGAGCATGGTGAGCATGCTGGGCGGGGGGAACATTCTCGAGGTGTACTGGTACCTCAACATCAATGTAGCCTGGCAGAACAAGGTGGTCGTGAGCCACGGGACCGTCAACCTCGCTGACGCCAAGAACTACGGCACGCTGGCCGGCTACACGGATGAGAAGGGCTGGCTGATGTGGATACCCATCCTGGAATACCGGGAGGACAGCACTACCAAGGACATCCGGAACCCGTACAACATATCCGTGCGCCTCGGCAACGTCACGAACTCGGTCGAGCTCTCGTTCGAGAAGAGCTTCACCCTCTACCTGACACTGAGGGACCTCGTGGCGCCCTATGTCGAGATAACGACACCCGCGGCGGGGATGAGGATCAACTACACACCCGTGAACATCAGCGGCCTGGCATTCGACCTCGAGACCGGACTGGACAGGGTCGAGGTCTCGTTCGACGGGCGGTTCTGGGAGCTTGCCAACGGAACGGGCACCTGGAATTTCCTCTCACGGCTCAACGACGCCAACTACACGCTGTATGTGAGGGCGAGCGACGCGGTGGGCAACCGCTGCGTCGTGACGCTCAATTTCACGGTCGATACCGTGATAACCCTGCTCGATGTCTCGACGCCCCCCGAGGGCTACCTGACAAGGTACCCCGTGCTGTGGGTCAACGGCTCCACCGAAGCTGACGCCAGGATACAGGTGAACGGGAAGGATGTCAGTGTTGCCAACGGACGCTTCACGACAACCGTGACATTGGCGGACGGCAACAACACCATCCTGGTGGGCGCCCGCGATGCCGCCGGCAACACGGCGACCGTGACGAGGCGCGTCGTGGTTGATACGGTATTGCCGTACATCGATTTCATCTCGCCCAAAAACGATTCCTTCATCAACCAGCTGAGCTTCGTGCTCACCGGCAGAACGGAGCCCGGCGCGAATATTTTCATAGGTGGTATGCCCGCCGTCAACGCGGACGGCCGCTTCACCCAGAGCGTTCCCATAGTGGCCGGCGTCAACAGCATCAGTGTGACCGCCGTCGACGGCGCTGGCAACTCCAACTTCACCAGGTTCGTCATCAATGTCGACCTTGAAGCGCCCACGCTGAACATCGAGTTCCCAAAGTACGGCCATCACACCGGGAAGAAGAACATCACCATCAACGGCACGACGGAGCCATATTCAACGCTATCGGCGGGCGAGTTCTTCGGGGCCGCAGGCGAGGACGGCAGGTTCAGGATGAACGTCTCGCTGCTCTACGGCAACAACACGCTCATCATCAAGTCCCGTGACAGGGCGGGGAACACCGCGAGCATTATCTGGCATGTGGTGCGCGAAAGGCCAACGGCAGACACGGCCGCATCCCCCTGGGCGGCCGCCATTATCGTGGTCATCGTTATCCTGGCCATGGAGAACCTTGCCATCTACGGGTACTTCACGAAGCGCCGGAGCCGGGCAGGCCCGCCGGGAGCGGCGCATCCTAATGAAGCTCCGCGGGCCGGTCCAAGAAAGGCATCCAGGGGCGCTCCCCCGCCAAAGGCACAAAACGAGAT
>Ga0315283_10002940_pt1 | contig 14455 bp, 8 predicted proteins | sample YL17G09_0_MG_FD_204541 | JGI IMG/M metagenome (GOLD analysis project Ga0315283, IMG submission 204541) | Sediment microbial communities from Yellowstone Lake, YNP, Wyoming, USA - YL17G09_0 | ecosystem: Environmental > Aquatic > Freshwater > Lake > Sediment | place: USA: Wyoming | collected... | reverse complement strand
GGTGGCCAAAAAAGGAGCACTTGGTATGGCTGTGTGTTATTACAAGTATAAGAAATCACAAATCATCCGTTGGACAGGGGAACATCAATTACCCAATAACTATCCGCTAATTATTTATGGAAATCTAAATGAAAACATCTTCAAAGATATTGCAAAATTAAAACGAAGAATTATCGATGCAATTAAAAAAAGGCAACTATCCAACAAAAAACATCATACAATGAAAGCAGTATCTTCTATGCAATCTAATAAAAAAAGGATAAGGGCAAGATAACTTAATTGAAGATTTTCTAGAACGACGAAGATAAAAGTAGTATAGACGAAACTCAGACTTCCATCCTATAATTAAAGAAGTCTGAGTTCTATTTAAGAAATTAAAATTATTTTTGCTTTTTATTATAACGGATTTTGTGAGGGTAAACCACAATGGAATCATATTCCCAAGTCTCAACCGGGAAATGTTACATCCTCTGCAAATGCAATTGCGGCTTTAATATCTTTAGAAGTTAACTCGGGGAATTTTTTTATAATTTCATCGATAGATTCGCCGCTGGCTAACGAGCCCAAAATATTACGCACCATGATCCGTGTACCGCGAATAACGGGCTTTCCATGGCATATTTGCGGATTTACTTCTATCTGGTTGTTCATATTTATTTCACAATCTCTTATATGTCTCTGTAAATAATAACCAAAGAAATGAGAAAAATCAAATGATATGGAGTTCTTATGAATAAGAAATGTCAGTTACTAATAATACTCAGCACTCAACTACTTTTTACTCAACCACTTTTTTCACAAACCATCATGCATCCCTGGCAGGTAATTGACCGCGGCGGCGGACAGGCAACATCGAGCGGTGGATTCACACTCTACATATCGATGGGTCACCCGGCTGCTCAGGTGATGACAGCAACAGGATTGAATCTTGAGAGCGGATACATCCCGGGTTTGCGAACAATTTCCGGCACATACACAACTCACGAATTTAGTTTTGCCGATGGCTGGAATATGATTTCAGTTCCATTACTCGTTAATGACTATCGCAAAACTACACTCTTCTCAACCGCCATGTCCGCTGCTTTTTCATATGCAGGATCCTACCAAGAAAACGATACGTTAAAGAATGGCAGCGGCTACTGGTTGAAATTTTCAGGTGAACAAACAAAGACAATCAACGGTGCCAGTTATATGCTCGATACCATTGATGTGATTGCACAGTGGAATATGATCGGTGCAAATTCATTCCCCGTGCCTGTTGCAAATATAACAGCAATACCACCAGTAACAATTTCAACATCTTTCTATGGATATAATGGCAGTTACGTTGAAGAAGATACACTCAAGCCAGGTGCGGGATACTGGGTAAAAGTGAGCGAAGCCGGCAAACTTATTTTACAATCTCAGAGTGCACTGGCTGCAGCTCCACAATTACTCACGGTAAAGGGAGGCAAAACGACACTCAGTGGATCCAAGATTGTTAAATTTGCTCAGGAGCAGAAATTAAATACACTGAATTTTACTGATGCAGGCGGAAAGAGCGCTTCATTATATTTTTCTGCAAAACCGTTAAGCACAGATTTGGGAAAATTTGATTTACCTCCTTCACCCCCGTCCGGTTTCGATGTGCGGTTCAGATCCAATCGAAAAGTAATATTAGGAGATCAGAAGAAGGTTGGTGAGAAGCAGTTCTCCCCAATCCAAATTAGTGGAAAAGATCCATTCACTATTAATTGGCAGATTGATAATGATGAGCAACAATACGCGTTACAGTTTCTGAGTGAAAACAGTCCGCTCAAGACTGTGGAGTTAAAAGGAACCGGACAGATGACACTCAATACAGCGGATCTCATAATTATGAAGCTTGTAATGTTTGGAAGTCTTGCTATAGAGCTGCCAAAAGAATTTGCTTTGCATCAGAATTATCCGAATCCTTTTAACCCAACAACGAGGATAAAGTACGACTTGCCAAAAGACTCGAAGGTAACACTAAAAGTATATAATCTGTTGGGTCAGGAAGTGTTAACATTGGCAGATGAGATTCAGGATGCAGGATTCAAGTCTATTGAATGGAATGTCCCGCAAAGCGGGATGCCGAGTGGTGTGTATTTCTATCGGTTATCAGCGGATGCTGAAGGGAATTCGTTCACGGCGGTTAAGAAGGTTATGTTGTTGAAATAATCAAAACATAGTGCGAGGCGCCAGAGACCTAACAGTTTTAAAAAATCTGTTAGGTCTTTTATTATTCTGAATCGTACGAAATTATTGAGGAGACATTATAATCTTTGAGTTTTTCTCGCCCATTTAGAAATGAAAGCTCAACAAGAAAAGCTATTCCAAAGTTTTGCCATCAAGCATGATTTACATCTCTATATATAGATTGTCCGTGTCGCCTTCTGCGACACGAGACCTCGTGCCGACAAGTCGGACGGGCAAGCAGGAATATTTTCAGACATGAAGAAGAAGATGTTAATCCGATAATTCCATTATTTCTTCTTCTAAAGCCCATTCTACGTCTTTTGGAGTGGGCTTTTGTTTTGAAAATGACGGAAATCAAAAAAAGCTTGCAATTAACACTCCTTTTTCCTACATTTTTTATGTAAGTAATTGTAAATAGGGTTAATTTTTGTTATTCTCCATAGTGAAAGGAGCCGTTGGTATCGAGTCTTGGTAACAGTTCAGCAGTAAATATTTACTTGGCGCTCAATTATAGTTGACGCATAAGAATAACTAAGCTGCATTTAATAATATAACAAGATCGAAATATACAACGTGGCTCGTTTTCACAAGTATCCATTTTTTGGAATTCCTTCCGGTTTCCCAAATCTGCTCAGATTGTTTGTTCTGACCACTTTGGTGCTATTTATTTTTGTTCCGATGTTCGGGCAAGTGCCACCACCTCCCGGCATTCTGCCTGATACAACAATAGGACAAGATACGAGCTATCAGCATCTGCCCCAATTTCCCGATGAGGAGGAAATCCCCGATACAGTTTTACAACTCCGAAAAGATTCAACGCGAATCCACCCTGATTCATTAAACACAGCGATAGATTCTCTCGAAGCCCCATCTGATACACTCTATAAAGAGGAGCCGGTATCGGATTGGAGAACCTTCAGCGATTCGGTAGCTCGCGTTTCACAATTTATTCACTATCGCTACGATGCACCGATGGTCGAAATGTTTCCTCGCGATAATTACATATTGTACCTTAATACGAATACGCAAACTTATAAGCGCGACATCCAGCTTGACACACTTGGTCAATTTATTACTGTTCGCGAAATGGTAAATGATGTCGATGTTAAAATTCCCACAACAATGAAACTGGAGGATTACATCCACCTGCGTTATGAGTATGAGCGTCAGAGGAGCTGGCGCTCCATCGCGACACAGTATAGCGAAGCCAAAGGAAAAGATGATCTTGGGAATTTACTCGGCTCGATAACGAATATTTCGATAACGGTTCCTGCGAATCCGATATCGAATATATTCGGTGGAACTGAAAACAACCTGCGCATTTCAGGTGGTGTGGATATAAAAGGCGCCTTCAGGAATACAACTTCAGATCAATCGACGATCTCCCGGCTGGATCAGTCGCGCAACGAGCCGGATTTCAACCAAAATGTACAAGTCAATGTCACGGGCACCATCGGGAAAAAACTTAATATCCTTGCCGACTGGAATACACAGCGCACGTTTGAGTATGAAAATCAGCTGAAGATAAAATACACAGGATTTGAAGATGAGATTGTTCAAAGTGTTGAAGCGGGGAACGTAACGCTTCAAACCCCATCTCTTGTTGGAGGAGGACAGGCACTCTTCGGCATTAAAGCTAAATTTCAAACAGGTCCTTTAACCTTAACAACATTGCTTTCTCAGAAAAAAGGTCAAACAAAAGAACTGACAATTTCCGGTGGTGCAAAAACATCCGAAGCAACAATTCAGCCGCATGAGTATAGTAAGAACCACTTCTTCCTTGATACAATATATACCAAATTCTATGAGGATCTCCAGCAATCACAGGTGCCGGTTTTAACTCCTCAGATTCAAGCTAATCAAATTACACAACTCGACGTTTACCTCAGTTCTTCTTCATACATCCAGACAACCAATAAGGCGCAGTATTATTACGTCAAAGCTTATAGCGATCTTCCTCCACACGGCTTAAACGAAATTTATACAGAAGATGAAATTAAAAAATTAAATACTTCCAATGAAGGAAGATTTAAAGAGGGTATTTTCATCCAGCTTGATCCGTCGAAGGATTATAAATATGACCAGTATAAAGGATATATTACACTCCTTACAAGCTTTAACGACGATCAGGTGATCGCTGTATCATATACCATAGCGGGTGAGGATAATGTTAATAAAGTTTTTGGAGGCGCAATAGTTGGAAATGATACTATGAAGTATCTTAAGCTAATCAAGCCGCGAAATCTTTATTCTAATCCAAGCTATGAGCCGGCATGGGATCTATTGATGAAGAATTTTTATTCTGTTCGTGCAACTAATATTAAGAAGGAAGGTTTCAAGCTTAGAATATGGCGCCGGCAAACACAAGGAGCGGACGAAGACAATATCGGAGGAGCGAACCTTTTAACAGTATTAGGACTCGACCGATTCAATCAATATAATGCAGCTATACCCGATAATGAATTTGATTTTATTCCCGGTTTCACGGTTGATGTTGATCGTGGTGAAATTATATTTCCCTCATTAAGACCATTTGACTCAACGATCGTTCGCTACTTCAGGAAAATCGGTAAGTCGATAGGGGATACTTCGCTATTCAGTGAAATCTACGATACGACAGTTTATGGTGCGCAAACTTCGATCCGGAATAAATATGCGATAAACGTTGAAGCAGCCGGCGCTCAAACAAGTCGTTTCAACCTTGGCGGAATGAACCTCGTGGAGGGTAGTGTGCATGTTTTGTTGAATGGAAGTCCGCTTACACCGAATGTTGATTATACAGTCGATTATATACTTGGTGAAGTTGTGGTTCGCAAACCGGAAGCGCTAATCCCGGGGGCAAATCTTCAGATAAAGTACGAACAAAACGATCTATTCCAACTTGCCTCGAAAACATTGATGGGTGCGCGAGGAGAGATAGCCGCATTCCCAAATACAAATTTGGGATTTACAATTATGAATTTAAATCAAGAAACACTCAGCGATAAAGTCAGAATTGGCGAAGAGCCAACAAACAACTTGATGCTTGGTATCGATGCCTCAACGAATGCGAACTTACCATTCCTAACCGACGCCATTGATGCATTGCCTTTTATAAGAACAAAAGAGATGTCCACAATTCGTTTTGGCGGGGAAGCTGCATACATGATTCCCGATCCGAACACGAAGAAGAGTACCATCGCCAACGATCATAATACCAGTATCGCATACATCGATGATTTTGAAGGAGTCCGGCGAACGATTCCTCTTCCGATTAACTACACAGCATGGTCATTTTCAAGTCCACCCGCCTATTCGCTGCTCGGAGAAGGAATCCCAGATACCACAAAAACATTTTCCAAAGCGCGGCTAACATGGTACAACCGATTGCCCACCGATGTTGTGACTTCGGATATTTGGCCCAATAGAAGAACACGATCGGGACAAAATCAGGTGACGGTTCTGAGCATTGATTTTGATCCAAACCATCGTGCTGCGTACAATTTTTCACCGAACCCCGATTCAACACTTCATCGTGAACCTATTGGCACTAACACCGGTAAATATGACGATCCGAGTGAGCGTCGGAAAAATTGGAATGGTATCATGCGCTACATAGGATCAACAGCAGGTAGTATCCTCGAGCAAAACATTTCCTATCTTGAACTCTGGTTGAAAGCTTCTAGCAGTGATGTGGATGATTTACGCCGGGGTAAATTATTTATTGATTTAGGACAGATAAGTGAAGATGTAATTCCAAACAAGGATTTGAATTCGGAGGATATGATTAGGACTTCATCCAACTCAGGAGGGATCCCCAACGGCGTATTGAACGAGGGTGAGGATGTTGGACTTGATATGATCAGCGATGCAGCAGAACGTATTGCTCACTCTGGATTTGTTTCCTTAAATAGTGAGGATCCGGATGTCGATCCGAATGATCCGAGTGGAGATAACTGGACACAATATGGTGATGGATCAAATCTCCTTAAGTTTAATGGTACAGAAGACAATAAGAGGGATCCAGCAGGACTATTGCCAAACACTGAAGATTTGAACGGAAATGGCAGTATCGATCTTGGTAATCAGTATCTTGAGTACGAGTTATCCCTTGATACACTTTTCATCAATTCTTTAAACAGAGACACTACCAACCCGTATATCGTTGGGGGCGGACAAAATGGATGGTATCAGTTCAGGGTACCATTGCTGGAAGCCACGCGAAGACCAGGTGGATCATCGCCTCAAGCAATTTTACAAAATGTTCAATATATACGCCTATGGCTTTCAGGTTTTAGTAAGCCGGTAAGCATTCGAATCGCTGAACTGGACCTTGTTGGTAACCAGTGGCAAGAGCGCATCCGCAATGATTCGTTACTGAAAGTTTCAGTGGTAAATATAGAAGATAACCCCGAGTATTCCAGGGGTTGGGACCAATTAGGTATAGTCCGAGAAAGAGATCGCTCCGATCCAAATCAAATTATCGAGACAAATGAACAATCTCTTGCACTAATAATCAATGACCTCCCGAAAAATAAATCCCGTGAGGCAGTAAAATTTTTTAGTGCACGTTCGCTTGATGTATTTAATTACAAATCGATGAAAATGTTTGTTCACGGCGACGAATCATTCCTCCCGGGTAGTGCAGAGGTTTATCTACGGTTTGGTTCCGATTCGCTCAACTTCTATGAATATCGGCAACCCATTTACCCGGGCTGGGATTTAGCGCATAACGAAATTAATATAGTCTTTTCTCGATTAACTGCTGTGAAATCCGCACGTCCTGATTCTGTTATCAATAAATATTTTACAGTAGATGCGCTCAACGGGATTGCGGGGGCAAAATATGGTATTCGTGGAAATCCATCATTGCGACAAGTTAGGGAGATATCAATTGGTGTTATCAATGTCGGTGTTGCATACCTTCGCGGACAGGTTTGGGTTAACGAATTACGTTTAGTAGATGTCGATAATTCAGCTGGTGTTGCCTACCACTTTGATACTCAAGTGAAGTTAGCCGACTTCGGTCAACTTGCCTTTAATTACTCACGAACCGATCCTAATTTCCATGGATTGGATCAACGATTTGGCAATCAGATTACCGGAATAAGTTGGGCGATGAATGCGAGTGTTTCCCTTGACCGATTTTTCCCACAAGAATGGCAGGGGACTTCGATTCCTTTTGCATATTCACATTCGGAGAACCTAACCAAACCGAAATATCTTCCCAATACCGATATCGTGGTTCAAGAGGCGGCAAATCGTGCGGCACCCGATGTTTCAAAAACCATAATACAACAGTCGCAGACGCTGAATGTGCGTGATTCATATTCAATTTCCGGCTTGAAAATTGGGTTACCAACTCAGGCATGGTATATTCGCGATACCTTTAACAAACTTGCTTATGGTTTCACATATAACACATCGAGAGATCGAGACCCTGCTTTTGTTACAAGAAAAAGCTGGCAGTGGAATTTAAGAATTAATTATAGTGTCGGCTTGCCGCCCGATTATTATTTTCAACCGTTTTCAAAACTTTTTAAAGAGATATTTTTACTGGAAGATTACAAGGATTGGAAGATATATTTTCTACCAATCACAAGTTTATCAGCGGGGGTAAGCGGGCAGCGTTCGCGATCGTTTGAGCTACCTCGTGTGAAAAATAGTATAGCAAGAGAATCAAGGAACTTTGGTGCGAATAAATCATTCGGCTTTGGCTGGAGATTTACAGAGGGCGGTTTGATGAACCTTGGTGGCAATTACGATATATCGACCGATCGTAACTTGCAGCAACTTGATAATGATTCTGCAGGAAGGGATTTCCTCTCTCTTATGAAAAGTTTATTTGTTGGTGGCACCGATAGTCGATATGGCCAAAAAGTTACATTCAATTTTAAACCGAAGATTCCCAACATACTCGATATTCCGAAATATTTCGATTTTTCTACCGGTTATGCCGTGAACTATGGCTGGCAAAATACATTTCAAAAAGGTGATATTGGAAAAAGTGCAAGCTTCGATAACAATATCAACATGTCGCTCAATTTTCGTTTGAAATCGTTGACAGATCCATGGTTTGAGTCCAAAGAGGGAACCTCGGAACAAGAAATGCCGGCTGAACTAACCAACAGACCTGAGCGAAGTAAGAACGTGGATTCAAAAGACTCGACAGTGCAGAAAGATAGTGTTCAGAAACCACAGACCAAGGTCAATCAAATGAAGATGTTGATGGCACGGCTGCAATCGATAGCAAAAATTCTTATAAAAATACCGCTGCTCGATTATGAACAAATCAACATATCATATACACAAACGAATAGATCGGGTAACGGTGCCGTGCTTGGCAGTACCGGATTCAAGAATTTTTGGGGACGCTTACCATTTCAAGGCTCGCGGAATGATTATGGTCCATCACGAATTTATCAGTTAGGTCTTATTTCAGATCCTCACGGTACGCTACATTTTTCGCCTAAGTCGAAATTTCCATTTCTCGGCTGGAAAACAGAGCTTGGGTTGCGCGCCCCTAAAGCTCAATTAACCGATCAATATTCTCAGGGCAATAATATTACACTCCGAACAAATCGTCCGCTGTGGCCCGGAGCTTCGATTGACATCAATTGGAAAGTAGGATGGCAGTATAATAAAACGACGACCATCGAGACAGATTCGTTAGGAAGACAACAGATACGTGGTACACCAACAACCTCAGGTAATATTGATAGATCATATCTCACTCTTCCTCCGGTTCTATTCTTAAAGGTTTTCAAGAGTAACCTGGAGAATGTTGGGAAGAAATATCAAGAATATAGTAAAACTCAAACACCCGATGCAGCTCTGGCGAAATCCTTTGAAGAAGGTTTTGAAGCAATGCCATTTTTAAGGAAATTTTTTGGGTCATATGTTCCAAGACCGAACTGGACAATTCGGTGGGATGGTATTGAAAAGATCTCTGTATTGAGTTTTGTGCTTGACCGACTATCGTTGGAACATAGTTATACTTCGAGCTTCCGACGAGACTTTCGCAGTTATCCTGGGCGCGGCGAGCGAACTGATGCTGAGCGGATGAACTATGGCTTTTCGCCGCTGGTTGGTCTTAATATGACATTTAAACAAGTCTTAAAAGGAAATCTCTCTGGTAATTTCCGCTATAACACAACAACCAATTATGATCTAAACCTAGCGGCTTCACAACCGAATATTGTCTCGGCTCTTGCGCAAGAGATGTCAATAACATTATCGTACGCCCGGCACGGATTTTCTTTTCCTTTGTTCGGGTTGAGTCTCTCGAATGATCTTGATTTTAGTTTTACTTACTCCAGAACAAAAAACTCTCGGCGGAGGTTTGATCCATTACTTTTAACATCCGATCAAGAAGGAATTCCACTCGAGGGAAATACTCGTACCACATTAGAGCCGCGCATCAGATATATTCTTAGTTCACGCGTAACAGCGGCACTTTATTATAAATATACAAAAACAGCACCTGATGCCGCCGGATCTTTAATCTACGGTATCACCACAAACGAAGCTGGCGTTGATATTCATATCTCTATTTAACAGCCAGTCCGTTATATTCGGAGAATGGCATGAACGGTGCTTCCATTGATTCTCTGAAACGAAATGTTTATTTTATTATTGAGGTAACACTTGAATACATCAGCTGTAACGAAAGGGAGAATTCTCTGGGTCGACGATGAAATTGAATTATTACGATCGCATATTCTGCTTCTTGCTGAAAAAGGATATACTGTTGAGACTGCGACGAATGGGGAGGATGCGCTCGATCTAGTTAAAACTAAATCCTTTGATCTCGTTTTCCTCGACGAGATGATGGCAGGTATGGGAGGATTAGCGACACTTTCAAAAATAAAGGATATTCATCCAGAACTTCCTGTTGTCATGATTACAAAGAATGAAGACGAGGGCTTGATGGAAGATGCAATTGGTGTCAAGATCAGCGATTATTTGACTAAACCGGTGAATCCAAGCCAGGTTCTGCTTGCCTGTAAAAAATTTTTAGAAGGGAAAAAGATAACAAGTGCACAGATTTCCCGCGATTACATTAAAGAGTTTAATGAGATATCGCTTAAACTTCAATCGAGTCCATCATTTATAGATTGGACAACAATCTATGCGAAACTTGTCGATTGGTCGATAGAGATGGATCAACATTTAGAGCTGGGACTCAAGCAAACATTGAATGATCAAATTAGGGAATGTAATGTTGAATTCTCGAAATTCATTGAGCGCAATTATGTGAATTGGATCGAGCAAAAAACACGTCCCACACTATCAACCGACATTGTTGAAAGATATCTTATTCCCGAGCTTCGCGATACAAATAAATCCATCTTCTTCTTTGTTGTCGATTGCCTGCGGCTTGACCAATGGATGGTCATGGAATCAGTGCTTCGCGAGTATTTTGATATCACGCGTGAGTATTATTATTCCATTCTTCCAACCGCGACCCCATATTCACGCAACGCTATTTTCAGTGGGGCGTGGCCCGCCGAGCTTGAGGTCAGGTTTCCAGAAATTTGGGAACAGTGGGAAGACGATGATAACAGCCGCAATAGGTATGAACACCAGTTTTTAGATAATCTGCTCGAGCGTCGTAAAATTCAATTGAAACCCGAATCTAAATATGTCAAGATATTGGATGCCGAGTTCGGTCGGAATATTGAGCAGAATATTAATTCATATACCAAGAATCGATTGACCGCCATCGTGGTCAATTTTGTTGATATGCTTGCCCACGGCAGGTCGGATTCACAGCTTCTTAAGGAAATCGCCCCCGACGAATCGGCGTACAGATCGCTAACATCATCGTGGTTTATGCATTCTTCACTTCTCTCGATGCTGCGCACACTTTCACGCCAGAAGAATGTTTCGATCATTCTTACAACCGATCATGGAAGTATCCGAAGTCTGCGCGGCGTGAAGGTTATCGGTGATCGGGAGGCATCAACAAATCTCCGCTATAAGTTTGGCAGAAATCTGAAAGCGGATGAACGCCATGCTATCTTTATTAAGAATCCTTCCGATTATCGGCTGCCAAAGCGAAGTGTGACAATAAATTATCTGATCGCTAAAGAAGATTATTATTTTGTTTATCCCACAGATTATCACAAATATCTGAATCAATATCGGGACAGCTTCCAGCACGGCGGTATCTCTATGGAAGAAATGATTTTGCCGGTAGTGAAACTAAAACCAAAAGGATGAAACAAACATTTAGAACATATTCTGAAGATGAAACGATTTTAGCGGGAATTAAATTTGCTAAACGGCTAACTTCTGGGAGCGTCGTCGCTTTGTTTGGTGATTTAGGAACAGGGAAAACCCGTTTCATAAAAGGTATTTGTAATGGCTTGGGTGTGCAAGAACATGTAGCGAGTCCGACATTCACTATAGTTAACGAGTATACATATAACACCGTAAAAATTTTTCATTTCGATTTTTACCGGATAAAATCTGTTATAGAAATTAAGGAGATAGGTTTCAATGAGTATATATATAATGACGGTGTTTGTGTGATCGAGTGGGCTGATAGAGTTCAGGAATTACTTCCACTGAATCGGTTTGATGTCCACCTTAGTTTAGGTGAAAACGAATTCACGCGTGAAATATCAATCGAGGATATAATAGAGGTGCCGGCGTGAAAATTCTTGGGATCGAAGCGGCAACATCTGTTTGCGCCGCAGCGATAGTTGATGATGGCAGCGTACTAACTGAGCAAAGGATCGAAGCTCAACATAGTCATTCAGAAAAATTGGTCACGCTTGTTGATAAATGTTTGCAAACAGTAAAGTGTGAATTGAAATCGCTTACTGGCATCGCAGTCTCTATAGGTCCCGGTTCATTCACCGGCTTGCGCATCGGTCTTAGTGTGGCAAAAGGTTTGTCGTGTGCAAGCGGGGTACCGCTCGTCAGCATCCCAACGTTAAAGGCATTAGCATGGAACGCGGTAACTTTTAATCTTGTAAAACCAAACGATGTTGTGCTTCCTTTGATTGATGCCCGCCGTGATGAAGTGTATATGGCGTTATATCAGTGGAATGGGCAAAAACTTGAAGAACTAGTTTCCTCATGTGCTATGTCGGTTAAAGAACTAAATGCACAGATTCCCGCTCGGCATAAGGTTGTTATTCTCGGAGATGGTGCGGGAAAATTTCAGCAATTCTATAAGAAAGCTGAAATTGATGATTTCTCTCATTATATTATACCTGAGAAAGATATGCGTTTATGCAGCGCTGCGGCTGTGGCTATATTAGGTGCAGAAAAATTAACAATGTACGGCGCAGAGAATATCTCATCCATGGAGCCGCTGTATGTAAAAGATTTTTTTACATTGGTTAAAACACAATATCAAAAGGTTTCAATATAATGGCATGGTTTCGAAGATCTAAAGCAAGCATAACGAGTGGACCCCAACGGAAGGATATCCCCGATGGGATGTGGACAAAGTGTGATGGCTGTGGTGAGATCATTCATCGCAAGCAGCTGGAACAGCAATTTTACACCTGCTTAAAATGCAATTTCCATTTCAGAATTGGCAGCAAGGAATACTTGCAAATACTTTTGGACGAAGGGACATTCAAAGAAATGGATCGAAAGATGCGTTCTACGGATCCATTAGATTTTAAAGATACGAAAGGTTATCGAGAACGTGTCAGAGATTCTATCCGTAAAACTGGTCTGAATGATGCGGTCAGAACAGGAACTGGAAAAATTGGTGGCATCGAGGTTGTTATAGGAGTGATGGATTTCAGTTTCATCGGTGGATCAATGGGTTCTGTGGTCGGTGAGAAGATCGCAAGGGCGATTGATAAAGCCAGGAAATCGGAAATCCCATTAGTGGTTATTTCTTCCAGCGGCGGTGCACGCATGATGGAAGCTGCCTATTCGCTGATGCAGTTGGCCAAAACAAGCGCAAAGCTGGCTCAGCTATCGGATACAGGGATCCCTTACCTTTCGGTGATGACTGATCCAACCACGGGCGGCGTCACTGCGAGTTATGCGATGCTTGGCGATGTCAATCTTGCTGAACCCGGCGCACTCATCGGATTTGCAGGTCCGCGAGTGATTCGACAAACAATTGGCAAGGATTTACCTCCGGGTTTTCAACGATCTGAGTTCCAGCTTGAGCACGGTTTTGTTGATGCCGTTGTTCATAGAAAAGATATGAAGGAAACGATTACAAAATTGTTAAAATTAATGTGGAAATAAAACAAGAGAAGTTTTTTCTATAGAAAAGAGTGCGTTAAAGAGCTTTACTGTTCCATATATTTTTTAAATATACATTTTGAACTTTTTATTTTTAAACTTAACTTGATTCATGGAAATATTTACGTGGTTTCAGCGCGGAGGTATCGTTATGTACCCCATTTTATTATGTTCCCTTGGTGGTATGTACATCATTATTGAAAGATGGCTGATGATCAAAAAGGCAAATCCACCGACGAGTGCATTTCAAATAAAACTTCGGAAAATGCTTGAGGGCAAAAATCTTCAGCTTGCTCAGGAAATGTGCATCCAGGAGAAATCTCCTATAGGTCAGATTATTGGAGCTGGTTTAGAAAAGATTCATCACGGATCGATGCGCGTTCGTCAAGCGATGGAAGATCAGGGTCGTGAAGAAATAACACTGCTCGAGCGCCATCTCGGAATACTTGCGACTATCGCAGGCATCGCACCCATGTTAGGATTTCTTGGAACTGTAACGGGACTTTTAAGTGCATTCCAATCTGTCGCCTCGGCAGCCGGTCAGCCGTCACCTGCTGATCTTGCAGACGGTATCTGGGAAGCATTGATTACTACAGTATTTGGTCTTGTTGTCGGAATCCCTGTGTCAATGGCATATAATTATTTGGTAAACAAAGTTCAAGTTGTAGCTTCGGCGTCTGAGCGAATTGCACGGGATACATTAGATGCAATCGAAGAAATTATTTACGGTGGTAATCAACAGTTTAATAACAACAATACAATTAAATTACGGCGTGAGGAGGACTGACTATGAATTTTCGACCTGTCCATCGATCACGATATCTTGAATCGTTCAACTTCTCTTCTTTAACCGATGTTGTGATGCAGCTTCTCATATTCTTTCTGCTGACATTTTCTTTTGCCAACACCCGTGGGATGAATGTTACACTACCGAAGACTGCAGTCGGACAGCCGCCTCAAAGGAAAACCATCTCGGTTTCCATCCAAAAGGATAAAAATCTTTTTTTGAATAATGAAGCTGTTACAAAGGAACAGCTTGCCGCTAAACTTA
>Ga0315283_10002939_pt1 | contig 14456 bp, 7 predicted proteins | sample YL17G09_0_MG_FD_204541 | JGI IMG/M metagenome (GOLD analysis project Ga0315283, IMG submission 204541) | Sediment microbial communities from Yellowstone Lake, YNP, Wyoming, USA - YL17G09_0 | ecosystem: Environmental > Aquatic > Freshwater > Lake > Sediment | place: USA: Wyoming | collected... | reverse complement strand
CGGCGCGGCCTTCGTCGTGCCGACGGCGCCGCAGCGGGACGCCTCGGTGGCCGCGGTGGACTCGCAGGGCGCGCGCACGCTCGGCCTGCCGCTGCGCATCGTGGACCCGGTGACGAGCATGGCCGCGAAGTCCACGGGCTTCACCGTGCGGATGGACCCGGCCTTCTGCGGGCTGGCGGGCTATATCTGGGGCCAGATGGAGGCGATGCGGCTCTCCCCGGACGGCAGGTATCTCGCGGTGGCGCGGGACCTCGTGCCGGGCGATTGCGGGATCTGGCTCGAGATGTTTCAGATGACGGACGACGGGCCGGCGCGGCTGGGGGCCCAGGCGATGTCGGGCCTGTTCGTCGCGCCGCCGGGTGCTGACATCCTGGGGATGGACTTCACGCCGGACGGCAAGGGACTGTGGATCTCCAACAACGGAGGGGGCTCGGTCAACATCGTGGACACCGATCCCGCCTCGCTGATGTTCGGGACCATCATCAACACGTTCTCGATTCCCCAGACGGGCACGGCCTCCAGCATCAGCGCCGACCCGCTCGGGCGCTTCATGGTGATGGGAGATCGTACGCGGGACTCGCTGGCCATCTTCGACCTCGCCGGGAATTTCCTCGCCAAGGTGCAGACCCCCGGACCGACGTGGGCCACGGCCATCACGCCCGACGCCCACTACGCCGTCACGGCGGGAGCCTGGCGCACGGGCATCGTGGACCTGGAGGCCCGCGCGCTCTTCAGCACCTCGCCGACGCACGGCTCCAGCACCACACGCGACTACATGGTCGCGATCCCCACGGACGGCAAGCGGGCCGTGGTGACGTATCCGTACCCGTACGGCGTCGGGATCTACAACCTGGATTCCGCTGCCGGCCCGGTGGGCCAGGAGCTCTACTACGGCACGCCGCTCTCCGGCGGCAGCTACCTCGTGACCTCCCTGGCACCCGCGCCAGACGGTCACGGCGTGCTCGCCGCCAGCAGCGACCACGACTCGCTGGTCCACATCGACCCGCGCACCATTCCCCCGACCCTGACCTGGATGGCCACGGCGGCGCCGGCAAGACGTTTCGCGGCCTCCGCCGACGGCCGCCGCCTCTGGATCGGCACCCATGTCGTGGGCTATCCCGGACCCGGCGCAGCCGGCGTGGACCTCTACAGCCTCAGCCCCGCCACCTCGCTGGCCCTGGTCTCGGGCGGCGGGCAGAGCGGGCTCGCGAGTTCCTGGCTGGCCTCTCCGCTGCGTTTCCGCGCGACGGACGGCAGCGGGAACCCGCAGGTCGGCGCCGTGCTGCGCTTCGACGGCGTCAGAGGACTCCTCCCCATCCTCGACAGCTGGGACACGCCGCTGTGGCACGTCACCGACGTGAACGGCGAGGTCTCGGTGCGCTGGATGGTCTCGAGCGTGCCGGGGACGGACTCGCTCGTCGTCCAGGTGCTGGGCGCACCCGGCAGCTCGACGCTCGCCACCGCGCAGGTGGTCGTCGCCGACAGCCTGCTGCCGCCAGCGGTCCTCTCGCTGGGACCGGCGGATGGCACCACGGGCCTGCTCGCGGGCACGGCGGTCTCGGCCAGCTTCAACAAGGCCATGGATTCGACCAGCGTGTCCGGGAAGCTGAAGCTCTACTCGGGACCCAACCTCATCGGCGGCGCGTTCCGGACCCCGGTGAACGGCAGGACGTTCATCTTCCAGCCGTCGCAGCCGCTGGCCTACGCGACGCGCTGCTCGCTGGTCGTGGAGAGCGGCATCACGGACAGGTACGCTCTTTCGACCACCCAGGGCCTGACCTCGGTCTTCACGATCCAGGCCCCGCCCACCATCGCCATCTCGAGCCTGACGCCGCCGGCCGGGACGACGGTCTCGCCGGTCGTCATCGGCGGACAGGGCTTCAGCCCGGTGCCGTCGCAGAACACCGTGCTCTTCAACGGCGTGCTGGCCACCGTGACCAGCGCGACCGCCACCTCCATCGTCGCCACCGTGCCGCTCGCGGCCACCACCGGCCCGGTCACGGTGCAGAGCGGCAGCAGCACGAGCAACAGTCTCAACTTCGTGGTGCTCGATCCGAACGCCAGCCCGGGCGGGGTCATCAACAACCTGTCGGCGGCCCAGGGCGTGCGCGACGTGGCGATCACCTCGGATGGCAGTCGCGCCTACGTGACGAACCCGGTCAGCAACAGCGTCACGGCACTCGACATCCCCGGGACCCAGACCATCACCAGCGTCACGGTGGGCCTGCAGCCGCAGGGGATTGCCCTGCTGCCGGACGATTCGCGCGCCTACGTGGCGAATACCGGCAGCAACGATGTCAGCGTCATCGACATCCGCCCGGCTTCACCCGACTACCACAAGGTGGTCGGTGCGATCCCGGTGGGCAGCGGCCCGGTCGACATCGCGGTCTCGGCGATCGGTCCCACGGTGATCGTGGTGAACTCCGGTTCGAACGACGTGAGCCTGATCGATGCCAACCCGGGTAACGCCACCTTCAACCAGGTGACGGCTTCGGCCAACTCGGGCGCACCCGGCCAGGCCGTGGCCATCACGCCCGACGGTGCCCGGGCTTTCGTGGCGACCTCGAGCGGCACGGTGGTCGTGATCGACGTGTTCACCGGGGCCGTTACCGCCTCGGCCAATTCGGGCGCGCCCGGCCAGGCCGTGGCCATCACGCCCGACGGCGCCATCCTGCTCGTGCTGTGCCAGGACGGGACGATCAAGATCATCGACATCTCTCCAGGGAGCCCGACTCAGTACCAGGTGACGGCTTCGGCTAACTCGGGCGCGCCCGGCCAGGCCGTGAACATATCGCCCGACGGCGCTCTCGCCTACGTGACCAGCGCGGATGGGAACTCGGTGCTGGTGTTCTCCATCACCTCGTCCGGCATCGCCAGCGCGTCCACGATCTCGCCGGGGCCCGCGGTGGTGCTGACCCTGATCGCCACGATCCCGGTGGGCCAGGGGCCGGCAGGCATCGCCATCGATCCGAGCCACGGTGCCTTCGTGCTGGTGTGCAACGCATCCGCGGGGACGGTCAGCATCATCGGCGCCCCGACCAGTCTGCCGCCGGTGACGGTGGACTTCGACTTCAGCCCAAACACCCTGAACCTCAAGTCCATGGGCAAGTGGGTGACGGGCCGTCTCGAACCGAAGCCGCCGCGGACGGCCTCGGAGATCGTGCCGGGCTCGATCCGGTTGAACGGCATCGTGCCGGTGGACACGTCTGGTCCCCACGCGATCGGGGACGAAGATGGCGATGGGATTCCCGACCTGATGGTCAAGTTCTCTCGCCAGGCCGTCTCGCTGACGGTGCCGGACGGCGACCGTGTGCCGGTGACGGTGACCGGCACCGTGGGCCCGCGGTTGTTCACCGGCACCGACACGATCCGGGTCAAACGCGCCAAGATCACCGCCCCGGTGGCTCACGAGGTCGTGCCCCCGGGGCACCGGTACACGATCCGCTGGGAGGTGCCGAAGGACGTCAGGACCGAGTGGGTCGCCGTGCTGCACACCTTCGACCGCGGCGAGACCTGGGTGCTGGACGCCACCCACCTGCCCAACACGGGCTCGTACGACTGGAACGTCCCGCTCGCCCTGGCGGATAGCGCACGGGTGGCGGTGGTGCTGGTGGAGTCGGCGGACTCGACCGGCTTCGAAGTGACCGGCGTCCTGGGCCAGAGCGATCCTTTCGAAGTGTTCGGCGCCACCGCGGTGGAACCGGCGCCGGCCATGCTCGCCTTCGAGCCGATCCGGCCCAACCCGGCCCTGGGCGAAGCGCGCATGCGCTTCGGTCTGCCGCGCGCCGCCGAGGTGAGGCTCGAGGTGTTCGACCTGCAGGGCCGCAAGGTGCGCACGCTGGTCGCCGGACTGCAGGCGGCCGGGTGGCACGACGTGAGCTGGAACGGAGGCATGGAGGGAGGCGCGCGCAGCAGCGCGGGACTCTACTTCGTGAGGTTCCGCACGGAGGGCCGTGAGTTCAGGCAGCGCCTGATCTGGCTCCGGTAAGCACGAGGAGGGATCCCTGTCCCGCAAACTCACGATGCGTCTGCGGGCAGCGCACGCCGTCGCGGTGACGGCGTGCGCTGTGCTGCTGTCGTACGCAGTGACGCCGGCCACCGCCCAGCCGTATGCCCGCTTCGCCGTGCCCGACAGCGCGCTGGTGCCCGCGCTGCGTGCTGCGGGCGCGGAGTATGAGAGCGCATGGAATACGCTCCTCGTCGCGGAGTTGCGCGCCACACTCGCGCGCGTGGATTCGGCGCGGACACTCGCGGCACTCGAACGGCGCCTGGCAGCGGCGGAACCGCCGGCGCTAGGCACCCGCATCGCGGCGAACGCGCTGGCACTGCGCCGGCGCTGGACACCCCGCGAGTGCGCGCGGCGCCTGGCCGCAGCAGAGGCCGAGGCGGCGGGCACCGCGGCCCAGCGGGCCCGGCGCTGGGCCAACTCCGATAGCCTTTTCGCCGCGGCGCTGGATGGCTATCGCGCGCTCGGCGAGAAGCGCCGCGAAGCCTGGGTCCTGGGGAGCGCCGGTTCGACGTGGTTCCTGGCCGGTGACTACCCGCGCGCGCAGGACTACTACCGCAGGGCACTCGGGGCGCGGCGGGCCATCGGCGATTCGGCGCTGGTGGGGCGGGCGCTCAACACTTTGGGAACCATCGCCTACCTGGCCGGCCGCAACCCCGAAGCACGCGACCTGCTCCTCCAGGCCCGTGCGCTACGCATCGGCATCGGCGACCGCGCCGGCCTCACCGCCACGCTGAACTACCTCGGCATGGCCGCGATACGGCTGGGCGAACGGGACTCGGCGCGGATGTGGTACGGGCAGGCGCTCGACCTGGCGGTGACGCGAGGCGACAGCGCCAGCGTGGCGGCGGTGCTCGATAACTTCGCCCGCCTGCTCGCCGAGGACGGAGAGGTGGAGCGCGCCCGCGCAGCCTGCGAGCGGGCGCTCCCCATCCTCCACGCCCGTCGCGACGTGCGCGTCGAGGGCGTTCTCCAGTTCACCCGGGGGGACCTGCTCCGCCGGCAGGGGCACTTCACCGAAGCCGCGCAGGCCCTTGACGCGAGCGTGGCGCTCATGGAGGCCCTCGGCGACTCCCGCCTGCTGGCCGAGGCGCTCATCAGCCTCGGCCGGACGTGGGACAACCTCGAGGATCCAGCGCGGGCGCGTCCACCGCTCGAGCGTGCGGTCCTGCTGGCCGACTCGCTCGGCGACGATGGCCTTGCAGCGCGCGCGCTCACCAACCTCGCCATTGCGCTGCGGATCGCAAACGACGAGCGCGAGGCCACGCGGCGGGCGCTGCTCGCGCTCCAGCACTCCACAGCGGCCGGCGACTCAGAACTCGTGCACTACGCCGCGGCCACTCTCGGGCAACTCGCCGAGGACCGCCGGGACTTCGTCGCGGCACGGTCGTGGTACGAGCGCGCGGCAATCGCGGGCCACGCGCTGGCTGCCGAGTTCCGGGCGGGCGATCTGATCAACCTCGGCAACGTCGCGGGCCGGGAGGGACATCTCGACGACGCGGAGTCCGCCTACCGCGACGCTCTGGATCTGGCGCAGCGTTCGAGCCTCACAGAGTTCACATGGATGGCGGTGCTCGGCCTCGGCGACGTCGCGGAGCACCGGGGCGATTTCCCGCAGGCCCTCGCCTGGGACCGGCGCGCGGCCACGCTCATCGACACGCTGCGCGCGCGCCAGCAGGAGGAGCGTGGCTCGGTCACGCTCTTCTCGGGGCGGCTCTTCGCCTACGAGGCGCTCATCCACCTGCTGGGCAAACTCGACGCGCGCTTCCCCGACAGCGCCTACGCGGCCGAGGCGTTCCTGTGGTCCGAGCGGGCCCGCGCCCGCGCCTTCCTGGACCTCGTGCAGGCCTCGGGCGGCAGCGCCGAGGCCGCGGTACCGCTCGCGCTCGATCAGGCGCGCGCACTGCTGCGCTCGGACCACGAGGCACTGCTCGAGTACAGCCTCGGGGACTCTTCGTCATCCTTGTGGGTCGTGATGAAACGCGCCTGGCGACGTATCCAGTTGCCGCCGCGGTCCGCGCTGCGGGCCCGGGCCGAGATCCTTCGCCGCGGTCTCGCCGATCCTCTGACGGCCGACTCGCCTGCGTCCCGCAGCGCCGCGCGCGCTCTCTACCGGACCCTGGTGGAGCCCGCCGAACCTCTGCTGCGGGGCGTGACCCACCTGGTGATTGCTCCGGACGGACCGCTCGCCCTCGTGCCCTTCGAGGCGCTGCTCGCGCGTGACGTTCCCGGCGAAGGAGCGCCCCCCCGCGGCGCGTACCTGATCGAGCGCTTCGAGGTCTCGTACACGCCATCCGCAACGGCGCTCGCCACCCGCGCGGCGGGCAGTGCCTCGCGTGCGCCGGGCGGTGGCGGCATCGTGGCACTCGGCGACCCGCGCTTCGCGCCCGACTCCACGACGTCGGCCAGCGCGGACGCGCCCGCGCTGGCGCCGCTGCCGAACACGGCGGCCGAGGTCGCGGCGCTGCGCATGCTCGCGGGCCCGCGCGCCTTCACGGAGTTGATTGGCGCAGCCGCCACGCGTTCCGGGTTGCTCGCCGTCCCCGGCCTCGCGAACGCGCAGGTCGTGCACCTCGCCACGCACGGCGAGGCCAACGAGGCCGAGCCCGCGCGCTCGGGACTTTGGCTCGCCTGGGATGGCGCGGGCCCGGGGTTCCTCTCGGTCGGCGACATCCTCGCGCGCCGGCTCTCCGCCGACCTGGTGACGCTCTCGGCCTGCGAGACGGGGCTCGGCCGGCTCGAGCGCGGTGAGGGCGTGATGGGTCTCGCACGCTCCTGCCTCGCCGCCGGCGCGCGCAGCGTGGTGGTGAGCCTGTGGAAGGTGAACGACCGCTCGAGCGCGCTGCTGATGGAGCGCTTCTACCGGCAGTTGCTCACGCGCGGGATGCCGCGCGAACGCGCGCTGGCGCAGGCCAAGCGCGCGCTGATCGCCGACCCGCAGACCCGCTCGCCCTTCCACTGGGCGCCCTTCGTGCTCATCGGAGCGAGTGGGCCACTGCCGTAGGGGACCTGCCGATGACGTCCGGCCCCCGGACCGGACACGGACACGGGGCGATCGGACCTTCCGTCCGCGGCGGCGGATCCGGCGACCGACCGTCACGGCCGGTCGCGGTTGCCCCGCACCACGAACGCGTCTAGCCTGAAGCCCGTCCCATGGAAGACACGCGCATCCTCCACTACGAGATCCTGCGCCTCCTCGGCCGCGGCGGCATGGGTGAGGTCTACGAGGCGCGGGACACGAAACTCCAGCGCCGGGTCGCGCTCAAGTTCATCGCGCCCGAGTTGTCGGCCGACGTGGCGAGCGCGAAGCGCTTCGAGCGTGAGGCGCTCTCGGCTGCCGCGCTCTCGCACCCCCACATCGCCACGCTCTACGCCCTCGAGCACGACGGCCGCGCGGTCTTCATCGCCATGGAGTTGATCACGGGCGGCAGCCTGCGCGAACGCATGGCGCAGGGACCGCTCCCCACCGCCGAAGCGCTGGCCATCGCGCGGGACGTGGCCGCCGCACTCGCCCACGCCCATCGGCGCGGCATCGCGCACCGCGACATCAAGCCCGAAAATCTCATGTTCGACGGGGAGGGCGCGGTCAAGGTCATGGACTTCGGACTGGCGCACGCGGTGCAGGCCTCGCGCCTGACCCTGACCGGCAGCACGCTCGGCACCGCGGCCTACATGGCTCCCGAGTCCACGCGAGGCGCGATCGGCGCGCCCGCCGACGTGTTCGCACTCGGCGTGGTGCTCTACGAGATGCTGACCGGCGCGCTCCCCTTCCCCGCTGAGAGCCCGCTCGCCCAGCTCTACATGATCGCGAACGAGGAGCCGCGGCCGTTGCGCGGGATCCGTTCCGAAGTGGCGCCCGAGGTCGAGGCGGCGGTCGCGCGCCTGCTGATCAAGGATCCGGAGCAGCGTCCCGACGCGGCGACGGTGGCGCGCGAGTTGTCGCTGCTGACCGGAGTGGCGCCGCCCGCAGCGGAGCCGGCGGCGCCCGCAGGCGCCGTGGCGGTCGCATCCGAACGCCGCACCGAGGACCTGGAGATCGAGCGCCTCCCGGCACCGCGCGAGGAAGTCGCGCTGGTTACCGCTCCGCGCCGGCGGCGTGCGCGGGCGTTGATCGCATCGAGCGGCATCATCCTCGCTGCCATCGGCGCCATGTTCGTCCTGCGCTGGGCGTCGTTCCGGGGAGCGGCGGGCTCCGAGCGAGCGCTCCAGTCCCGGGTGCTGAGCGACGAGGCGGCGGGGCTCATCCTGCGCGGGAGCGCGGACTCGGCCCAGGCCATGGCGGATTCCGCGCTCGCGCTGGATCCCGACAACGCCCGGGCGCGGTTCAACCTCGGGCAGGCCCTGAGGCTGAAGGGGCAGGCGACCCGTGCTGCCGCGATGTTCACCCGGACGCTGAACGAGGCCGCGAAGGACCCGAAGCTCCAGGCCATGGCCTGCCTCGGGCTCGCCGACCTCGCCATGGACGACGGCACCTGGCGGGAGGCCGCGCGAAATCTGCAGAGGAGCTTCGCCCTCGACTCCAGCGACTACACCTGCGCCCAACTGGGCTTCGCCCTGGTGCGCGATGGGCGGGCGGCCGAGGCAGTGCCACTCCTGCGGCGCGGGCTCGCCACCTGGCCGGGCAGCGCGCCGCTGCACAAGAACACCGCCTTCGCCCTCTACCGGCTCGACAGCCTGGCCGCGGCCCTCAGCGAGGTGGACCAGGCGCTCGCGGCCCGGCCCGACTTTCCCGCGGCGCTCAGCCTGCGCGCCCGCATCCGGGCGCGGCGGGGCGACTCGAAGCCGGCGCTCGCGGACTGGAACGCATTCCTCCGCTCCCGGCCGGGCGCAGCCGACTCGACCGAGGTCGAGAGCGAACTGCGGGCGGCGGGAGCGTTCCGCACCGGCCCGGGAGTCCCGGGGGGCCCGAGGTAGCCGGGAGCTACTGCCCCCGCTCCCCTTCCACCACGATCTTCGACAGGTCCCAGCCGCGCACGAACAGCGCGCGCACCTCGCTCAGCAGCCGCAGGCGGTTCAGGCGCGTGGGCAGGTCCTCGGCGTTGACCAGCACCGCCTCGAAGAAGCCGTGGATGACCTGCTCCATTTCGAGCAGCGCGGGCAGGATGGCCTCGTAGTCGCGCGTCCGCCAGAGCGGCTCGGTGCGCGTGCGCGCCTGCTCGAGCGCAGCGGCCAGTTCCTGCTCCAGCGGCTCGGCGAGCCGCGCCGGGTCCAGCCGCGCCGGCAGCGTCTCGCTCGCCTTGGCCAGGATGTTGGCCACGCGCTTGAAGAGCACGACCAACGGCTCGAAGCGCTCGTCCCCGCGAAACACGTCCATGACCTCTCCGCGCCGCAGGCAGTCCGGCGGGTCGCTCCAGCCCGGTCGATCGCCGCCCGCCGCCCTCGCGAGCCGCGCTTCGAGCGCAGCCTCGCAGGCGTCGTAACGCACGCCGCGCTCCTCGATGACACCGCGGACCCGCTCGCGCCAGAACACGCCCAGCTTCGCCAGCAACTCCTCCTTTGCCCGCGCCGCGTTCGCGGCCAGGAACGGCGCCAGCGCCTGCTCCGTGGCCTCGCCCAGGTCGAGGTGCAGACCCAACTCGACCAGGATGCGCACCACCCCGTTGGCGGCGCGGCGCACGCCGTAGGGATCCTCGCTCCCGCTCGGCACCTTGCCCGCGACGAACGCGCCGGCCACGTGGTCGAGCTTGTCCGCGATCGCGAGCACGGCCCCGGCGTCGGTCAGCGGCAGCGAGTCCGCCGGCCCGCGCGGCCGGTATTGATCTGCGATGGCCGCGGCCACGTCCTCCGGCTCGCCCGCGCGGCGCGCGTAGTGCCCGCCCATCACACCCTCGAGGCTCGCGTACTCCTTGCCGCTGCCGATCATCTCGGAGAGCAGGTCGGTCTTGCACAGCAGTGCGGCGCGCGTCGCCGCCGCCGCGGCGGCCGGCGCGATGCGCTGCGCCACGAGCCCGGCCAGGGTCTCGAGCCGTGCCGCCTTCTCGCGCAGCGAACCGAGGCCCTCCATCCACACCACGCCGGCGAGCGCTTCGACGCGCGCGGCGGGCGGGTGCTTGAGGTCGGCATCCCAGTAGAACTTCGCATCCTCGAGCCGCGCGATGAGCACACCCTCGTTGCCCTTGCGGATGACGTCGAGCCCGCGCTCGTCGCCGTTGCGCACGGCGATGAAGCAGGGCAGCAACGTCCCGTCCTCGCGCTCGACCGCGAAGAAGCGCTGGTGCTCGCGCAACGCCGTGACGATGACCTCGCGTGGCAGGTCGAGGTAGTGAGCGTCAAACGATCCGGCGAAGGCCGTGGGCCACTCGACCAGGTAGCTGCAGATCTCCAGCAGTTCCTCGTCGGCTACCGGGCGGCCGCCGCGCTCCGCGGCCACGGCGGCGATCTGCTTGGCGACACGCGCGCGCATCGCCAGCGGCGCGACCATCACGGACGCCTGCTCGAGTGCCGCGAGGTAGTCCTGTGCGCGGGCCAGCGTCACGTGCACTGGCGAAAGGAAGCGGTGGCCGCGCGACTCGCGCCCGGCCTCGAGGCCGAAGGCGCGCACCGGCAGCACCTCCTCGCCGAGCAGCGCCACCAGCCAGCGCACCGGGCGGGCGAAACGCGTGTCGTCGTCAAGCCAGCGCATCACCTTGGGGAAGGTGAGGCCGCGGGCCAGGCCGGCGAGCAGCGCGGGCAGCACCTCGGCCGCGGGCCGGCCCGCCTGGTGCACGGTCACGGCCACGTACTCGCCCTTCGGGGTCTCGACCCTTCGCACGTCCGCGAGGTCGGCGCCCTTGCCCTGGCAGAAGCCGAGCAGCGCCCTGGTGGGCTTGCCTTCGGCGTCGTACGCCACGCGCGCGGCCGGACCCATCACTTCCTCGTCGCGGTCGGGCTGGCGCTCCTCGAGCGACTCGACATAGAGCGCGAGGCGGCGCGGCGTGGCGCGGGTGCGCACCGCGCCGTGCGCGAGGCGCGCGTCGGCGAGCCCGGCAGTGATCCCGCGCTCGAGTTGCTCCAGCGCCGGCGGGATGTAACCGGCCGGCAACTCCTCGACGCCGATCTCGAACAACAGGTCGCGGCTCATGAGCGGGTCCCCGGCTTCGCGGGTGACTCTTTCGCAGGCCGCGCCTCCGGCGCGGCCCCGGTCACGCCCCCCTCGGGGGTAGGTGGCTTCACCCACTTCGCGCGCTCCGCCGCGTCCTTGATGAGCGGGTAGCCCAACTCCTCGCGCAGCTTGGTGCAGGCCACCGCCGCCCGGCGCGCGATCTTCCGCACGCGCCCGATGTAGCCGACCCGCTCGCTCACCGAGATCGCGCCGCGCGCGTCCAGCAGGTTGAAGGCGTGCGAGCACTTGATGACCGCGTCGTAGCCGGGGTTCACCAGACGGAGGTCGAGCAGGCGCACCGCCTCGCCCTCCCAGATCTTGAACATCTCGAACAGCGCATCCACCGGCGCCTGCTCGAAGTTGTAGTGCGACCACTCCCACTCGTTGCGCAGCCACAGGTCGCCCCAGCGGACCTCTTCCGCCAGGACGCGTCCGCCGTCGTCGCGGCGCCCGGGCGACCACACCAGGTCCTGCACGCGGTCGGTGCCCTGCAGCATCATGCCAATGCGGTCGAGGCCGTAGGTCAGTTCGGCCGAGACCACTGGCAGCTCGATGCCGCCGCACTGCTGGAAGTAGGTGAACTGCGAGATCTCCTGGCCGTCCATCCACACCTGCCAGCCCACCCCCGCCGCACCCAGCGTCGGCGACTCCCAGTCGTCCTCGACCAGCCGCAGGTCGTGCACCGCCGGGTCGATGCCGAGTGCCCGCAGCGAGTCGAAGTACTGCTCGACCACGTCGATCGGCGAGGGCTTCAGCAGCACCTGGTATTGGAAGAACTGCTGGAAGCGGTTCGGGTTCTCGCCGTAGCGGCCGTCCTTGGGACGGCGCGAGGGCTCGACGTAGGCGACCCGCCACGGTTCGGGACCGAGCGAGCGCAGGAAGGTGGCCGGGTTGAAGGTCCCGGCGCCGACCTCGGACGGATACGGCTGCTGGATGGTGCAGCCACGTTCGGCCCAGTACGTCTCGAGCGCGAGCATCATCTCCTGCAGCGAACGGGCGGGTTCAAGGACCATCAGGCAGCCTCCGACGAGCCGGGGACCTGCAGCGCGCGCAGCAGTTCGAGCGAGCGCAGGCCCTGGAAGCGGTGGAAGTGGTGACGCAGGAAGGCATCGATGACGCGCAGGATCTCGCCGGTGCGTTTCACCTCGACGTATTCGCCGGCCTCTCCCACCGGGCGCGAGAGCAGCAGCGAGAGCCCGGCCAGCGCGTCGGCCGAGAGCTTCACGACACCGCCCTCGGCAGCGCAGCGGTCGCAGAGCATGCCGCCGCGCGCGGGCGAGAAGAGCAGCTCGTGCGAGAGCGGTCCGGCGCACTGGGCGCAGGCATCGAGCCGCGGGCGGTAGCCGAGCAGGCTCGCCACCTGCAACTCAAAGGCGATGGTGATGGCGGGCAGCGCCGCTTCGGGTGCGTCGACCACGGCCTCGAGTGTGCGCACCAGCAGGTCGTAGAGTTCAGCGTGCGGCTCCTCGCCCCACACCAGCCGGTCGATGAGTTCGAGCGCCGCCTCGGCGTGGGCGAGTCGCGTGAGTTCCGCGAGCCTGCTGCCGGTCGCGGTGAGCGTGTCGGCCTGCGACAGCAGGTGCAGGTCGCGGTCGGTCTTGAAGTAGTAGACGTAGCGGCCGCGCGAGAGCGGTTCGAGCGCGTAGCCGAACCGGCTCGGCGTCTTGCGCGCGCCCTTCGCCACCAGACGGACCATGCCGTGCTCACGCGTGTAGACCACGACGATGCGGCTCGTGTCGCCAAGCGCGTGCGTCTTGAGGACGATCCCCTCGGCGCTAACCAGAGCCACCGGGGTGCTCCTCGGACGGAACGGGCGCGGACGTGGTGCTGCGCGCGGAGGCGGCGGCGCGTGTGACGGACGGGACGACGTCGCCCGGTTGCAGCACACCGCCAGAGACGATGACCTTGAGCGCGACCTCCACCGCCCAATCGAGGTAGATGAGCTGCGCCCGCGGCACGTACTGGACGAAGCCCGATGCCGGGTTGGGCGTGTGCGGCACGAACACCACTTCGATGTCGTCCCCGAGGTGCTGGCGCACTCCGGCGCTCGCTCGCGCGGCAATGAAGCCGATGCGGTAGAGCCCCGGCGAGGGCCAGGGCACCAGCACCACCTGCTTGAAGGTGGTCTCCCGACTCTGGAAGAACGCCTCGCCGAAGGACTTGGTCGAGCCGTAAAGGATGCCCACGCCGGGGATGCGGCTCAGCAGGTGGTCCCACATCCGAAGCATCGGCCGCCCGCCCAGCCAGCGGCCGATGACGGTGACCAGCCAGCCCACGATGAGCAGCAGGACGAACGTGGCCACCAGGCCCAGTCCGGGGATGCGATGGTCGCCGAGCACCTGGAATCGCAAGTAGCGCCCGAGCAGGTTGTCCGTCCAGTTGAGCAGGAAGAACAGCACCCACAGCGTGATGGCCGTGGGCGCAAGCGCGAGCAGGCCCGCGATCAGGTAGGTGCGGAGCCGCCCGGCGCCCGTGAAGCGGTGCGGGGGCTCGATCTGTGACGGATCCATGTTGTGAAGAGTCTACGATGGACCCGTTGCGGTCAACCCGGCACGGGGGCGCCATAACTCCGCTCTAAGGAGCCGTGAGCAAGGGCGGCGGCGAGCGTCTTGACGCGGACGGCTTTGCGGGGGTGGCAGCGAACGCAGACCGGCTCCCGGTGCGCCGCCGCGCCAGCGGCCGGTCTAGCCGGTCCGGCGCGCCTGGCGCATCGCCAGCAGGCGGCCGCGGGCCTCGACGATTTCCTGCAACCGCTCCTTGCAGGCCGAGGTGTGTACCGATAGCCGACTCTGGTGGACGGTCAGCTTGCCGGGCAGGGTGAACAACTCGAAGCGCAGGCGCTCGGGCAGCGCCCGCCGCTTGAGCACGGTGAGCACGTTGAAGGTGAGCGCGTTGATGCGGAACCACGCCGCGTTGGTGCCGAAGCGACCGCTCGGCATCACCCCGGCGATGACGCTCAACTCGCTCCGGGGCAAATCGAGTCCGACGACGGCCAACTCGCTCCAGAGCGACTAAAGTTCGATGATACACAACTCGCTCCGGGGCAGATCGAGTCCGACGACGGCCAACTCGCTCTGAAGCGAGTAAAGTTAGATGCTGCTCAACTCGCTCCGGGGCGAGCTGCCGCCTCCACGACGCCCGCCCGGCTGACGCCTGCCGCGCCGGGGCGCTACTCGCTCCAGCTCACGATCGGCAAGGGCACGCACGACAAGTTGCGCCACGCCCAGGCCTTGCTCGGCCACGCGGTCCCTTCCGGCGAGGTCGCCGAGGTGCTCGACCGCGCCCTGGACGCGCTCATCGGCCAGTTCGAGCGGCGCAAGTTCGCCGCGACCGGCCGGCCGGGTTCCCGGCCACGGCGGCCCTCCGCGA
>Ga0315283_10002936_pt1 | contig 14460 bp, 9 predicted proteins | sample YL17G09_0_MG_FD_204541 | JGI IMG/M metagenome (GOLD analysis project Ga0315283, IMG submission 204541) | Sediment microbial communities from Yellowstone Lake, YNP, Wyoming, USA - YL17G09_0 | ecosystem: Environmental > Aquatic > Freshwater > Lake > Sediment | place: USA: Wyoming | collected... | reverse complement strand
TAAATCCAATAAGAAATTGTCCTGTTTTGAAATAATATGAAAGAATAGCGGACGAAATGAGTTTGAGACGCCCGGTAAGGAGCGTAAAAGAGGAACGGAATTTTAAGAAATTGCTATTGCTATCGGCCGGTATTCGCGACGAAATAATTCCACACAGCGTCTGCGGGAGGATTAGCCGTAATCTCTACAGGAGTATTGTGAACGGGATGTTTGAATGTAATCTTTCGGGCATGCAGATGTATAGATCCATCTGCATTCGACCGCGGGAAACCATATTTAAGGTCGCCTTTTATGGGTAGGCCAATGGCCGAAAGTTGGGCTCTTATCTGATGATGCCGGCCCGTCAGCAAACCGATTTCGAGTAAATAATATTTGTCACTGTTGCCAATTAGTTTATAAGTCAATCCGGCTTTTTGTGAACCTTCCACATCGAATTGGGAGATGTAAGTCTTGTTCTTTGCTTCATTACGTGTAAGGTAATTCACCAGATGCCCCTCGCTTTGAGCTGGTGCATTTTTTACAACAGCCCAATATGTTTTAATTATGACATGATCTTTGAACATCTGGTTAAGCCTGGTGAGCGCTTTACTGGTGCGGGCAAAAAGTATAACTCCGCTTACCGGGCGATCCAGCCGGTGCACCACTCCCAGGAACACGTCTCCAGATTTTTCGTACTTATTTTTGATGTAGGCTTTTACCTGGTCACCAAGGGTCTCGTCGCCGGTTTTGTCGCCTTGCACAATATCAGAAGGGCGTTTATTCACAGCAATAAGGTGGTTGTCCTCATACAGGACTTCCAACTTTTTTATTTTTTTTTCAGGATATTGCAATGGTATACCAGATCAGATTGGCTTAGCAGTAAAGGCTTAATATTGTTCCTTTTCGTTCGGGAAGTCGAGAGATTTTACATCGGTAATGTAAGCTTTCACCGATCCGATAATTTCTTCACTCAAATTGTGATAGCGCCGCAGGAAGCGTGGCGAAAATTCCTGGGTAATTCCAAGCATATCGTGCAACACCAAAACCTGTCCATCCACATGCTTCCCGGCACCAATTCCAATAATTGGGATTTTAATGCCAGTGGAAACCTGGGCGGCCAGTTTAGCAGGAATTTTTTCGAGTACGATACTGAAACACCCGGCCTTTTCGAGCAGATGTGCATCTTCTACTAATTTACGGGCTTCATTTTCTTCGGTAGCACGAACTACATATGTTCCAAATTTGTGTATAGATTGAGGCGTCAGACCCAAATGGCCCATTATGGGTATTCCAGCCGACAGAATGCGGTCCACGGATTCGAGAACTTCACGTCCTCCTTCCAGTTTTACAGCATCGGCGCCCGATTCCTTCATGATACGGATAGCAGAATGGAGAGCTTCTTTCCAGTTGCCCTGGTATGTACCGAAGGGCATATCTACGACAACCAATGCCCGCGAAACACCTCTAACAACAGAAGAAGCATGATAAATCATTTCGTTTAGCGTAATCGGTAGTGTGCTTGTATGGCCTGCCATCACATTGGAAGCGGAATCGCCTACCAGGATAACGTCAATCTGGGCGCTATCAAGCAGTCGTGCATAGGAATAATCATATGCTGTAAGCATAGCTATTTTTTCGCCTTTAAGCTTCATTTCCTGAAGCACATGTGTGGTAACTTTTGATATTACGCCTGATTTTGCCATGGCAAATTGGTTTTTAGTGATAACCTGTTCAGTGCGCAAAGCTACGAATAAACAGAGGGTGGATCAAAAAGAATTAAGGTTGTTAAAAATCCTGAAAAACTGATCTGCTGTATTTCATCCCATCTAAATTTTCAGTCTTCTTGAGGCTTTCAACTGCCTTTTTGTCACAATATTTCCTGTTGGCACAGAGATTGACAAGCCAGATAAATATTAGCATAGCTTTGTTTAAATCACAACCATAATAATTCAAACAATGGGAAAAATAATAGGTATCGACCTCGGAACAACCAATTCATGTGTTGCCGTGATGGAAGGCAGCGAACCGGTAGTAATACCCAATAGCGAAGGCAGACGTACAACTCCATCTATCGTTGCATTTACTGAAAACGGAGAACGGAAAGTTGGTGACCCGGCCAAACGCCAGGCTATAACCAACCCGACAAAGACTATTTCTTCAATCAAGCGATTCATGGGTGAACCATTCGAGCGCATGACCAAGGAAATCAAGAGGGTAACATTTACTGTGGTAAGAGGTGAAAATAGTTCGCCGCGTGTTAAAATTGACGACCGCATGTATTCGCCGCAGGAAATATCGGCAATGGTTCTGCAGAAAATGAAGAAGACTGCCGAAGATTATCTGGGCACAACTGTAACCGATGCAGTAATTACCGTGCCGGCTTATTTCAGCGATTCGCAACGTCAGGCTACCAAAGAGGCTGGCGAGATAGCAGGTCTTAATGTTAAGCGTATCATAAACGAACCAACAGCAGCAGCACTTGCATATGGGCTGGACAAGAAGCATCAGGATATTAAAGTGGCCGTGTATGACCTTGGTGGTGGAACATTCGATATTTCAATCCTTGAACTTGGAGAAGGCGTATTCGAGGTGAAATCGACCAATGGAGATACCCATCTTGGTGGCGACGACTTCGATCAACGCATCATCGACTGGTTGGCCGAAGAATTCCTGAAAGACGAAAATATTGATCTGCGTAGGGACCCCATGGCCTTGCAGAGGCTTAAGGAAGCAGCTGAAAAAGCTAAGATTGAACTTTCGAGTTCTGCATCTACCGAGATCAATCTGCCTTACATTATGCCGGTGGACGGTATTCCAAAGCATTTGGTACGTACACTCTCCCGTGCCAAATTCGAACAGCTTATCGATGACCTGGTAAAATCTACTATCGAGCCTTGCCGCCTTGCGCTTAAAGATGCCGGTATCACTGCAAGCGGGATTAACGAAGTAATCCTTGTGGGTGGATCAACCCGGGTGCCAATCATACAAAAGGTGGTTGAAGAATTCTTTGGCAGAACTCCTTCCAAGGGTGTTAATCCTGACGAGGTTGTGGCCATTGGCGCAGCTATCCAGGGTGGTGTGCTTACCGGAGAAGTAAAGGATGTATTGCTGCTCGATATTACACCTCTTTCGCTTGGTATTGAAACTCTGGGTGGTGTGATGACCAGACTTATTGAAGCTAATACCACTATTCCAACAAAGAAATCGGAAACCTTTTCTACCGCATCTGATAGTCAACCGTCGGTAGAAATACATGTACTGCAGGGCGAAAGGCCAATGGCTGCCGGCAACAAGAGTATCGGACGATTCCACCTTGACGGCATTCCACCAGCACCTCGTGGGGTTCCGCAGGTTGAAGTTACCTTCGACATTGATGCCAATGGTATTCTTAACGTGTCAGCCAAAGACAAAGGAACCGGAAAATCTCAGCAGATCAGGATAGAAGCTTCATCAGGGCTTACAGATGCTGAAATCAAACGGATGAAAGATGAAGCAGAAGTAAATGCTGAATCTGATCGTCGTATGAAAGAAGAAGTAGATAAGATGAATACCGCTGATGGTTTGATCTTCTCGACAGAAAAACAGCTCAAGGAATATGGTGAAAAAATTCCGGCCGATAAAAAGCAGCCGATCGAAAGTGCGCTCAATGATTTAAGAGAGGCGCATAAAAACCGGAACATTCCCGGTATCGATACGGCCATGGCCGCTCTTAACGCTGCATGGCAGGTGGCTAGCGAAGAAATGTATAAAGCCACTCAAAGTGCAGAACAGCCGGATGCTCATTCGCAGGCAGGGCAAGAGGAGCCGCAAGCTAAGAATCCCGATCAGGAAGTGACTGATGTCGACTTTGAAGAAGTAAAATAAACGCCTGATATTCATTTGTTTGAAGGAGCTTTTCCGTGAAGGGCTGCTCCTTTTTTTTTTGTAAATTTGTACAAGACCTAAATAACCATTATGCGGAAAATTGTTGTAATAATATTGCTGTCGATCCTTACTGCCAATATGCTTCCTGCACATGCGCAAAAAAAACCGTTGCGCGTCGAAATAGCAGCCAAAGAAGATACAGACCCTTTTAACCTGGTTAATTGTGCCGAATTGGGAGCTTTTGTTTTTTTTCCTACTGCCCAGGAAGTTGGCAAGGACAGTATCGTTTGGTCGTTCTATATGTTCGATAAAAACCTTCAGGAGAGTTGGAATAATGGAATAGGGCTTGGCCAGGATTACCTATTTGCAGGGTCGTCATTTAAACCTAACGACACAATACTATATCTTCTGTTTCAGGATGGTCGCAAAAAAGAAGGAATTAATGCAGTGGTATTTACAGTGGATCTGGTTGCGTCGACTGTTAGGGAAATAAAGGGCCAGCTAACAGCTATGGCAAATGTCGGACATTTCGATGTAGCTGAAAATTATGCGTTTATCACACTGGAAACAAATAAAGGCGGAGCTGATTTATGCCGGATGTCGTTGAAAACGGCTGATGTTATGCATTTTAATATTCCTGAAAAGGATAAATCTGCAATTCTAAATCTGGTGCTTAATCCGGCAAATCGTAGTATTTCGGTGATAAGTAAAATGGATGAGGGCAAGTTAGCGTTGACAGTGTTTAATTATGATGGCGCTATTTTGGGTGCCGTCGATTTTACTAAAATGATTATTAAAAAAGAAATTAATTCAGCCGAAGTGGTGCAAACAGGGCAAGGAAAAGGTTTGGTTTTTGGCGTGTATGGAAGTGCTGACTACCGGGGACGGAATTCGGAAATTGAGGATGAGAACCCGTTGGCTGCCGGTTATTTTGTAGCTGGTTTCGAAAATAATCAGCATACGTTCGTTAAATATTACAATTTCAGTGAGTTCCGCGATTTTTTCAGATATATAAAAGGAGATGATGTCATTCGTCTGAAAAAGCACAGCTTCCTGAAAGGCAAAGACAAAGATGAAGAAGATCGTGAAACCGCATTAAATTATCATATGCTTGTGCATCCTGTGCTTCAGCGTGATAGTTCATTCATGTTGTCAGGAGAAGCCTATTATCCTGAATATCATACAACCACGAATATGATATACGATTATTATGGCAGGCCTATTCCAACTTCCTATTCAGTATTTGATGGTTTTCGCTATGCCGTGGCTTTCATCGCCTCGTTCGATAGTTCAGGAACCATGCGCTGGTCCAATGGGATGGAGATACGGGGAGTCCTTACTAACTTCTTAAATAAGAAATGCTTAAGTTTCTTTGAAGGTAGCGATGTTGTGATGATGTATAATGCTGAAGGTGCTTTAGCAATAAAGACGATCAGGGGTAATGAAGTACTCGAACAAGTTGCTTATACGGCAATAGGAATGCTTCATGCCAATGATAAAGTTGTAAAAGATTATCTGAGTACCATTGCGCCATGGTATGATGATTTCTACATTGCATACGGATATCATTCTATTCGGAATAACGACCTGTCAGGCGGTCGCCGAACCGTATTTTATATCAATAAAATTGCCTACCGTTAGATCCCTGGATTTTAAAGATGAATGTTGTTCCGGTTTATTTCAAAACACCCATGAATTCGGGGTTGGTAAAGTATTTAATAAATTCCCTGTCCTGAAGTGCCTGAGCTTTAAAGCCAGCGTTACCAGCAATTGCTTTTTTCAGGTTTTCTATCATTATATTTGTATCGTTGGTGCGGGCAGCGACAACCGCCATAAGGTAGCTGGCAAGAGGTGATTTTGGAACGTTTTTGAGTGTAGCCCTGGCCGCTGAATTATTTCCCGACATCATTTGTGCCAGGGCGACATTGGTAGTGGTTTTTTTAGTGCCAAATAAGCTGGATGCCTTGCCGTAATCAGCTTTACTGAGTGCAATAATGCCCTGGTTATAACTTTCGTTTGCGCCAAGTTTCTGGGCTTGAGAATAATAATCTTCAGCTTTCTTCAGGTTTCTCTTTTTAGATTCCAACGCTCCAAGGTTGTTAAGAATTGCAACGTTGTTGGGTTCCAGCGAATTGGCCTTGTTAAGATATCCGGCAGCCTGGGCGATATTGCCGTTCTCTAACTCTGAAATGCCGGCATTGTTCTGTGACTGCCAATTGTTTGGAAAAAGAGAAGCTGCCGATTTGTATATTGCAGCTTTTACAGCATTATTCTCAGTAAGTGTTGCGACATAAAGAAGTTCAGCATTCGTCAGAGAATCAGGACTTGTAGCAGCAAGCATGGCGATTTTCTCATCATTACGTTTAGGCTCATAGCAATTTACAGCTATTTCTACCCGTCTGAGTGGAGGAAGTATCTCTCCTTCAATTTCCTTGTAAACAATAGTCATATTGCGGATTTCCTTCTCACGTTTGCTAAATTCCGACTGTGAATTTACCACATTCATGATGGTTTTCTTATCAGGAATATTCGAAGCATTAAGTGCAACCATGAATCCGTCCCAATCTTCGCCATTCGCTATTGTGTTGAAATTGATAGTCTTTTCAGGATCATTCATCTTGATAGTGCTTTTATAATCCTTATTCATCTTATTGAAAAGGTCGGTCATGTATTTCATTCCGGCTTGCGAGCGCCTTTCTGAAAGACCTTCGTTAAAGCTTTCTTCTCCCTCAGGTGAAGCCCATCCCTTGATATCAATATCTTTTATGACATATCCCTTTTTAATGAAATCCGTAAGATCAACAAGTTTTTGCTTTGAAGCTTCGTTTTCGTTCAGCGGTAGTTTCCAGTTGATGTCAGATTTATTAACAAGGAAGTAAATCGCTGAATTCTTGCTGACAATCATTCCCTTCTGATAGCCATGTTCTGCTACTAATAATTCTTCATCATGTGCAATGCGCGTACTCGTATAGAGAACGCCATCAGCAATTTTCCGCTCAGGAACTTCAGCGTTCTTGTATTTGGCTTTGATGTCCTCAGCTTTTAGATTAGGATCAACGGGCTCCTTAGGGACATAAATAAGCGGTGTAACCATCAAATCGGAAGCATTCATTCCAGGTGAGTAGGGAATGGTTTGGGTATAGCTGAATGTGCTGCCATTGTAATAATCAATCGTTGTTGCATCGCCTTCTACACCTTGACCTTTGAGGGTAATTGGCTTAAGCGCGTAAGTATCACCGGGGTATTTAAGTTCGGGAGATATCTTCATTGCGGCCTTTTTGGAAAAATATTTTGGAGGGAATGTGCCTTTTATAGTCACTTTTACTGAATCACCAAGAGCTTCGAGTGGGTTAGGAATTACTTCATATTTAACCATGTCGTAATTCTTCACCATATTCTTTATGTTATCGCTCGGCACTAACTTATAAGTGAGGCCAAGTGAAAAGTATCCATAATGGTCATTCAGTTCTCTGTCGGTTAAATCTAATTTGTCATCAACAAAAAGGAAACGATTTCCATATTCGAGATTGAGATCAAATTTTGGCGCAAGTGCAAGGCTAGCGCCTATTCCCAGCGGAACAACAAATTCATTAATAGCACCTTCACCGTTACCTTTCCCATTTTCTATATAAGTGCCATCCAATATGGAAGTGCGGCGCGATGAAAATGAAGAAATACCGGCGCCGCCAAAACCATAGACTGAGACTAAACGCTCCTTATAGCCACCAATAAGATTGCTTATGTTTAATGATAAATCAAATGTCCCATCCCAAAGGCTCGAAATAAACTTATAATCATCGTTTTCACTCGCAATTTTACCGTTCATAAACTGGCCCCTGACACCAAGTACCGGGCTAATCTGATAGCCCAGGATAAAGCCAAAAGCGGGCTTAACCGTAGTGTTATACCAATAATTTTTGTTCAAATCGCCGTAATATTGTGTAATTCCGCCATTTATATTGAAATACGTATATCCTTCGAAAGAACTGGCTGTTTTGGTTTGACCATAAAATGCCAGTGGCATCATCACAGTTAAAAGGATTACAATTGCCATAAGGCTTGATCGGTAAAAACTTTTCATGGTCGTTAGATTTATGTGTAAAACTATGAATTGAGACACTTATATTTCCTCTGACAGGACATATTTAAAACAAATTTACGCCTATCAATGATATATACCAAGAATAATGTTCGAAAATTATATGTTTTCTGAAAGTTTGTTCAAATTTCAGCTGATTCAAAGCGAATATAATTTTTTTCATCCAAACACTATATCACCAAATTCCACCAGATCAAATCGCTCTTTAGCGTAAATAATTTTATCTTAAACAGACTCTGATACAAATTAACAAATGCTAAATTATAAAATATTCTAATGTATGATACATTATGTTTGATACAATAGATAAAATGTTTATCTGAGTATGGTTTATTTACTTTCGGGAGGAAGGAGGACAAGTATATTACTCCGGGAGCGCTATGGATTCTCCAAAAATGTCGTTAACATGATTTTTTATTTGATCTGCAGGATCATTTTTATCAAATCAAAACTTATCAGATTCTCTTAAATGCTGAAAAACATGCCAAAGCACAATTCCTGCGGTAACTGAGATGTTAAGAGAGTGTTTGGTGCCGAATTGCGGAATTTCGATACATTCATCAGCCTCTTTCACAATCACCTCATTTACGCCATGCACTTCATTTCCAAATACAAGTGCAATCTTACCGAACTTACACGGATCGAAGTTTTCCAATGGAAGGCTGCCTTCAGCTTGTTCAACAGCTACTATGATGTAACCGGCATTGCGCATTTGCTCCACAGCTTGCAGGGTATTCCCGAAGTATTCCCATGCTACCATTTCTGTAGCTCCAAGTGCAGTTTTCTGCATCTCACGGTTGGGAGGAGTTGCTGTAATGCCGCAAAGGATAATGCGTTCGATCCTGAAAGCATCAGCGGTACGAAAAACTGATCCAATGTTATGCTGGCTGCGGATATTGTCCAGAATAACGGCTACCTGCATCTTGGCAGCTTCTTTGAATCCTCGCTGATCCAGGCGGTTAAGTTCGTTGTTGAGTAGTTTACGCATATCAGGTATAGCTTTGGAACAAAGGTAAAAATTATCAACAGAGTCGGGCTCATCTGTCCTATATCGGCAGATAATTTTAACTTTGTCCAATTCGCTGCACATTCAGGAATTTACAGTATGACTAAGCCGGAAATTGCCGAAACACCGCTCATGAAACAGTACTTCGCTATTAAAGCAAAGTATCCTGATGCAATGTTGTTATTTCGTGTTGGCGATTTTTATGAAACCTTCGGCGAAGATGCTATTAAGGCTTCATCTATTCTGGGCATCGTGCTTACGCGCCGCGCCAATGGCTCGGCTACTTTTGTTGAATTGGCAGGGTTTCCCCATCATTCACTCGATACATACCTTCCAAAGCTTGTACGCTCGGGCTTGCGCGTAGCTATCTGCGATCAGCTTGAAGATCCGAAGCTAACCAAAACCATTGTAAAACGCGGCGTAACAGAATTGGTTACACCTGGCGTATCCTTTAACGATAAAGTACTGGAGCACCGCGAAAATAATTTCCTGGCAAGTGTGCATGTGTATCCTAAAGATTCAGGCGTTGCTTTTCTGGATGTTTCTACCGGCGAGTTTTTTCTGGCTCAGGGAAACAATGACTACATCGATAAACTGCTGCAAACATTAAAGCCAAGCGAAGTAATTATTCAAAAGGATAAACGGCAGCAGTTCATTGAAATCTTTGGAGGGCGCTTCTATACCAATACCTTTGACGATTGGGTTTTCAGTTCTGATTTTGCAAACGGGATACTGCTCCGGCATTTTGGCACAAATTCGCTTAAAGGCTTTGGCGTGGAGGATTATGGCTATGGAATTATTGCAGCAGGCGCAGCCATGCATTATCTTTCCGAAACCCAGCACGACAAAGTTCAACATATCTGCAAAATTACCAGGATTGAAGAAGATAATTACGTGTGGCTGGATAAATTTACCATCCGTAATCTGGAATTGATTAGCTCAATCAGCGGACAGGATCCTACGTTGTTAAGTGTTATCGATCACACTATTTCGCCCATGGGTGCCCGGATGATGAAGCGATGGATTCTTCTTCCTTTGAAAGAAAGGAAATCGATTGTTGAACGGCACCAGGCAGTCAGACAATTGCTGGAACAGTCTGAACTGGCTGAGAACCTGAGAAAAAACATCAAAGTAACAGGTGACCTCGAACGGTTGATTTCAAAAGTGGCCGTTGGAAGGGTAAGTCCGCGCGAAGTTCTGCAGGTTCGCAGAGCACTCCATGCTATTGATCCGATACGTTCAGCCTGCTCTGCTTCCGGCAATCCTTCATTACAGCGAATAGCGGACCAGCTGAATCCTTGCGAACTTATTGCTAAAAAGATAGGAATAGAACTTCATCCGGAACCACCGGCAACAGTAAACAAAGGCAACGTAATAGCAGAAGGTGTTTCGGCTGAGCTTGATGAATTGCGATTGTTGGCCTATTCCGGCAAAGATTACCTTATTAAAGTCCAACAGCGCGAAAGTGCCGGCACAGGTATCCCATCGCTCAAGATCGGGTACAACTCAGTATATGGATACTACCTTGAAGTTACAAATACACATCGCGATAAGGTGCCTCATGAATGGAACCGCAAACAGACCCTGGTAAACTGCGAGCGCTATATCACCGAAGAACTGAAAGAATACGAAGTAAAGATTTTGGGCGCGGAAGAGAAGATCCTGGAACTCGAGACAAGGCTTTTTACAGAGCTGGTACTTAGTCTTACGGATTATATTGAACCAGTGCAACTCAATGCAAGCCTTATAGCCCGCCTTGATTGCCTGCTTTCATTTGCAGAGGTGGCTAAGCAATATCATTATGTGATGCCTGAGATAAATGATGGTAATGCTATCCAGATTGTGCAGGGGCGTCATCCGGTTATTGAACAGCAGCTTCCTTCCAGCAATCCATACATTGCCAACGATGTGTTTTTAGATAACGAATCTCAGCAAATCATTATACTTACAGGCCCGAATATGTCGGGTAAATCTGCTTTGCTCAGGCAAACTGCTCTCATTGTATTGCTTGCACAGATTGGGAGCTTTGTTCCAGCCAATGAAGCCAGGTTAGGTATAATTGATAAGATATTCACGCGGGTAGGGGCGTCGGATAATATTGCTTCGGGTGAATCGACATTTATGGTGGAAATGAACGAAACCGCCAGTATTCTTAATAACATATCGAGCCGGAGCCTTATACTGCTCGATGAAATCGGGCGTGGAACCAGCACCTACGATGGTATTTCAATTGCATGGGCTATTGCCGAATTTCTGCACAATCATCCGCTCTACCGGGCCAAGGTGCTGTTTGCCACTCATTATCACGAACTTATCGAGATGTCGGCTCTCATGCCGCGAATCAGGAATTTTCATATTTCGGTGAAAGAGGTTGGTAATAAGGTAATCTTTATGCGACGCATGGTGGAAGGAGGCAGCGAACATAGTTTTGGCATACATGTTGCTCGTATGGCCGGAATGCCTGCCAATGTATTGGAGCGCGCCGGAAAAATACTTATCCAACTGGAGGAATCGCATAGTGGCAATGAATTAGCTCAAAATAATGGCCGGAAATCAAAAAAGAAGATAGAGAATAAGTATCAGCTCAGCTTTATCCAACTCGATGATCCATTGCTCGATCAGATCAAACAGGATATTCTGAATACTGATATCAATACACTTACGCCAGTAGAGGCTTTAATGAAACTGAATGAGATAAAAAAACTTCTGGAAAAACTATAAAATGATTTACTATTTCGATTTAATTGTATATTTGCACCTCTAAAAACGCGAAAGTAGCTCAGTTGGTAGAGCACAACCTTGCCAAGGTTGGGGTCGTGGGTTCGAGTCCCATTTTTCGCTCCAGCTCTAACCTCTCGTGAACTATGAGAGGTTTTTTTTCAGGTTCTTTTTAATATGCCCAGGTGGTGGAATTGGTAGACACGAAGGACTTAAAATCCTTTGACCATTGCGGTCGTGCGGGTTCAAGTCCCGCCCCGGGTACCGAACGGCACAAGAGGTCATAATCGACCTCTTGTTTTTTTTTTGAACTTCCCAAAACTTCACTGGCATTGATGATGAATTGTATGGGTTCAGTGAAAGTACTGGTTGCAACTTTCCAATTCTTCTAAACAGGTTTTTCGGGAAAGATGCAACCAGGGATCTTCTTCCTGGTGGCACCGTCTGACTTACTGTAATACTCCGGAAGGTGATCCTCCCATTCTTTTCAGCTATCAAATAACCGTTCGTTTATTTTGTATAGAGTATCCTATTGTCAGAATATACCGAAAATCCCAATCCGCCATTTCTTCCTACTTCTCCGCAGCCAGATTCTTTGTTCGCAACTCTTCCCATTCAATAAAACTGGACTGTACCTGACCACGTCTTTTAATCACAATTTGTCGTTATAAAGTGTTAGTTTGAATTTGGGTTTTTATTAGCAGAGTACAACAGAAACAGCCAGGCCCCCTTCTGATGTTTCTTTATACTTAGAGTTCATTTCTTTAGCTGTTTGGGCCATAGCGAAAATTGTGGTATCAAGATCGACCCTGCGTTGTTCTGGTATTTCTTCACTGGCTATGCAAAATGCTGTCCACGCCTTAATCGCTCCATAAGCACAGCGTTCAATACAAGGAATCTGGACGAATCCTGCAACCGGGTCGCATGTCATGCCCAGGTGATGCTCAAGTGCCGACTCGGCAGCATTAGCGACGATTTTGGGCCCACAGCCCATTGCCTGCGCTATCATTGCTGCACCCATCGCGGAACCAACTCCGACCTCTGCCTGGCAACCGCCTTCAGCACCCGACAATGTAGCATTGTGTTTGCAGAGGTAGCCAATAGCAGCTGCGGCAAGGAATCCTTCACGAATTTTCTCCACCGAAACATTTAGATCCTTAGGGGATTTAAGAATTGCCGGTAAAATGCCGGATGAACCCGCTGTTGGTGCAGTAACTACAATATGACCACGGGCATTTTCTTCACTCATAGCAAATGCATAAGCTGACACCTGGCTTATAGCCCTGCCTGCAATACCTTTTGATGAATTGAAGAGATTTCGATGCATTTGTGCAGCCTTGCTGTTCAACCTGATTGGTCCGGGAAGGATGCCCTCTGTTGCCAGGCCGGCTTCCACACCACGCAGCATGACATCAGCTACCTGATCAAGAAATTGCCATACTTCTTTTTCGCTCCTTCCTGACATTGCCATCTCGTTTTCCAAAAGCAATTTTCCCAGGGGGATTTTGTCGTCGTTCAAATATTTCTTTAAGTCGCTGGCGTATGCGTAGGGATATTTAGGCTTTCCTTTTTCCGGCGCAGTATAACCCTTCCATTCAATAAAGCCTCCCCCAACGGAATAGTATTCCAGTTCAAACAATGTATCAATCCCTGCAAGAAGATGAACTTTCATTGTATTTGGATGATAAAATTCACCAGTAGTAGCATCGAATATGATGTCTTTAAGTGTGATATTCAAGGTGGCCGTGCCGATTGCAACCTTGTGAATTTGCCCAGGGTTTGCAGCCAATGAATCAAGAAACTGAGGTGGGCAGTCTGCCGGCGATTTACCAAGCAGACCCGCAAGAGATGCGATGTCAGTGCCGTGGCCTTTCCCGGTGGCACTCAAACTGCCATACAGATGAACTTTAAGCCCTGTAGCCACTTTAAGCTGATCTTCAGGAAGTTTTGAAATCCTCTGGAAAAAATCATAAGTAATCCGCATCGGACCCATGGTATGCGAACTTGAGGGCCCGGGCCCCATTTTGTAAAATTCATCCAAAACAGTCAGGATCGGACCTTTTTCGTTTTCACCTTTTCTGTGACCAGTTACCCCAGTTATACTCATACTAATTTACCTTTCCCTTCCAACGCTGGAAGTTTTTATAATCATTCTATTCCTTTTTTATTAGAGTTAGATTCAATTATTTAGATTTCGAATTATTCGCTTCGCTCATGAGATCGCTCCGCTAAGTTTCGGATTGTGGATTTCGGATTTTTTATTATTTGGGATTTCGGATTTTTGATGGCGGATTGTTTTGTCGGGCGGTTTTGCCTGATGCTGTGAAAATGGCTGTCAATTCATCGGCTTATTTAATCAGGTCCTGAAGTTTTTCTTTCTTAAGCAGATTGGCTTCTACTATGAGTTCAAGCCAAAATAGAGTTTCATCACATTCTTCCTCGACAGCAGTTATTTTGGAGATGAAATCTGCATTACTTCTGGCTCTGCATGCTGCCCGGTAATTTGCAGCAACCGAGGTTCCTGACTGGATTATCTGGTTACCAATTGTTCTTCCAGCTAGTGTATTTGGAAGTTCTTCTACCAAATTGATAATAGATAAAGCAAACTTTTTAGTCCTGTCGTTAAGTTCGTCCTTTTTCATTTTTCAATCCTAAATCGCCATTCCGAAATCCGAAATTTCTTATTACTTCTCTGCTTTTTCTTCAGTCCGTCCAAAAGCCTCATCAATCATATCCTGAAAGCGTTTAACCACTTCATCAGAAGGTGTTTGGTAATCGTCGAGTTCGTATACCT
>Ga0315283_10002935_pt1 | contig 14460 bp, 10 predicted proteins | sample YL17G09_0_MG_FD_204541 | JGI IMG/M metagenome (GOLD analysis project Ga0315283, IMG submission 204541) | Sediment microbial communities from Yellowstone Lake, YNP, Wyoming, USA - YL17G09_0 | ecosystem: Environmental > Aquatic > Freshwater > Lake > Sediment | place: USA: Wyoming | collected... | reverse complement strand
CTGTATGCCTGGGAGTCGCAGTACCGCATCGACCTGCTGAGCTACATCGGTTTCGCAGACTTCCTGTACGGTCCCGACGTCATCCCTCCGGGCACGGTGCTGACGGTTCCGCAGTCGGTGAAGCAGAAGACGACGTCCTACGCCGGGTTCTTCGAGGTCGACTGGAAGTTCACCGACGCGCTGAAAATGACCGTGGGCGGCCGCTACACCAAGGACGAGAAGGAAAGCGGCGTGCAGGACCCGCTGTTCCAGGCGCGATTGGACACGGAGGGGGGGAGCTTCAGCGACCCGTCGAACAAATCGTGGTCCGAGTTCACCCCCAAGGTCGACCTGACCTACCAGTTCACTCCCGACCTGATGGGCTATGCCCTGTATACGCGCGGCTTCCGAGCCGGCGGCTACAGTGGTCGCCCGGGCACCTATGAAGCCGCGACCACGGCCTACGACCCGGAGACCGTGGACAACTACGAACTCGGCATGAAGTCAGAATGGCTGGATCGCCGCCTGCGCTTCAACGTCGCCGCGTACTTCATGAAGTACAACGACAAGCAGGAGGAGCAGAGCTATCCGACCAGCGACGGCACCGGGCAGCAGACGCTGATCCTCAATGCCTCGACCGCGGAGATCATGGGCGCGGAGATCGAGATGCTGGTGGCACCTCTGGAGGGCCTGACCGTCTCGGCCACGATGGGTTTCCTCGATGCCAAGTACAAGGACTTCAAGGATCCGGTCACGGGAGCGGACTTGACGAAGTACGACCTGCGCCGCGCGCCTAAGTTCAACTCGAACCTGGAACCGATCTACCAGTGGGACATGCTGGGTGGACAGATGACGGCGCGCGCGTCCTGGCATTACGTCGACAAGATGCAGATGACGTTCTTCAACACGCCACAGACGGAAAACGCGGCCCAGAACATCATCGACGCTTCGCTGGGCTACCAGTGGAAGAACACGATGGTCACCCTCTATGGCTTGAACCTCACCGACGAGGACAGCTACACAGTCGGCTTCGACGTCGGCGCGAACCTGACCACGAGCCCGCCGTTCTCCGGCCTCTGGTCGTACACGGCCACCCGGCCGCCGCGTCTGTACGGCATCCAGCTGTCGCAGAAGTTCTGATCCGGCAAGTCACACGGTGCGCGGGGAGATCCCCCGCGCACCGTTGCGGGCCAGGCGGCGTCCTGCCGCAACATTGCTGCCCGCCCCTGCCCATTTCGGTCTTTTCCTAGACGGCCTGCGCCAAAGCGGTCGCACGCCCCACGACGGCCCGGAACATCTCCGTCGTCAGCCGCCGAGTGTTCGTGTTGTAGCGGCTGCAGTGATACGAATCGACGAGACGCAGGCGGCGCGGCAGGTCGAACTCCGCACCGTGTGCGAATCTGGCGGCCGATGGCCTGAGACCGCAACCACGCAGGATCGCCGAGTGGGCGATGGACCCAAGCGCGAGCAACACCGTGCCCGCACGCAGGCCCGCAATCTCCGCCGCCAGATAGGCGTTGCAGTTGCGGATCTCCGCGGGAGTCGGCTTATTCTGCGGCGGCACGCATTTCACCGCGTTGGTGATACGGCAGCCGCGCAACTGCAAGCCGTCATCACGCGTCACGGACTGCGCCGCCGTGCTCCAGCCGAAGGCATGCAACGTCTCGTACAGCAGGACGCCGGCATAGTCGCCGGTGAACGGCCGTCCTGTGGCGTTGGCGCCGTGGAACCCGGGGGCCAACCCGACGATGAGCAGGCGCACGTCGCGATCGCCGAACGGCGCGACCGGCGCGCAGTGGTACCCGGGGTGCTCCGCCCTGCCCTCCGCCAGGAACTGCGCGAGGCGCGCACAGGCCGTGCACGTGACGTCGAACTCAGTCATCCAGGGCCCCTCGATAAGCGGCCCGGACAGGGTTCCCCGCCCGGGCCGTCGTGCCGTCACATCGCTGCGACGCGGATCAGTGCTTCGCGTCCGCGAACTGCTCTTCCTCGGTGGAACCATGCATGGCGGTCGTCGAGGAATGGCCTTCCTGGATGACGTTGGTCACGTCGTCGAAGTAGCCGGTGCCGACTTCCTGCTGGTGAGAGACGAAGCTGTAGCCGCGATCGCGAGCGGCGAACTCGCGTTCCTGCACCTTCTCGACGTAAGCCGTCATGCCGCTCTTCGCGTATTCCTTCGCGAGGTCGAACATGTTGAACCACATCGAGTGGATGCCGGCCAGCGTGATGAACTGGTACTTGTAACCCATCGCCCCCAGCTCGCGCTGGAACCTGGCGATGGTCGCGTCGTCGAGGTTCTTCTTCCAGTTGAAGCTCGGCGAGCAGTTGTAGGCGAGCAGCTTGCCCGGGAACTTGTTGCGGATGGCTTCGGCGAACGTCTTCGCAAACGCGAGGTCCGGCTTGCCCGTCTCGCACCACACCATGTCGGCGTACGGCGCGTAGGCCAGGCCACGCGAGATCGATTGCGCGACGCCGGGCCGGGTGCGATAGAAACCTTCCGGCGTGCGCTCGCCCGTGCAGAACGGCTTGTCGTTCTCGTCCACGTCGCTGGTCAGCAGGTCGGCAGCTTCGGCGTCGGTGCGCGCGAGCACGATGGTCGGCACGCCCATCACGTCCGCCGCGAGGCGCGCGGCGAGCAGCTTCTGCACGGCTTCCTGCGTCGGGACCAGCACCTTACCGCCCATGTGCCCGCACTTCTTCACCGACGCCAGCTGGTCCTCGAAGTGCACGCCCGCCGCGCCGGCGCGGATCATCGCCTTCATCAGTTCGAACGCGTTCAGCACACCGCCGAACCCGGCTTCCGCGTCCGCGACGATCGGCGCGAAAAAGTCGATGTGATCCTTGTGCCCGGGCACGATGCCCTTGGCGCACTCGATCTCATCCGCGCGCTTGAACGTCGAGTTGATGCGCTCGACCACCTGCGGCACCGAGTTGACCGGGTACAGCGACTGGTCTGGATACATCGACATATAAGAGTTGTTGTCGGCGGCCACCTGCCAGCCCGAGAGATAGATGGCTTTGATGCCGGCTTTCACCTGCTGCAATGCCTGTCCGGCCGTGAGCGCGCCGAGGCAGTTCACGTAGGGCTCGGTGTTCACGAGCTTCCACAGCTTCTCCGCGCCGAGGCGCGCCAGCGTGTGTTCGATCTGGACGCTGCCGCGCAGACGGACGACGTCTTCCGGCTTGTACGTGCGCTTGATGCCTTTCCAGCGGGGATCCGTCTGCCACGCCTTGCGCAGCTGGTCAGCAGCCTGGTTCGTCATGTCGTCGTCCTCATGTCTGCGAAATCTGTGTGTCGATATCAGTCGATCGCCCGGTACGCCGGCAGCGTCAGGAAGGTCTCGAAGGTCGCGGCGGTGGTGATGCCGTCGATCAAGCCGGCGGCGCGCTCGAAGTTGCCGCTCGAAAAGGCAGCCTCGCCCAGTCTTGCACGCAGCTTTGCAAGCTCCTCGCGCATGACCTGCCGGAAAAGCTCGACCGTGACCTTGCGACCATCGTCCAGCACGCCGCCCGGGTGATGGATCCACTGCCATACCTGCGAGCGCGCAATCTCGGCCGTCGCGGCGTCCTCCATGAGGTTATGGATGGGGACGCAGCCGTTGCCGCCGAGCCAGGCGGCCAGGTACTGGATCGAGACGTCGACGTTGTTGCGCAGCCCCGCCTCGGTGATCGTGCCTTCCGGGACCTTCAGCAGATCGGCGGCGCTCACCCGCACCTCGTCGAGCTTGCGGTGCAGCTGGTTGGGTGTCGGCATCAGACGGTCGAAGATCTCCATGGCCACCGGCACGAGGCCCGGGTGCGCCACCCAGGTACCGTCGTGGCCGTCGCCCGCCTCGCGCTCCTTGTCGGCGCGCACCTTGGCGATGGCCGCGTCGTTCGCTGCCGGGTCACCCTTGATCGGAATCTGCGCAGCCATGCCGCCCATCGCGAACGCGCCGCGGCGGTGCGTCGTCTTGATCAGCAGCTTCGAGTACGAGCGCAGGAAATGCGTCGTCATCGTCACCTGGCCACGCTCCGGCAGCACCTTGTCGGGGTAGCGGCTGAACTTCTTGATGAAGCTGAAGATGTAATCCCAGCGACCGCAGTTGAGCCCGACGATGTAGTCGCGCAGCTCCCACAGGATCTCGTCCATCTCGAACGCGGCGAGGATCACTTCGATCAGCAGCGTGGCCTTGATCGTCTGCGGCTTCAGGCCGAGGCGCGCCTCGGCGTGCCTGAACACTTCCGCCCACAGCCGGGCCTCGAGGTGGCTCTCGGTCTTCGGCAGGTAGAAGTACGGGCCGCTGCCGCGCCGCCGCAGCTCGGCGTGGTTGTGGAAGATGTAGAGCCCGAAATCGACGAAGCCACCCGGGACCTGTTTGCCGTCCACGACGATGTGCTTCTCGCAGAGGTGCCAGCCGCGGGGTCGCACGAGCAGCGTGGCGATGGCCGGGTTCAACTTGTACTGCTTGCCCTCGGGGCTCGAGAACTCAATGCGGCGCGCCACGGCGTCGCGGAGATTGATCTGGCCCTGCACGACATTATCCCAAGTGGGCGTCATCGAGTCTTCGCAATCGGCCATGAACACCTTCGCGCCGGAATTGAGCGCGTTGATGACCATCTTGCGTTCGGTCGGGCCGGTGATCTCGACGCGGCGGTCCTGCAGGTCGGCGGGAATCGAAGTGACGCGCCAGTCGCTCTCGCGGATGGAGCGCGTGTCGGCCAGGAAATCCGGCAGCTTGCCGGCGTCGATCTCCTTCTGCCGGGCCTCACGGCGGGCCAGCAGTTCCGTCACGCGGGGGCCGAATGTGCGGGCCAGGTCGACGACGAAATCCAGCGCCTCACGGGTGAGGATGGTCTCGAAGCCCGGACGCAGGGTCGCAACGACCTCGCAGCCCGGGGGAAGATCGAGCTTGTGCTGTGTACTCAAGGCGTACTCCGTGACGAGAGGCCAATGCCGCAATGCCGGAGCGGCCGAACCGTCGGCATGTTGCACCGCACAAAGAGAATAGACTTGGCCCCCCGCCCGATCAAGTGCCAATTACCCGATTGGAACCGCGCAAACCGTGCAACTGCTCCTGCTGAACAAGCCTTTCGGGGTCCTGCCGCAGTTCACGAGCACCGACGGGCGCCCCTGCCTGAAGGACTTCGTGCCGGTCCCAGCCATTTACCCCGCCGGTCGGCTCGATTACGACAGCGAGGGGCTCATGGTGCTGACCGATTTCGGCCCCTGGCAGGCCCGGATCAGCCAGCCCGGCTCCCCGCTGCAAAAGCGCTACCGGGCGCAGGTCGAGGGTGCCCCGGACGATGCCGCCCTGGAACCGCTGCGCAAGGGCTTGCTGCTGAACGACGGCCCCACCCTTCCCGCGCCTGCGAGGCTCATCGAGGAACCGGCTGGCGTCTGGCCCCGCGTCCCCCCGATTCGGGTGCGCAAGGCGATCCCCACGGCCTGGATCGAGCTGGAGTTGCAGGAGGGGCGCAACCGCCAGGTGCGGCGCATGACCGCCGCCATCGGTTTTCCGACGTTGCGGCTGATCCGCTGGGCGATCGGGCCGTGGACGGTCGAGGGCTTGACGCCCGGTGCCTGGCGGGTCGTGCCGCCCGAGGAGACCGAGCGCGTGCTTGCCGCAGGCCGCGCCGTCAGGCCGATCGCGCGTTCGTCGCGATCCGCATCGCGAGTTCGAGGGCCTGCTCGGCGTTGAGCCGCGGATCGACCTGCGTGCGGTAGGCGCGCGACAGGTCCCGATCCGCGAGTCCGCGCGCGCCGCCCGTGCACTCCGTGACATCGTCGCCCGTCAGCTCGAAATGCACGCCGCCGAGGTAGCTGCCCATCGCCTTGTGCACTTGCACCGCGGTTTCGAGCTCGTTCACGATGTTCTCGAAGCGGCGGGTCTTGACGCCGGAACTGGTGGATTCCGTGTTGCCGTGCATCGGGTCGCAGATCCACAGCACCGGCACACCGGTCGCCTGCACGGCCTTGATCAGGCCGGGCAACTTGTTCTCGACCTGCTGCGCTCCCATGCGATGAATGAGCACCAGACGGCCGGGCTCGCGCAGCGGGTTCAGCACCTCGCAGAGACCCTGCACCCAGGCGGAGTCCATCGACGGCCCCACCTTGACGCCCACCGGGTTGGCAATGCCCCGGCAGTATTCGACGTGCGCGCCCGCAAGATCCGCGGTGCGCATGCCGATCCACGGCAGGTGGGTCGAGAGGTTGTACCAGCGGTTCTGCCGCGGGATGAAACGCGTCTGGGCCTGCTCATACAGCAGGTGCAGCGCCTCGTGGCTCGCGTAAAAAGGCGCGCGGCTCGCCTCATGCACGCGGCTGCCGCTCATCGCCTCGAAGAAGTCGAGCGAATCCGCGATCGACGCAGCGATCTGCCGGTACTGGTCGCTCCACGGCGAATGGCGGACGAACTCGAGATCCCAGTATTCCGGGTGATGCAGGTCGGCGAAGCCGCCGTCGATCAGCGCGCGGACGAAATTGAGCGTGAGCGCCGCCCGCTCGTATCCGCGCAGCAGCAGTTCCGGGTCGGGCTCGCGGTCGTTGGCAGTGAATTCCGGACGGTTGACGAGATCGCCGCGGTAACACGGCAACGTCAGCCCCTCGCGTGTTTCGGTGTCGGTCGAGCGTGGCTTGGCGTACTGGCCTGCGAACCGTCCGACGCGGATCACCGGCTTTTTCAAGCCGTGCAGCAGCACGAGGCTCATCTGCAACAGGATCTTGAGCTTGCGCGCGATCTGCCCGGACTCGCAGTCGTCGAAGGACTCGGCGCAATCCCCACCCTGCAGCAGGAACCGCTCGCCCCGCTGGGCCTCGGCAATCTGCTGTTTCAGCGCCTCGACCTCCCAGGACACGACGATCGGCGGCAGCCGGCTCAAGGCGTCCACGGCGCGTCCCAGTGCCGCCTGATCGCGGTACGTGGGTTGCTGCCGGGCCGGACGGGCCGACCAGCTGGTGGGCGTCCATGCCCCGGCGTTGGGTGGCGATGTCATTGAGGAATCTTAACCCAAACTTTGCAGCGCAAAAGAAAAGGGTGTGACGGGCGCGCGCCGTTTCGTCAGAATCGCGCCCCTCAAAAGACTGCCCGACCGCACCGGCCGCGTTGCCGCGACCGGATCAGGCGGCGGACACCAGGAGTCATCATGCAGAAGGTCCTCATTCTAGGCGCGGGCAAGATCGGCGCGCTCATCTCGGGCTTGCTCGCCGAGTGCGGCGACTATGAAGTGCACGTGGCCGACGTGAATCCGGCGGCGGCGCGTTCCGTCGTGGAGGCCCATGCGCTGCCCAATCTTCGCGCGTACACGTTCGATGCCCGGGATCCCGCGCTGCTCGCCGCGCACCTCGCCAGCCACCCGGCCGGCGCGATCATTTCGAGCCTGCCGTACTACTGCAACGTGCACGTCGCCGCCGTCGCGAAGTCGGCCGGTGCCCACTATTTCGACCTGACCGAAGACGTGGCCGTGACTCGCGCGGTGCGCGGCCTGGCGGAGGGCTCCAGGCAGGCTTTCGTGCCTCAGTGCGGCCTCGCGCCAGGATTCATCAGCATCGCGGCCAACGCTTTGATCCAGCATTTCGACGAGATCCGCAGCGTGAAGCTGCGCGTGGGCGCCCTGCCGCAGCACCCCAACAACGTGCTCAAGTACTCGCTCACCTGGTCCACCGAGGGCCTGATCAACGAGTACGGCAACCCCTGCGAGGCGCTGGTGGACGGGCGCACCGTGGAAGTTGCGCCGCTCGAGGGCCTGGAGGAGATCGAAATCGACGGCACGCCCTACGAGGCGTTCAATACGTCGGGCGGACTCGGCTCGCTCGCCGACACCTACGGCAGCCGCGTCCAGGTGATGGACTACAAGACGATCCGGTACCCGGGTCACTGCGGGCAGATGCGGCTGCTCATGAACGACCTCAAGCTGAATCACGATCGCGCCACGCTGAAGCGCATCCTCGAGAACGCCGTGCCGCAGACGCTGCAGGACGTGGTGATCGTCTACGTGGCGGTGGCCGGCCGCCAGGACGGCGAATTGCGCGAGGAGAACTACGTCAGCAAGATCTATCCGCAGATGATCGCCGGCCGGCTCTGGTCGGCCATCCAGCTGACGACGGCTGCGGGGATCACCGCCGTCGTGGACCTGGTGTTGCGCGAGCCGGGCCGCTACCACGGTTTCGTGCGCCAGGAAGATTTCAGCCTCGTCGACGTCCTCGCCAACCGCTTCGGCCGGCACTACGCCGACGGCGGCTCGAAGGACGTTTCCGCGCGCATGGTGGTCGCGGGACAGACGGGACATCAACGCCTTGCCAAGAGGAAGCACTGATGGACGCATTGCTGAAGAGTCTCGGTCTCGAGACGGTCAATCCCGGCACCTGGGCCGCAAATGGCGGCTGGCTGTCCGACGCAGCCGGCGCCCGCATCGACTCGATCAACCCGACGACGGGCAAGGTGATCGCGAGCGTGACGGCGACCACGCCGGCCCAGTACGAGCAGGTGATGGCCTCGGCCGTCGCAGTGGCGCGCGCGTGGCGCGCCGTGCCGGCGCCGAAGCGCGGCGAAGCCGTGCGCCTGATCGGCGAGGAACTGCGCAAGCACAAGTCGGCGCTCGGCAGCCTGGTCTCGCTCGAGATGGGCAAGATCAAGGCCGAGGGCGATGGTGAAGTGCAGGAGATGATCGACATCGCCGACTTCGCGGTCGGCCAGTCGCGCATGCTTTACGGCGTGCAGATGCACTCCGAGCGTCCGCATCACCGCATGTTCGAGCAGTGGCATCCGCTCGGCGTGGTGGGGGTGATCAGCGCCTTCAATTTCCCGGTCGCCGTCTGGTCGTGGAATGCATTCCTCGCGGCGATCTGCGGCAACGTGACGGTGTGGAAACCTTCGCCGAAGACGGCCTTGTGCGCCGTCGCCGTGCAGCACCTCTGCAATCGCGTACTCGAGCGCAATGGCCTGCCGGGCATTTTCCAGCTGTTCATCGACGGTGGCACGGAACTCGCCGGTCGCTTCGTGGACGATCGTCGCGTGGATCTCGTCTCCTTCACCGGCTCGACCGCGGTCGGCCGTGAAGTCGGCATGCGCGTCGCCAGGCGTCTCGGCAAGAGCCTGCTCGAACTCGGCGGCAACAACGCGATCATCGTCGACGAGTTCGCCAATCTCGATCTCGTCGTGCCCGCCATCGTGTTCGGCGCGGTCGGCACCGCCGGCCAGCGTTGCACCACCACGCGCCGTGTCTTCGTGCACGAATCGCGCATGGCCGACCTCGAGCGTCGCCTCACGTCTGCTTACAGGCAGGTGCGCATCGGCGATCCGCTCGCGCAAGGCACGCTGATGGGGCCGCTGATCGACGCGGGCGCAGTGGAGCGCTTCGAGTCGGCCGTGACCGAGGCGGTGGCGAGCGGCGGTCGCCTGCTCGTCGGCGGCAAGCGGCGCACGGGCCCGGGTTTCTTCGTCGATCCAGCCATCGTGGTCGCCCGCGGCGAATGGGATATCGTCAAGACCGAAACGTTCGGCCCGGTGCTCTACCTGATTCCCTTCAAGACGCTCGATGAAGCCATCGACTCGCAGAACGACGTGGCGCATGGCCTGTCATCGGCGATCTTCACGGATCGGCTGCAGCACGCGGAGCGGTTCCTGTCGGCGGCCGGTTCGGACTGCGGCATCGCCAACGTCAACATCGGCACGTCGGGCGCGGAAATCGGCGGCGCGTTCGGCGGCGAGAAGGACACGGGGGGCGGCCGCGAATCGGGCTCCGATTCGTGGAAGGCCTACATGCGCCGGCAGACGTGCACGGTGAACTACGGTACCGTGCTCCCGCTGGCGCAGGGGATCAACTTCGACCTAACGACCTGAGCGCGGCGCGGCGAGATCGCGATACAGGGTGCGGACAAACTTCTCGGGGCTCACCGCACCCTTCGCGTAGCGTTCGTCGAACTCGGCCGTCGGGCCGGATGCGAGGACTTCCTCGACGCTCTTGCCCGCCTCCGCCGCCTCGCGCACTTTGCGGCCCACCGCCACCAGCATGTCGCGATACTCCGCGAGCTCGGCCCGCGTCGCGACGGGGCCGTGTCCGGGAATCACGGCGGTCTCAGCATCCGAGCGCGCGAGCGTGCCTTCGAGCGCCGCGACGACGCCGGCCAGCGAGCCGCCATTCGCGAGGTCGATGAACGGGTAGCCGCCGTTGTAGAACAGATCGCCCAGGTGGACGACGTTGGCATCCTGCCAGCGCACGATCACGTCCCCGTCCGTGTGTGCGCCGGCGACGTGGACCACGCTGAGACGGTCGCCGTCGAGGTGGATCGCCAGCGACTCCGCGAACGTAATCACGGGCAGCGCCGCCGCGGGTGCCGCCGGCACCGTCATGTCGTAGTCGTCGACGACCTGCGCTTGCGAGAGCCGCTCACGCACGCTCTCGTGGGCAATGACCGTCGCCCCGGCCGCGACCAGCGCCTCGTTGCCGCCGGTGTGGTCCGGATGCCAGTGCGTATTGACGACGAAGCGGATCGGCGCACGCGATAACCGGCCGACGGCTGCGAGCAACTGCGGCGTTAGCGTCGCGACGCTGTCGTCCACGAGGACCACGCCGTCGGGCCCCGACCAGACGGCCACGTTGCCGCCCTGGCTCATCAGCACGTGCAGGCCGGGGCGAACCTGCTGCACCCGGAACTCGGGCTTGGGAATGGCGACGGGGGCCGGCGCGGCCGCCTGGCCTTGTGCCTGACACAGGAGCGGCAGGCACGTCACGAGTGCCAGGAAGGCCGGAAACCGGGATGCGGCTGGCATGCGGGGTCTGGACCTGTGCGAACGCCTGAAATCCTTCCCCAGTATAGGCGAGCGCCGACCAGAGGTGACGGCTGCTATCATCCCGGGCATGGTCACCTTCGCTGACGGGCTCCTTCGAGCGTGGCCCGCGCTTGCCCTGGTCCTGCTGTTCAATGCGGCAGCACTGGCCGGACCTGCCAATCCGACGGGCGGCACCGGCGTTCTCATCCCGATAGCGGGCCCGATCGGCCCGGCGACCAGCGATTTCCTTGTCCGGCAGTTGCACGCGGCCCATGCAGAGCAGGCCGCGCTGATCGTCGTCACGATCGACACGCCCGGCGGACTCGACACGTCGATGCGCGACATGGTGCAGGCGATCCTCGCCTCCGACGTGCCGGTGGTCGCCTACGTCGCCCCGAGCGGTGCACGGGCCGCCAGCGCCGGCACCTTCCTCGTCTACGCGAGTCACGTGGCTGCCATGGCGCCAGCGACCAACCTGGGCGCGGCGACGCCGATTCAGCTGGGCGGCAAACCGGACGAGGCCAAGGCGCCTGAGAGCGCCCTGGAGCGCAAGGCCGTCAACGATGCCGTGGCGTACATCAAGGGCCTGGCCCAGCTGCGCGGACGTAACGCCGCGTGGGCGGAGCAGGCGGTTCGTGAAGGCGCCAGCCTGCCCGCCGACGAGGCACTGGCAAGCCAGGTAATCGACCTCGTGGCGACCGACCTGCCCGAATTGCTCAAGGCCATCGATGGGCGCGTCGTGAAGCTGCAGACACGGCAGGCGACACTGCACACGAGCGGCCTCGTGCTGCGCGACGTGCAGCCCGACTGGCGCACCGAACTGCTCTCGCTGATCACGAACCCGAACGTCGCCTACCTGCTGATGCTGATCGGCATCTACGGCTTGCTGCTCGAAGGTTACAACCCGGGCACGGTGCTGCCCGGCGTGGTGGGCGCCATCTGCCTGCTGCTCGCGCTCTTCGCGTTCCAGGTGCTGTCGGTCAACTACGCAGGGCTCGCACTCATCGCTCTCGGCGTGCTCCTCATCGTCGCCGAGACCTTCGTGCCCTCCTTCGGCGCGCTGGGGCTCGGGGGCATCATTGCGTTCGTAATCGGCTCGGTGATGCTGCTCGACGCGGACGTGCCCGGCTTCAGCATCGCCTGGCAGCTGATCGGCGGGATGGCCCTGGCCGGCGCCCTCGTCCTGCTCGGCATCGTCTCGTTCGCCGTGCGCGCGCGCCGCCGCCCGGTGGTGAGCGGCGTCGAGGGCATGCTGCGCGAGCGCCCCGAGGCCGTCGAATCGTTCGTGCGCCAGGGGCACGTGCGGGTGCACGGGGAGGTCTGGAGCGCCGTCAGCCGCGAACCCGTACGCGAGGGTCAGCGGCTGCGGATCGTCGCCGTCAAGGGGCTCACGCTCGAAGTCGAGCCCATCAAGGATTGATTCAGGAGAGCAGTTCGATGTTCAACTTTGCGACTCTTGCCTTCGTCGTCGTCGTCCTCGTCGTGATCGCGACGCAGGTCTTCAAGGTGCTGAACGAATATGAGCGCGGCGTCGTGTTCACGTTCGGACGTTTCACGGGGGTGAAGGGCCCCGGCCTGATCGTGTTGATCCCCCTCGTCCAGCGCATGGTGAAGGTGGACCTGCGCGTCATCGTGCTCGACGTGCCCACCCAGGACGTCATCTCGCGCGACAACGTGTCGGTGAAGGTCAACGCGGTGGTGTACTTCCGCATCGTGGACCCGGAGAAGGTGATCATCCAGGTCGCGAATCCGTTCGAGGCCACCAGCCAGCTCGCACAGACCACGCTGCGCTCGGTGCTCGGCCAGCACGAGCTCGACGCCATGCTGTCGCAGCGGGACAAGCTCAACGTCGACATCCAGAAGATTCTCGATGCGGCGACGGACGTCTGGGGCATCAAGGTGTCGAACGTCGAGATCAAGCACGTGGACCTGAACGAAAGCATGATCCGCGCGATGGCGAAGCAGGCCGAGGCCGAGCGCACCCGGCGGGCGAAGATCATCCACGCCGAGGGTGAAGCGCAGGCCGCGGCGATGCTGGTCGAGGCCGCACGCGTGCTGGGCGCCGAGCCCGCGGCGCTGCAGCTGCGCTACATGCAGACGCTGGCCGACCTGGCGAACGAGAAGACCACGACGATCGTCTTCCCGTTGCCGATCGACATCCTGAAGCCGTTCTTGAAGAACTAGCAGAGCGGAGCCCTCACCCGCCCTGCGGGCGACCTCTCCCGCCAGGGCGGGAGAGGTGATCGGCTCCCTCTCCCTCCAGCGCGGGAGAGGTGATTGGCTCCCTCTCCCGCCAGGGCGGGAGAGGTGATCGGCTCCCTCTCCCGCTGCAGCGGGAGAGGGTTGGGGTGAGGGTCCTGTTCCTAAGCGAAGAACCCTCACCCGCCCTGCGGGCGACCTCTCCCGCCAGGGCGGGAGAGGTAAGAAGTGGCTTCCCTTCGTGCCAGCTCCAACTGCGCGTCGAGCCGCTGCGCCGAAATCGGCATGAGCGTGCGCAGATCCTGCGCAAACAGCGACAACCGGAACTCCTCGATCATCCAGCGCAGCCGCTCGAGTTCCGGCGCTCCGCGATCGGTGTCCACCGCGACGAGCATCTGCATCGCCGCGACCAGGTAAGGCTCCAGTTGCTGCTGCAGGCGCCTGTCACGCGCCACATCGACACGAGCGCGCTCGAGCCGGCGCACCAACGCCCGCAGATACTTAGGCAACTGGAAGAACCAGGCGTCCGGCGTGTCGCGAACCCAACCGGGGCCGACGATATCGTCGAGCTGACTCTGCGCAGCCAGCCGAACGCCGTCGAACACCGGGCCGGAAAGCAGTCCCAGTGCCGCACGCACTTCCTTGATGCTCTCCAGCACGGAGCGCACGACTCGCGAGATCTCCTCCCCTCGATCCGCCACCGCGCTCCGGCCAGTCTCCACAGCCGACGCGAAGACCGACTCCGTGCGCGGGGGATCCGCCTGCGCGCCCAGCACCGCACTTTCGATCGCGCGGTCGGCCACCTCATCGAGCAGTGTCTTCCCGAATCCGGTGCCCGCGACGAGCAGGCTGAACTGTCGGTCGTCGGCCAGACGACGACGCACCAGATCGCGCTGCTGCGGCAATGCCAGTGCCGCGAGCCGCACCACTCCGTGTCGGCTGCGACGTTGCGCCGCGTCCGTGCTCGGGAACAGCTTGAGCCGCACGGCCGTCTCGGCATCCTCGATCCCCGGATACATGCGGAGCGTCAGGTTGCCACTGCGCACGCTCACGGACTCGGGCACGTCGCCGAAATCCCAACGGCGGACACCCTCGCGTGACCACGGATGAGCCAGGGCCTCTTCGGCGCGCGTCATTCCCCTCACTCGCATTTCGTCGCGCACGACCAGCAGGTCGCGCCCCTGTCGCAGTGGCCGGCCCAGCGCATCGAGAATCCGCAGATTGACGTTTAACCATGGCGGCAGGGAAATCGCAGCGAGCTGCGCGGCCTCGACCGTGGTGCCCGCCCGCCGCGTGGCAAACTCCGCGAGGCGATCCAGCAGCGAGCCGCGGCCGTAGCCATCAGTCTCACGGACCGCGCTCAGGAACCGATCGGACGTGTCCGGAATCGGCACGAGTTCGCGGCGGAGGTCCTTCGGCAGCCCTCGCAACAGCGCGATCACTTTCGCCCTCAGCCAACCGGGAACTAGCCACTCGAGGCGCTCTGCCGGAATCACGCGCAGCAGCGGCAGCGGCACGTCCAGCGTCACGC
>Ga0315283_10002933_pt1 | contig 14464 bp, 12 predicted proteins | sample YL17G09_0_MG_FD_204541 | JGI IMG/M metagenome (GOLD analysis project Ga0315283, IMG submission 204541) | Sediment microbial communities from Yellowstone Lake, YNP, Wyoming, USA - YL17G09_0 | ecosystem: Environmental > Aquatic > Freshwater > Lake > Sediment | place: USA: Wyoming | collected... | reverse complement strand
CGGTCGATATTCCGGCGCGGGCGGAGTTCGCGCCGGAAAAAGCCGATGTCATCCGCAATACGACGCTCGAACGGAATGGCGTGCGGATCCATACGGTGGAACACGTGCTGGCGGCGGCGACCGGCCTCGGCATCGACAACCTGCGCGTCGACCTCGACAGCAACGAGCCGGTGGAGCCGCCCGACGGCAGTTGCACCGGTTTCGTCCAGAAGTTGCGCGCCGCGGGCGTGCTCAAGCAGGGAACGCCCAAACGCACCTTCGTGGTGCGCCGTCCGGTCACTTTCCGTGAAGGCGATATCGAGCTCCAGGCGGTACCGTACGACGGCTTCCGTTTGACCTTCACCATCGCCTTCGACAATCCGGTGATTGGCACCCAGACCGCGAGCTTCGACATCGACCCCGAGACCTTTGTGCGCGAGATCGCACCGGCGCGCACGTTCGCGCTCCTGCGCGACGTCAAAGAATTGCAGAAGGCCGGCCATATCAAGGGCGGCTCGCTCGAGAACGCCGTCGTTGTCGACGAAGACCGGATCCTGAACGACGGCCCGTTGCGGTTTCCCGACGAATTCGTGCGCCACAAGATCCTGGATCTGATGGGCGACTTGGCGCTGCTCGGGCGTCCCATCCAGGGCCATGTGCTGGCCGTGCGCAGCGGCCACGAAGCGAACGTCAAGTTCGTGCGCCGGCTCGAAAAGTCCGGCGGCGCAGCCAAGACCGCGAGGCGGCCGGGCATCGTCTGGGACATCAACGATATCCAGCGCATCTTGCCGCACCGTTATCCACTGCTGCTGGTCGACCGCATCCTGGAATTCGAGGACCGGAAGCGCGTCGTGGGGATCAAGAACGTGACCATCAACGAGCCGTTCTTCGCCGGTCATTTTCCGGGCCATCCGATCATGCCGGCGGTGCTGATCATCGAGGCGATGGCGCAATGCGGCGGCGTGCTGTTGCTGAACAGCGTCGACGATCCAGAGAACAAGCTCATGTACTTCATGGGGATCGACAAAGCGCGCTTCCGCAAGCCGGTGCTGCCGGGTGACCAACTGCGCTTCGAGCTGCAGCTCATCCGGTTTGGCGGCGCCGTCTGCAAGATGGAAGGCAAGGCGTTCGTGGACGGCGAGCTGGTGGCGGAAGCCGAACTGCTCTCGACCGTCATCGAGAGGTAGACATGCAAGACATCCATGCCACCGCGATCGTGCATTCGCGCGCCGAGTTGGGCCGCGATGTCACAGTGGGCCCGTACAGCATCATCGGTCCGGACGTGAAAATTGGCGACGGTACGTGGATCGGCGCCCACGCGATCGTGGAAGGCCGCACCACGATCGGCAGCAACTGCCGGATTTTTCATGGCGCCGCTTTGGGATCGGTCCCGCAAGATCTGAAATACCGCGGCGAGACGAGTTTCGTGCGGGTCGGCGATGACACCACGATCCGCGAATACGCCACGGTGCATTTGGCCTGCATGGAAGGCGAGTCGACCGACGTCGGCGACGGGTGCCTGCTGATGGCCTACGTCCACGTCGCGCACAATTGCAAGGTCGGGTCCCACGTCATCATGGCGAACGCCGTCACTCTGGCCGGCCACGTCGAAATCCACGACTTCGCGACGCTCGGCGGCTTGACTCCGGTACACCAGTTCGTACGCATCGGCGCCTACGCGTTCGTGGGCGGCGGCAGCCGGGTTCCAAAGGACGTCCCACCTTTCACCAAGTGCGCCGGCAACCCCCTCGAGCTTGCCGGCATCAACAGCCTCGGGCTCGAGCGCCATGGATTCGACGAGGAACGGCGCCAGGCGCTCAAGCGTGCGTACCGCATCCTGTTCCGTTCCGGGCTCAACACCAGCCAAGCATTGGAGCGTTTGCGCACCACTTTCGACGGCACCAACGAGGACGTTCAGACCTTGGTGCGGTTCGTCGAGACCTCCGAGCGCGGCATTCATACCTGATTCGGTCTTGGAGGTTTGCCATGCGCGTCGCCGTCGTCGGCACCGGACACTTGGGCCGCGAACACGCGCGGATCTACGCGGCGCTGCCGGGAGTGACGCTCGTCGGCGTTCACGACAGCGATCCGGCGGCCGCCGCCGCGGCGGCGGAGCGCGCCGGCTGTGCGGTGTTGCCGAGCCTGAGCGCGGTGCTCGACGCGGCGGAGGCGGTGAGCGTCTGCGTGCCGACCCCGGCACACGCCGACGTCGCCGGCGCGTGCTTGGAGTCGGGCCGCCACGTTCTGGTGGAGAAACCCATTACGCACGATGTCGACAGCGGCCGAGTCCTGTGCCGCTTGGCCGCCAAGCGTGGCGTCGTGCTGCAGGTGGGCCACATCGAACGCTTCAACCCGGCGCTCGCGGCGGCCGCGGTTCACGTCCGGGCGCCGCGCTTCGTGGAGTCACACCGTCTGGCGCCATTCGGGCGCCGGGGCGCCGACGTGCCCGTGGTTCTCGACCTCATGATCCACGACCTCGATCTGGTGCTCAGTTTGGTCGGGGATGAGGTCGCCAACATCGATGCTTCCGGCGTCGCCGTGCTGACGCCAAGCACGGACATCGCCAATGCGCGCCTGCGTTTCCGCAACGGCTGCGTGGCCAATCTGACTGCGAGCCGCATCTCGCTCGAGAAAATCCGGAAGATCCGTTTCTTTCAGGCGGATAGCTATTTGTCGGTGGACCTTTTCGCCGGACAGGTGGCCATGTACCGCAAGCAGGCCGGCTTCCGCGCCGCCGATTTTCAAGCTGCCTTGCAGCGTGGGGAGAGCCCCGATCTGTGGGAAGCCGTCGAGGCGGTGCCGGTGGTCGTCCACAAGGACGAGCCGCTGCGGCTCGAACTCGAATCGTTTGCGGCATGCGTTAGCTCGGGCGGCGTGCCGGCGGTGCGCGGCGAGGACGGCGTCCGGGCGCTGGAAGTGGCGTGCGAGATCGAACGCCTGCTGCGCCTGGACTCGTGATGCGTGTCCTCGTCGTGACGGGCGAGGCGAGTGGCGACGCGCACGCTGCGAAGGTCGTTCGGGCGTTGCAGGCGCGTGGCGCCACGGTTACGGCGGTCGGCGGCCCGGCGATCGCCGCGACCGGCGCCCACCTTCTCGAACGGATCGAGAATCTCTCCGTGGTCGGCTTTGTCGAGGTCGCGGCGCGCTTGCCGCGCCTGTGGTCGCTCGGCCGGCGGTTGCAGGACGCGCTGCGGCGGCACGAGTACGATCTCTTCATTCCAGTGGATTTCGCGGGGTTCAATTTGCGAGTCGCGGCTGCGGCCGCGGCGGCGCGCGTGCCCGTCCTCTATTACATCGGGCCACAGGTCTGGGCGTGGCGCGCGCACCGATTGGCGACGATGCAGCGGGTGGCGTCCCATGTCGCCTTGATTCTGCCGTTCGAAAAGCCGCTGTATGATGGCGCCGGGATTCCGGCGACGTTCGTCGGTCATCCGCTCTTGGACGACGCGGCGCCACCCGAGGCGCCGCCGGACGCCGATTTAGGCCTGTTTCCGGGGAGCCGTGCCCAGGAAATCAGCCGCCACTTGCCGCTCTTGCTGCAGGCCGCGCGCCGCGTGCGGAGCGCCCACCCTGAGGTCCGCGTGCTCGTGAGCCGTGCGCCGACCGTCGACGCACGAGCCATGGCCACGACGCTGCGGGCGCATGGGTTCGATCCCGCCACGACGCTTGCCGACGAGCCGGCGCGTTGTTCGATGCAGCGTTGCCGTGCGCTGCTGGTCGCGTCGGGGACCGCGACCCTGGAGGCCGCCTTGTCCGAGCGGCCGTTCGCCGTGCTCTACCGCACCAATCCCATCAACTACGCGATCGTGCGGCGGCTGGTGCGAGTGCCGTACGCCGCACTGGCCAACTTGGTCGCCGGGGAGAGCGTGGTGCGGGAGTACTTGCAGGGCGATGCGACTGCCGACGCGTTGGCGCGCGAGGCGACACGATTGCTGGAGGACGAGACCGAGCGGCAGCGCCAGATCCTGGCGTTCCGGCGCACGCGGGCGCGGCTGGGTGAGCCCGGTGGTTCCGAGCGGGTCGCGGAGCTGGCGGTTGCCACGGCTCGCATGCCGGTGGGTGCGGCGTGAGAGTGCGAGTCTGGGCGGGCGAAGCTCTGCTGCGTGGGATGGGGGCGACGTGGCGCTTGTCCTGGGACCGGCTCGACCGACTCGCCGATGCGCGGCGGCTGAGTCCGCGCGGCAACGTCATCTACGCCTTCTGGCATGGTGTGCTGTTGATTCATGCCTTCTCGCACCGTAATCGTGGGATCCAAGTCCTGGTGAGCCAACACCGCGATGGCGAGTGGATCGCGCGAATCCTCGCCCGCATGGGCAACGGATTGGCTCGCGGCAGCAGCCGGCGTGGCGGTGTGGAGGCGTTGTTTCAGCTCGCAACGCGGCTGGACGCAGGCGACGACATCGCCATCACGGTCGATGGGCCGCAGGGGCCACGCTACAGCATTCACCCCGGTGTGGTGCTTCTCGCCCGGCGCACGGGGCGCCCGATCGTGCCGATGACCGCCGCATTCGAACGCGGCACATTCTTGGGAACGTGGGACGCCCTGCGGATGCCACGGCCGGGAACCCGCGTCCGGGTGTACTACGGTGAACCCTTGTTCGTGCCGGCAGGATCCGGCGCCGGCACCACGGCATCGCACGACGAACGCTTGCGTGCCGCGTTGGGTGCGTTATCGCAGCGTGCCGAGGCCGATCATGGCCGCACGATCGAACTCACCGACCTGCGGGACAATCGTTCGTTCTGGGAGCGTCACAGTGAGGATCCACAGCCGCCGCGCGCTCTGCGCGCGTTGGCTGCCGTGCACGCGGCTGGACGGCGCGCCGAGCGGGCGCTGCGGCCACGGCCGCGCGGGCGCGGCGATTCGCCTTGGGTGGTGGGGCTGGGGAATCTCGAGGCGGGTGGGACCGGCAAGACGCCGTGCAGCATCGAAATCGCGCGCGCGCTGGTCCGGCAGGGACGGCGCACCGCGATTCTCACCCGTGGCCATGGAGGTCGTTTGGGGCGCACCCCGGAGCGGGTCACTCCGGACCGGCTGGCGCGGGCTTCCGACGAAACCCGGCTGCTGGCCGAAACTCTCGGCCCCGAGGTGGAGGTGTGGGTGGCGCGTGACAAACACGCCGGATGGGAAGCGGTGCGGCGCCAAGGCGGGGTGGATGTACTCCTGGTCGACGATGCATTCCAGACCGTGGGTCTGCCGGTGGACCGCCATCTGGTTCTGCTCGACGCGACGGCGCCGCTCGCAAACGGTTGGGTTCTACCCGCCGGACGCTTGCGCGAGAGCGCGGTGGCGTTGCGGCGCGCCGATGCCATCCTCTTCACGCGCGCGCACTCCGATACGCTGCCGCGCGACGCCGCGTGGGCGCACCTGCCCACCACCCGGCTCGCGGTGGCGCGTGAGGTCGCGACCGGATTACGTTCTATGAATGGCGCGCCCGTGGATCCGGCGGGGTTGCGCGGCCAAGGTGTCGCGTGCATTTCGGGACTGGGCCGCCCGCAGGCGTTCGAGGCGCTGCTGCGCGAATTCGCCCGCGCCGCCGGCTTCGAGGTGCGGGTCGCGGTCCGGGTCGGCGACCACGCGCCACTCGAGTCCCAACTCCGCAAACTGACCGGCCGGCTGACGGCGCTGGGATGTGCCGCCGTGGTCACGACCGCCAAGGACGCCGCCCGGTTACCGGTTGGCTCGAAATGGAACGAGCCGCTGCTCGTGCTCGGGCAGCGGCTCGTCATCGCGAATCTGGATGCGCTCCTGGAAGAGCTTCTCCCGCGTGCTTAGTTGGCGTCGGCGAAGTTCGCGAAGACCACCGAGAGCGAAGCGTTGACGTGGATTTGCTGGCTCGGGTTCACGGCTGAACCGCCGACGATGTCGATGTTGGCAATCAACGGAATCTGGCCGCCGGCCTGCAACGCCGCGAACGGCGCCGCGATCTTCATCGACAACGGCACGATCAAAAGGCCGAGCGTCGCGGAGCCGTTGATCGGCACCACCGTCGAGGCGGCCTCGGAGTGCGTGTAGGGCGCCAGCGCCAGATCTGGGGGCGTGCCCTGCGTGGGCCGGAATGTCACCGTATAGCTTTGGACTTGGAAGTCGAGAGCGAAGGTCGATCCGTCCACGACCACACTCTCCGAGTACGGCCGGTTCGACATCACGACCGGCGTCACGTCGGTGGGGATGAAGGCCGTTTGGTCCGTCGTGTTGATCGCGATGACGTCCGCGAACAAGGCCGCACCATTATTGATGTCGGTCACACGGACGATGAATGGATTGTTATCGCTCTCGGCGCACCCGAGAACGAAGAGCACGGGAAAGATCGCGAGCGCGGCACGTTTCATGGCCGGTTCCTCCAGGAAGACGTCGGCACCCCGACAAGGGCGCCCGGATTCGCATGCTCCCGAGCGTGCAACGCCCATGCCAGGGTCCCGACGCTTCCGGACGTGCCTCGCCGTGGCGACGGCGGCCGCCACGTTCCACATGCCAGGCGCACGTCCCTTGCCAGACGCGCGCAGCGCCGCTAGCCTGAGTCGCGTCCGCGAACGGGAAGGAACACGATGACCGTTCGGAATGACGGGGAAGCGGTGGCGGATTTTCTCGTCATCGGCACCGGGGTGGCGGGGCTTCTGACGGCTTTGCATGCCGCGCGCCATGGTCGCGTCGTGCTGGCTACGAAGCGCTCGGCAACGGATTCGAACACCAACTACGCGCAGGGCGGCATCGCCTCGGTGACCAGCCCGCTCGACTCGTACGCCCAGCACGTGGCGGACACGCTCGAAGCCGGCGCCGGCATTTGCCGCCGTGACGTGGTCGAACGCGCCGTGCGCGAAGGCCCGGCGGTGATCCGGGCCCTCATGGACCTCGGGGCGCGGTTTTCGCACCGTGGCGCCGATTTGGCGTTGGGTCGCGAGGGCGGCCACTCGGCGCACCGCATCGTGCACTTCGCCGATCAGACCGGCCGGGAAGTGGAACGCGCGCTGTACGCCGCCGTCTGCGCCGAGCCCGCGATCGAAGTCCGGGAGAACACGCTGGCGGTCAATCTGCTGGGTGGCCGGCGCGCGGCCGGGATGCCGCTGGCGCAATCCGCAGTGGGCGGCGCTTATCTGCTCGATCCCGCCAACGGCCGGATCGCGCCGCAACGGGCGCGAGTGACCGTCTTGGCGACCGGCGGTTGCGGCAAAGCGTACTTGTATACGTCGAATCCGGACGTCGCCACCGGCGATGGCATCGCGATGGCGTACCGTGCCGGGGCGCGAGTCGCGAACTTGGAATTCGTGCAGTTTCATCCCACTTGTCTGTACCACCCGGGCGGCAGCCGGTTCCTGGTGAGCGAGGCGGTTCGCGGCGAGGGTGCCGTGCTGCGCAACGGGGCCGGCGAGGAGTTCATGGCCCGGTACGACGTCAGGCGCGACTTGGCGCCGCGCGATGTGGTGGCACGAGCGATCGACATGGAAATGAAGCGGCGCGGCGACAAATACGTATTCCTGGATGCCCGGTCGATCGGCGCGGCGAAGTTGCGCGAACGTTTTCCGAACATCTACCAAGCCTGCGCCGCCATGAGCTTGTCGATGGAGAAGGACCTGATCCCCGTCGTTCCCGCGGCGCACTACATGTGCGGCGGCGTCCTGGTGGACGAAACCGGCAAGACCGATCTGCCGGGATTGTATGCGCTGGGAGAAACCAGTTGTACCGGTCTGCACGGCGCGAACCGCTTGGCGTCGAACTCCTTGCTGGAGGCACTGGTTTACGCCGATCGCGTCGTGGGCAACGCGCTCCAGCGCCGTCTCCTCGAGCGCGACGCGCCGCCGGCACGACCGTGGTCGTCCGAGGGCACGACCGACACGTACGAAATGGTGGTGTTGGATCACGACTGGGACACGATGCGGCGGGTCATGTGGGATTTCGTCGGGATCGTCCGCAGCGACGAACGCCTGAACCTTGCCGCCGAGCGCATCGCGATCTTGCAGCACGATATCGACGGTTACTACCGGCGCTACCGGCTGTCGCCCGATCTCATCGAACTGCGCAATATCGCCACGGTCGGCGATCTCATCGTGCGTTGCGCGCGGTTCCGGCGCGAAAGCCGCGGCTTGCACCACACGACGAGCTGGCCGGATCCGGACCCGGCGTTCGCCGGCGACACCGTGCTGTCGCACTTCGACGCGCCGGTGCTCTTGCCGACGCGGGAGCCGATTCACACCGAACCTCAACCGGCGGTGTCATGACCGGCTCGCCTTGGTACGCGGAGCGCTTCGACGCCACCTACTTGGAGGCCTATGCGCACCGCGATGCGACGGAGGCGGACCGCGCCGTCCATTGCCTCATCGAACCACTGGGTGTACACGGCCAGCGGATCCTCGATCTGGCCTGTGGTGCTGGGCGCTACCTGGAGGCGGTGGGCGCGCTCGGCGCGCGGATGGTGGGATTGGATTTGTCGATGGCGCTCTTGCGCGCCGCACACGCGGCAGCGGTTCAACCGCGGCACTTGGTGCGCGGTGATGTCCGGCGGCTGCCGTTCGCGCCGGCAACGTTTCAGGGCGTCATCAGCATGTTCACGAGTTTTGGATATTTTCCGACCGCGGCCGAGGATGCCGAAGTGCTGCACGAAGCGGCGCGGGTGCTCCGGCCGGGCGGCTTCCTGGTCCTCGATGTATTCAACGCCGTGGCGTTGCCGGCGGCTTTGACGCCCGAGTCGCGCCGTCAAAGCGGCCGCTGGGACATCCACGAGCGGCGCTGGATGGATGGCGACCGGGTGCACAAGGACATCACCTTGCGCGCCGGAGCCGAAACCCGCACCTACCACGAAGCGGTGCGCCTGTGGCCGGCGCCGGCGCTCAGTCAGGCGATCGTGGCGGCGGGATTCGCGATCGAAGCCCTGCGTGGTGATTACGATGGCGGCGAGTTCGTGGCCGAGCGCTCGCCGCGCACCATCGTGGTGGCGCGGCTCCCGGCACCGGCTCCGGGCAGTGCGTGAACGGAGGATGCATGCGGCTTGCGGGACGGTATGCGTGTGACGCGCTCGACTGGGGCACGCCGCTGTCGCGCGCTCACGCCCACGGGGCATTGGCCGGCGGCCTGCGCGCGCCTGGCATTCGCGACGTGGATCCTCTCGAGCCGCGGCCCCAACCGGCGCGGGAGCTCGTGGAGGCGTTGGCGCGGGAGCCCGGCGCCGGCAATTGGCAGCCGCTCTTGCAACCCGGGGCGCGTTGCGTCGTCACCGGACAGCAACCCGGAGCGGCGGGCGGACTGGCACTCGTTCTCTACAAGGTGGCGACCGCGATTGCGCTCGCCACGCGTCTCGGGCACGCCGGCCGAGCGCCGGTGGTGCCGGTCTTCTGGAATGCGACCGACGACGAGGATTTCGACGAAATCGCCCGCACCGGCTGGCTCGATGACTCCGGGCGGCTGGTGTTCCTCGAACTGCCGCGTGACGGACACGCCGGTTGGGTGGGAGACGCGCCTGCGACGGCGGACGAACTCGCAGCGACGGCCGCCCTGGGATCCCGTGCGCACCGCGTGCCGCTGCCGCGCGCGGCACACGATCATGGCGCCTGGGTGGCGGCGTTCGTCGCGGCGGTGTTTCCGGAGGTGGCGATTCTCGACGCCCGCAGCGCTGCGTTGCGCACCCACGCGGCGCCGGTGTTCGAGCGCTACCTGCAGGATCCGGCCGGCGCGCAGGAGGGCGTCGAGGGCCAGATCGAGGCGTTGGTGGCGCGTGGGTTCGACCGCACGCTCATGCCGGGGAGTTTACGCGCCGGATTGTTCCTCACACCGGAACGCCGGCGCGAGAAGCCCGGGGCGGATTTGCAACCGCTGTGGACCGCGTTGCGAACCGCGCCGCAGACGCTGTCACCGAACGTCTTGTTGCGAGCACTGGTGCAGGATTTCGTCTTGCCGTCCGTGGCGCACGTCGTCGGGCCCGCGGAGATCGGCTATCTCATCGAGTTGCGGGCTTTGCGCGCCGCGTGGGGGATTCCGGAGCCGGCGCTCGTGCCGCGCCTGACGGCGACGTTGCTGCCGGCCGCGCAGTGGGACGCAATCGAGCGCGCCGGGCTGGAGGCACACCGGTGGTTGCTCGCGCCGGCGGCGGCGCTGGAAGATGCCGGCGCGGCGCGCACCGCTGCCGGGCGCGGCGCCCTCGACCGCGAGTTCGAACGCTGGCCGGCGCAACTCGAGACCTGGGGAATCAAGGCTGCCGCACAGGGCAAGGTTCTGAAGCGGCTGCGCGCCGCGCAGGAGGAAATTGCGGTGGCGTTGCGCGACAACGGCCGCGACGGGTTGTTGAACGACCTGCCCGCCTTGCGCGGCCTGGAGACCTGGGTGCGTCCCCGAGGGCGCGCGCAAGAGCGGGTGCTCGGCGCGCTGTGGGTGCGTACCATCCTCGGTGACACCACGCGCGCCGCGCTGCTCGCACTCGCAGAGGCGCATCTGGAGACCCTGGAGGCGCATCGCGCCGAGCATTTCGTGGGCGTCTATGAAGGGACTTCTGAATGACCACGGCGGCAGAGTACGAGGTGATTGCGTTCGCGGCCCATCCCGACGACGCCGAAGCGACGTGTGGCGGCACGCTGGCCAAACTCGCCGGCCGCGGGCGGCAGGTTGCCATTTGTGACCTGACCCGGGGGGAGTTGGGCACCAACGGCACGCCGGAGTTGCGCGCCGGGGAGGCGGCGGCCGCGGCTCGAGCCCTGGGCATCGCCGGCCGGCTCCAGGCCGGATTGCCCGACGGCGGCATCAACGCGCTCGACCCGGCGCAAGTCGCCGCCGTGGTCCGGTTGCTGCGCCGGCACCGGCCACGTGTCGTCATGGCACCACCACCCGAGACGCGGCATCCGGACCATGCGGAAGCCTGCCGGCTGGTGGCGCGCGCGGTATTCTTCACCGCCGTGCCGCGCTTCGCGCCCGAAACGCCCGCGGCCCGGCGCCCGGTGCTGTTACAGACGAGTGACTACTGGCCGGTGGCGCCATCCTTCGTGGTCGACATCAGTGCGACGTTGGAGGTCAAACTGGCAGCGCTACGCTGTTACCGCTCGCAGTTCAGCCGCGACGGCGGCACGGCGCCGACGCCGTTGAATGACCCGGCTTATCTGCGCCGCATCGAAGCCGACGCACGCCACTACGGACATTTGGCCGGTTTGGGGGCCGGCGAGCCGTTTCGGGTCGAGGGTGCGATCGCGGTCGACGATCCCTTGGAGTTTTTTGCGGTTCGGGAGGTGCAGCCGTGAAGATCGGCATCACCTGTCATACCGGCTCCGGCGGCAGTGGCATTCTCGCCACCGAATTGGGTCTACGGATGGCGGCCCGCGGCCATGAAGTGCATTTCATCGCCCGCGAATCCCCGTTCCGCTTGCCGGGCTACGTCGAAAACGTCTTCCTGCATGCCGTGGAGACGCTGTACTACCCGTTGTTCCAGGAACCGCCGCACACGTTGTTGCTGGCGTCCAAAATGGCGGAGGTCGCGGTGTCGTACAATCTGGATGTGCTGCACGTGCACTACGCGATTCCGCACGCCGCGAGCGCCTTCCTGGCCAAGGAGATGCTGGCGCCACGGCCGTTGGGAGTCGTGACCACGCTGCACGGCACCGACATCACGCTGGTGGGAAACCAGCCCATCTTCTCACGCCTCACCCGCTTTTGCATCGAGAAGAGCGATCGGGTGACCGCAGTGTCGGAATTCCTGCGGCAGGAAACGCTGCGGACTTTTGCGATCACGCGCGAGGTGCGGGTGATTCACAATTTCGTCGACTGTGAGCGCTTCAAGCCGCGCGCCGAGCCCGATCTGCGCCGCCGGTTCGCGGCGCCCGAGGAGCGCATCGTCATGCATGCGTCGAATTTCCGGCCGGTCAAGAACATCGGCGTCTTGATCGATGTCTTCGACGGCATCCAGCGCGCCCTCCCGGCACGGCTCGTCCTCGTGGGGGAAGGGCCCGAGGTGACGCTGGCGCAGCGGCGCGTCGACGAATTGGGCTTACAAGACCGGGTGCGCTTCTTGGGAAATCAGGAGGGCATCGAACAACTGCTGCCGCTCGCGGATCTGTTCCTGCTGCCGAGCCATCACGAAAGCTTCGGACTCGCGGCGCTCGAAGCGATGGCGTGCGGGGTCGCGGTCATCGCGACGTCGTCCGGCGGCACGCGCGAGTTCATCGAGGACGGCGTCTCGGGGTACCTGCGTCACCCGGCCGATGTCGCCGGCTGGACGCGCACCGCGATCGAGGTGTTGCGCGACCCCACGGTGGCCCGCCGTCTCGGGGCCGCGGCGCGCCAGGCGGCGTCCGGACGTTTTTGTCACGACGGCGCGATTCTGGCGTACGAAGAGGAATATTTGCGGGCGCGGGACGCGGTGGGCGCTCGTTGACAGGCAGGCGGCGCACTGCCTAAATTCGCGACGCAGGACGACGGCCGGGTCCACGACGGAGGCTTCGCGGCATGCGGTTCGATGCACGACGGTTGGGTTCCTGGGCGTTGCTCGTGGCGGCCCTGTCGGCTGCCGCAGCGTGCAGCCGCAGCCCCCATGAACTCCTGTTCGTCTACTCCGGAGATTGCCAAGGTTACATCGAGCCTTGTGGGTGAAGCTCGGCGCGCCTCGGCGGACTCGCCCGGCGGGCGAGCGTTCTCAAGCCGCTTCTCGTACGCTACCCGGCGCATCTGGTCGTCGACGCCGGCGGTTGGGCGGAGCGCCTCAACCCTGACCGGCCGGCGCTCCGGTCGCGTTTTGTGCTCGATGGGTTGCAGCGGCTCGGACTCGAATTCGCGAACGTCTCTGCCCGCGACCTGCGGCTCGGTCCCGACAGCCTGCGGGTGTTGGCGGATTCCACGTCCGTGCAGTTCATTTCCGCCAACGTCACCATCCCGGGTGCCGGTTGGTTGCGCCCCTACGTGATCCTGAGCCGCCAGGTCGGGGGGCGCACGCTGCGTATTGGGGTCACCGGCGTCTCGTCCACCGGCGCGGATTTTGGTCCGGCGTGGACGGATCCGGACCTGCAACCGGCGATCAGCGACCCCATCGCGGCGGCGGCGCAGATGCTGCACACCCTGGAAGGTCAAACCGATCTCCAGGTGCTGCTGGCGTATCATCCGGTCCCGGACCTGGAGAAACATTTGGATGTACTCGGCGGCTATGACCTGCTGGTCTCCGGGGCGGGCGATTTGCGCGAGAGTCCGGCCAAGGGCGGGCTGCCGGTGGTGTTGTCGCCCGGCACGAAGTGCAAGTTCGCGGGCTGGGCGACGGTGCGCCCGAATGGCGCCTTAGGATTTTTGTTCACGGACGGCGACCTGGTGCAGCTCGACACCAAGATCCCGGATGACCCGGAAACCGCCAAGCGGGTGCAGGCCTACCGGGCCCGCCTGGGTGAGCCACCGAGCGCCACCCAGCCCGCCCAAGCGGCGGCGGAGCCCGGCCCCAGCCCGGTGCACTGACCAGTACAGCCGGTTGCGCCACTCCCGCGACTCGACTATTATTCGGCGTTCGCGCCGGAACTCGGCGCCAACCGATTGTCCTGCACCTGTTTGTGGAGGTTCTCCGGGATGACGCGCCGGCTGCTCGTGGTGTTGGCTTCACTGCTGGTCGCGGCTGGGCCGGCCGGGGCTTCCAACTGGTTGGGCGTCGATGGCGGCGCCCTGCGGCCGGTGGGCTCCTCGACCGATTTCGCGCAAGACGGCACCATGCTCGAGGTGAACTGGCAGCACTTCAACAAAGGCCGTTCCGCGTTGCAATTCGGCATCGGCTACGCGGAAATGGGTTTCGACGGCGCTGTCCAGTCGACCATCGAGACCTACAAGGGCGTCATCCAGAACAAGAACTTGCTCGCGCAGCGGCAGGGCGGGCCGGGCGAGGGCTGGGTTTCGGCGGAATTCGGCGTCTTCGAAACGACCTACATCACCGTGAATCTGCTGACGCAACCCTACCGTTCCGGGCGCTTCGCGGCCTTCGTGACCGGCGGCATCGGCTTGTACCACTGGCGCAGTCCGTTCCGCATCAAGTTCTATAACACGCCCTTTTTCGGCGAGCAGCACGCCTACGAGGCGCCGGCCGAGGGCGGTTTCTACAGCGGCGTCCAGCAGACGGATGAAATCGAGTACACGAAGGATGGCAACACCGGCGGTTTGAACGGCGGCGGCGGGGTGGCCTTCCGGATCGCGTCCCACCTGGTGGCGAACGCGCAGCTGCGCGCGCATGTCACCTTCACGTCGGGCACCGGCAACCGCGAAGAGGGCGTCGACGACCAGGACTACCTGGACCGCGTGACGTTTGGGCTCCTGAGCGTCGGCCTGAGCTACCGATTCTGACGGCGGCGCGGCTCAGTCCCGGCGATCGCGGCGCAGGATATCGACCTCGCGCCGGAGTTCTTCGACATCACGCCGCAGCTTCTGAAGTTCCCGGCGCAGTTCTTCATTGGCGGACGCGGGCTGCGGCGCCGCGGCCAGGCGCGTGCGGCCGAACCAGGCGGCGCGCGACTCCACGCCGACGCGCAGCGTCAGAGGCTTTTCGCGACGCCA
>Ga0315283_10002932_pt1 | contig 14464 bp, 12 predicted proteins | sample YL17G09_0_MG_FD_204541 | JGI IMG/M metagenome (GOLD analysis project Ga0315283, IMG submission 204541) | Sediment microbial communities from Yellowstone Lake, YNP, Wyoming, USA - YL17G09_0 | ecosystem: Environmental > Aquatic > Freshwater > Lake > Sediment | place: USA: Wyoming | collected... | reverse complement strand
GCCGTCAGCTCGCCGCACCAGTCGGTGCGCATGCCATTCCTCTCGTCGCCGCCTGCGCGGCTCCTGCTGCCTACGGCAGCTTCCGGCGTCGTCATCCGTGCTGCTCCGCTTCCGACTCCGCAGCGTCCCTGCCGCCTGCGCGGCTCCTGCTGCCTACGGCAGCTTCCGGCGTCGTCATCCGTGCTGCTCCGCTTCCGACTCCGCAGCGTCCCTGCCGCCCGCGCGGCTCCTGCTGCCTACGGCAGCTTCCGACTCCGCAGCGTCCCTGCCGCCCGCGCGGCTCCTGCTGCCTACGGCAGCTTCCGACTCCGTCATCCGTGCTGCTCCGCTTCCGACTCCGCAGCGTGGCCACTGTGCGCGGCCGTGATCGTGTCAATCACGTCGTTCATGCTCACCTGTTCCTGGGGGTGGTCCGAGCGCAGGTCGCGCAGGGTGACCACGCCCGCCGCCGCCTCGTCCTCGCCCACGATGGCGGCGAACCGGGCGCCGCTGCGGTCGGCGGCCTTCATCTGGGACTTCATGGACCGGCCGTCGAAGCCCCGGTCGGCGCCCAGGCCGGCCCGGCGCAGACGGCTGGTCAGGTCCCGGGCGACGTCGCCACCGGTCACGTCGACCACGAACACCTCGACCGGCGAGTCGGGGACCGGCCAGACCGCCTCGGCGTCGGCGGCCAGCAGGACCCGCTCCACACCCATGCCGAACCCGATCCCGGGAGTGGACGGCCCACCGAGGGCCTCGGCCAGGTCGTCGTAGCGTCCACCCCCGCCCACGGCGTTCTGGGCCGAGTCGAGGGCCTCGGCCTGCAGCTCGAAGGTGGTGCGGGTGTAGTAGTCGAGGCCGCGGACGAGCCGGGGCTCGATGGTGAAGGGGATCCCCAGCGCGTCGAGGCCGGCCTGGACCCGGGCGAAGTGGGCGGTGGCCGCCTCGGCGAGGTGCTCGGCCGGCCTCGGGGCGTCGGCCACCACCGCGGCGGTGGCGGGGCGCTTGGAGTCGAGGACCCGCAGCGGGTGGTGCTCGACCTTCTCGCGGTCCTCCTCGGCCAGCGCATCCAGGCGATCGCGGAAGAACGTCTGGAGGACGCCGGCGTACCGGACCCGGTCCTCGGGCTCGCCCATGGAGTTGACCAGGAGCTTCACCCGGCGCAACCCGACATCGGAGAGGAAGTCCCAGGCGAGGGCGATGACCTCGACGTCCACGTCGGCGTCCACCGAGCCGAGGACCTCGACGCCCAACTGGTGGTGCTGGCGGTAGCGCCCGGCCTGGGGCCGCTCGTAGCGGAACGTCGGGGCGGCGTACCAGACCTTCCAGGGGTCGGTCGGGTGGTGCTCGAGGTAGGCCCGCACGACGGGGGCGGTGCCCTCGGGGCGCAGGGCGATGTGGCGGCCGCCCTTGTCCTCGAAGTCGTACATCTCCTTGGTGACGATGTCGGTGCCCTCGCCCACGCGCTCGAAGACCCCGAGGTCCTCGAAGGTCGGGCTCTGGAGGAGGCCGAAGCCGGCCCGGCCGGCTGCACCGGCGAAGGCGGCCACGAGCGCCTCCCACCGCCGCGACTCGGGCGGCAGGGTGTCACGCGTGCCCACCGGGGCCTTGAAGGTCGCCGCCATGTCGCTACTTCGACGAGCCGGGCAGGACGCGGTAGGCGTCGAACACGCAGTCGATGTTCTTGAGCGAGCTGACCAGCGAGTCGAGCTGGGTGGGGTCGCCCAACTCGACGTCGAACTGCATACGACACATCCGGTCGCCACCGGTGCGGGTCTCGGAATGGAGGATGTTCAGGCGGTGGTCGGACAAGGCGGCCGACACGTCCCGCAGCAGCCACTCACGGTCCAGCGCCTCGACCACCAGGGAGGCCACGAAGGTGCCCGGGCTGTCGGCGTCCCACTCGACGTCGATGACCCGCTCGGTCTGTTCCCGGACCAGGGCCACGGCGTTCGTGCAGTCGGTGCGGTGGACGGTGACGCCCCGGCCCCGGGTGATGAAGCCCATGATCTCGTCGCCCGGCACCGGCGTGCAGCAGCGCGACAGGCGGACCAGCATCTGCTCCTGGCCTTCGACGTGGACCCGGGCGGGCGGGCTGGTCGAGCGTCGGGGTCGTCGGGGCGTACCCAGACCCGTGGAGAGCTGCTGCTCGCGCTCGGGGTCGCTGCCCGACAGCATCCGGGCGATGCGGGTGGCCACCGACTGGGCCGAGACGTGGCGCTCGCCCACGGCGGCGAACAACGAGTCCAGGTCCGCGTAGTTGAGCTCCTCGGCCACGCCCTCCAGGACGTCGGAGCCCATGGGCAGGCCGTCGTGGCGCATGGCCTTGACGACCTCGTCCCGACCCTGCTCGATGGCGTCGCCCCGACGCTCTCGGGAGAACCACTGGCGGATCCGGTTTTGGGCCCGGGGCGTGACGACGATGTTCAGCCAGTCCCGGGAAGGCCCCGGGTTCTCGACCTTGGAGGCGATGATCTCGACGGTGGCCCCCGACTTCAGGGCCGAGTCGAGGGGTACCAGGCGGCCGTCGATGCGGGCCCCGATGCAGGCGTGGCCCACCTCGGTGTGGATGGCGTAGGCGAAGTCGAGCGGCGTGGCCCCGTCGGGCAGGATGATCACGTCCCCCTTGGGCGTGAACACGTAGACCTCGTTGTCCTCGAGGTCACCCTTGAGGTTGGCCATGAACTGGGTGGGATCGCTGGTCTCGGTCTGCCAGTCGAGGATCTTGTTCAGCCAGACGATGTCGTCGGCCGGGGACTTCTCCTTGTAGGCCCAGTGGGCGGCCACCCCCAGCTCGGCCCGCTGGTGCATCTCCTGGGTGCGGATCTGGAACTCCACCGCTTTGCCCCCGGGGCCCATGACCGTCGTGTGCAGCGACTGGTAGAGGTTGAACTTGGGCAGGGCGATGTAGTCCTTGAAGCGCCCGGGCACCGGCTGCCAGGTGCCGTGGATGCAACCGAGGGCGGCGTAGCAGTCCTTGACGGAGGCCACGATCACCCGGATGCCGACCAGGTCGAGGATGTCATCGAAGGGACGGCCCCGGACCATCTTCTCGTAGATGCTCCACAGGTGCTTCGGCCGGCCGGTCACGTCGGCCTTCACCTGGACCTCGGCCAAGCGCTCGGTGACCTCGCCCTCCACCTGGGTCAGGTAGAGATCCCGTTCGGGGGCCCGGGCGTCGACGAGGTGGTCGACCTCGGCGAAGCGTTTGGGGTGCAGGGCGGCGAAGGCCAGGTCCTCGAGCTGCTGCTTGACCTCCTGCACGCCCAGGCGGTGGGCCAACGGGGCGTAGATGTCGAGGGTCTCCTGGGCGATGCGCAGCTGCTTGTCCGTCGGCATAGCGGCCAGCGTGCGCATGTTGTGCAGGCGGTCGGCCAGCTTGACCATGAGGACCCGGAGATCGTCGGCCATGGCCACCAGCATCTTGCGCATGGTGGCGGCCTGCTGGGCCTCGCGGGACTCGAACTCCAGGCGCTCCAGCTTGGTGACGCCGTCGACGATGGCCGCCACCTCGGGGCCGAACTCCTCCTCCAACTCCTCGATGGCGACCCGGGTGTCCTCGACGGCGTCGTGCAGGAGGGCGGCGGCGATGGTGGTGTCGTCCAGGCCGAGGTCGGCGGTGACCTTGGCCACGGCGACGGGGTGGGAGATGTAGGGATCGCCCGACTTGCGCTGCTGGCCCTCGTGGGCCTCTGACGCCCGCCGGTACGCCCGGACCACCAGGTCGGTGGCCGCCCGGGGGTGGTGTTCGCGGAAGGCCTCGACGACCCCGGCGACCTCCTCGTCCGGGGTCAGCTCACTGCGGCGCCAGGGCAGGACGCGGTCGACGGTGGAGGGCATCGGTCAGTAGCTCAGGAGGGCGCGGACGTGACCCTCCCCCAGTTGGCTGCGCCCGGCGAGGGCACCGAGCTCGATCAGGAAGCCGTAGCCGGCGAGGTGGCCGCCGAGGCGCTCGACCAGCCGTCCCACCGCGGCGGCCGTGCCACCGGTGGCCAGGACGTCGTCGATGACCAGGCAGGACTCCTTTGGCCCGAGGGCGTCCACGTGCAGTTCCAGGGCGTCGTCGCCGTACTCGAGCTGGTAGCTCTCGGTGTGGGTGTCGTGGGGCAGCTTGCCCGACTTGCGCACCGGGACCAGGCCGGCGCCGAGGCGGTAGGCGATCGGGGCGGCGAGCAGGAAGCCCCGGGCCTCGATGCCCAGGACCCGGTCGATGGTCTCCCCGGCGAACTCGTCGGCCAGGGCGTCGACCACGAAGCGGAAGGCGTCGACGTCACCCAGCAGTGGGGTGATGTCTCGGAAGATGACCCCCGGTTCGGGGAAGTCGGGGATGTCGCGCACGAGCCCGGTGAGCCACGATGCGTCGGTCATCTGTCGAATCTACCGCCGGGAGCCCACCGTTCTCGGGGAGCTATTTGCGCTTCTTGGACTTCCGGGGGCGGGGCGGGATGGCCCCGACGGGGGCCGCCGGCGTCGCCGGACGGCGGGGGGTGCCCCGACGGGCGGGGCGGGGCGGGGCCCCGCCGGTGGCCGCGGTCGCCACGGTCACCGCGGGCTCGCCCGTGTAGGCGAACTTGGGCTCCCGCTCCTTGAGCATCGAGACGATCGGCGCGGCGACGAACAGCGAGGAGTAGGCCCCCGATGTCAGGCCGACCAGGAGGGCGAGGCCGAACTCCTCGAGGGTCTGGGCCCCGAGCAGGAGCGCCCCGAAGACCAGCAACGAGATGATGGGCAGGATCGTCGCCACCGTCGTGTTGACCGAGCGCATCAGCGTCTGGTTCAGCGTCCGGTTCATGATCACCCGGTAGGGCGTCTTGGCCACGGTTCGGGCGCTGTTCTCCAGAGCGCGGTCGAACACCACGATCGTGTCGTAGAGCGAGTACCCGAGGATGGTCAGGAACGAGATCAGCGTCGCCGGCGTCACCTCGATTTGGAGGATCGAGTACACCCCGACGCTGAGCAGCAGGTCGTGGACCATCGACACGAGGGCGCCCACCGCCATCTTCCACTCCAGCCGGAAGCTGATGTACAGGGTGATGGCGATGAAGAAGTAGATGAGGGCCCGCTGGGCCTGCCGGGTGATCTCGTTGCCCCACGACGGACCGACCGTGGTGACGGCCACTTCGGAGGGCGGTATCGCGGCGAGGTCGGCCAGCGCCTGGGTGACCTCGCGGCTGGCGTCGACCTCGTCGACGTCGGACTGCACCCGCAGGATCTTGGTGCCGTCGGCGTTGACCGCCAGCTGGATCTTGGCGTCGCCGAGGCTGAGGCCCTCCATCACGCCGCGGGCGTCGTCGACGGAGACCTCGCTGACCGGGACCTCCCAGACGCTGCCGCCCTTGAAGTCGATGCCGAGGTTCAGGCCGCGCGTGAACAGGCTCACGATGGAGATCACCGAGACCAGGAGGGCGATGACGAGGCCCCGTTTGAAGAGCCGGGTGAAGTCGAAGTCGTTGGTGCACTGGTAGAGGGACCGCAGGTTGGCCCGCAGGCCGGACGGCCCCGACTCGGCCGCCGTGTCGCCGATCGCGCTCATCTCGTCCTCCGGGTCGTTCGCGCCACGGGGGGTCACGCTGTCGCCTTGACGTTCGGCATGCCCAGCGCCGCGTTGTTGTTCCGCAACCGCGGGCTCCGGGCCAGCATCAGGACGGCCGGCCGGATGAAGAACCAGGTGGCGATCAGGTCGATCACCGTCGAGATGCCCAGCAGGAGGGCGAAGCCCCGCACCGGGCCGACCGACAACAGGTAGAGCAGCACGGCCCCGATGAGGGAGGCGATGTCGGCCTTGATGATCGTGGTGAACGACGAGCCGAAGGAGCGTTCGACCGTGCTCCGGAAGGTCCGCCCGTTGCGGACGTCCTCCTTCAGGTGCTCGTAGAACACGACGTTCGAGTCGACCGAGATGCCGATGGAGACGATCAGACCGGTGACCCCGGCCAGGGTCAGGGCCAGGCCGCGGGACTCACCCAGGTAGGAGATCAGGACCCACACCAGAGCGAACTCCAGCGTGAGGCTGGCCACGGCCACCACCCCGAGCAGGCGGTAGTAGCCGACCATGAAGATCACCGTCAGGCCCAGGCCGATGAGGCCGGCGATCAGTCCGGCCCGCAGCGAGTCCTCGCCGAGGGTGGCCGAGACCGTCTGGGTCTGCTGCGGCACGAGCTCGACGGGTAGGGCGCCGTACTCCAGCACCAGGGCGAGGTCCTTCGCCGAGGACTCGTCGAAGTCGCCCGTGATCTGGATCTGGTCCCGTTCGAAGTTGTCGGTCTGGATGCGTGGGGCCGAGATGACGTCACTGTCCAACACGATGGCCAGCTGGGTGGTCGGGCAGGTCGTCGCCGCCGAGAAGCACTCGGCGGCGACGGCGTTGAACTTGTCGATGCCGTTCTCGCCACTCTTGAACGTCGGGCGGACCAGCCAGGTGACCCCACTCTGGTCGAGGCCGGCCGAGGCCCCCGAGAGGGCGTCACCGGTGAGCGCCGTCGGCCCGAGGAGGTAGCGCGTGACGACGTTGCCGTCCTCGTCCCGCTCGCCCAGCAGCACGGTGTTGCACGCCTCGTCGCGGCGCCGGGGCGTGAGGCCTTCGGCGTTCAGGCGGACGGGCAGGCCGTCGTCGCCGAGCCGGGTCGTGTCCTCGACCCCGGTGCATTCGCCGGCCGCCGTGCCGGCCGGCACCGTGGTCGCGGTGCTCGCCGTCCCCGGCGCCGCGGTGGTCGAGGGGGCCACTGTGGTCGTCGTGGCCTGGAGGCCGGCGGCGTTCTCGCCCGGCGTCAGGCCGCCGAGGTCGGCCAGGCCCTGCTCACCGGCTCCCGCGGCCGTCGTGGTGGGTGCGACCGTCGTGGTCGTCGCCCCGTCGCCCGCTGTCGTCGTCGGGGCCGAAGTGGTCGGGGTGTCCCCCACGGGCGGCAGCACCTGGAGGACGGGGCGGAAGCGCAGCACGGCGGTCTGGCCGACCAGCTCGAGCGCCCGGTCCTGGTTCTCCACGCCGGGGAGCTGCACCAGCACGGTCTCGCCCTGGCGGGTGATGTCCGGCTCGGCCACGCCGAGGGCGTCGATCCGGTTCCGGATGATGTCGACCGCCTGGTCCAGGGTGTCCTCGTTCTCGACGGGGCCGTTGGGCTGGAGGACGACCGAGACCCCACCCTGGAGGTCGAGGCCGAGCACGGGCGAGTTGCCCACCAGGAACGTCCAGGTGAGCGTGCCCAGCGTGAACACGACGAAGAAGATGAGGGGCAGGGCCCCCTTGCGGCGCACGGAGGCTTACTGGTCCTCGTCGTGGTCGGAGGCGTCGCCGCCCGTGTCCCACTCGATGAGCTCGGCCACGGCGCTGCGCGGGATGCGCACCACGACGCCGTCGGCGATCTCGAGCTCGGCGATCTGGCCGTCGATGGTCGTGATCGTGCCGTAGACCCCGCCGGTGGTCAGTACGTCGTCGCCCTTCTCGAGCGAGTTGATCAGGTCGGCGTGCTCCTTCGCCCGCTTCTGTGGGGTCGAATGAGCAGGAAGTAGAACACCGCGAAGAACAGCGGCAGGAGGATGAGGTTGGCCATGCGAGGTGCTCCGATAGAAGCCAAGGAAGTCGGCGGGCGACTCTAGCGGCGCGGGGTCCGCGACCCTTGACGGGCCTCGCTGCGCTCGGCCAGTCCGGCGCCGCCGAAGCCGAGGGTCCGCCGTGCTGCTCCGGCTGGCGCCTACGCAGCTTCACCAGTGTCGGCCGACCTCGCGACGGAGGTCCGCCAGCGTGCCGGCGCGGATGGCGTCACCGGCGCGGTGGACCAGATCGAGCAGCCAGGCCAGGTTGTGCAGGGTCAGCAGGCGGGGTCCGGTGGGCTCGTCGGTCTTGAGCAGGTGACGGAGGTAGGCCCGGGAGTGACGGGCGCAGACCTCGCAGGCGCATGCAGGGTCCAGGGGTCCCTCGTCGGTCCCGAAGCGCCGGTTGCGCAGGTTGAGCCGGCCCGTCCCGGTCAGCACGGTGCCGTGACGTCCGAGACGGCTGGGCAGCACGCAGTCGAACAGGTCGACGCCCCGGGCGATGCCTTCCAAGAGCCCCACCGGGTCGCCGACACCCATGAGGTAACGGGGCTGGTCGCCCGGCAGCCGGGCCGTCGTGGCCTCCAGGGCCGGGAGCATCTCGGCCAAGGGCTCCCCCACCGACAGCCCGCCGATGCCGTACCCGTCGAAGTCCAGGGCGACCGTGCGCTCGGCGCTCTCGGCCCGCAGGTCGATGTCGACGCCGCCCTGCACGATGCCGAACAGGCACTGGTCGTCGACCCGGGTGTGGGCCACCCGGGCCCGAGCGGCCCAGGCCGCGGTGCGCTCGACGGCCTGGCGGATGACCCGCTCGTCCGACGGCAACGGCGGGCACACGTCCAGCACCATCTGGATGTCGGCGCCCAGGGCCTCCTGGGTGGCCACCGCCGACTCCGGCGTGAAGCGGACGAGGTCGCCGTCGTAGGTGGACCGGAACGTGGCCCCGTCGTCATCAACCTTCGGCTCCAGCGAGAAGACCTGGTAGCCGCCGGAGTCGGTGAGCACGTGGCCGGACCAGTCCATGAAGCCGTGGAGCCCGCCCAGATCGGCGATCACCTCGGCGCCGGGGCGGAGGGACAGGTGGTACGTGTTGGCCAGGACCACCTCGAAGCCGAGGCGCTCCAGGTCGACCGCGGACAGATGGCGGACCGCCCCCCGGGTGCCCACGGGCATGAAGCACGGCGTGCGGAAGGTCCCCCGGGCCGTGGTCACCATGCCGGCCCGGGCCGCGCCATCCGTCGCCTCGACGGCGACGGTCGCCTTCATCGCCGCGCCAACAACATGGCGTCACCGAAGGACAGGAAGCGGTAGCCCCGGGCCAGGGCGGTGGCGTAGAGGTCGCGCCAGCGGTCGCCGACGAAGGCGTCGACGAGGACGAGCAGGCTGGAGCGGGGGACGTGGAAGTTGGTGAGCAGGACGTCCACCTTCGCGAACTCGTGGCCCCGGCGGATGAAGAGGTCGGTCGGCCCCTCGGTCCGCCCCGTCGCCGCCCAGGACTCCAGCGTCCGCACCACCGTCGTGCCGACCGCCACCACCCGCTCGGCCGCCTCGACGGCGGCGACGGTGTCGGCCGGGATGGCGTAGCGCTCGGTGTGGACCACGTGGTCCTCGACGTCGTCGGTGCGGATCGGGGCGAACGTACCCAGCCCGACCTCCAGGTCGACGGTGGCCACCGTGATCCCCCGCGCCCGGCAGCGTCGCAGCAGGGCGTCGGTCAGGTGCAGGCCCGCGGTGGGAGCCGCGGCCGAGCCCGGGCGGTCGGCGAACACGGTCTGGTAGCGCTCGGGGTCGCCCAGCGGCGCCGTGATGTAGGGCGGGAGGGGCACGGCTCCGAGGCGACCGAGCAGGGCCAAGGGCTCCTCGTCGCCCAACAACCGGACGGCCCGCTCCCCCTCGGCGAGGACCTCGCCGACCTCGACGACGGGTTCGTCCCCGTGGTGCAGCAGGGTGCCGGGCAGGAGGCGACGGCCGGGCCGCACCAGGGCCGTCCAGGTCCGGCCCCCGGTGCGCTCGGCCAGCAGGACCTCGGCCCGGCCGCCCGTGGCCTTGGTCAGCGCCAGCCGGGCCGGGATGACCCGGGTGTCGTTCACCACGAGGAGGTCGCCGGCCCGCAGCAGGTCGGGCAGGTCGCTCACCTGGCGGTCCTCCGACGGGCCGTCGGTCCGGTCGACCAGGAGACGGGCCGCGTCCCGGGGCTCGACCGGGGTCTGGGCGATGGCGGCCTCGGGCAGCGCGTAGGCGAACGCCTCCGTCCTCACCGGGCCCAGGCGCCACACACCGGCGCGGCGAGACCAGGCGTGGGCATCCGTTCGTCGGTCCGCACCGCGCTCACTCGGCGTAGGCCGACAGCGCCTCGAGTGCCGTGTGGACCAGCAGCCGGACCCCGGCGGGGATGGCCCCCTCGTCGACGTCGAACCCGCCGGCGTGCAGGTCGGCCCAGCGGGGGGCACCCGCGGGGCGGACACCGAGGCGGGCGTAGGCCCCGGGGACCCGTTCCAGGAGCCAGGAGAAGTCCTCGTTGCCCACGCTCTGCTGGGTGGGGACCCCGGCGTCGGGACCGAGGGCGGCGTGGGTCGCGGCCCGCAGCACGGCCACGGCCTGGGGGTCGTTGTCCACCGGCGGCGAGCCCCGCTGGTAGTCCAGTTCGTAGGCGGCCCCGAACGGGGTCACCGTGGCCTCGACCAGGGACGCCACGATCGCCTGCACGGCGTCCCAGCTGGCCCGGCCCCGCACCCGCAGCGTGCCTCTGAGCTCGGCGTGGGAGGGGATGACGTTGGGGGCGTGACCGGCGTGGACCTCGCCGAAGACCATGGTCACCGCATCCCGGCTGTCGGTCAGCTTGGTGAGGCCCGCCGGCAGCTCGGTGATGAGGCGGCCGACGATGTGGACCAGGTCGCTGGTCAGGTGGGGGCGGGCCGTGTGGCCCCCGGCCCCGCTGAGGCGGATGACGACGCGGTCGGCGGCGGAGGTGATGGGGCCGGACCGGAGGCCGATCTGGCCGACCTCGAGGCCCGGGTCGCAATGCAGCGCGTAGGCCACGTCGACGTCGTCGAGCACGGCCGTGCGGTGCAGGGCCTCGGCCCCGCCGGGCATCGACTCCTCGGCGGGTTGGAAGAGGAGCCGCACCCGACCCGGGTGGTCCGGCCCGAGGATCTCGTGCAGGGCCAGGCCGGCACCCAGGAGGATCGTGGTGTGGACGTCGTGTCCGCAGGCGTGGCACACGCCGGGCACGGTGGACCGGTAAGGCACCTCCTTCTCGTCGTCGAGGGGCAGGGCGTCGATGTCGGCCCGGAGAAGGACCGTCGGCCCGTCGCCTGCGCCCAGGTCGATCTGGAGGCCGGTCTCGGTGGGCAGGGGGGTGGCGACGACGCCGGCGACCTCGAGGCGGTCCCGCACGGCGGCGGTGGTCTCGTGCTCGACCCACGACAGCTCAGGGTGGGCGTGGAGGCGTCGGCGGAAGGCGACCAGCTCCTCGCCGTGGTTGGCCAGGAAGGCGTCGAGGCTGGCCGCGGTCGGGTCGGTCATCGGGCGTCGGCCATGTCGTCCACCAGCTGGGCCACGACGCTCCTGAGGTCGCCCCCCTCCTCGACCAGGCGGCGCTGGCGGAGGTAGCTGGGCCCCTCGTCGAGGATCGCGAGCACGCCCTCCAGTTCGTCCGCGCACCCCAAGGTCACGCCGACCGGACGCAGGGCGGTGACCAGCTCGATGACCGCCTCGGGCAGGGGTCGGGTGTTGCCCTCGAGGTCGCGGATCAGCTCGGCCTCGATGCCGTACCGGGCCGCCCGCCACTTGTTCTGGCGCAGGACCCAGTCCGACGGAGGCTGCAGGACCTCGCCGGCCTCGGCCCGCTGGTCGAGCCAGGTCACGAGGCACTGGCTGAGGGCGGCGAGGGCGGTGACCTCCCGCAGGGTGGGGAGGCCGTCGCACATCCGCAACTCGATGGTGCCGAAGTCCGGGTGGGGGCGGATGTCCCACCACACCTCACGGATGGTGGTGAGGGCGCCCGCGGAGATCAGGGTCCCCATGAAGCGCTCGAACTCGGCCCAGTCGGTGAGCTGCTCGGGCAGGCCGGCGGTGGGCAGGGCCTCGAAGACCTTGCTGCGACTGGAGGCCAACCCGGTGTCCCGGCTCTCCCAGTACGGGCTGGAGGCCGACAGGGCCAGCAGGTGGGGGATGTAGCCGGCCAGGCCGTTGCTGATCGCCAGCACCCGCTCGCCGTGACGGACCCCGACGTGGAAGTGCACCCCGAAGATCTGCAGGCGCTGGGCCGTCCAGCCCATCTGCTCGAGCAGCTGGTGGTAGCGGGGGTCGTCACTGACGTGCTGGTCACCCCAGTTGGAGTAGGGGTGGGTGCCCGAGCAGAGGAGGTCGATGCCCCGGCGGTCGGCGGCCTCCCGGACTTCGGCCAACGTGGCGCTCAGGTCGGCCCGTGCCTCGGCCACGGTGTCGCAGATCCCGGTGATGATCTCGATGGTGCACTCGAAGAGCTCGTGCTTGGCCTTGGGGTGCTCGTCGTCGGGATGGCCCAGGCCCAGCTCGGTGAGGATGTCGGTGGCGGCACTGACGAGCTCGCCGGTCTCGCGGTCGACCAGCTCCAGCTCGACCTCGACCCCCAGCGTCGGCGCCGGTGAACCGTTGAACTCGATGTGCACCCGGTCAGGGTAGGGCCCGGAGCCGAGCCGCCAGGCGAGACGACCGGCAAGCACTGAGGCCTGGCCGGCGAAGCGGGCATTCGGTCCACCACCGGCGGGGTGAGCCCGTCCCCATGTGCCGATGGCTAGTCGAAGAGGCTGGTGGTGCCCGGCGGGGTGCTCGGTGGAGCGAGGCCCTGGTGGGACCAGGCCGCCGGGGTGGCCACGCGGCCCCGCGGGGTGCGCATGAGCAGGCCCTGCTGGATGAGGAACGGCTCGTAGACGTCCTCGACGGTCTCGGGGGGCTCGCTGACGGCGATGGCCAGGGTCTTCAGACCGACCGGGCCGCCCCCGAAGCTCTGGCAGAGGGCGGCGAGGATGGAGCGGTCGACTTTGTCGAGTCCCCGCTCGTCCACGCCGAAGGCAGCCAGGCCGTCGCCCGCCGCCTCGAGGTCGATGTGGCCCCCGGCCCGGACCTCGGCGTAGTCCCGGACCCGGCGCAGGAGGCGGTTGGCGATGCGGGGGGTGCCTCGGGCCCGGCCGGCGATCTCGGCGCTGCCGGGCTGGTCGATGTCGATGCCGAGGATGCCGGCGGTGCGGACCACGATCGACTCGAGGTCGGCGGGGTCGTAGAACTCGAGGCGGGCGACCAGGCCGAAGCGGTCCCGCAGGGGACCGGTGATGAGGCCGGTGCGGGTGGTGGCCCCGACGAGGGTGAAGGGCGGCAGTTCCAGGCGGATCGAGCGCGCGGCCGGGCCCTTGCCCAGGACGATGTCCAGCTCGAAGTCCTCCATGGCCGGGTACAGGACCTCTTCTATGGCCCGGGGCAGTCGGTGGATCTCGTCGATGAAGAGGACGTCGCCGGCCTCGAGCCGGGTGAGGATGGCGGCCAGGTCGCCGGCCCGCTCCAAGGCGGGACCCGAGGTGATCTGGATGCCGACACCCATCTCGTGGGCGACGATGCCGGCCAGGGTGGTCTTGCCCAGGCCGGGCGGCCCGGCCAGCAGGAGGTGGTCGGCGGGCTGGCCCCGCTGGGTGGCCGCCTCGAGGACGATCGACAGGTGCTCCTTGATCTCGGCCTGGCCGACGAACTCCTCCAGGGTGCGGGGGCGCAGGCCGGGGTCGTCGTCGGTGACCTCGTCCACGACGTCGGCCACGGTCTCCTGCGGGAGGAGGATCTCCTCCCGGACGGCGCCGGTGGGCTCGTCGGTCACGGAGTTCCCCGCTCCTGGCGCCGCCGACGCCGGGCCGCTCGGGCCTCCGCTCCGCTCATGGCGCTCAGGCTACGGCGAGGCGACGCAGCGCTTCGCGGAGCAGGTCGGCGGGCTCGCCATCGGCGGGGAGATCGTCGACCACCCGTCGGACCTCGTCGGGGCCGTAGCCGAGGCCGGCGAGGGCCTCGGTGACGTCCCGACGGGCCGAGCCGGTCATGACCGCACCCGGCGTGGGCGTGAGGTCGATGTCGGGCAGGTCGAGGCGGGACTGCAGCTCGACCAACAGCCGGGCCGCGGTCTTGTTGCCCACGCCGGGGACCAGGCAGAGGGCGCTGACGTCCTCGGTGGCGATGACCTCGCGCAGGGCGCCGGGGCCGTGGACCGAGAGGATGGCCAGCGCGAGCGCGGGACCGACGCCGTGGGCGCCGAGCAGGGCTTCGAAGCAGACCCGCTCCTCGCGGGTGGCGAAGCCGTAGAGGGTCTGGGCGTCCTCCCGGATGTGGTGGTGGACCCAGAGGAAGACGTCGTCGCCGATCTCGCCCACCGCCGGTGAGGCCGTGGGGGCCACCGTGACCCGGTAACCGACCCCGGCCACCTCGATGAGGACGTCACCGTCGAGCGAACGGTCGAGCAGCGTGCCCCGCAGCGAGCCGATCACGCCCGCACCCTGTCCCGCATCGGGGCGTGGGCCAGGTGGCACAACGCGAGGGCGGCGGCGTCGGCCGCGTCAGCGGGCTTGGGCGGGGCCGACAGCCCCAACAACGTCTGCACCATCTGTCCCACCTGCTCCTTGTCGGCGCTGCCGTGGCCGGCGACGGCGTCCTTGACCTGGTTCGGGGTGTACATCTCGACCTGGCAGCCCGCGGCGTGGGCCTCCGCCATGACGATGCCGCTGGCCTGGCCGACGGCCATGGCCGTGCGGACGTTCACCTGGAAGAAGACCCGCTCGACGGCCACCACGGCGGGCTGGAACTCACGGATCAGGGTCCGGATCCCGAGCTGCAGGTCGGCCAGCCGCTTGGGCAGCGGATCGTCCTTGTCCGTGCGCAGCACACCCAGGGCGACGGCCCGCGGCGTGCGTCCGCCGCGTCCCTCAGGCTGCTCGATGCAGCC
>Ga0315283_10002931_pt1 | contig 14466 bp, 13 predicted proteins | sample YL17G09_0_MG_FD_204541 | JGI IMG/M metagenome (GOLD analysis project Ga0315283, IMG submission 204541) | Sediment microbial communities from Yellowstone Lake, YNP, Wyoming, USA - YL17G09_0 | ecosystem: Environmental > Aquatic > Freshwater > Lake > Sediment | place: USA: Wyoming | collected... | reverse complement strand
CGATTTGTTCGTTCTCGGTCAAATCCTGCAGACGATGCTTGAGAGCAATTTCAACATGGGGCGGAACCATACTGCTGATATCACCATGTAAGGCAGCAATCTCACGCACAGTAGAAGAGGATAAGAAAGTGTGTTCTTCGTTGGTTATCAATGATACAACTTCAATATCCGGTGCCAGCCTATGATTGGCTAAAGCCATGCGGAATTCGTATTCGAAGTCTGAAAAAACCCGCAGACCACGCACAATCACTTGTGCGCCGATCTTGTGGCAGAAATCAACAGTCAATCCGCTGTAACCGACGACAGAGATCTTTGGGTCATCGGTGATTGACAGACGGACAAGATCGATACGCTCGTCGGGTGGGAAGATGAGCGATTTCATGGGGCGGTCGTACACCGCCATAACGACTTCGTCGAAAAGACGTGCGGCGCGGCGGGCAATATCCAGGTGACCATAATGGATTGGGTCAAAAGTACCAGGAAAGAGAGCTTTAACTGTCATCTGGGTTAGGTATTCTCCTCGTCTGCTAAATTTACATTTAATTAACTGATATCTGCCTGGCCTGGACTCCAGAACCGTTTCAAGGATTCTGCAAGCAGCTGATGTTCGGGTAGCTTTAAGTCTGGGTCGATATCAAATATCCCTTTGGCGTGCTGCCTGGCATTTTCGATCAGGCGGATGTCGGTCAGATTCGCCAAGCGAAGCTCAGAGTAACCTGACTGGCGCGTACCTAGAAATTCGCCTGGTCCACGTTGTTCAAGGTCACGTTGGGCAAGCACAAACCCATCATTCGTTTCGACCATTGCAGTCAGGCGTTCGTTTTCAGCGGCATCGGGTGTATTTGGGATAAGAATACAATAGGACTGGTACTGGCTACGTCCAACACGCCCGCGGAATTGGTGTAATTGTGACAGACCGAAACGGTTGGCACCTTCAATCAGCATCACCGTGGCATTTGGGACATCCACTCCAACTTCAACTACGGATGTGGAAACCAGGATTTGGAGCTCTCCCTTGCAAAAATCACCCATAACTGCATCTTTCTCATCAGGTTTCATCCTACCATGAAGCAAACCGACTTTATTATTTGGAAATACCTCTCTTTGTAAGCGAGTGTGTTCTTCGACGGCAGCCAACGCCTCGATGCTTTCACTTTCCTCAACCAATGGATAAATTATGAAACATTGATGACCCTGATCGATCTGGTTCCGAATAAACGAATAGGCACGTTCGCGCTCACGTGGGTAGAATACATGGGTCTCGATGGGTTGGCGTCCTGGCGGCATCTCATCCATCACTGAAAGGTCAAGATCACCATATACAGTGAGGGCTAATGAGCGGGGGATTGGTGTGGCAGTCATAACTAGCAGGTGAGGATTTTCACCTTTTGACCGTAAGATGGCGCGTTGATCAACGCCAAAGCGGTGTTGCTCGTCTATGACGGCCAGCTGCAGGTTAGCAAAGCTCACGGGTTCTTCAAGAAGGGCATGGGTACCTACTACTAACTTGATCGAATCATTGGCAAGCCCATCACGAATCTCCTGTTTTTCAGATTCAGGCGTCGATCCAAGCAGCAAACGGATTTGTTCTGTTAGTAAAGGCGGTTGAATCCCATCTTCTTGCTCACTTGGATCTTTTCCATCCCATGCAAGCAAACTGAGCAGGTTTTTATAATGTTGTTCTGCCAGGATACTGGTTGGTGCAAGCAGAGCGGATTGGGCATTATGGCGAGAGAGCATAGCAATAGCAAGAGCTGCGATCACAGTTTTGCCTGAGCCCACATCTCCTTGAAGGAGCCTGTTCATGGGTTGACCTGATGAAAGATCTGTTTTAACATCTATCAAGGCATTATGTTGAGCAGTTGTTAATGGGAAGGGCAGTTGGGCAACCTGCGATTCTAGCCAATCATCTGGGGTATCATAAATCCTGGCGGGGCGATTTTGCCAATTCCGCTTTTGGCTCAGCACACCTAACTGAAGCATCAGAATCTCATCAAACGCCAACCGGTAACGCGCAGATCTTAGCTGATCAGCTGAGGATGGAAAGTGAGTTTGAAGGAGTGCTGTCGGTAAATCCATCAATACTGCGGATTGGCGGAGGGATTCGGGCAGTGGTTCTGCGATGCGGGGAGCCCAATATGTGACGACTTCATGCATCAAACGACGTAACCAGCGTTGGGTAATCTTCGAGGTTAGCGGGTAGACTGGCACGATGCGATTCGTGTGCAGGTTTTCCGATTCTATAGGTTCCCACTCAGGACTATTCATGATCAATCGACCGAGGTATTGATCGATTTTTCCAGATAAGACAATTTGTGTGCCTTGCAATAAACGTTTTCCAATCCATGGTTGGTTAAACCATGAAACCCTTAGGTAACCTGTTCCATCAGTGATAATGGCTTCCGTGATTTGATTGCGCCCTCCACGGATCGGGCGTGAATTTATTGATTCAACGGTCCCAATAACAGTTACTTCTTCGCCATACATTAGATGCTGGATAGGTTTAAGCTGGGTGTAATCATCATAACGACGAGGGAAGTTGTAAAGCATGTCGCCCAGTGTGTGTAGCCCCAACCTGGCAAGCGTTTGGGCATGTTTAGTACCGACCCCTGGTAGAACTGTGGTTGGAGCAGATAAAGCTGCAGGTTGTGTGGTTGGCTTTTCCTGAGTTACCCTATTCGTCTGAGGCTGACTGCCTTGATGGGGATAAATATTCTTAGTAGGCTGAGACGACTGTCCCTTTTTTGTCTCATCTTCCAACGCATCAGGTGGTTTATCGATGGGAAGCGGAAGAGGAGGAAATGTTTCTTCTGTCTCACGCTTTAGGCGGTTCCATAGACCATTAAGAGTCTCATAGCGAGATTTAGGAGAAAAGCTGGCATAATCTCGTAACCGACCAATTACAGATTGAATGAGGTCTTCTGGGAGACCGTCAGCTTGTGCTTCTGCCAACCATGGCTCCACCATGCGTTCGAAACCGCCAATAACTGCACGGTTACTATAATTCTGTTGGGCTTCCAATAATATAAATTTTTTTAGTTTATGAAGGGACGGTTTCATTGATGGTTATTTTACCATCTAGAGGAGTGGATGGACAATTAGCGTCTATAACTAACCAAATAATCAACCCGAATTGGCTTGATCATTTTGTAACGGCAACGAAACCCACTCCATTCGGTCCAACATGGACACCGATAACCGAGGTTACATTAATAATGAGCGGGAATTGTTTCACCAACTCCTTAAAATGTTCAGCAAACTCAATGGCATCTTGCTCTGCATTCGTATGCAAAACTGCCAATTGTTCCAGCGGACCCAGTTCTGAAAGCATTTTATGTAATCGCTCAATGCCTTTTTGGCGAGTACGTGTTTCACCCATACGGATCACGTTACCAGCCTCTATTCCGAGGAAAGGTTTTATCTGTAACAGGTTGGAGAGGTTGGAGCGAGCCCAGGAGACCCGTCCACTACGGCGCACATACTCAAGTGTATCAAGCATGGCGACTAAATGAATGCGGCTGTAAATTTCTTCAATGACTTTCTTTAATTCAATAATTGTTAATCCAGACCTGGCAGCCTGTGCAGCTGCAAGCACCTGAAAACCCATTCCGAGCGTTAGATGACAGGAATCGATGACATCGACCCGGTTGCCAAAAGATTTAGCAGCGATACTTGAGGAATTATAGATACCGCTTAGGATGCTGGATACATGAATAGAAACAATACGATCAGTACCCGTTTTAAACATATCTGAATAGACTTTTTGAAATTCTCCAATAGATGGTGCAGCTGTGGTGGGGAGCGTTTTCATCGACGGCAGTTGACGGTATAGTTCCTCCCGAGATATCCCAATCCCATCTTCCAGGCTTCGACCATCTACAACCAGGATTGCTGGCACAACATGGATATCATTGATGATTGCCATGTCGGAGGAAATGTCAGCAGTACTGTCGGTAACGATCCCAATCTTCAATTCATGTCTCCTTTGGGGCATTTTCCATGGCAACCAAGCCGATGCAATGCGGACCGAGTATGGTTGCCAGGGCGAGACTTAAGCTATGTTCACACAAGGGAGTACTGCGGACATTTTGGTTGATTCGATCGCGAAGATTTTTACTTTCCTGTTCAAATGAAGTTATCCCTTGGAGTAACCCAAGATATTTCAGGTTTTCAAACTCAGCAATAAATTCATACATGATGTCAACTAAATGACGAGGACTGCGGATTTTTTGGGTATGGACCAGTCTACCATTTTCAAGGGTGAAAAAGGGTATGACTCCAAGCATTTCTCCAACAATAGCCTGCGCAGGATCCATCAATCCTGCCCGATAAAGATAGGATAGATCAGGTATACAAAATACTGAATAGATATGGTTAACCAGCCCACGGATCAGTCGATTAATTTCAAGTCCAGTATACCCCCGGTGGCTATATTCTGCTGCAGTCTGTACCAATAAACCAAGCCCAATGGCTGTATTTAGAGAATCAATAATGAATATATTGGCTGGGGTTTTACTTAACTGGCTGGCTGTGTGGGCGTTGATGGCTGCCTGACTCAAGTGAGAGGAGAGCAAAATAACAACAATCTCTTTATAGTGCAATCCCAAAGATGTATAAGCACTACGAAAAGCATCGACCGATGGTGGAAATGTAAAAGGATGGTGGATATTTTGCGATGAGGAATAATATATAGAGAGATCTTTACTATCTGGCAGAAGTTGGTTATTTACCTGGACAAAATGCGGAAGGATGATGACATGCTCTTGACCTGAAAAGACTGATTTTGTGAAACAAATGGTGCTATCTGTTAATATGCATGTGCGTGGCATAGAATAGGTGGGCTTCGATACTTACTCAATTGAAATGATAAACGGGTAGTGAGGTTGTCCACCTTCCTGGACTTCTATTTCTTGCTTGGGATATTTTTTGCGAATAGTATCTGCAATTGCGTCCACTTCCATTCGTGATACATCAACACCATAAAAGAGGGTGATCAATTCAAAGTGATCAGCATGGGCTTTTTTCAATAATCCCAGGGCAGCATCCTTAAGGTTATCTGAAGCTAAGACTAATTTCCCATTTAGCAGGCTGATTATCTGACCTTGCAAGACATTCACCCCATCAATTTCCACACTGCGAGTGGCGGTGGTAATCTCACCCGTCTCAACATCATTAAGAACAGAATTCATATCTGCAGCAATTACCTTAGGGTCGCCTGATGCGATCATACGCATCATTGCAGCCAATCCTTGAGGAACGGTACGGCTGGGAATTACTGTAACGTGTTTGACAGTTAATTGAGTTACCGCCTGGGCTGCGAGGATTATATTTTTGTTATTGGGCAGGATGAATATCTGATCGGTGGGTAAATTCTCAAAAGAATTCAGTATTTCCTGGGTGCTGGGATTCATTGTCTGGCCGCCTTCAACGATAGCAGATACACCCAGGCTGGCAAATACCCTCGCAATCCCTGGTCCTGGCGCAACTGCGACTGTAGCGATTTGTCCGGGTTCAACGGAAGTGAATTGGATTGATTTGCCCCTTTCACGTTCAATCTGCTCCATTTGAGATCGTAGATTTTCAATTGCAGCCTTTGTAATTACACCAAGCGTCTTGGTATATTCAATGGGTGTAAAGATTTTGTCTGCTGCAACATGAATATGCATCCGGTAAATCCCATCGCCTTCACCTATCTGAATTGATGTACCAATTTGCTCGAGGTCATCATAAAATTGAGGAATATTCAACGCTTCATTCGGGTAGAAGTCTACAACCACTTCGAAATCCTGACCTGGTTCTATGCTATCAAAAGCATTCTCCAACTTCATAGCTGATAAAGGTTGAACGACAGCTATGTTCACATCCAGGGGAAGCCCCTTGACAAAACGTACCATCCCTTCCAGGATGAAAAAAAGACCTTTGCCTCCGGCATCTACTACACCAGCGTCCTTTAGCACCGACAATAATTCTGGTGTTCTGATGACTGACTCATCAGCCGCAGTAACGATGCGTTCAAGGATGTCATATGGATCTTGTGTATCTACTATCGTCCGTTCTGCTTCGGCTGCGATATCTTTTGCAACGGTGAGGATGGTTCCTTCAACGGGGCGGACTACACCTTTGTAAGCAGTGTTCCGTCCCTGATGAAGTGCATTGACCAATAATTGACCATCCAAGACTTCAAAACTGTTTAATGCACGCGCAAAACCTCTCCACAATTGCGAGAGAATCACACCTGAATTACCTCGAGCACCCATCAGTGCCCCATGAGCCACCATGTGAGTCAACTTGCCGATATTTCGTTCGGAAGAATTGGCAATTTCATCACAGGCTGCTTGCATGGTCAAAACCATATTCGTCCCAGTATCACCATCGGGCACCGGGAACACATTTAGACTATTTACAGTTTGCTGGTTGGTCCTAAGCCAGGTTAAACTAGCTTCGACCAGTGATTTAAATACCTGGCCATCGATGGGGTATTTTTTCATTGGGTAAAGCTGGTCTTGCGGTTTAATTTCAATATCTTGTTGATCCATATATTAGGCTCCGGGGAGAGATACCAATTAGAATGTAACCATTAGTCCATATCGCTGACACGAAGGCCTCGAACATGAACATTAACCTGCTCAACCGGCATTCCCAGGGCTTTTTCTACATGAAATTTGACAGTATTACTGACGCTAGAAGCAACAGATGTGATGCGTGTTCCATATTCAATAATTACATAGAGATCTATTGAGATTTTTTCGCCATCGTATTTAACTTCAATTCCATAGGTGGGGTCTTTTACAATGACCTGGGTGATCCCATCCATGAGGTTTTTCGAAGTGAGACCAACGACACCATAGGATTGCCGGGCTGCATTAAAGGCAATTGTGGCGATGGCACGGGGAGAGACTGTCACTCGACCAAGTTTGATATTTTCATCATTCATCAAAGGCCTCATATATAGCTTTTCAATATTTGAAATATTAAACCGCTTGTAATCAAATTCATTATGTGGTAATATTGGCGGGCTTAATCGAACAGGTAGCCAGTTTAATTGAAACATTATTATAGCTTGATTTTCGATAAAATGGTCAGAAAATATTCTGATTAAGCTTTAGCCTTGAGTGTAATGTAAGACAGTTGTGAAAGGAAGTGAATTATGGCAAAGTGTGCACATTGCGGTAAAACGACAAGTTTTGGACGCAACCGCCCATGGTCAAATAAAAGCACCCGGCGGACTTTCCGCCCAAACTTACAGGCAGTAACAGTTTATGAGGATGGTAGGAAAATTCGTAAGGTCCTGTGTACCAAGTGTATACGCACAATAGTAAAAACATCCTAGTAATTGATTTGTAAGGTAGCTTTCAAGTCACGGTCTGAACCGTGACTTTTTAATTAACCTGAGAGAAGGGCTCGTAATTGGTGAATGCCTGAGGCAATCCCATCAGGATGTTTGAAGATGGCATTGGCAGCGACAAATACAGTAGCACCTGCTCCGCGTGCCAGTGGTAAAGTACTTGCGTTTATGCCCCCATCAATTTCAAGCCAGACTGGATGATTAATTCTTTCCAATTCTCGTTGCAAGTCAGATAATTTTGGTAACACTTCAGGTAAGAAATCCTGACCTGAATACCCAGGATTGACACTCAGAACAAGCACGAGGTCGACCATTGGCAATATGGGTCGAACTAAATCGGCTGGAGTGGCAGGATTGAGAACCACACCTGCCTTGCAACCGAGCTCATGAATGGTTTGTATCGTTCGATGAAGGTGAGGGCAAGCTTCCACATGAACGCTGAGGATGCTTGATCCGGCATTAGCAAAGGCAGCGAGAAAATTCTCAGGAGATTCGACCATTAGATGGACATCCAAGGGAAGTTTAGTGACTTTCCGACACGCTTCGACGATGACTGGTCCCATTGTCAGGTTGGGTACAAAATGTCCATCCATTACATCCAAATGGATCCAATCTGCCCCTGCTAATTCAGCTTCATGGATTTGTTCTCCTAAACGAGAAAAATCCGAGGACAGAATGGATGCAGATATCAAAAAAGGTGTAGGCACTTTGGATCACCCTCCAGGAGGATTGTAGAGCATATAAATCCACACCCAGAATGGCACCAGTCCACCCAGGGTAACCACTGCCAATAGTACCAATCCCCAGGTTAGCCAATCAATATCCAGAGCATTTTGGGGAGTCTCAGCTGTATGTTTGGGCTGAGAATTTCTTCTGGGATGATCTCCAGCATAGATATCTTTATCCGTTGAACTAATTTGAGCCGGTGGATGTGGTTGTGTTTGAAGAGGAGCAGAAATATCCTTATTGGATAATGGGGGAATATTGTTTGCTGATGTTTTCTCTAACGAGAGTGCTTCAGTAAAAGATGCTTTGAAGGAACGACTCAAAGAAATTAGAACCCGACCAAACTGGTCTGCAGTGCGGTAACGCAAAGATGGTTCCTTAGAAAGCACTTTTAAGCATGCGCGCTCCAAGTCGGGTGGTATGAGTGGGTTATATTGGGACAGTGGAGATGGCATCACTGTTCGATGCATGTGAGATAGTTCAGCAGCAGAGTTCGCTAAAAAAGGTAGACGCCCAGTGAGCATTTCGTAAAGGACAACTCCCAGACTATACACATCAGAGGCAGGTGATGGTGGTTGACCAGCTGCCTGTTCTGGAGAGAAATATTGGGGTGACCCCCAGACTACATGATTTACTTCTTGTGAATGTATTGATGCCAGAGCACGTGCAATGCCGAAATCAGTGACTTTTAATCTTTTGTCGGGCGTCACGATCATATTTTGCGGTTTTACATCACAATGTACCAGACCTGTCCGATGCGCATAACCTACACCGGCGCATGCTTGAATTATGAGGGGAAGAGCTTCATCTACATGCAGGATTCCACGGCTCTCTAAAATCGTTTTTAGATCAGTGCCCGGGACATATTCCATGACAATAAATATTTGTTGATCATCAAATCCGAAGTCATGGATCATGACAATATTTGGATGAGATAGATTGGCAGCAGCCTTAGCTTCCTGCCTGAAGCGTTCACGAAAAGCTGTATCACCAGTGAAGTCTTCCCTAAGTAGCTTGATTGCCACAGTTCGCTCAAGCATTAGGTCCCGAGCGCGATAGACTTCTGCCATCCCTCCTGAGCCGATGCGTCCGTCAATCTGATAACGGTTATTTAGCAGGCGTGGGCTATTCATCATGCTGACATATTCTAGCACGAATGTTGAAGGTGTGAAAAATTCGAGTAAAATGGAGAGGTGCGAAATGCTGATATGATTTACAACCCAGGCGCTGGCAGGTTCCCATCGGGTTTCCTGGCAGAAAGAGCTGCTAATGTGCTACGGTCAAATGGCTGGAATATACGCTTGATCAGGACACAGGACAGTGACCATGTCATACAATTAGCCCGTCAAGCCGCTGAGGAAGGTAAAGAAGCCTTATTTGTGGTGGGAGGGGATGGCACTATTAACATGGCTGTGCGCGGATTGGTAGGTAGCTCAACAGCCTTGGGTGTATTACCTGCGGGGACAGGCAACGTCTTAGCTCAAGAATTAGGTCTACCTGGTATTCGATGGACACATTTATTGGCACTGGAGGAAAGTGCACGGAGATTGGCTGGAGCCACGATCCGGGAAGTGGATATTGGCTTGTGTGGATCTACCCCTTTTTTGATGTGGGCTGGTGTGGGATTGGATGCCTTTGCAATTCATCAAATTGAACCCCGATCGAAAAGAGAAAAGTTCTTTGCCAACGCGACATATGTAGTATCAACTGCATGGCATGCAAGTTATTGGCATGGCGTTAATTTAAGAATCACTGCAGATCATTTACATGTCAACGGTCATTATTTATTAGCTGTGATGAGTAATATCCATCTATACGCAGGAGGAATGGCTAACCTGTCACCTTTTGCAATAATGGACGATGGAAAGTTCGATTTATGGTTGTTTGAGGGTGATACATTTGGGGATACCTTACAACTCGTTTGGGGAGTATATACTGGCAAGCATGTCGATTCAGAAAAAGTACGTTGCATACCATTCCGTGAATTAAAACTGGAATCGGACACTCATTTATACGTGCAGGTAGATGCGGAACCGATATCTACCCAAGACTATTCCATTGAGGTTAAAGTAGTCTCAAAGGGTTTACGGTTATTGGTTCCGAAAGAAACACCGAGGGAATTATTTACACAAGAAATAAATCAATAATGGGATGAGATTTGTGAAGAATATATACACATTTTTTCGAAATAATCCGATCAGTATCTTATTACTGGCTTTCCCATTTGCTATATTTTCTGAGATATTACAATGGAATCCGATTGCTACCTTCGTTTTAGCAGCGATAGCCATCGTTCCTTTAGCTGGATTCATCGGTGTTTCCACAGAGATACTGGCGGCTCATACCAATCCAAGGATTGGAGCGTTGCTTAATGCAACTCTTGGTAATGCGGCTGAGCTGATCATTACCATCGCAGCCATCAGAGCAGGATTACTTGAGCTGGTAAAAGCATCCATTACTGGATCCATTTTAGGGAACCTGCTACTGGTGCTGGGGATGTCCATGTTGTTGGGTGGGTTACGCCATGGAGTCCAGAAATTTGATCGTAAGCAGGCAAGTAATACTGCGATCATGCTTGTTTTATCTGTGATCATTCTGCTGATTCCATCCTTATTCAGTCATTACTTGGGTAATATTGAACAACCAGAACCCAGGGTTGAAACACTCAGCCTTGGGGTTGCAATTGTCATGATTGTTTTATATATAATAGGGCTTATTTATAGCTACAAAGTTCTCGGTGTACCAGTCGATTTAGAAGAGGTGGAAAAGGAGTCCACCAAAAAAGGTTGGTCTTTGCGGATGGGAATAACAATATTGGTGATTTCGACGGTGAGTGTGGCTTATCTCTCTGAGATCCTGGTTGGTGCAGTCGAACCTGTTGTGGCAACTTTGGGAATATCCGAGTTTTTCATTGGCATCATTCTGATACCCATCATTGGCAATGTTGCAGAGCATATTGTTGCAGTTCAAATGGCTTTAAAGAACAAAATGACTTTAAGTGTTGAGATTGCTACCGCATCCAGCTTACAGATTGCATTATTTGTGGCACCTTTGCTAGTTTTCATAAGCTTGATAATTGGTAACCCTTTAACGTTGATATTTAATCAACTTGAGCTTATTGCATTAATTGCAGGGGTAATGATTGCGGCTTTAGTTTCAGCGGATGGAGAATCCAATTGGCTGGAAGGGGCTGAATTATTAGCTATTTACATCATCCTTGCATTAGCATTCTTTTTGATGCCTACATAAATAATTTATGTTTAGATCAATACGAGATTGGTTTAACTTTAAGGTCATCTTTGGGGCGATCTTCTTTGCTATGTGCGTTTTTACGGTCTTGTTGGGATTATTATGGTCGGCGAAGGCAAAAACGATCGTCGAAATACCTGCCACGGCATTATTAAACATAATAGAAGCTCCTACAGAAACGCTACCTGCGCCAATTAGGACCCTAACACCAACTTTGGATGCTTCATCTACACAGCAAGCGCCTGTGCCCGGTGGTGATATTAACATCGGTGATTATGTTCAAGTAAGCGGGACTGGCGGTGATGGATTACGGTTGCATGTGACAGCAGGTGTGTCAGGTGAAGTCAAATATATCGCGATCGATACAGAGGTTTTTTTAGTGAAGGAAGGCCCAGTCGATGATGATGGTTATGTTTGGTGGTTGCTACAAGACCCATATACCGATAATTCGGTTGGATGGGGTGTAGGGAATTATCTGAGCGTAGTAACGAACCCATAATTCAGAAAATTAATTAAACTTCATTGAGATGATCGATTTGCATGTTTATGCGTTTCGGTATATAGTTTTATTGGAATAAAGACAGCGATGATTGATATATTACCGAAGGGAATAAGTGCAGACAAGAAAAAAAGTGAACTAACCATCGCATGGAGTGATGACCATATCAGCTCATACACGTTTTCCTTGTTAAGGTATGCTTGTCCCTGTGCTGAATGTAGAGGTGGTCATGACCAAATGAGTGCCGAGCCTCCGGGGGAGGTTTTTTATATGCCAGTAGAAGACAGTCCAGCTACACGCCTGACAAATATTGAAAGCGTCGGGAGTTATGGGATCACAATCGAATGGGATGACGGGCATCATTTTGGGATCTATAACTGGCATTATCTGAGGGCATTATGTCCATGCCCGATATGCCGTGAGATGATGATCTATGGTCAATAAACCAACAACACCCATCTATTCCATTGTCGAAAAGGCATATTTCCGTCTCCAGGCTGGAGATGTTCTCACTCATTGCCTGGAGGATGGATCAACAGAACCCATTCACGAAATGATCCAGGAAATGGTGCTTGCAGGACCTCAAAGTCTGGATGCTCTGCGTGAGATCCTTGGGGAAGCCATTAAGCGTAAGGCACAGGTATATGATGATTTAAACCAGGTGACTAACCAGTTATCCATTATTCTTCAGGGATATGGGATAAGCCTGGAAAGGCTAGGCGGTAACCAAGCAATACAATCATTGAATGAGCAACAATTATTTATCATGCTGGATGAACTAAAAATCGTTGACACTGAAGAGCGGTCTGGATGCGTGCAAATCCTGAAGAACACCCGGGAGCTTATCACTGCATTGACCAGTAAAATACAGCTATTGGAAAATATTGAGACCTATCTACATGATTGGTTATGGGGATTAACCTATCAATATATTAAACTGGGTGAAGACGAACCTGACGAAAATTCAATCATCAACGAGCTGCAATAAAGTATCAAAGAAACACAGTTAACCAATATTGATCCGCGAATAAAACGATGTAATGGATCCTTTCCACTTGATGCCTAAGGTTTTCTCTCAGGTGATCGTATACATATCTTAATTGGCAGATTGGATCATTTTTCCTACATTATCGAAGCATTGATAGCGCACCGATCAGTGCGATGATCCCAAACCCAAAGATGATCGATCCTGATATCCAATTTAACCATTGAAATCCAGCTGGTTTAAACCGGACCCGTAAAACGCTGACTCCTGTGCTCAATAAAATCCACCAGCATGCTGAGCCAAGAAATACACCAAGTACTGTGATGGTGGCAGATAGGTAATCTCCACTTGCTTCGCCTAAACCAAGCCCTGCAAATATCGCTGCGAAGGATAAAATAGTTAGTGGATTGGTAAGGGTAAGGAAAAAGGTTGAACCATAGGCGTTGAGTAAACTTAAACTGCTTGTTTGGTCGGAAGAATCTACGGGTTTGCTAAAAAATATTTTTATACCCAGGTAGCATAAGAAACAACCCCCAATCAAACGCAACCAGATCTGCTGATAGATCAGGAAATTGGAAATGAAAGTTAGTCCAAAAGCGGCAATACAACCATATATCGCATCAGCTGTGGCAGCTCCCATGCCAGATATAAGCCCGACCCACCTACCCAAACTTAATGTACGCTTGATACATAAGATCCCGATCGGTCCAACCGGAGCAGCGATAGAGAACCCAATGATCAGACCCTTATACAGGTAAATGATATCCACAGTATTTTTGAGCCGAGCCAATCAATCTTTGATGTATTAATATTCTAACCAATGGGGGTGAATAAGTATAGGTCGGATTGGGGATTTTATTCATGAAGATTAGATCATTCTCTCATTAGATAGTTCACAGCTTCTCGTGGTAAACTTTTAATATGCCGACCATGACAAACCAACAGCTTGCACAAACCTTTCAAACGATCGCAGACTTATTAGAGATCAAGGGAGAAAATATATATAAAATCCTGGCCTATCGCAAAGCATCAGAAAGCCTGAGTAATCTAAGCCAGGATGTGAACGAGCTTTGGAAGGAAGGGAAGCTGACCGAGGTGGATGGCGTGGGCAAGGCCATTGCCGAAAAGATCGATGAGCTTCTCTCCACAGGTCATCTTGGATTCCTCGAAAAATTGGAATTAGAAGTGCCAGCAAGCCTGGCAGAGCTACTGCAGGTGCCTGACCTTGGTCCAAAGAAGATAGCCCACTTTTGGAAGCAAATGGGTATCACGAATATATCTGAACTAGATAAAGCAGCACGCGAAGGTAAGCTGCGCGGTCTTCCCGGAATGGGGGAGAAATCGGAAGTAAAAATCATCGCAGGAATTGAAGCACTGAGCAGACGTAGCAAGCGTGTTTCTTTAGGTAGGGCTTGGCCATTTGCCCAAGAACTATTGGAATACTTACGGAAAATCCCTGATGTGAAAGCAGTGGAGTTGGGAGGCAGCCTACGAAGGATGCGATCAACCATTGGCGACATCGATATCCTCGCGGCAGCAAAGGATTCGAGGGCAGTGATGGATGCATTTATCTCCCGAAAGGATGTGAGTCGGGTATTGGGAAAGGGTGAGACGAAAGCGAGTGTGGAGTTCACCCATGGTTTACAAGCACAGCTTTGGGTG
>Ga0315283_10002929_pt1 | contig 14466 bp, 4 predicted proteins | sample YL17G09_0_MG_FD_204541 | JGI IMG/M metagenome (GOLD analysis project Ga0315283, IMG submission 204541) | Sediment microbial communities from Yellowstone Lake, YNP, Wyoming, USA - YL17G09_0 | ecosystem: Environmental > Aquatic > Freshwater > Lake > Sediment | place: USA: Wyoming | collected... | reverse complement strand
AGACGAGGCGGCGCTGCGCGCGGCGCTGACCGGTGTCGACTACGTGGTGTACGCGCCGCCACCGCTGGCCCGGATCGACGCCGCCCCCGGCTACCGGCTATTCAACTCGGCGCGACGACTTCTCACCGTCCTGGCCGGTATGGCGGAGCCGCCGAGCCTGATGATCCTGACCCGCAACGCCCAGCCGATCGAGGACGGTGACCGGGCGGACCCGGCGCACGCCGTGCTGTGGGGCATGGGCCGCACCATCCGGCTGGAGCACCCGGAGATCTGGGCCGGCATCGTCGACGTCGACGAGTCGGCACCGGCCGAACTGGTCGCGCGGATCCTGAACGCCGAGATTCATTCGGGCGACGACGATCAGGCCGTCCACCGCCGTGGTCTTCGTCATGTGCCGCGCCTGCAGCGGCGGCCCGTGCCGGCTGTGGCCCTCACCCGGTTCGAGGGCCATTCCAGCCATCTGGTGATCGGCGCGACGGGCAACGTCGGGCCGTACCTCATCCGCCAGCTCGCCGAGATGGGCGCTTCCACCGTGGTTGCGGTGTCCCGAAGCGGGGCAACGCAATTGGCGGACCTTGCAACGGAACTGAAGGCGCTCGGGACCACGCTGGTCGAGGTTGCCGCCGACGCTGCCGACGATGTGGCGATGACCGCGCTGTTCGAGCGGTTCGGCGCCGACCTGCCGCCGCTGGAGGGTGTCTACCTGGCGGCACTGGCCGGGGGCGAGGCACTGCTCACCGAGATGAGCGAAGCCGATGTCAGCACCATGTTCCGGTCCAAGCTCGATGCCGCGACCGTGCTGCACCGGCTCACCCTGCGGACCCCGGTGCGCCGGTTCGTGCTGTTCTCCTCGATCACCGGCATTCTCGGTTCGCGGTGGCTGGGCCACTACACGGCGGCCAATACGTTCCTCGGCGCGCTGGCCTACGCCCGGCGCACTCTCGGCCTGGCCGCAACGGTCATCGAATGGGGCCTGTGGAAGACCTGGGCCGACGCGCAGCCGTCGACGAAATCGGCTGGGCTGGAACCGATGCCGAACGAGGTCGCCATCCGGATGATGCCGGTGGTCCTCAGTCCTGACGCCGGTGTCCAGTCCGTGGTGGTGGGCGCGGACTGGCAGCGGCTGGCCGATGCCTACCGGATGCGGGCCCCGATGCCCGTGATCAACCGGCTGCTCGCCGGCGGCGATGCGGCGGACATCGCGCAGGTACCCGCGCCGGCGTTCGGGACACTGCTCGGTGAGCCGGTCGACACCGGGGCCGCTGGGCCCACGGGCGGGCGCACCTGGCGGGCGGCGCTGCTGCCCGACGCCAAACCGTATCCGGGTGGACACCGCGTCCGCGGGGTGGAGGTGGTGCCGGTTTCGGTTCTGCTGCAGACCCTTGCGGCGGCAGCCGCCCAACAGGGCCCAGCGGCGGCAGCCGCCCAACAGGGCCCAGCGGCGGCAGCCGCCCAACAGCGCCCAGCGGCGGCTGCAGGTCAGGACGCTCCGATGCTGGGCGACGTCCGGTTCGAGTACCCGATCGTCGTCGAAGCGCCCCGGGTGATCCAGGTGGTCTTGGCGGGTGATGGGGCCGACGATTCGATCACGGTCTTCTCCAGTGCCGGGCAGCACACCCCTGCGGACCGCTGGACACGACACTGCAGCGCCCGGATCATCCGGGCACTCCCCGGCGAGACGGCCGGCACCGACGCCGGGGCCGGCGTTACGCCCGAGATTTCCTGGGATCCGGACTCGATCACCGAACTCCAGCGCAAGTCCGGTGTGGAGGGGCAGCCGTTCGAGTGGGCGGTGACCAGCTGCGAACCGGTGCCGGGCGGCCTGCGGGCCGCGGTCAGCCTGCCCGACGCGTCGGTGGTGGCACTCGTCGACGCCGCGGTTCATCTGGCCCGCCTGATGGACGGCTCGGATTCGCTGATGCTGCCTGCCGCTGTCGACGGCGTCGAGTTGGCTGCCGACCTCCTCGCATCGGACGCTGTCGTGGAGGTCCGGCCCCGCGGCGGCGCCGCCGGAGATCTGGTTGTCGACCTCACCGCACGCACGGCGGACGGCACCACCCTCATCGATATCCGCGGACTGCGGTACGCTCAGGTCGATTCGGTGTCGACTCTGGCCGATGTCGACGTCCCATCGCCGCTGGTCGACGTGCCGGAGTGGTCGAAGATGGCGGCCGAAGAGGTCTTCGGGGAACTTCGGATCAGGCTGCGGGCGATCCTGGCCCGCGAACTGGGGATGCCGGAGGCCGCGGTGGACTTCGACCGGCCGTTCCCAGAACTGGGCCTGGATTCGATGATGGCGATGACTCTGCTGCGCGACGCCAAGGCGCTGGTGCGGACGGAGTTGTCGGCGACGATGCTGTGGAACCACCCGACGCTCACCTCGTTCGCCGGGCATGTGGCAGGTCTGCTGACACCGGAGCCCGAACCCGAGGCGCCGCCCGCCGAGGAGACATCCGACGGAGCGTTCAGCGTGCTGGACGCTTTGTTCGACAGCGTGGAAGGCACCAGCTTGAAAGGCGAAGCCCGATGAAGACGACCTTCGACAGGATTTCGGCCATGACGGCCGAGCAGCGCGGTGCGCTGTCCGAGCAGTTCGAGAAAGCGTCCCGCATCTCCGGTGCCGAACCGATCGCGGTGATCGGGATCGGTTGCCGTTTGCCCGGCGGCGTAATCGGGCCTGAGCAGTACTGGGAATTGCTGGAAAACGGCACCGACGCGGTGACGGTGGTGCCGTCGGACCGCTGGGACGCCGAAGCGTTCTATGACCCTGATCCGATGGCGCCGGGCCGCATGCCCACCAAATGGGGTGCCTTCCTGTCCGATGTCGCCGGCTTCGACGCCGACTTCTTCGGCATCTCCCCGCGCGAGGCCGTGGCGATGGACCCGCAACAGCGGGTGGCGCTGGAAGTGGCCTGGGAAGCGCTGGAGAACGCCGGCCTGGCACCGGATCGGCTCGGGGAGACGCGCGCAGCGGTGATGTTCGGCGTGTACTACAACGAGTATCAGAGCCTCGCCGCGCAGAACCTGAACACCATTGACGCCTACTCCGCAACGGGCAACGCGCACAGTGTCACAGTGGGGCGCATCGCCTATCTGCTGGGACTGCGCGGTCCGGCGGTGGCGGTGGACACCGCATGCTCGTCGTCGCTGGTGTCGGTTCACCTGGCCTGCCAGAGCCTGCGGATGCGGGAGAGCGATCTGGCGCTGGCAGGCGGAGTCAATCTCACCCTGCGACCGGAAACCCAACTGGCACTCGGTAAGTGGGGCATGCTGTCGCCGCGCGGCAAGTGCAACGCATTCGATGCGAAGGCCGACGGATTCGTGCGCGGCGAGGGTGCGGGCGTCGTAGTGCTCAAGCGGCTCACCGACGCCGTCCGTGACGGTGATCGGGTGCTGGCGGTGGTGCGTGGTTCGGCGCTCAACCAGGACGGCCGGTCCAACGGGCTCACCGCGCCGAACGCGCCGGCGCAGCGTGAAGTGATCGCCCGCGCACTGCGCTCGGCCGACGTGACGGCGGCGTCGGTGAACTTCGTCGAAACCCACGGAACCGGAACAGCCCTCGGCGATCCCATCGAGTTCGACGCCCTCGCCGCGGCATACGGCCGCGGTGACGTGCCCTGCGCACTCGGCGCGGTGAAGACCAACTTCGGTCATCTGGAAGCGGCGGCGGGTATCACCGGCTTGATCAAGACGGTTCTGGCACTGCGGCATTCGCGCATCCCCCCGAATCTGAATTTCACCGAGTGGAACCCGGCGATCGATCCGTCCGGCACCCGGTTCTTCGTTCCCACGAAGTCGGTGCCGTGGCCGGCGACCGACGGTCCCCGACGGGCTGCGGTGTCGTCGTTCGGCATGGGCGGCACCAACGCCCACGTGGTGCTGGAGCAGGGCCCGACCCCGGAGGCGCCGGCGGCCGGCGGTTCGGCGGTGACGACCATGGTGGTCTCGGGAAGGACCGCGCAGCGGGTCGCTGCGGCCGCCGGCGTGCTGGCCGACTGGATGCAGCGGGCCGGCGCGTCGATCCCGATCGCCGACGTCGCCGCAACCCTGAATCACCGCAGCCGGTACGGCATCGTAGCCACCGTCTCCGCGCGCGACCACGCGCAAGCCGTCGCGGGTCTCCGCGCGCTGGCCGCCGGCCAGCCCGGTCTCGGGGTGGTGGCTTCGCACGAGTCCTCACCCGGCCCGGGGACGGTTTTCGTGTACTCCGGTCAGGGCGCGCAGTGGGCGGGGATGGGCCGCCAGCTGCTCGCCGACGAGCCGGCTTTCGCCGCGGCGGTCGACGCCCTGGAGCCGGTCTTCGTCGACAAGGTCGGATTCTCGCTGCGCCATGTTCTGGAGGTGGGGGAGCCGCTGACAGGGATCGCCCGGATTCAGCCGGTGCTGGTGGGGATCCAGTTGGCGCTGACCGCGCTGTGGCGCTCCTATGGTGTGGAACCCGACGCGGTCATCGGCCATTCGATGGGCGAGGTCACTGCCGCGGTGGTGGCTGGTGCGCTGACCCCGGCCGAAGGGCTGGACGTGATTGCCACCCGCTCCCGGTTGATGTCCCGGTTGTCCGGGCAGGGCGCCATGGCGCTGCTGGAACTCGACGCCGGAGCCGCCGAGCGGCTGATCGCCGAGTACCCCGAGGTTTCGGTAGCGGTATACGCCTCACCGAATCAGTCGGTGATCGCCGGCCCGCCCGAACAGGTTGACGAGTTGGTCGCGAAGATCGACGCCCGGGGCCTGCTGGCCCGCCGCGTCGAGGTCGATGTGGCATCCCACCACGCCACCATCGACCCCATCTTGCCGGAGTTGCGCGCCGCGCTGGAGTACCTGTCGCCGGTCGGGCCGACCATCCCGGTGATCAATACGGTCGAATGCCCAGGAAAAACAACGATGTTCGGTGCCGACTACTGGGTGGCGAACCTTCGCAACCCGGTCCGGTTCAGTCGGGCGGTCCAGGAGGCTGCGGCCGACCACAGCACCTTCATCGAGATCAGCCCGCACCCGCTGCTGACCCATGCGATCAGCGAGTCGCTGGGCCGACGCAGGTCCCGGGTGTCCGGGACGGTGAATCGCGACCACCCCGAGACACTGACCTTCCACACCCAGTTGGCCCTTGTGCGGCCACCGGTGGACGCCGCGGCCGCCGAGCGCAGGGACCTGCTCGTGGACCTGCCCCCGACGCCTTGGCTGCACACCCGCTACTGGACTCAAACCCCCTCGGCAGGAAGGGAATTCACCGGATCACACCCGCTGCTCGGTATGCACGTCGAATTGCCCGCCGGCGGGACCCACGTCTGGCAGTCGGATGTGGGAACGGAACTGAACCCGTGGCTGGAGGACCACAAGGTCCACGGCCAACCGGTCATGCCCGGGGCGGGTTTCGCCGAGATCGTTCTGGCCGCCGGGGCCGAGGCCCTGGGCGTGCCGGCACGCGACCTGGAAGTGGCCCGGCTCGAGGTCGAACAGATGCTGCCGTTGGATGAGCAGACCCGACTGACCACCCAGCTTGTCCCCGAGGACGACGGCGCTGCCCGGGTGGAGATCCACTCCCGATCGGCGGCCGGTCATTGGAAACGCCACGCGGTCGCGCGGATTGCGCTCTCGCGAGCAGACGCGCCTGCGCCACCACCGGCCTCCGAAGGCGGCGGTACCACCCTGGCGCCCAAAGACTTCTACACCGCCCTGCGTCGCACCGGCGCGTATCACGGTCAGGCATTCGCCGCGCTGACCCGGATCGTCCGCACCCCCGGTGGCTGGTCGGAGACCGAGATCGTGCTGCCCGACGAGGCGACTCCATATCGCGGGGCCGTGCTCCACCCGGTGATGCTCGACGCGGCGCTGCAGAGTCTGGCTGCGGCGATGCCCGCCGAAATCCTCTCCGAATCAAGCGAAGTCACCTATCTGCCGGTCGCGATGGAATCCATTCGGGTGTTCGGCGACGTTGGCCGCCGGGCACGTTGCCGCGCCGATCTCGTCAGCATCGCCGAGGGCGGGGGCGACGCGGTGGGACAGGTCCTCCTGATGGACGAGTCGGGCAATCCGACCGCAGAGGTGACCGGCGTGTACCTACGGCGTGTCCAGCGCCGGACGGTGCCGCTGCCACTGTCGCGCAAGCTTTTCCGCGCATCCTGGGAGGAGGCGCCGACTCCGCCGGCCGGTGAGCCGGAGGGCAGCTGGCTGGTGCTGACCGACGGACCCGATTCGGCCGCAGCGGAATTCGCGGTCGGGTTCCTTTCCCCGAAGCGGCGGGTGATCACCGCGGACCTCAACGACGAGTCAGAGGTCCAGAACGCCTTCGCCGATTTCGCGGGCGACCCCGCAATGCCGCCGGCCGGCGTGGTCTTCATCGCCGCCGATCACCCGGACGGCGATGACCTGCAGGCAGGGCTGGTCCATGCCCGTGAGCTGATCTGGTCGCTGGCGGCGGCGGTCCGGACGATCACCGGCAGCTGGCACGGAAAACCGCCACGGCTGTGGCTGGTCAGTAGCGGCGGGCTGGCGGTGGACAGCGGCGGGGACATCCCGGAGTCGGGCAACCCGGCGGTCGGCAGTCTGCGCGGCGTGGTCCGGGTGCTCGCCTACGAGCAGCCGGGCCTGCGCACGACGCTGCTCGACCTCGACCCGCGGGACACGGCGGCCAGGGCCCTGGTGCGCGAGCTGTCCTCGCCGAGCGCCGACGACGTGGTGGCCTGGCGGGGCAGTCGCCGGTTCGTGGAACGTCTCAACCGCGCGGCCGAGCCCGAGCATCGGCCTGAGGCAGTCGTCCGTTCGGACGGCGCCTACATCGTCACCGGCGGACTCGGCGGAATCGGACTGAAGGTGGCGGCCTGGCTGGTGGAGGCCGGCGCCGGGCGGGTGGTCCTCAACGGGCGCAGCGCGCCATCGGTAGCCGCGCAGGGGGTGCTGACCGAGCTTGGCGCGCGCGCTGAGGTCGTCGTCGAACTCGGCGACATCGCCGAGCCCGGAGTGGCGGCGCGACTTGTGTCGGCCGCCGAGCAGACCGGCCGGCCGCTGCGTGGCGTCATCCACTCCGCAGCGGTGCTCGACGACCAGTTGGTGGCCGGGCTCACCAAAGACAGCCTCGAGGCGATCTGGGCGCCCAAGGCCGCCGGCGCGGTGCGCCTGCACCAGGCCACCGCTGACCGGGAACTCGACTGGTGGGCCGGCTTCTCATCAATGGCCTCCCTGCTCGGCTCGCCCGGACAGCTGTCCTACGCGTCGGCCAACGCGTGGCTGGATGCACTGGTCGAATGGCGCAGAGCCGCCGGATTGCCCGCCACCGCCGTCAATTGGGGACAGTGGGCGGACGTGGGCCTGGCCCGCGACCTGAGCTTCAGTGTCCTCGACCCGATGTCTCCGGCCGAGGGTCTCGAGGCGCTGGAGGCCGTGCTGGCCGGCAACGTCGGCAAGGTCGGCGTGGCCCGATTGCGCTTTGATCGCGCCGCGGAGGCCTTCCCCGAGATCCGTCAGCTCGGCTATTTCACGAACCTGGCCGGGGAAGTCGATGTGGAGGACGCCGACGACGACTGGGCCGGGCCCGATGCGCTCCGCGATATGGACGCGGGCGAGGCCGACCGGGCCGTCACGGCACGCCTACGTAGGAGAATCTCCGCGGTGATGGGGTTCTCCGCCGACGGCGCCATCGAGATCGACCAGCCGCTTACCGAGCTGGGAATGGACTCGTTGATGGCGGTCCGGATGAGAAACGCCGTCCGCGCCGACTTCGGTGTGGAGCCGCCAGTGGCCCTTATTCTTCAGGGTGCCACCCTGGCCGACCTCGCCGTGGACTTGATCCGCCAACTCGGCCTCGCCGAGGCCACCGCCGAACGCCCGAATGCCGTTCGAGATCGTGCACAACACCGTGCCGCCGCCCGCCAACAGGCCGCGGCACGCCGAAAGGTTAGACAACGACCGTGAGCCCCAATACTGGCTATTCGTCAACCCCCCCACCGCCCAACGCGATCGCGGTCGTCGGCATGGCCGGCCGGTTCCCCGGCGCGGCCTCGGTGTCGGAGTTCTGGCGCAACCTGCGCGACGGCGTGGAGTCCATCGTCGACCTGTCCGAGGACGACCTGATCGACGCCGGGGTGGGGGAGAGCGCCCTGGCCAATCGCTCCTACGTGCGACGGGCGGCGCTGCTGCCCGGAATCGAGGAGTTCGACGCCGACTTTTTCGGGTTCACCCCGCAGGCCGCGCGCATGCTCGACCCGCAGCATCGGCTTTTTCTGCAGGCCGCCTGGCACGCGCTGGAGGACGCCGGGTTCGACCCGGCCGACACCGACAAGACGGTCGGGGTCTTCGGGACCAGCTCCACCAGCGGCTATCTGCTCTACAACGTGATGTCGCACTACGACCCCAGCATGGTTATCGGGCAGGGTGCGAGCTTCGACATGGTCAACCTTTCGCTGAGCAACGACAAGGACCATCTCGCCACCCGGGTGGCTCACCAACTCAACCTCCGTGGCCCGGCGCTGGCGGTCCAGACTGCGTGCTCGTCCTCGCTGGTGGCGGTCCACCTCGCCTGCCAGAGCATTCTCAACGGTGAATGCGAGATGGCGCTGGCGGGCGGTGCCTCCATCCGGGTTCCGCACCGCGTCGGGTACTGGTACGAAGCCGGGTCGATGGTGTCTCCGACCGGTCGTTGCCGTCCGTTCGACATCCGTTCGGACGGAACGGTTTTCGGCAGCGGAGTGGGTGTCGTCGTACTCAAGCTGTTGCAGGACGCCCTCGACGACGGTGACCGTATTCACGCCGTCATCAGGGGCTCGGCGCTGAACAACGACGGCGCGACGAAGATGAACTACGCGGCCCCCAACGCCACCGGCCAGGCCGAGGTGATCGCCGAGGCGCACGGCGTGGCCGAGGTCGACGCATCCACGGTGAGCTACGTCGAAACGCACGGAACCGGCACGCCACTGGGCGATCCGATCGAGATCGAAGGCCTGCGGCAGGCCTTCGCGATCTCCGACCAGGACCGGCCGGGGCCGTGTTACCTCGGATCGGTCAAGTCCAACATCGGCCACCTCGAGACCGCGGCCGGGATGGCCGGCCTGATCAAAACCATCCTGTGCCTCGAGCACCGGGCGATCCCGGCGACGCTGCACTTCACCAGCCCCAATCCCGAACTGCACATCGATCGCGGGCCGTTCGTGGTCCGCGGCGAGGACGGCCCGTGGGAGTGGAACGGCGTGCTGCGCGCCGGGGTGAGCTCCTTCGGCGTCGGCGGAACCAACGCCCACATCGTCCTGGAGGAGGCGCCCATCGTCGTCACCTCGGAGGCGACCCCGGGCCCGCAGGTGCTGCTCCTTTCGGCCCGCACCGCCGAGGCTCTGGACGGAGCGCGCAGCGCCCTGGCGGCCGAACTGTCCGACGCCGACGAGGTCAGCATGCCCGACGCCGCGTACACCCTGACCCGGCGGCGCCAGGAGCCGATCCGGATGGCCGCGGTGGTCAACGACCAGGAGCACGCCGTCTCGGTGCTGAGCACCGCCGAGCACGACAACGTGTTCATTGGCGAGGCGCCTGCGTTGCCGTCCGGCGTCGACGGCGAGAACCGCGTGGTTTTCGTCTTCCCCGGCCAGGGCGCCCAGCACATCGGTATGGCCCGCGGCCTGCACGAGTGCGAAGAGGTGTTCCGCGAGCACTTCGACGCCTGCGCGGCCGCCTTCGGCGCAGAGATGGGTTTCGACCTGCGCGCTGAGGTCTTCGACGGGACCGGACGCAACCTCGAGCGCACCGACCGGGCCCAGCCCGCGCTGTTCGCTGTGGAATACGCGCTGGCGAAACTGGCCGAGTCCTACGGTGTCCGCCCCGCGGCGCTTGCCGGGCACAGCATCGGCGAGTGGGTCGCGGGAACGCTGGCGGGCGTCTTCGATCTGCCGACCGCGGTCAAGGCGGTGTCGATGCGCGCGCGGCTCATGCACGCCTCGGCGCGCGGTGTGATGGTGGCGGTCGCCCTAGGCCCCGGGGCCATCGCCGAGCACCTGACCCCCGACGTGGATCTGGCCGCGATCAACGATCCCGGCAGCTGCGTGGTCGCGGGTTCGGAGGAAGCGATCCGGGACTTCCAGGCCCGCCTCGCCGAGAGCGGCATCGTGGCCCGGCGGGTCCGGACCGCGCACGCTTTCCACTCGCGGTTGATGAACCCGGTGATCCCCGAATTCACGGCGTACCTGTCCCGGCTGGATCTGCGTGAACCCCAGATCCCGCTGTTGTCCAACGTCACCGGAACTCAGATGACGCCCGGGGAGGCGACCGACCCGTCGACCTGGGCGCGGCAGATCCGGGAAACCGTCCGGTTCTCCGACGAACTCGACGTGTTGCTCACCGACCCGGCGCGGGTCTTCGTCGAGGTGGGGCCCGGCGGAAGCCTCACCGCCTCGGCGATGCGCCACCCGGACTGGTCGGCCGGGCACCGCGCCGTCAGGCTGATGCGGCACCAGGCCCAGAATCGCAGCGACCAGGACACCTTCCTGCTCGCGCTCGGCCAGCTCTGGGCGGCCGGTGTCGAGGTCGACTGGACTCCGCGCATCGGCGCCCAGCCGACCCTGGTGTCGCTACCCGGGTATCCCTTTAAGCGGCAACGGCATTGGATTGAGTACAACCCGGCCAACAGGGTCGCGGCCGGCGCATCCGGCCCGACTGCCGGGCCTCCGTCGGCCGAGGGGGCGGCGACCCCCGGGGTCAGCAGCACATCTCAGATGGAGGCCACCCTGCAACGCATCTGGTCACAGTGTCTCGGGATCGCCGGAATCGACCGGAACACCAACTTCTTCGAATTGGGCGGTGACTCGCTGGTTGCGATCAGCGTCGCGATGACGGCCAGCAAGGAAGGGTTGGACCTCACGCCGCAGGACCTCTACGAACACCAGACTCCAGCTTCGCTCGCCAGGGCAGTGACTGCCCGTTACGCCGAGGGCAGCCTGGCGCGCCGGTCGCGAAACGACTCCGCCCATCCACCGGTTCCGCCCAATGTCTCCTACTTCCTGGAGCACGGTCTGCGCGACGTCGGCAACTGGCGGGTGCCACTGGTGCTGCAACTCCGCGCGGATGTCGGCCTCGACGACATCCGCGCCGTGCTGACCGCCGTGGCGAATCACCATGACGCGCTGCGGCTTCGACTCGTCGATCACGCCGGAACGTGGGATCAGCGCCTCGGTGAGCCGGAGGAGTTCAACGCGCTGGCCACCCACTCGTTGGCCGAGGGCATCGAGTCGGGCAGCGACCAGGAGCGTCAAGCGGTGATGGCGGTCCTGGTCGATCAGATGCGCGAACACCACCTGCTCGGCGCACCGCTGAACGCCACGTACGTCAGCGCGGGTGAGCAGTCCTACCTGTTGCTGAGCTTGCACGGGATCGCGGGCGATCATGCGTCCCGCGACATCCTGCTCACCGACGTCTTCACCGCCTTCAGTCAACGGCTGGCCGGCGATCCGATCGTGCTCGAGCCGGTGAGCACGTCCTGGCGGGAATGGCTGCACCGCTGCGCCGCGCTGGCCATGCATCCGGCGGTCCTGGAAAGCCGGGACCACTGGCTCGGGGTCGTCAGGAAGCCCACATTGAGCGTGGCCGGCCCGGCGCCGGAACCGCCGAGCGCGCATGACCTCTCCCGGCTGCCGTCGGTGCTGACGGCGCAGGAGACCGGCGCGGTCGACGACGCCCGACGGCGGCTGAACCTGCCACTCGACGACATCCTCCTGGCCGCACTCGGCCGGGCGGTCGGGACGACGGTGGGCGCCGGCGCGGTGGTGGTCGAACTCGGCGGCCAGGGCCGCTCGGTGCTGAGGCCCGACGTCGACGTGGGCCGGACGGTCGGCTGGTTCACCACCATCTATCCCGTCGTCATTCCGTGTGCGACACCCCGGGAGGCCAGCGCCCGGGAACTGCTCGACGAGATCGCCGCCACGCTGAAAGCCGTCCCGCACTACGGAATCGGCTACGGTCTGCTGCGCTACCTCTACGCGCCGACCGCCCGACTCCTGGGTGCGATCCGCCCGGCCGACATCTTCTTCTCCCACCTGGGAACCATCCCGGAACTGCCGGCCGGGCAGTCGCAGGACGCGGCGGTCCGGTTCGACACCGACCTGGCCCTGCCGGTGCGGGAAGCGGTGCCGGGACTCGGCCACGCCATCGAACTGCGGGTCTACCGCTACTCGGGTGTGCTGCACATCGACTGGTGGTACGACGCCCGCCGTCTGGGCCGCATCGATGTGGAGTCGTTGTCCCGGCACTTCTCCGCGGCTCTGCTCGAATTGACCGCGGAAGCGCTCACCGAGACTGAAATCGATTCCGCCGAGGACGAATTGGCGCTCGTTGACCTGTCGTCAGTCGACACGGCATAGGAGATCTGTATGTCCAGCACTGACAGAGCCGTGGTCGTCGATGATCTCAGAAAGTCCTTCGGATCCGTCGTTGCGCTGCGCGGGATCAGCTTCGAGGTGGGTCGCGGCGAGGTTCTCGGCCTGCTCGGGCCGAACGGGGCCGGCAAGACGACAACGGTCGACATCCTCTCGACGCTGGCGACTCCAGACTCCGGAACCGCGTTGGTCGCAGGCCACAATGTGCGTACCGACCCCGCCGGCGTGCGCCGATCGATCATGCTCACCGGTCAGCAGGTGGCCCTCGACGACATGCTCACCGGTCGAGCGAACCTGGTGATGTTCGGTCGTCTGCAGGGGCTGAAAAAGGCCGAAGCCCGTTCCCGGGCGGCCGAATTGCTGGAGCGGTTCGACCTCGCGGACGCCGCTGACCGCAGCGTCAAGCACTATTCCGGCGGCATGCGCCGGCGGATCGACATCGCCTGCGGCCTGGTGGTCCGACCGGAGGTGGTGTTCCTCGACGAACCGACCACCGGACTCGATCCGCGCAGCCGGTTGGCGATCTGGGAACTTGTGTCCGACTTCAAGGCGGACGGGATCGCCACCCTGCTGACCACCCAGTACCTCGAGGAAGCGGACTCGCTCAGCGACCGGATCATCGTGATCGACCGGGGAACGATCATCGCCGAGGGCACCGCGGATTCCCTCAAGGAGCGCACCGGCGGAACCTATTGCGAAATCGTCCCGCGCGACATGATGGACGTCCCGGCGGTGGCCGCCGCGCTGGGCGCGCTGTTGCCCGGGGAGAACCGGGCTGCGCTGACCGACGCCTCGGACCGCGTCGTGATGCCGGCCCCGGATGGGGCCAACACCTTGATTGCAGCGCTGAATCTGGTCAGTTCCGCCGATATCGAACTGCAGGACATCGCTCTGCGGCGCCCCTCGCTGGACGAGGTATTCCTGCGGCTCACCGGCCAGGAGGGCGCTGCGGCCGTGGACGCGGGAGCGCTGACATGACGGTGGGTGCCATCCCACTGTCGGCCCGGCCCGCTCCGTCCACCCCCCAGCAGTGGTGGACGCTGACCACCCGCATGATCGCGCCCACCCTGGCCAACGGCGAACTGGCCACCCAGATCATCGGCTCCATCGTCTTCACCGTCGGGTTCTACCTGCCGCTGAAGAACATCCTCGGCGCGGTGCAGCCGATGAGCAGCTATGCGCAGTACCTCACCCCGCTGATCGTGGTCCAGGCCATCTTCTTCGCCGCCGTTTCGGCTGCGTTCCGGTCGGCGATCGACGCGCTGCAGGGCATCAACCGGCGTTTCCGCGCCATGCCGATGGCCGCGTTGACACCGCTGGCCGCCCGGATGACTGCCAGCATTTACCGCTGCGTGGTGGCACTGGTGGTCTCGCTGGCGTGCGGCCACGTCATCGGGTTCCGTTTTCACGGCCCGCTGTGGCACACGGTCGGTTTCATCGCGCTCACGTTGTTGATCGGGGCGGCGCTGGCGCTCGTGGGAGACCTGATCGGTGCGGCCACCCGCAACCCGGAGGCGACCGCCCCGCTGCTGTTGGTGCCGCAGGTGACCCTCGGGCTGGCCTCGGTCGGCCTGCAACCGGTCGAGCGATTCCCGGGCTGGATCCAGCCATTCGTCCGCGACCAACCGCTGTCGCAGTTCCTCAACTCGATGCGCGCACTCGCCGGCGATTCCACCCCGGCTGCGCCCCCGGTCACCTGGTCGGTCATCGGCCCGGCACTGGCCTGGGTGGCCGGTATCGTCGTGGTCTTCACCTGGCTGCACGCCCGGGTGGCGGCGAGGCGGCCATGAGCCTGATCAACGAGACCTCGCTCCTCACTGCGCGGATCCTGCGGCGGTGGAGCAGCGACGCCGCCACCGTGGCCCAATCGCTGCTGTTTCCGGCCGGCTTCCTGGTGGCGCTGAACGTCGTCCTCGGGGACGGCGTCAAACGGGTTACCGGTACCAGCGCGCTCTACGGCAGCGTTCCGCTGGTGTCGCTGATCGGCGCCACCTCCGGCGCCATCATCGTGGCGGTCGGCGTCATGCGAGAGCGCGACGACGGCCTGCTGGCGCGGTTCTGGGTGGTCCCCTCGCACCGGGCCTCGGGCCTGCTGTCGCGACTTCTCGCCGAGGCGGTC
>Ga0315283_10002928_pt1 | contig 14468 bp, 18 predicted proteins | sample YL17G09_0_MG_FD_204541 | JGI IMG/M metagenome (GOLD analysis project Ga0315283, IMG submission 204541) | Sediment microbial communities from Yellowstone Lake, YNP, Wyoming, USA - YL17G09_0 | ecosystem: Environmental > Aquatic > Freshwater > Lake > Sediment | place: USA: Wyoming | collected... | reverse complement strand
ATGAAAGCATCCTATTTAATTCTATTTTCGCATCATTCTCTGCCAGCGCAGAATCCCATTTTTTTACCGTCCAACTGTCGTTGGAAAACCAATTACCACCAATAAGCGTCTCGTTGACATGTCTTCCCGCTCGCCACATGGAGGCAAGGGTGGTAAATCCGTTGCGGTCTGCCCACTCTTGTGCCACGGGGGTATCCCTGTCATACCAATGACCCCCAATCTTTACCTCATCCGGACGGAGAGGGTCTCTAGACCATGGCTCAATATCATATGAATAGGTCTTTACCTCAGCGGCACCGGGGGTAAACGTGGTCGCTATCCATGCTTTTTCATACGATTCCGCTTGTTTGGGAGTCATTCCCCCATTGCGCTCAGCTATTTTTGATAGAGTTAAATCTAGTATATTAACCTTACCATCATTATTCAGGTCTTTACTGCCTGTTCCTTTTTCTGTCGCTCCCCCATGACCGCCCTGATGTTCGGGGGGTGCTAGGGTAGGCTCGTAGCCTATCCCCATTTCAGTCGTTATAGATGCAGGATACATAGCTGATTCTTCTGCCCATAGGGGGTCATCATCACGTACTATTGTCCCATCTGGCTTTGTTAAAAACGATACTAGTCGTAGTCGGATATTACCGCCCTGACCATGTGCCACTGCATCGGTACTCCCCGGTATCCATTCCACTTTGTGCCCCTCCATCTTGGAGAATTTCCCTCCTCGTCCATCCCAATCCCCCAGAATATCCTTGAGTTTGGGGTCGCTAAGTAGATATCTGTTGCCGTCTACTGTAACAATCTGGATAGATTTCGCGAATTCTATCAACCCAGCGTCCATATCCCTAAGATGTTGTTGCCATCCTACGTCATTTAATATCTTCCACCCATCCGAGCCAGTCTCTACCTTTGTTAGTGTCCTTTGTGTGCCTTTTATCTCCGCCAGCCTCGTCTCCCTATCGACAAAACCCCCAGCACGGAGTTCTGCTACCTCCCCAGATGTCAATGGAACAAAGGAGGGTGAGGGGAGCTCCCCCGGCGCCCCCTGAGGAGTTACTCCTCCTCGTTGTTGGGCTCCACTAATTATTTGACGCTCTTCTTTTCTACTTACCTTCTCCCCAGAAGGAGGGATAAACATCTGCTCAAGGGTCCACCTATCTCTGGGGTCGGTTGTATCATACCTATTGCCACGTATGGTGACCCATTTTGTCTTATCCACTTCTTGGAGACCCGCATAAGCATACAGGGCTGGTGCTATTGTTTTGAGAATAGGATTGTCATCTCGATAGTCCCTGCCATTTACAGTGACAATCTTCACATCCTCTGGTTTCCTTAAAGAGCGGGCTAAAGCCTCCTTAGTAAGATATTGGTCGGGAGCTATCTCCTTCAGTTGCGGGTCGTCCCTCCTATATGTCTGTCCATTCACCACAATCTTATCCGATGCCACCTCCACGACGGCTTTAGGAGTAACTGCTACTTCCCCTCTCTGTCGACGTAATTCCTCAGGGTAACGGTATTGGTCTGGTGCTACCTCCTTTAATTTCGGGTCGTCCCTTCTATATCTCTGCCCACCTACGACGACTTGCTCCGTATCCTTTATACCTGACCGCCCTGTACTGATGACAGATGATTGATAGGGATATCTATCTTCCTGACGGTCCCCAGAAAAGAAATGCGGTGCTATTTTCCGTAATTTCGGGTCGTTGCTGGCATACCTGTTTCCAGCCCACATAATGTATTCTATTTCCTTCCCTCCATGCTGGGTCTTCGTAAGTACGGGTTGTTCCTTATATTTATCGGTAACGGTCAAGCGGGACCCTCTTGCTGGTGTTGCTGGCGATGGCGGTGCCCCGCCGAGGAGAATATTCCTGCGCTCGTCTGCTGAAAGCATGGCGAGAGCTAGGTCTGCCTGAGCTTGCGCTTTTAGCTGTTCTAATTGGGCGAGAGTGGCACTGCCACCCTGTACTTGACTTGTCATTAGATTTATGTTACGAGCAGATGTCCAATTGGGGTCTACTGAACCACCGTATAGGCTGGCTCCCTCCACCAGTCTATTCCCTGCTATGGCTTTTGCAAGTGCTCTTTGTACTGACGCTACTTGCGCTTGTGCTTCCGCAATCTTTTTATCGTAATATGCCACTCGCGCTGAAGCATTAGCTCTATCTCTCCGTTCCGCCTCAGCGCGTTCCTTCTCTTCTTTGACTCTGGTCTCTTCCCGTATTAAATTCAGCCGTGCCAGCGCAAACCCACTACTATCCTGATTGGTAGACGAGTATCGTTTTGCATAGGACGGAGTTTCTACAGGCTTTGGCATCTGATACATACTCATCGGGTCTTCCTCCTCTTGGGATTTCATCTGAAATCTCCAGAACCTTTATCTTTTTCTTTCTTCCTCATATAAGCCATTAACCCCACCACCATGGCAACTACAGCAAGAGCGACACTACCCCACAAGCCAATTGTATTTAACATACGTCACCTCTCTATGTTTCGTAGAAATCGTCTCTCTTGCCACCCTTCATCAGCCTCATCACTGATGTTAATAGTATCATTGAGGCTACGATAAACGGCAGCAATTTCAAGAACAATACCATATAATCTGGCATCCCTATGAGCGGAACAATAGTATCGTTGAAAATGTCCGCTACTGGTTTAAACCAGAGCAAACCTATTCCCAACAAGACCATTGCCCCCACGAACGAAAACATTGACATCGCTCTCATAACTAACCTCCAAACGGCTTTAATGCGCTGTTGAACGTGAATAGGAACATAATAAACACACCGAAATTAAGTGCAATTATAAAAAACTGTATTATAGGGACTGGCTCTAGGAAATTATAATTTGCGAAGAACATATTTACAGTCGCCTTAGCGATATCTACTATAATTCCTCCCCCTTGGAACATGATAGGTATTACGTTACTCCACGAGAGAACCTTTATGGCATTTGCTAGGTTATTTATGTCCTGTGCAACGGTAAATAAGGAAGTCCCGCTGTCTACGCCTGTAGCCCCGTCCATGAAACTAGCTACTACGCTCAACACCACAGCGAGTAATACGATGAATACCATCCATTTAGTTTCTATCATTTATCTTAACTCTTTCCACGAGAATCCCAGCGACGAAATAGAGAATATGAGTAGTATCCACCACGGGGCTGTCCCAATCAAAGCGAACAGTGCGTTTAGACCGCACATTGTTAAAAATGCGAGAAGAATCTGTTCGCTCCTATAGAACACCCACATTGACACAACTATGGCAAACCCCATTGATAATAAAAACCACCACGTGCCATGTGGCATACCAATCGCATCCGCCATTTGGTTTATAAAGGCGTACCCCGGTATTTTCTTCACTCCCTCACTAGACGGCGGATTAAACCAACTGGAGGTGTCGGGCACTGTTATAACATCTCCGCCAGTTCCCGTGCCACCATCGCCACCGCTGCCACTGCACGCCGTTGTTGTTATAGTCACTTCCGCTGGTGTCGTGGAATAATTGCCTGTGATAACGCCCCATGCGGAATAATAATAACCCACTCCACTTTCCAACCCAGTGTGCTGGTAGTACGAGGCGGTTGTATCAATCAGAAGTGTTCCGTCAGACGTGGTAGTGGGAGCAGAATATTTTTTCCACCTGACCATTGTGGACGTTGAGCCGTTAGCTTTAACCCACGTTAGACTTACAGTGTCGCATTCTGAGTCGGCATTAAAATTATGCACGTCCCCCAGAGTAGCAATAGTTATAAACTGTCTTTCTATGCCACTTGTACTAAATGCCTCATGCCACGCAACTGTCTGAACATCGTATGTTGCTCCCGCAGTCAGACCAGTTATCATCTTCCCGAACAATTCGCCTGTAGTTACCCCCGCTAAATGATAGATACGGTCATTGTTATAGCTTCCTGCCCGCACTAATGTCATCTCTACAGAATCGTTGGCGTCCACAAGCGAATCATCATTCAAGTCCGACCTTAATATCTGGTCAGGAGAAAGAGGTCCACTTGTATAAAGGTATGCATCTAACAGGGTATAATCCGATGCCGTAACCCAGCCGTCCCCGTCTAAATCTCCATAATAAGTAGAGGCTACGCTGTAATTAGTGCTCCCGTGTAGTCTGACAAGAAGCCCCACTTTACAGGGTGAGGCACCATCATATTCGAGGTACCCGTTTACTCTTGCCACCTGCATTCCAATCTGTGATGCCACATCCGTCCTTACGACGGGCGGAGCATAAAAGATGTAGGTCACGTCCAAATACGGTCTCTGGCTTTCCCCATCTTCAAAAGCACCCCATGCTACATATTGCTTGCCCCCGAAATAGTTCTGTTTATCCGAGCCGTTCCAATCGGCGATTGCGTCCACTTCTCTTTCTATGCGTACTAGGAAGCTAGAGTACAATAAATTTGTCCCGCTTGGTGGTCCAATAACGAGCCTATCCGTATTTATCGAGCGTATCCCCTCTGCGGTGAATGGCATTGTATAATAAGTCCCGTTAACAGTGACGTTAGTGGCACTGATTCCGATAGGGGTATCCACATACTTGCTCTGGTTAAAGTCCGATAGCAATACCTGCTCAAAGAAATGCCAATGCCCCAGTGTCCACCAACTAGGTGGCTCCCACACTGCGTCTATAGGTGCAGTTGGATACATGGGGGGCAACGCCAGTTCGTCCGAGTCGTTATGTATTCCACGGAACACCATCACTTTGCCCAAGGGCGGGTGATAGCTGGAGTTATCGTTATACACAGCAGTGGCGTACAGACCTAAAGTAGCAGAACTTACATTGGCATTCCATAATAAGAGTGATGTGTTAAATTGCAGGTAACTCCTGTACAAATTAAAATGCGACTGATTACAATACAGATAAGAATACCAATAGATTTTGCAACCCCACGTGTCCGTGTAATACTCCCACCCTGTAAGGAGTGTTGTAGTCTTTGCCGTAGCACTTTGATTCGCCCACAAGACCGAGAAATTCTCCGTACCAGCGACTCCTCCGGGGTAACCATAGGCGTCCTGATAGAGAGTGGAAAGACCGAGGTTCCCGTCAAAATCTGATGTTTTAAACTGTGTGAAGGACGGGTCTATAGTAATGGGGAACATCGCTCCCGCCATAGCATCCAGAGTCACTGTTTTTATACCGCCTTCCAGCGTTATGTCCAACGGACTGTAAGAAGCGTCCACAGCGTATATGATGTCAGCTCCCAAAGTGCTAGACGGGTCTATCCCCATATCTATAGAGATGTCCCCTGAGGGCTTGACGTTGAAGACGAACTGCTCTGATATACTGCCGTCCAGTACCCTCAGGTACCTAGTGCAAACACCGTAATCCCACTTGACGACATTATTTATGTAGGCATTATCGTCCATATCGTTTATAACAACTGGATTACCTATAACTGGGTACTCAACACCGCCTATCAATACTTTTGGCGTCCAAATCACTACCCCACAGACCACCTCGCAACTTGCCCTCACTAATGCCGTTGTCCCTGTCACCATAGCGGTGAAGCCACCCTGCCCTGTAGTATAAGTCACCGCCGACTCCTGATGCCAAGAAGTATCTTCCCCCCCACTTGTAGCCATTATCCTTGCGTTATATTCCCATAATATAACGCCCGTGTCAGTCATCCACCTATTGCCAGTCGTGGTAACGACGGCATCCTCTGTTTCTGATACAACTTGCGCAACCGCATCGGGCATTGCCTCTGCCACTTCGCCGTTGTATACGATAGATTCATCCACTGGGGCTTCCGCAGCACAGGGAACAGAGCTTAATACTAAGCCCCCTGCCATCAGCACCAATACCATGATGTTCAATAACTTCATCTTTACGTCCTTTTAATCATGAACTCAACACGAACGATTTCAAGAATATGATTAGCAGTACAAAAGCGAGTACGCCCAAGAACCACAGTGGGAAGATACCAATCACTGTCCCTGATAATAAAATACCGAAGGCAATAGTCTTACACCAGTTTCCGAGGAATAGAAACCCTATACTCACTAAAATTATCCCTATCCATCGACCGCTCAGACCAAAGTAGTCCCCCACCTCCGTCCATAACCCAGCAATCTCTGGACCAACAGCGTCGTCCCATTGTCCTGCCAGATACGCATTGTATGACATGTTCCCTAACTCAGCGTCCCAGTCTGGATGAACCCATATTTCTCCCGCTATCTGTAAGGTATCCGCCCTAACATCCATCAGCCCGGGGATGCCTATCTCGTATATCGCAGCCCCATCAGTATTCAATAAATCACCGTCTGGACCCATCGCCACATAAGTGTGAATGCTGCCATTATCATGCCCGCCTATCATCTTCGCCGTGGAAACGACCCAATCATCCAGACTACCCAAATCATCCCCCGACCAATCACTAATCCCAATACTCAAGGTTTTAGAAGGAGGAGTGGGTGGATTGAAATCACCCCATATTTCTATATCAAAGGCTCCCTGCCACTCCATCGGAGCCGTTTCGTCTGCGCTAAGGTAAATGCACCCGGGGCGATATCCGCAAGCGGGAAGTCTAGTTGTGCCCTTATGAAATCCGAGAGTGGTATCCGTAAGACGCTTGTACCATACATGCGCGTTATCACAATCTTCTAAGTCCGTATCATACAAGAAAACTATCAGCCAGTCCCCTTCTTCCCTGAATGACTGGAAGACTTTAATGTTGGATATGTCCGACGCAGCACTTACGCTATCGCTTGATGCCACCGTTCCTACAAGCGACATGAACACCACTATCAGTATTGAAATATATGCGAACCTCATTATTTCTTTGTCTCCTACTAAACCCTGCGCAGGGCAGAGAGCTTCCGTATCTTCAACGCTTTTAGTGCGTCTGGATTGCCTTTTTCAGCAGCTAGCGCAACTTTCTCCAAAGGTTTGGACATATAAGGATTATCTATCGAGGACGGTGCCTCCTCCACTTTTACCTTCTTCGCCTTTGTTTTTGCTAAGTCCGCTTGTGCATCTTTCAGTTCCTGATGCGCCTCTGCTTCAACATTCTTTAAATGCTCATGAACAAATGTCTGGGCGTCGTGCTCCGCTCTTGTCTTTTTCACATTACTATTGGGTGTTTGCGAATGCTGAGCGTCTATAAGTTTTTGTACATCCGCACTCACAGCTCCAGATTTGTCCTTCTGAGCTAACAGCTTTTTATCCCTGCGTTCGATTGCAGCCTCTTCCCTCTTGGTTTGCTCTGTGAATTTTTTTACGTTCTCAGCTTGCTCTTTTGCCTTTGCGGTAGGAGTTTTGCCCAGTAGTTTAATAGCTGGACCCTTGTTCCCTTTATCCAGCTCTTTTCTCGCTTTATCCACTTTCTCTTTCTCCTTCGCTAGTGCCGTCAACACCTGAGCCGTAGTAACGGTTCTTCCTCCCTCAACCTTTGCCTTCTCTTTCTTTTTATCTTTATTAATCAGCTTATTGGCTTTCTTGGGTGGTGCTGCATCTATCACTACCTGAGCCTCGGTGCTTGCTTTTATAGCTTCATTCTGCGCTATTTTCCTTTGTTTCCCCTTACCGATTGCCTTCTCTTTATTCTCCTTCTCAGGCATCTCCTGCACTTCACCCGTGCCACTCTGAGCCATATGCTTACGTATCTCCGCAATCTTTTGAGGAACTTCCCTGCTCAGTTTGGCTCTCTCAGCATATTTCTTTTGGCTTGCGCTAAGCTCCTTCCTTACCTGAGGAGCCACCAGTTTAATCGGTGCTGGTTTGCGCTTCTCTCTTCCTGTACTTTCTGGTTCGGGGTTGAATTCGACTTCGTGTGCCCCGAATCCCGCCCTGTTCCTTAATTCCGCCATCTTTTGTTCTTTTTTATTCCTCTGATTTTGCAGTTTTAAGGCACGCTTCTCACGTTGTGCCTGCTTACGGGCGGACACGGGCTTCTCCGCCTGATGCCCCTCGTATTTTGCTTTGGGGTTTGACCAGTAATATTCCTCGGTTTTATCTGGGGGAATTGCATTCCCTTTTTGGTCGCCGAGCCCTTCTCCCTGCTTCTTTTTTCCCGCCGCTTGATGGGTACCCTGTTCCACCTCAAACTCCCCCTCCTTCGCTGTCCACGGCTTCAATATCTTACCTATTCGGCTCTGTTGCCTCTTCATAGCCCACTCTACCTTTAATGCGGCTATCTGAACATCCCTCTTTAACTTGGCTTCTGAATGCGCCTGCCTAAGCCAAGCCTTGACCTCTTTTTTCTTGGTCGCATCAAATACTCTGTTTTCTTCATCAATTATTTTGTTTTCTTCAGTAATAGCCTTCTTCTCTTCTTTAGTTTTTTTATAGGGTATACGAAGCGTTGAAAGCTCCCACTGCTCTTTTTCTTTTCCATCCACTTTACTGATAACTGTTTTCTTAGTTAATTCCGTGTGATACCCCAACTCATTAACCCTGTTCTTTTCCGCTGTCGCTGCTTCTCTATCCGTATAAGTAGCCATTGGAAACAGGATGCGTTTCTTCTCCTCTTTATTCTCTGCGAATTTCACTACCCTTTGTTGTGCCTGAATATATCCTTTCTTCCTTGCTATCCTTCTATCCCTAGCTTTTTGAAATGTGACTACAGCCCTCACCTTGTTATACCTAGACTTAACCCCTTCCTTGGCTTTGTTGAATGGGGTCACTACCGCCTGATTATATACTTTACGTATTGCATGCCCAACGGGTTTAGCCACATACTTTTTAGTACGCTTTGCCACCCCCGCCTCTATCTGCCCCGCCCAGTGCGGGTTCCAAGCAAGTATGCTACCCCCATGTGCTGCAGCTTCTGGCGGAATCCAACTCATGCTATTACCCCCGTTATCCCTTCTTCTTGCCTTTCAGATATCTAAGGGTGAACGTGCGCCCATCCATTCTAACCTTCCCGCTGGTCTTATGGGTATCCGTGGCTAATCGCACCAGATGAAGCACATCAGACCTGACCACCTTCTTGCCGTGCGCATTCTTGGCAAATATGACTTTTCTGCGCATGTCTACGTGTAGTGTGTTGCCATATGTATCGGTATAAACTCTCATCTTAATTTACCTCCCTTTACTTCTTTTTCTTGCCATGAATAGTAACTATAAATACTTCGTGCCCTCCTGTATCATGAACAACCTTTACTGTCGCATAATAACCATCCCTGCGCCCTTGAGCTACTTGCTGGTCACGCTGTCTTTTACTATCACATATAATTACTTTTGCTACGCTCATTTTGCTTCTCTCCTGCGCATCCGTTCCTTACGCCGTTTATGCACACCTAAGAAATATTGGGCATCATTATTAGCCTTCCGTCTTGTATCATCACCTGCGCCTCTCATGGCTGTATTTTGCAAAATTCTGGCTGCTTTGAGGGCATTCCCCCTGCACCTGTCAAGGATGTTTTGCCGACGTTTGCTTTGCCCAGAGTCAGCATCCCAGCCCATTTGTTTCGCAGAAACAGTGGAGTGTTTATCCTTCATACTCCCCCCCTAGGTGATGATTACAATTTGTGGAAAACCAGCTTCAATTAAAATTTAAGACCAGCTTTATATGCTGCTATTTTTGTTGCATATGGACCATGAAAGTATTCATGTTTGGGATGCTTTTTAGGAGCATCTCCGTTATCATGCCCCCGCACCACCCTCAGGCTATCCATATCATATACTTCCAGATACCATCGTCTCGGCTTTATTACCTTCGTTACCTTCATCTCATCCCCCTTATTTCTTTTTACCTTTTTTCTTTGACTTCGTTTTCGTTGTCGTTTTCTTCGTTGTCGTTTTCTTCGTTACCTTAACTGTTTTCTTCTTAGTAGAAGATGCTGGTTTTCTGGGCAAAGCCCCCAACTGCCGTAGTTCTTCCTCTGCTTGATGCAACTTTGATGCAATGCCCTTTCTCATCAGCTCCTTCGTTTTGGCGTTCTTGTTTGTATCCTTTCTCACCTCATCATCATATTGCAGAAGACTCTGGTATTGCCTTCCCCACATGTCTTTTTTTGTCTGTTTAGTCATTTGCCTCACCTCAAGTAATCTTATACGTCGGTTTGTTTTTCAGAGCCTTCTCTTTCTTAGCTTTTTTAGCTGGAGCCTTCAGGTCTGCTAGTCTTCTGTACTTCTCCCCCTCTGCCTCCCACCCACGTTTTCTCATCCCGTACACTTTAAGATACGTCCCACGCTTTCCACGGACTTTCTGGTTCTCGTAGCTCCTTGCCCTGAGACAACGTGCCTTGCGCCCATTTACAATCACATTCACGTGTCTCCAACCCACCTCATAATGCGTTGGCTCCTGTTTTCCAGTTAAGGGGTCGCTGCGGGCGACCTTTACCCTCACTCGCCTTATCAGGCGACCACAGCGCACGCATTTCTGGGTAATTCCTTCCGGCATCTTACTTAGCCTTTTTGACAATCTTTACGTAGAAGTCTTTGCCCTTATTCCCCGGCACATCAAGATATTTCTTCTTCGGGGGCTTCTGCTTGGTGCGAGTGCCTAATGCTTTCCGTTCCTTTTTACCGATGTGTCCTTTCATATAGCCTCCTTTTTATTTCCGTTGCATTATCCCGCTACTTGGTCAGACAGGCTTCTGATATTCGGCTTCCCTTCATTTAAAAACCTGCGTGTTTTTTTGCATTTCTTGCATTTTCCTTTTGTAGTCTTTGTCTTCGACGCAACTGGCAGTTTCCAATAATGCGCCCCGCCCTTTTTACATGCCCATTTTACTGGCTTACCCGGGCAGCTTACGGGCTTCTTGCCTGTTTGCTTCTTCGCCCCCACGCTCTTCTTCGGTCTGCTCTTCTTCTCCGCCTTTTTTTCTTGCTTAATAAGCTCCTCGTACTCTGCCCTAGTCATCTTTCTTTCAGCCATGTCGCCCTCCCAGAAACTTTAGATGTCTATCCTAGACCCTCGCTTGGTGGCTGGGGTATTTATAAAGTATTTCTTCTCGTCACACTTCACGCATTTACCCAAGCTCTTCTTCTTGAGTTCCCCGTTCGCCTTCCTGTCCGAGGTAATTTCCCAAAGATGCTTGCATGCCTTAGCTTTCCCTTTACACCCTGTCTTTGTTTTCATTTCTTCCTCCTGTTTATTTAAACGCTACTATCAGAGATTCGATGATTATGACCCCGACTACCGCCATAACCGCAATCGTGGTTATGACCCCCGCCTTGGCTACTAGTGGCATGCCCTCGCTCTTAGCGATGACAAACAGCAGCCCGATAATAAATCCTGTGAGGAACAGTATGGCAATGATATCCATCATTACCGCTATTTGGGGGCTCACCAGCCCAGCTCCACCCTCACCCGGCATATACCAGTCCACCACCAACAGAGTCTGTGGGTACTCTTGGAAAGAGTAGTCTGTTTGGTGATACGCAAAGAGCCCCAACATAACGGAGCCGTTCGGGGACGGACAAATATAGTTGATATCCGATTCCACCCTTAACGACAGCACGGTCAGCCCGTCCACGTTAATGTAATCTAACCCGTCATCATTGAAGGCGATGTCCGCATACACAGATTGATTCACGTTCCCTCCCTCACCCAAGAGGAAATCGCTAAAACTGACCTCTCCGAAATCGCCGTAGAACTCCGACTCGATATAGTAAATGGGGTCGGGCTCTTCCTCCCCAGAGTAATAAAAGGGTAAGACCGATACGTTATGCGTTCCGCCCAGCACGAAAGTATAATCTTCTACCCCATCGCTCATCCCTATATAAGGAATAGCCCTCAAGTAGGCGTCCGTAATGACCGCCCCCTCTGGTATACTGGAGGTGTTATACGATAACAATGCCCTCGACTGCCCCCCCCCATAGACGGACATTATCATCACCATCGGCATTGGCGGTATTAAATAACCTGCCTCCCACGACGCTTCCCAAGCGTCGCAAGACCCCTCTTCCGAGCTATTTATTACACTAAAAGCACTCCATAACCAACTTTCCATGGATGTTGGCGGTATTTCAAAGACCGTCCTGCCACCAGACAAGGGGTCTGGTATATAAATATCCAACGCAGGATAAAACATATCCCCCTCTCCCGCCAATACTGTCCATCCCATTGGGTCTCCTTGGTATGCATAAACGCCGTCAGCAGAGACAAACAGGCTCTCGGTATACGTATCGCAAGAAAGGTTATATGAAGGTGCAAGGGCGTCTACGGCTTCCTTTTGACCGTGCTCGTAGAACACCGTGACATATACATCACTTTCTTCATATACCCCATAGTAGAGCCCGCAATCTATGTCATTCTCCCCCGCCATATACCATACCAATCCGAAGCCGCCAACCACATCACCTGTACGGACATCATAAAACGCCGTAACCTCATCATAGTCCGCCCCGTCATAGGCGAACTTCGCTGGCGATAGAACATATGCTGGAGAATCGGAATCCGCCAGAACCGTGCCCCCCAGAGATACCAGTGCCGTCAATGCCGACATCAGTACGATAGCGACAACCGCCAGCACCCTCGCCAGATTACCCGTTTTAGACCCTATCCTGTGTTTCATACCTTCCCTCCTGTTATTTAAATACGCCCAAAGAAAAACCCGCCGAAAACGACGGGCTGATTGCTGCGCTGTATAAATAAATAGAAGCCAAGCCGAAAGACCCAGCTTCCTTATTCTCTATTCTTTTGATACTCAACTATATGACTGCATAGGCTAGACGCCTCATTTCCATCTATCTCCCTAACTCCAAAAGAGCAAGAGACCCTTGCTACGCACAGGCTATCACAGAATTCGATATAAATCAAGTGCCCTGCCTATTTAAACGCTCCCATAATCATCTCAATGATAATGATTGCTACAGTACCTGTGACTGCGGTACCAAACGCCCCGCCGTAATTACCAGCCCTCAACATAAAAGTCCCCGCACCCAATGTTAGTACCGTCGTCAAAACCCCAATACCTATCGCCATGAGCGTCCCAGTCAAGTCCACGACGACCTGAGACTCCACCGAGAGTACGCTGGGATTAGGAGCGAAATTGGCTTGGATGTCCCAATCACCCGTCATGGTTATAGTGGTCGTCGCCGCATTAACATCGGCTATCGTTGTCGTATCGCCTGTCCAATTTACGAACATGTATTGCCAATCTGCTTCTGCCCTGATATATACTTCATCGTCGATATAATAAGTGAATAACCCTTCTCCCGGAGAGCTTACGTTGCCCCCTTCTGAAGAATTGATTGTCAGTTCGTAAGTTATCTCAGGGGTTCCCATAATGGTAATCCCAGCAGAGGTCGCAGCGTATACAGGAAGAACTACAAAAACCGCAAATAGGGCTAGTAACAAACTAACCCTGCAAGTCCTGATTATTTTCCGAAATTTCTTCCTGTCTTTCAATGACCACCTACTTCATCGTTATCAGCCAACGGGTACACATCTCTGTCTGCACGAACCCCGTCTGAGAAGTATCCAGCACACTTATCCATAGCTCCCATTTGGACGCTGGCGCAACTGCGTCATACGGCATAATGAGAGAGACAAGCATGTCCCTCGTTTCAAATGCTTCCAGCGGAGTTTCTGCCCCCGTTATCGTAACCCAGTGAATCGACTCTGGTGAAGCCTTGGCGTAGTCTACTACAGTATTATCGGGCATCCGACAAGTTACCACGAATACTGAGGGTACGTTATTACCGTTGTGCACCCTGATTGGATACTCCCCCGTCGCCCCCGCAAAGAATTCACCCACATCCACATGACCGGGGCTAATCCAAGAAACGTTCATGGGCGGTTGGGATAAACTTTCGGTAGGAATAGGCTGAGGACCAATGGGGGTTGCCACCTCTGTCGGAGTCGGAGTGGGTTCCACCACTGCACTGCTCCCGCCACACCCTACGGATACAAACAGTATCCCCAGCATTAAAAATGCGCCTATTACCATCTTACTTTTCATAAATTCTATAATCTCCTTCTTATTTTACTATTCAGGTCTACGGTGCTACGTATCACCTTTCAATCCTGATAAGCTGGCTTTCCACCAGTCCTATGGGCAATCTTACGGAATGTACTCCGTCGCCGTAATGATTGCGGTAGTGGACGTAGCGACCCCCGACTCCCAAGCATCTGTCTGGGTAGATAACGCAATGCCCCACTTCAGAGTAGCACCAGTGAAGTTTGTCTTGAACGGTACGCTCCCAGTTGCCTTCGCCTCGACCTTGCCACTGGAATAGGTCATGCCAGTGCAATAGACATATGCGCCGAACGACCCAACTTCACCAGAGCCAGTGCCACCGTTTGTCATCGCATCGCCACCAGTGAAGTTAGCGATATTCACAGTCAGGCTCAAAGGCACTGTGCTGGACACATTGCTCACGGTGAACTTGCACTCTCCGTCCACTACTGGGTCAGATGGAGACAGGTTGCAACCAGTCGGATTTGAGTAATAAGTGGTTGCAGGGTCTATCTTGCCGTCGCCGTTGGTTCCCAAGTTGATAGTCCAACTATCCGTCCCAGTGATGGCAATGTACGTAGGTGCGCCATTGATGGTCACAGTTGCGGACGTTGCA
>Ga0315283_10002927_pt1 | contig 14472 bp, 15 predicted proteins | sample YL17G09_0_MG_FD_204541 | JGI IMG/M metagenome (GOLD analysis project Ga0315283, IMG submission 204541) | Sediment microbial communities from Yellowstone Lake, YNP, Wyoming, USA - YL17G09_0 | ecosystem: Environmental > Aquatic > Freshwater > Lake > Sediment | place: USA: Wyoming | collected... | reverse complement strand
CAAGCGCCGCGTCGCCGAACTGGCGGCCACGCCGCTCGACCCGTCGCGCCCGCGCTGGCATTTCCTGTTGATCGAGGACCTCGACAGCCAGCACAGCGCGCTGGTCTCGCGCATCCACCATTGCATCGGCGACGGCATTGCGTTGACCTCCGTGATCCTGTCGATCGCCGACGGCGGCAAGGCGCCCCCGATGCGCGAACACACCGAGGCCCATGACGACGACGCGGGCGATTGGCTGACCGATGCCGTCATCAAGCCCTTCACCGACATCGCCGCCAAGGCCATCGGCATGTACGGCAAGGGGGTCGGCAAGAGCATGGAGCTGCTGGCCGAGCCGGGCCAGCCGCTCACCGGTTCGCTCGAGGTGGCCCGCGTGGGCTACCAGATCTTCCATGACGTGGCGGCGTTCGCGCTGATGCCCGACGACTCGCACACGCGTTTGAAAGGCCATGCCACGCCGGGCAAGCGGGTGGCCTGGGGCGAGCCGCTGCCGCTCGACGAGGTCAAGGCCGTCAGCAAGGTGCTCGATGCCTCGATCAACGATGTGCTGCTGTCGTGTGTCGCTGGGGCGATCGGCGACTACCTGCGCAGCAAGGGGGATGACCCCGCGGGGCAGGAGATCCGGGCGATGGTGCCGGTCAACCTGCGCCCGCTCGAAGAGGCGTACAAGCTTGGCAACCGTTTCGGACTGGTGCCGCTGGTGCTGCCGATCGGCATCGCCAACCCGATCGAGCGCCTGATCGCGGTGCGCGCGCGGATGGCCGAACTCAAGGGCAGCTACCAGCCGCTGCTGGCCTTCGGCATCCTGGCGTTGTCGGGGTTGATGATCAAGCCCGTGCAGAGCGCCATCACCGGCCTGTTCGCCAGGAAGGCGACCGCGGTGATGACCAACGTGCCCGGGCCGAAGGAGGCGATCCGCATGTGCGGCCGCACCGTCAAGCAGGCGATGTTCTGGGTGCCGCAATCGGGTGACATCGGCATGGGCGTGTCGATCCTCAGCTATGCGGGCGGGGTGCAGTTCGGCCTGATCACCGATGCGAAGATGTGCCCCGACCCCGAAGCCATCATCGAGCGCTTCGCGCCGCAGTTCGACAAGCTGCTGTGGATGGCACTGATGGCGCCGTGGCCGGGGGATGTCGGCCGCTGAACGTCAGCGCCGGCTCCGCGCCGTGCCGGCGACGCGCGCTCAAGCGGGTGGCGACTGCAGTTCCCGCCAGGCCTGCAGCGCCAGCGCAAACAGCAGCACGCCGCCCGCCAGCGGAACCAGGCGCAGCACCATCTCCGCCGCATCGGCAAAGGCGTTGGGGCGGTCGGCAAAGCCCAGCCAACCGGCCATCGCGTCGACCCAGCGCCGCGCGAACATCAGCAGCAACAGCGGTGCGAGCCAGGCTCCCACGCGGGTGAGCCTGCGCGCCGACCCGCTCAACACCACGGAGCCGGCCAGCAGGAACAGTGCCGAAGCCACGAAGATCACGGTGAAGACGGTCTCGAAGACGGGGCCCGCCGCGCCCAGCGCAGCCTGGTTCAGGCGATAGGGCAGCCAGGCCAGGCAGCCCAGGCCAAGCAGCACGGCGGCCAGGCGCGCGCGCGCCGACGCGCCGCCGTCGGGCTCGTTGCCGCGCACGCTCTTCATCCACGGCAGCAGCGCCAGGCAGGCGAGGCCGAAGACGGCGTCGATCAGCATCGTCTGCGGATAACCCATCGCCTCGATGGCAATGCCTTGCCAGGTGGCCGAATAGGCGATGTTCAGGTTGAGCAGCGCCATGTAGGCCGTGAACTGCGTGGCCGCCACCCGCGGGTTGGTCACGTCCATGAAGATCGCCGAGCGTGTGCCGTACATCAGCCCCTGCGCCACGGCGTAGGCCAGCGTCGCGACCCACAGCGCGGTCACCAGGGCCGCCGCCGGGACAACGCGGTTGGGGTCCTTCTGGCTCACCGGCAGGATCCAGTCGTGCTGCTGCAGCACGCCCATCAGGTACAGCACCGGCAGGCTCATCAGCGCGATGTAGACCGCCAGCGTGCGGCGGCGGCCCCAGCGGTCCGACAGCATGCCGCCGACGACCATGAAGGCCGCGGATATCACCGATGACCACAGGTTCAGCCAGGCCACCTGGTCATCGCTCAACCCGAGCTCGACCGCCAGGTTGGACTGCAGCGCCAGGCCCAGGCACATCGCGCCTGAGGGCAGCAGCGCGAACGCCAGGCCCAGGAACGCGCCGCGCGTGCCGAGGAAGGACCTGAACGACTCGACCGCGAACTCGCGCATCTCGCGGCCGGCCGAGCGCAGCCGCGAGATGCCTTGCACGATGGCGCGGGGCGCGGTCGCGGCCTCGCGCATCGGCAGCACCACGAACAGCGTCACTGCCAGGATGGTGGCAGACACGAAGAAGAACGTCGGCTGGAAGCCCGTGTAGGCCGCCAGGAACAGCACGCCGCTGCCGCCCACGGCCTGGCCGATCGAAGCCCCGGCAAACATCAGCCCGTTGGCCAGGCCGCGCTCGTCCTCGGCCAGCGTATTGCAGGCCAGCGCGTCGATGGCCACGTCCTGCATCGCGCCGAAGGTGTTGTGCACCAGCAGGATGATCGTGAACAGGGCCAGCTGCGCGGGCAGATCGAGCAGCACGGTGGACATCAGCGTCGCCGCCATCAAGACCTGGGTGACGATGATCCAGCCGCGACGGCGACCCAGGCGCTCCGAAGCGAACACGTCGATGAAAGGCCCGAAGGCCCACTTGAAGGCCCAGGGCAGGTAGAACGAGCCGACGAATGCGCCGATCTCGGCCGGCCCCACGTCTTGCCGACGCAGCTGCGTGGCCACCGCAGTGGCGGCAAAACCGAGCGGGATGCCCTCGGTCATGTAGAGCAGGAAGAAGGCCGCGAGCCTGCCGCGGCGGGTGGCGAGCAGGTTCGGCATGCGCAGGGCCTTCACCGTGAAGCAGCCCGACCGTGTCTCACAGGCCTTCGGTGGCCACCAGGCGCGAGCGCGTCGTGCGCTGGCGAATGGCCCGCAACGGCACATACTCCGGTGAGTCCCACCAGGCCTTCAACTGCGTCATGGTCGGGAACTCGATCAGCACGCAGCGCTGCGGTGACCAACCGCCCTCGAGTGCCTCGGTGTCGCCGCCGCGGGCGATGTAGCGGCCGCCATAGGCTGCGATCGTGGCCGGCACCCGCTGGCGGTAGGCCTCGTAGCCGGCGCTGTCGAGCACCTCGACGTCGGCGATCAGGTAGGCGGGCATGGCGCGGGCTCCTCGCGGGCTAGGGTTGGGTTTGCGTCATCATCGCCGCCATTTTCTGCTGGATCAGGTGCACCGCTTTGAGCGGGCGGATCATGACCTTGAAATCGACGATCCGGCCATCGTCGTTCCAGGTCAGCAGGTCGACGCCGTTGATCTGGATGCCGTCGATCTCGAGCTGGAACTCGAGCACTGCATCGTTGCTGCCGCGCATCTCTCGCAGATAGCGAAAGCTGTCGTTGCCGAACACCCGCAGGGCCGCCGCGAGGTACTGCGTGGTGACGGCCTTGCCACGCTGCGGCGTGTGCACCACGGGCGAGTGGAAGACCGCGTCGTCGGCCAGCAGCGCGTCGAGCCCGCGCGCATCACGGTCTCGTGCGATCTGGTGCCAGCGTGCGACCGGATCATCCTTCATGAAACTCCTTCCAGCGCAGGAACTTGCGCGCGTGTTGAGGGTGGGTGGTGGCGTGCCGGTTCGACCGCGGGATCAAGCGGCATGCGTAGCCACCCATTGAACAAGCGGTTCATCGTCTTTGCCCGCCTGCTGGCCGATTCGCTTGAACGCGAGCTTCTCGACCACTCTCGTGGACGACCGGTTGTCCGGGTTCACCTGCGCCAGGACTTCTTCGATCTCCGTGCTCGCAAAGGCCAGGTCGAGCAGCGCGCGGACCGCTTGGGCGGCCACGCCCTGGTTCCGGCAGGCGGGTGACACGCCGTAGCCAATTTCGACACGGCGATTCATCGGCAGGCCCTTGAAGCCACAGCTGCCGACGACGACCTGGTCGGCATTGCGGACCACGTAATACGTGCTGCACCACCCGGCGGCCCGCCCTTGCGGCATGTGCTCCAGCGTGCGTCTGGCCACGAAGTCCGGCGGCAGGGACCCTTCCAGCGACCGGCCCAGGACGGTGCCGGGTGTGCGGGACTGCGCCAACGCCTCGAGGTCGGCATCCGTGATGCGAAGCAGCGTGATGCCCATTGCCCGTGCCGTGCGGTCGTTCGATGCGTTGGTCAACGTGCAGTGTTATGGCCCCGGTGTCCGCTTCGACGGCCGCCGCGGCCGCCTGGATACTACCGGCTTGAACAAGTTGATGTTCGTCGGGTGAAAGCCGAGCTTGGCATACAGGGCCTGGGCCCCCATGTTGTGCCCGAAGACATGCAACGCGATTCCGGACAGGCCGAGTTGTCGAACCTCGTCTTCCAAGGCACGGAAGGCCCGAAACGCGTGACCCTCGCGCTGGCGCTCCGGCCAAACGCTGACGTCAAAGACGTAGGCGATGCGGGCATTGAACCTGGTCTTCACGGCGAACCAGAGCACGCCCACTGGGGCGGATCGCGAGTCAACGATCGTGAACAGATGGTTGTCGGGCGAGTCAAGACCCTGCGGGAGCAACTCCTCGAATTCCTTCTTCGACAGCTCGAGCGATGCCTCCTCAGACCACTGTCCAGAGGCCACCTTGTCCGCAGCGTATGCCGGCACTGTCTGTAGGAGCCACGCGGCGCACTCCGTGGCCGTCATTGGGCGTAGGACTGTCATCGGGCGCGTTTCAAGGGTCAATTGTTCCAACGGGCTGGTCAACCAAGATCTGGTTGCCATCAGGATCGACGGCCACAAGACTTGCGGGCCCCGTCGTGGCCCCATCGGGCGCCTGCTTGGCATGGCGGGGCGAACACGCGGTTGGGTCGGCAACAAGGAACCAGGCGAGCGCAACACACACCGGTATCGCAACGAACCAGACCGAACGGCCCGTCAGCCACTGCCCGAGCAAGCCGATCGCGCAACCCAAGGCCACGCAAGCGGCGAGCAACGCCACGCGGTAGGCCAGGCCGGGCGCCGAGCGCGCAGATGAGCCAGGCGCAAGAGGATCCGAGCCGCTCGATGCAAGGGTCAACTTGCTGGCAGGAATTTGACGAGTTGCAGGCATGGGTTGCGCGGCGACCATAAATCCGGGAAGACCTCCAGCGGCTGGAAGCCGAGGTGCTCGTAGAACCCCCGAGTCTGCGCGTACGCCTCGCTGGGCGAGGTCGCAGCCACGGTCTTGACCTGCAGCAACGACACGCCTTGCGCCGTCAGCCAGCCCTCAGCGTGAGCGTTCAAGGCTCTGCCATGCCCCTTGTTGCGCGCTTCGGCGCGTACCGCAATGCAGTGAACTTCCCACGCATGCGGGAAGTGTTGCCTGAGCGAGATGAAACCCTTCACCGCCGTGCCTTCAATGACTGCGAAGGTGGGAAGGCGAGCCGAGTCATCGGCGTACATCAGCAGCGCCTCCTCGATGCCAAACCACATAGGCAGCGACCGAAGCACGTCCTCGCATTGCTTTCGCTCGTTCAGAGTGGGGCCGATGATTTCCATGAGGCGGCTAACGTTTGAGGTAACCGGTGCGTTGCGGGCGGACGCGCATGCTCCAGCATGAATGGAGGGTCGGGCGTGGCATGCCGCAATGCGTCCGATTGACCGATGGGTTGGGCACGCCCACTGCTGGCCTTCTCACAAGGATTTGCCTTGTGGCTTCATGCCCCTTACATGGCCTGGCCTGAGTGCGCCCTCAATGAGTGCCTTGACCAAGACCTCCCAGAACCCGATATCTGACTGCGCTGCCTCATCACCCCAGCGCTTGGCAATCTCGATTCCGAGCGGTCCGCGCAGGCGGGCGAGCTCTTCGGTGGCCACTGCCGCGTACCATGCTTGGCGATCGTCAAGCTCGACCTCCGAAAACCCGAGGCTCGATACGAGCCTGCCCATGTAGCTCAGGGAAACCATCGTGAAGTTATGGCCGGACGCCGCGACAAACTCACGAACCAGCGGTGCAAGCGAGGCCTCGTCGCTTCCGAGCCAATCCCCCACCAGGAGGCGGCCTCCCGGCCGCAAGACGCGGAACATCTCTGCGTAGAGTGCAGCCTTGTCGTCGACGTGAATGATCGCGTCCTTGCTGAAAACGGCATCAAAGCTCGCATCTGGAAATGGCAGTTTCCCAGGTTGCACCAATTGATACTCGATGCGATCGTCCAGGCGCAACCGACGAGCCCGTGCGGCGGCGAGTTCGACGAGGCCTTGAGCAACGTCGATGCCAATGACCTTGCGCGCCGCATGATCGCGGACGAGCACCACATCTGCGCCTCCAGCGCCACTGCCAATGTCCAGGATGGTGAGGCCAGCGACGCTGTTCTTTCCGATGATTCGCGCGAGCTCGGCGGGGCCGCCGGGAGACAGAAACCCGTCGCCCCAGATCAACTGGAGTTGATCTGCGCCGTCTTTCGAATAGCCAGGGTCTTCAAGGTTGGGGGTCATGGCACCTATTTTGAGTCGAGGGCAACGCGTCTGTGAGGCCCAACGCTCGAGCCAAGTGGGCTGCGACCGCGTGACGCAGGCCCGAGTTGCAGACAACATACCGCGTACCCGCGGCCCGGGTCGCGTGGCATACCGTTGGCGATCCACTTGAACGAGGGGTCAAACCGCACTCGACACCTCACCGGGGATGATGGAGTAGAGCCAGTAGTCCGACGGCTTGCCGCGCACGAGCCTGAAGTTGCGAACGAGACCCTCGCGCTTGAAGCTACAGTGTTCCAGGACGCGCTGCGATCGAACGTTGGGCAAGACCGTTGTCGCTTGGACTCTGTGCCAACCTTTGGCTTCGAATCCCCACAGCGTGGCCGCGCGGCAAGCGGCCGTTGCAATGCCTCTTCCCCAGTGCGATGGCGCAACGTCGTACGTGATCTCGGCCGTTGCGTTGAGCGCCGAGATGGTGTGAAAGCCGACGGTGGCTACGAGCGTCTGCGATCCTTGCGGGGCGAGAACGAAGTGAACGGGGGAAGCAGGCTCGCCAGCGAGCATGCGCTGGACAATGGCGCTGACGTCTTCCACTGTCGTGGCTGTTGAACTCGTGTGCTCCTTCACTTCGGGAAGGCAGGCATAGCTCGCCCAGGCGGCGGCGTCCTCGAGCTGGATCCGCCGTACCGTGAAGCCGGGAACTTGGGGCAGCAGCATGAGAGGGTCGATTCGTGCGGCGCAACGTTTGACATGAGGGGTTGCCTTCAGGCCTGCCCCTCGATGAAATGGTTGGGTCTCGCCATGCCGAAGCTCATTTCTCTGCCTGCCTCGGAATGTTTTGTGCAATGCGCCATAGAACGCCGCTTGGATCGAAAAGCGTGAAGTCCCGCATGGCCCACGGCTGATCTTGAGGCTCGCCAATCTTGACGTTGAACCGCTCGGCGACTGCCTTCGCAATCTCGTGCCAAGCGTCAACGTCCTCGACAAGCAAGTGCATCTGAAAGTTCCGGGCGTGCTCTCGAACGAAGAAGTCTTGAAGCAGGAAGCTCGATTCGCCGCAATGAAAATAGGCGATGTCTTCGAAGACCGAGGCGCGAGTAAACCCAAGCGCTTCATAGAACTCCATGGATCGCGCGAAATCCTTCGCCGGGACGAAGGCTTTGACTTCCACGACTGCGAGACTTGGTGGGCTCATGCGTGACGGGACCCGACGTTGGGCAGGATCCGAGCCGCTAACTGCGCGTCGTCTGGCGCGCATAGTCATCGGCATCGAACCAACCCCGCGATGCGACTACCTTCATGTCGTCGCCGAGATCCCACTCCTCCCACCCGACAACTCGCAGCCGATTCCTGGTTGACGAATGTGTTCCGGTAAAGGTCCAGAAGTACGCGACATGGCTGCCTGCACAGCGCACGTCGTCACACATCAGCTTGAGATCCGGGACGTCAGCGAAGAAGCCGGCGGCCATGTCGGCAACGCCCTTCCGGCCGACCCAGGGCTTGCCGCGATTGATGACTATTTGCCCGTCTTGTGCATAGAACGAGGCAACCGCTTCCGGCGAACCGGAGTTCCACGCTGCCGTGTAGGCTGCCGCAAACTTGCTTGCGACCTCGTGACTAGCTGTCATGGAAAGCATCCTTCAGGGTTGCGGCGCAATGCCAGTTTCAAGCATGCGCGGTCACGAGCGTGGTTCGCGACGCCAAACGTTGGAGTTCACCTGCGTGCGACAGGCGCACGCCTGGCACATGTCGGCTGCAGCGAAGGGTAGGGCCTCACGGGGGCGATTTGGTAAGAGTCGCTTCGTACGTGGCGCCGTCGGCTCGCTTGAAAACAAGACGCTTGGGTTTGCCCGGTACAAACTCCATGTGCGGCTTTAGCGCATATGCCCCGTTGCCAGGCACTTCTACACCTTCGATACGTATGAGTTCGTCGCCCACGGAAAGCCCTGCCGCTTTGGCTTGTGAGTCTTCCTGCACCTGACCGACAACGGCCTTAACCACCTTCGGGGAGAAGATTCCGTCCGTGCTGACCTGGAGACTGAACCCGAGTGGCTTGGACTGGGCGCTTGCGGAGAGTGAAGCAGCTGCAAGCAGGGTGACCGCAGCCAAGTGCGAGGTTCGTCGTCTCATGAGTGCCATGGTCACTTGCATAGTGATGTGCGATGCGGTGGGTGCAGGTTGTGAGGTCTAACGTTCGAGCCAAGCGGGCGACGATGGCAGGACGCCAGGGCCAGGTTGGCGAAAATGTACTGCGTGCTGCCGACCGGGCCCTGGTGGCCTGCCGTCGAGGCTCCGTTTGAGCAGGGGTTAGGCGCACTTGGCGACGCTTGCCAGAAGGTGCACCTTCACTGGCCCTCTGGTGGTTGCCAAAGCTCCACGCGGTTACCTTCCGGGTCTTGCACCCAGCCGAATTTGCCGTATTCGGACTCTTCGACTTTCCCATCTACTTCGCAGCCTTCAGCTCGCAGTGCGGCAAGAAGAGGATGCAGGTCCTGTACTCGGAAGTTGATCATGAAGCTGGCCGTGCTTGGAGCGAAGTACGAAGTGTCGTCTTTGAACGGGTTCCAGATCGTGGTTCCTGTGCCTGCGGGGTTCTCGGCAGTGACCCACCGAAAGACCACACCACCCCAATCTTCAACGTTCAATCCGAGATGAGCCCGATACCACTCGCCAAGGGCCTTGGGATCCTTTGCCTTGAAGAATACGCCGCCTATGCCTGTGACACGCTTCATGACGAGACTCCTTGGCGGAACGAGAATCGAGGCGCGGGCATCGCGCGGCCCAACGTCTGCGCTCAGGCCGCGGCCGGTCAGGGCCGTCGCGCCTGCAGCGAATGGTTGGGCGGCGGCTTACCGTCAATGCGCCGCCGCACTATATATAGCTCAGCGAACAGCCCGCTCGTTTCCAAGCAGCAGGACCTTGGCATCACCGCCAGCCTGTGCGCTGGCCCAGAGCAGATATGGCGCCAGGAACAGCATGCCGCCGAAGAACGCAACGACGCCGAGTGCAATCGCGCTGCTACTGAATTGGTGGCGCCACGCAACCCAAATGCCCGATAGCCCGAGGAACGTCATGAAATCGACGTTGAACTGGCCCGACCAGCTCATTTCCGTGATGTTCGAGAAGAAGATCGGGAGAAGATTCCAACCGTGATTGGCGCCAACCACCAGCGTGTAGCCGGCAAGACAGGCCAGAACAACGACGAGGTACATACGGAACATAGCCATTCCTCCTCTCCCTGTGGCCGATCATCGAAGCCTTAGCATTCGAGCCAAGCGGGCGACGACGGCAGGACGCCGGGCCTGGGCTGGCGAAAATGTACCGCGTACCGCCAAACCGGGCCTGGGGGTCTGCCGCTGGCGTTCCGCTGGACCGCTTGGCTTCACTGGGGGCGCATGCTTGGTGATCCTGCGTCCGTGAGCCGCTGGCCGAAGTACATGCGGCTCACTCCAGCGCGAAACGCTGCGGCCTCGCACAGCGAACACGGGCGGCTTGTCGAGTACAAAACGCTGCCAGCCAGATTCTCGCGACCGAGGCGACGCTGCGCGTCAAGGATGGCTACTCGCTCAGCATGTGCGTCTGGGTTTCTGTCTTTCACCACACGGCTTGGCCCCTCGCCGACCACAGCACCACCGGCCACCAGTACGGCACCATAGCTTTGATCGCCCCAGGACTCAGCCAAGCGCTGCATTTCAGCCGCCGCCTCGTACCACTTCGGCTCGGGTTTCTCGGGGGCAGCAATTGCTGAAGGCCTGACGCAGCACATGGCGGCGGCGCCCGCGAGGGCCTGTGCAATGAACGTGCGACGGCAGGACATGGCGGCGTCGGGAGGACGGTGTTGTGTGAAGCCTAACGAGCCAAGCGGGCGACGACGGTAGGACGCCAGTGCTCGGTTGGCCAAAATGTACCGTGTACAGCCAGACCGGGCCTGGTGGCCTGCAGTTGGAGATCCGCTTGGGCGAGGAGTTAGGCTGCACTGGCGGCTGCCCGCACATTGGGGATGACCGCTACGCCGCCCCGGCGCAGTGCCCAAAGAGCGAACGCTGCCTTCCAGGTGGAGTTTGTGGCTATCTCTGCCTGGGGAACCTCGACTTCGAACCCTCGCCTCCGAGCAGATAGCGCCGTGGCTCGAACGCACCCTTCGGCGAACACGCCAAGGATCAAGAGCTTCTTGACGCGCTCGTGTTCAAGGTAGGGTTCGAGATCCCGATTTGTGAAGGCATCGGCGTGCTCCTTGGTGAAAGTGCGAACACCTGATGCAACGCGGATGCGGGGATCAAGGCAGGCTCCAGCGCTGCCCTCGATAGCTGCACCGTGGCGAAAGAAGTTCGCGACTCTTGTGGCGGCCGGGAACTGATTGACAACGAGCACAGGCAACACGCCGGCGAGAATTCTGCCCTCAAGGATGTCGTTGGCTGCGGCGACTACTCGAAGTGCACCATCCGGGCTCACCGGCATCCTTCCGTGGACAGTGTCCAGGAAGTCGACCTGCAGATCGAGTAGGAGGACAGCGGCGCGCGGGGGCATTTTTGCAGCCTAACGTTCGAGCTAAGCGGGCGACGACGGCAGGCCACCAGGCCCGGGCCGGTGAAAATGTACCGCGTTCCACCGGCCCGGGCCTGGTGGCCTGCCGTTGGTGCTCCGCTTGAGCGAGGGGTTAGGCCTCACTTGGTAGTTGCGGAAGCTTGCAGTACGAACCTTGCCTGCTGTGCAAGGCTTGCTCCAAGCGTTGCCGATCATGGCGAGGCCGCCTCCCGCAATGCGTGTAGAAAAGTTGCCTTCTCGACACTTGAGTTCACCGGAAACCTAGTGAACTCTGATCCGTTCGCTCGCAGGTCAGCGAAGAGACCTTCTCGGTCCTCGTGGAAGTGAAGAAAGGCCTTGCCCTTCGAGTAGAAGATTCCAGTCTTCTTCTCAACGAGGCGGGGAAGCTTACGGACGTCTGTAAGCAGGCCACGCAAGGCTTCGAGGGAGTCGGGGCCCGCGTGCTTCATTTGTGGCTGTTCAAGTGCGTTAGAGACCACGGTTGCAAGCTGTGAGGCCTAACGTTCGAGCTAACCGGACTGCGGAGGCAAGCGCCATAAGCCCGGACTGAGATGATGTTTCATGCGACTCAGTCCGGGCTTATGGCGCTTGCCGTAGCGTGTCCGGTTGAGCGAGGGGTTAGGCCTCGCCGTCTCGGAGCGCTCAGTCTTTGAGCCTTTGCTCCAACACTGCAGAGTGGTCTGCCGAATACCACTTGATTGTGGGTTGCTCACAGTACGCTTTGGCCGTGCCTCCAAGCCACTGCTCGTAGTCCGAGGTCTTGATCGTTGCGAAGTGAATCCACTTTGCTTGGGAACCAGCACCGCTCTTGAACGACCCGCAGAGTAGGTAGACCCCCTTTCCAGATTCGGCGAAGAACCCGATACGTGCTCCGCGGATGGCGGTCGGTCGATTGGCGCCTGAGGCTTTGAAGTCCTTGGCCGAAGACGCCACCAGGAACTCGACAGCGGCGGGGTCCGCGCTTGGCGGGGCGTCTGCGTTGCCTCCCGCTGCGCCTGCAGCCAGAGCCGTCATTGCGAGCGTCAATGAGGTCAGCGCGTTTCGGAGCATTGGGATGAGTTGCGGCGTGTCCATGCGAGGCCTAACGTTCGAGTTAACCGGCCCGCGGAGGCAGGCACCGTAAGGCCGGGCTGAGATGATGCACCATGTGCCTCAGCCCGGCCTTACAGTGCCTGCCGTAGCGGGTCCGGTTGAACGAGTGGTTAGGCCTCACTGCGCGCCGCCGACGGATGTTGGGTCCTGCGGCAACTGCGTGCCCTGCGACCAGACTGCTCGCCAGGAGCCGGCTTGCAGTGCATAGATGTCCGTATGCCAGCAGTCAACGACCTTCCCAGACGGGAAGGTGATCTTGGCTTGGTACCTGACTGCGGCCATGCCCGGCGCGACCTGAACCCGCATGGGTCCGTGCTCCCAACTCGCGTAGAACACATCTTGGCCCATGAGCAGAAGGTACCTCTCCAGGCTCATGACGCGGCCTGGAACACTGATGAGTTCGTAGTCCGGTGCGTGCAAGCGCCGAATCTTCTCTACGTCTCGGTCAACGAGCGCTTGGGTGCGCTCGACTTCAAGCGCCCGAAAGAAGTCTTCGTCCGGCGTCGTGCGCTGCGAGGGCTCTTGTGTTTCCATGGCCGGGGAGGTGCTGAGCACCTGTTTCGTGGGGCCTAACGTTCGAGGTAACCGGGCGCCAACGGTGGGACGCCAGCGCCCGGACGGTGAAAATGTGCCGCGTACCACCGGCCGGGCGCTGGTGGCCCGCCGTTGGTGCTCCGGTTGACCGAGGGGTTAGGCGTCAACGCGGCTGGATGCTGACCGTCACTGGCTGCGAGGCGCGTGGTTGTGTGTCTAGGGTAGCAGCCATGTAGTTTGAAGTTGACGATTGCTCGGGCTTGACGGCACGCCGACGCCTTGCTTCGGCATCGGACAGGTACCAGAGAGTTGACACTGAAGTAGATGGCTTCAGGTGCGCCTCCGTCGTGCGCTGAGTTGATGATTGATCCACCGACGAAAAGCATCCTCGAGATGCCAGATGAACACCAGCATCGCCGCTGCCATGAAGAAGTTCTTGCCGTAGATGCCGGGAATCCCGAGGTAGTAGCAGGCACCGTCAACAATCGCGATTGGTGCCAGGAGTAGCGATGTTGCGGCTCGAACTGCGGCGGGCAGACTCTCGTGAACATGGAAGAACCATGTACCAACAATCGCGAGTACCAGTCCGACGAGGAGCGACGACCACTTTGAGGTCAACAGTGCCGGCGAATCGGACATGGTGAATTTGACGCCTAACGTTGACGTAGTGAACAGTGAGGTTGGGCGGCCATGTTGCCTATGTCAGCCACGAGTGGCGTGATCGTACTGGCGAGTGGCCGTCTGTGTAAGCCCGTTCGAATTCCCTCTTTTGGGGGATCGAGTTCCGACATAGGCCGCCCAAAGATTTCGGGATGTACGAACGATCCCTCCGCACCGTTCTCCCGCCCCCAGCGGGGGCCACCCAGCCCGGCCCGGCCGCAGCGGCGCCTGCGGTTCGGCTCTTGCCGCAAGTTCGCGAGGCCATCCGCGTGCGCCACTACTCGCTGCGCACTGAGCAGGTGTATGTCGGCTGGGTGCGCCGCTACGTGCACTTCCACGGGTTGCGACACCCGCGTGAACTCGGGGCGCCAGAGGTGGCGGCCTTTCTCACACACCTGGCCAGTGAGCGCAATGTCTCGGCGTCGACGCAGGGGCAAGCCAAGTCGGCCCTGCTGTTCCTGTACAGGCAGGTGCTCGGCATTGCATTACCCTGGCTCGACGAGGTCGTGTCTGCCAAGACCACACGGCGGCTGCCGGTGGTACTCACGCCGCGCGAAGTGCGCGAACTGCTGATGAACCTCGAGGGGGGCACCTTGGGTTTGGTGGCGTTGCTGCTTTACGGCACCGGCATGCGCCTGCTCGAGGGTCTGCGTCTGCGTGTGAAGGATGTCGAGTTCGAGCGGCGGGAGATCATCGTTCGCCAGGGCAAGGGCAGCAAGGACCGTGTGACCGTGCTGCCGGAGAACCTGATCCTGCCTTTGCGCGGCCAACTCGATCAAGTGCGGGAGTGGCACCGTAAAGACGTGGCCCAGGGCCGTGCCGGTGTGTGGCTGCCCGACGCATTGGCCGTCAAGTGCCCGAAAGCCGGGCTGTCCTGGGGTTGGCAATGGGTGTTCCCGAGCCCCACGTTGTCGGTCGACCGGCGCAGCGGCATCGAGCGGCGCCACCATCTGCACGAGTACTCGGTCCAGCGGGCGGTGGCCGGCGCCGCGCGCCGCGCGGGCATCGCCAAGCCTTGCTCGCCGCATGTGCTGCGCCACTCCTTTGCCACGAACCTGCTGCAGGCCGGCTACGACATCCGCACCGTGCAGGAGCTGCTCGGCCACAGCGATGTGCAGACGACGATGATCTACACCC
>Ga0315283_10002923_pt1 | contig 14477 bp, 25 predicted proteins | sample YL17G09_0_MG_FD_204541 | JGI IMG/M metagenome (GOLD analysis project Ga0315283, IMG submission 204541) | Sediment microbial communities from Yellowstone Lake, YNP, Wyoming, USA - YL17G09_0 | ecosystem: Environmental > Aquatic > Freshwater > Lake > Sediment | place: USA: Wyoming | collected... | reverse complement strand
GGCCCGATCAAGATGACATAAATTTTTACGTTATCGATAAAAAATACTTATCTGATGTTATTGCACAAAGCAAGACGCAGTCCGATAAGCCATTGAGGCTGTCAGGGCGTATGGCAGTATCAGGAGGATCCTAAGTGAAAACTAGTGACTTGTTAATTAATTTGTGCGTTAAGTTTACGATAGTTGTATTAGTCTTGTCCCTTCTTTTTCGTGCTGCGAGAGCGTATTACGGTGTTTAGTATAAATAATTATATGCCATCTGTAGCTGAAGAGCAATTTGCTCATTATGTTATCGGTCACCCTGCGATCGACGCCGACCACTATCGTCTTTTGTGCTTGTTTCAATCATGCAAAAAGATTAATTCCCCAGAAGAGCTCGTTGCCGAACTCCAAAGATTACGCAAATATTGGTCTGATCATACTGTAACTGAAACAGACTTTATGGTATCTATAAATTTTCCTTTTCTAGTCGAACACCTAAAACAACACGCCCTTGTCGCAGGCGAAATAAGTAAAGTTATACTAAAGGTGGGGGATATGTCATCTAATAGCAAAGTGATATCCCAAACAGCAAATCCAATGGTTCCATTACTGTCTTTTCTGCTTTCTCACATTGATAATTATGACATGCAATTTGCCAAATATGTAAACCCTAAGGAAGCACCATAATGGAAATTCTAATTTTACTTGTAATTGCCGGCGCAATAGCATATTTTGTAACTCATAAAAAAGCAGCCGAGCCAAATATTCCAGTTCCAACTACGCTACGCACTGATCTATTGTTTGGATATTACGGCAGCTATCCGGCCTATCCGGGCATCCCATCTCAATTAGATGAAACTGTTGACCACATTAATTTGTTTTTTGCTTCCCGTTGGTATGGTCCAGATTCACAGTTAGACCAAATGAGCAAGGCTACTCACGCAGGTATTCCGATTATGCTGGATATGCCAGAGCCGTATCAGATCGATTACAATATTAATATACCATTTGATATTGTCGCCGCTGAGATTAGGGTTCGCAACAGGTTTCAGCAATTGCAACAGGCCAATATCCTTCAAAATATTATTGCCATTTATCCGGTCGATGAGCCAGAATTATTTGGGTGGACCGCCGAGCAAGTAATTGATACGAATGCAATGATACGCCGAGTATTGTCCGAATTTAATCACACCGCAAAGATCGCGATCTTTTACACCGCATCGTGGAAGTGGACCGGGGTTCAATCCTTTGATTGGGTCGGGTTTGATAACTACGGACCGGGTGCTAAGATCTTCACCAACGGAGATTATGAAAAGCTGCTCGCCGTGTTGCGGCCAGACCAACAGACGATGCTGATCCCAGGTGGCTGCGATATCTGGCATGAGCATCCAGCACAATGGTTCAATAAAGCGCAACAAGATACAAGAGTGGCAGTCCTGATGCCGTTCGTATGGCGCGATAACACCGATCCCGAGCAAGATGCCACCATTGGCATACGCAGCAATGGTCTAGCCGAAGAATACCGTGCGGTAGGACTGAAGATCAAAAATCCCCAAAATGCTTGACATAGCCACTGCGCTATGCTAATATAAGCATATGATAATTCACTTACATGGCTTTGCCAGTGTTGGCACCGGGGTAAAGTACGACGCATTAGTTGCCGAATTTGGCGAAGATAATGTGATATCACCAAATTTACCATTGAATCCAGATGACGTGGAACCAATGCTTGACAGCATCGTCCGCGAGTGTGCGAAACGGGAAAAATCAACTCCCATAGTTTTCGTCGGCACTAGCTTAGGTGGGTTTTGGGCAAATTATATGTCTCAGAAATGGGATTGCCCATGTGTTCTTGTCAACCCGTCGATGTTTCCAAGTCACACAATGTTTTTCGTATCCGGAATGACAATGTGTAATTTTGCAACCGGCCTCCCGTTTACGGTGCCGATTGATATTGTTCCATCATTCATGAAACGTGAAAAATTTCTGGAGGATAACACAAACGGTGAGTTGATCAATCTGTTTGTGGCGCGGGATGATAATATTCTGGACTATAAAGTGACGCTGCGGCAAACACCGCAGACAGCATCAACACAGATTTTTGAGGACGGTGGTCATCGCTTTGAAAAGCACTGGCCTTCGGTTCTTGAGAAAATTAAAGAGTTAGTTATTAAATAAAGGAGAATGAAATGAAACGCATCCTGGAAATTCGCTCCGCTGAAGGAGGAGAAGACTCAAAATTGTTTGCTGCTGATTTGGCACAGGCATATCAACGCATGTTTGAACGGGTTGGCTGAAAGCACCGACTAATAAATGTGCGCCCTGGTGAGCTAGTGCTTGAAGTAGAGGGTGTAGATTTATTGGGGCTTGACAATGAGCCGGGTGGACATAGGATTCAACGTATCCCACCAACAGAACGAAAAGGTCGTGTGCATACAAGCACTGTGACAGTTTCTGTTTTGGAAAAGCAAATTAAGAACCTTGTAATATCAGACAATGATTTAAGGATTGAATGGTATAGCGGTACCGGTGCTGGAGGCCAATTCCGCAATAAACATGATAATTCAATTAGAATTACCCATATCCCAACAGGAATAACTCAGACTGCTCAGACCCGCAGTCGAAGTAATAGTTATAATGTTGCATTTTCAAAATTAAATACAGCGGTTAATGGATCAATATCAAAGATTGAAAATACTAGAATATCCTCGTTACGAAAAATACAGGTTGGTTCTGGGCAACGCGGGGATAAAATTAGAACGATACGCTTTCAGGATAATTCAGTAACAGATCATATAACCGGTAAGAAAATGCAAGCTGATAGATATATGAAAGGGTATATGAATGAGTTGTGGTTATAATCTTTTCCACTCTTTCCATTTTTCGTTTTTACAACTAACTCTATAATACACGGTTGTTTCTGGAAGTTTTAGTTTATTCGCCGCATCACGGGTAGAATCATATTGAACTCCTTCTATTTGGCATTTGTTGCTTACTGTTAAAGTAATTATCGCATCCTTTGAAAAACCTAAGTTTTGATATTTTGTTAAATCACTAGGATGAATTCTTTTAACTTTTCCTGATTGCATATGTTTAATTGCAATTCTTCCGATTAATTTTTGACTATGTTGCATGTCTTTTTCGGTAGTGTGTCGAAAGCTGCTGGCATGTTTCATTTGTTCCACTCCACAAGGATGCAATCTTCCTAGTTTCCATCCTTGTGATTGATATGTATCGATATCGGTTTTTTGTATTATGGCCTCCTTGTTTGAGTTATTGACCCAAACAGTATTTTTGTGCCCACCACGTTGATATGGTAATCCTTTTTTAAATTCAGTATTTGGTAATAGAGCAAATTGCTCCTTTTGGATGTAGATTATATCGAGAGTTTTGATATTGTGCGCCCAGATTTTTCCATATGATGGATTCAATGTGCCACGGGAAAATTTAGATATAGTAGAGCGAAGTAATCCAAACTCTGTAGAAGTTTTAACCTTATTTGTAAATCGACGTATTGCGTTAACCATACGGTATGTATCGGAATCTTGCACAATTCTAACTAATAACAAATGGGCGACGAAATGTTCTTTGGGGGTTAGTAATATTAGATTCAATTTTGAATTATTCCCGCCAAGGCTTTTTGGTAAAATATGATGTTGTTCATAATATATTCCGTTGTTTTTACTTCGTTGAATATTAGTAATTTTTGATGTAAGTTTTTGGTAATGTAACAAATATTTGTTCTGTTTAAATGTATATGGTTGCATAATGTTTCCTTATAGTTATTTAGTCAGAACCGTAATAAGATAATAAATTAAAGGAGTCCTGTCATGGGCACTGGTAAACCAGGTAAACGATGGGGGTGTAATTCAACGGCAGAATAGTGGTCTTTTAAACCATCTATAGGAGTTCGATTCCAGCCTGGACTACCAATTTATGCCGCCATGGAGAAATGGTAGACTCAGCAGACTCAAAATCTGCCGCTGAAAGGCGTGTCGGTTCGAATCCGACTGGCGGTACCAAACAAGCAAAGTAGGACCGTAAAAGATATGAATGTTGCAACACAGCATAAATAAGTATAAGAGCCTGATAAAGGCGATTACTCAAAACATAACCGCCTAGGCTTACTAGTTAACCACAAGGAGTCTAAAATGAAAACACAACGCCGAATCTTAGTAGTAGATGATGATCCCGTCGTAGGCAAAAGTTTTGAACGCGTCCTAGCCAGCAAAGGCTACGCCGTTATCAATTGTTCAAGTGGCGAAGAAGCCCTTAGCAAACTACAAAACGAAGAGTATGATGCAGTGTTTACAGACTTAAAAATGCCTGGAATGCACGGCATGGAACTTGCTCGCAAAGTAAAAGAATCCCAGGCATGGATGCCAGTTGTAATTGTCACTGGGTTCAGCTCTGAAGCATATCAAATCGAAGCAAAGCAGATTGGAGTTTCAGATTTTCTGAACAAGCCGCTTTCTCCAGAAATGATTGAGCAAAGTGCAGATTTCGCAATGCTTGCCAAAGAAGCATTTACTGTGTCAGAAGTTGTTGCGCCAGTAGAAGCAATCGAAGTTGCAGCACAAGAATCGTTTGCTAAGAATGTTGCTTTGTTCTTTGCGGCACCATTTATTGGCCTTGCTTATGTAATCGCAATGCCATTCGTTGGATTTGGGGTGCTTGCTTATTTTGCAGGCAAAGCAGTATTCAAACGTTAGATAAAATGGGCGGGCATAACCCCGCCCACATACGCGGGTATGGCGGAATTGGTAGACGCACTAGACTCAAAATCTAGCACCGAAAGGCGTGTCGGTTCGAGTCCGACTATCCGTACCAGATTTATGCCTCTGTAGCTCAGTGGACTAGAGTATCGCGCTTCGAACGCGAGGGTCGGGGGTTCGATTCCCTTCAGGGGCTCCAAAATTCAAACGCATCACATATAGGAGATTGTCAATCATGGAAGTTTCAACCAAAGTATAGAACAAAACGAGTAGTATTAAGTACCAGTCTAATTCTTTGAGAGAAAAATATATGTTGCAATATCCTAGCATACCGGGGAGCTCTAAGGCTCCTTTAAATAAACACTGTATCGCCTTTATCAAATATGATGGATCTAATCTTCGTTGGGAGTGGTCCCCAAAGAAAGGGTGGAATAAATTTGGGACAAGGACGCAATTGTTTGACGGCACGACTCCAATATTTTCCCAGGCTATCCCAATTTTTATGGATGGTATGGGCGATGAGATTGTGTATCGGACAAAGCAAATAGTTAAGAATCCAGAACGAATTACAGTATTCACTGAGTTTTTGGGACCTGGCAGTTTTGCGGGCAATCATGTGGAATCAGATAAGAAAGAGCTCCGCTTGTTTGACATTTTCCTTTTTAAGAAAGGATTTGTTCCGCCAAAGCAATTCGTCGAGGTATATGGAGATTTGAGCTACGCAGCTGAGGTAGTATATACGGGCAATTTGAATAAAAAGTTTGTAATGGACGTTCGTAAAGGGGAGTACCCAGGATTCGAGGGCGTAATTGCCAAAGGATCTGACTTTATGGTTAAGATCAAAACAAGCCAATATTTCGAGAGGCTCCGTCATAAGTTTTCGGATAAGTGGGAGAATTATGCAGAATAGTTCTTGACATTAACCGAAAAATAGCATACACTATATGTGAATGCTTAGTTAACTCAGGGGTAGAGTTGCGGATTCTAAATCCGACGGTCGGGGGTTCGAATCCCCCACTTAGCGCCAAAAATTTAAGGATGTGGTATGTATGAATCAGTAAATTGTGTAGAAGCAATACTTCGTGTTACTGGCACAATGCATGATTATGAACCGTTGACGGAAATGGAAGAAGACGTGTTGGTAAGAATTTTTGACTCAGCTGAAGTTCGAGAAAGTTTGCAATATATTCAAAATACTAACAGGAACGGAAATGCTTAAAAAACCGCCGCAGAATTAACCGATTTATGGACCGAGATGATGACTGCCTTAGCCGACCAACTGAGAAAAATATTTGAGGCGCTGTACCCCTCGCCCACAGGCGTATTTTGGCGTGCCACCCAAGGATGTTTTTGCTATGACGAAGATTGCGACGACACTACAGAATATATTGAATACACGAAAATTTGGGAGGGCTTTCAATCCGGCTACGCTGCCGCACTTGGGGCCGCACCACAGGCCACAGGAGAGAAGTCATGAGCCTTTGTGTGGTTGATGGACTCCATTGCCGGTGCCAACCGCCAGAAGTTCCTTGTGATGGTGTGGTAAAACTTAACGCTGAAATCGAGCGCATGAAGGGAGAGATTGCCAGAGTGCAATCCCTGCATGAAGGGCTGATGAAGAACGCCGACAAAATGAATGATGAACTTCGCGCAGAGATTGCCGCGCTGAAGGCGCTCGGGACAAAGTTTTTGTTGACTATTGAGGCGTTGGAGAATGACGTAAACGAGGAAACTGAGCAAGCATGGATAGATGCCTACGACGCAATGAAAGCCTTACTCGCAAAGGAGCCGACAGCACCACAGGCTATAGGAAAGAAGGAGCAGACACCATGAAGATTGAAACCCTGATTGTCCTAGCAACAGAAATTATCCAGTGGCAAGACAGCGGCAAGTTGCCTGAAAACAGTTCATTCCGTGCGTTCACGAAAACACTAACACACATACCGAAAGCTAATCGGCATCAAGTTGCAGAGGCTATGGTAAATCGTGGATGCCTTGATTATGTTGTCGCAATGAAGGTCGCACCACAGGCCACAGGAGAGGTAGCGCCATGACCGACGAATACGCATTAGTTCCGCGCAAGCCAAACGGTTCGATTTTGGCAAGGATTCCCGCCAGAACGCGGCTTTACTCCAATTACAAGGAGAAACAATATCTCGCAGTAAAGAAGCAATCCGTATAAATACTTATATGAAAGATTTGCGGCAAGAGTGGTGGCAATAATGCAATGCGGCGGTATCATTTTAGTAATTGTAAATCTAACCTTATGGAAAAATATATGAAAAAGACGTAGGTATTGAATAAAGGTCCTCCATAATATGGCATCGGTGGTAAACAAAACTGATGTACACTTTATTTAGGAGAACATAATGAATTACATAATCACAAAAAGTCAATATTTAGAAACTAAGCGTATCTGGAAAAGCAAATCAGCTCATTCATCGACCGAGCTTCTTATTTACAACCTTTTGCGCGGATTCCCGCCAGAACGCGGCTTTACTCCAATTACAAATGCAAACAAACTAGCCAATGGCTCTGTGCCAATGTCGGCTCTTAACAACAACAGATTTCTTGTCCACCGTAGCCTAGCGGCACCAACCGCAAACCACTGGGCGGACGCAGTTAAAAATGCATCCGCAACAGAGAGGTATCAGAACCAGTTGCTCTCATTTGGTATTGCTTACGACGCTGAATTGTTTGCTGAACTTTTCAAACTAACAGACACTAAATACGTGAGGCCAGCAAATGAGTGAGCAATCTTATATTTACATTTTTATCCGCAAGGATCTAAGCCAGGCGCAGCAGATTATTCAGGCGGCTCACGTGATGTACGAAGTGGGCATTCAACAGCCAGAAAAAAACTGGCCATTTGCAGTGCTGTTTGGTGTAGCAGATGAATCCGAATTGCTCGATGCACGGGGGTATCTTAAGAAACACAGTATCAAGCACGAGATCTTCTATGAGCCAGACATTTCGGCCACCACGGCAATCGCAACGTTCCCGTTGACGGGAGCCGAGCGCGAACCGCTAGCAGGATTCGAGACAATGGAGTAACCAAGGATTTGGGCGCTCGGGAAACTGGTCGTCCAAATCGGCTACAAACTAGATAAATGTGCGGCCGCAGCATAAATACTTTACTATGAAAAATACTGAAGAAAGACTTGAAGAAATCGTAAACGGTGATATTACAAATGATGCTTTCGTCGCTGGGATATTAGCAACAGCCAGCAACGAAGAAAATGACTTGATCCGCGCATATGCCCGTAGCTTTATCCGGGAAAATTCATTTAAAATTATTTCACGCCTCCTCCTAGAAAAATAAACCGGTAATTGGATAAATACTCTACAATAGGAGTTTTACCCATGTCAAACCGCAAATATGCTTGGAAGCCTGATCTACCTGATCAGCGAGACCACACTTTTAAGGTGATGGCACCAGTAGCTCGTCCATCAGCGATTGATCTAAGACCAGCTATGTCACCTGTAGAAGATCAGGGACAACTTGGTTCTTGTACGGGTAACGCTACAGCCGGCGCACTGGAATACCTCGAAAATAAAAACAAGACAGCTTTTTTTGATGTCTCTCGTCTCTGGCTTTATTATCAGGCCCGAGTGATTGAGGACACCGTAAAAGAAGATGCTGGCGCCATGCTCCGGGACGTAGTTAAAGCAGCAGCAACCGTTGGATACTGCACTGAAAAGAAATGGCCATACAATGTCGCCAAGTTTGCTAAGAAGCCCACCGTAACCGCCACAAAAGATGCAGCAAAACGTATGATAGCTGAATACATGCGATGCGTAACCCTTGACAATTGTTTGGACTCGTTAGCGTTAGGCTTTCCGGTGGTATTTGGATTCTCTGTATATGAATCGTTTGAATCAGCCGAAGTAGCTAAGACTGGAGTTGTGCCTATGCCAGCCAAAACAGAAGCATTGCTTGGTGGCCATGCAGTTCTTATGGTTGGCTACAACGATGCTGAACAACGAATCATCGTTAGGAATAGCTGGGGGACAGGCTGGGGCCAGCAGGGATACTTTACAATGCCTTATGGCTATATCATTGATCGCAATTTATCTGACGACTTCTGGTCGATTAGGAAATAACATGGATATCTTACTCTACTTTGTTTATGCCTTCCTGGCAATGTTTTTTACCTGGGGGATGTATTTGGCTGTGATGAATCTCATGGAGGCCAAATCTAAACTGACATTGGCGGCGAAGTGCTTTGCCTATCCGCTGGCATTGCTTGGCGTTATAATGGACGTGGCCCTAAACCTTACAGTATGCACCATCATATTTTTTGAACTGCCGAAACAGTTCATGCTGACTGCCCGTTTGCAGTCGCATCTAGACGAAATTGGCGGACCAAAAGATGGCTGGCGCGGCACCATTGCACTTTGGATCTGCAGCAATCTATTAGATCCATTCGATTCCCGTGGGTTTCACTGTAAGAAAAAGGGCTAGGGCTTATTTAGGCACTGATGCTCTAATATTGTTAGTCGCTTAATAAGATCAGCATTTACAAAGCGTAACTCTTGGCTAATCCGCAACGACCATTCCTTTGATGGAATCTCATACGGGATAAATTCTCCGCGGCTTAGCTTAATTTTCAAATCTCGATTCTCAAGAGTTAGTCCGTCGATAATTGCCTGTTGGGCTGCTCCAGTCCGAGATAAATTCTCCATATATTTGTAAGACACAATGCAATCAGTCTTGTCACAGAATGCAGACGAATCATCCACTGGACGTACTTCAATAGCCCGAGCTGACAATACTACTAGGCTCAGAAATAATAACAGTTTTTTCATTTGTTCCTCCTCCGAATATTTATCGGATAAATACTCAATGAAGCTAAACACCACAATATTTAAAGCAGGCGTCATTCCTTACTACGTCAAGGATGGAGAGCTACTAATGATGTTTATGATCCCGTCAGATCCAGCATATGGCGGGACAAAATGGCAGATAGCCAAAGGGCATATCGACCCAGGCGAGAACGCAAGGCAAGCGGCTATTCGCGAAGGAGGCGAAGAGCTAGGGCTAGTGCCATCCAACATCAAGAGCGTGGCACAGGCGGACGTGTCGCATCAGGAATACCATGGCTTCGATCCAGTGACGTTGACGGTGTTCGTTGCGGAGATCAAAGATCCAGCGGCCTTTACTGAGCCGCACTACGAGACAGGACAGACGGCGTGGCTAACGCCAGAGCAGTTTGCTTCTACGGGACGCAGAGGGCACCAGCTGTCAGTGCGGAAAGCGGCAACGCTGGTCCGGGCGAAAATAATTGCCAAACCCCTTGACAAATCCCCCAGCCTATAGTATAATAGCAGTAGTTTAGTATGATAAATATCTTTATGCGGGTGTAACTCAGTGGTAGAGTGTCAGCCTTCCAAGCTGTTCGTCGCAGGTTCAATCCCTGTCACCCGCTCCAAAATTTTGTAGGACCATGCAGTAAAATTAAAAAGGAGAATTACAGTGAGGTACCCATTGGTTTTGACGTTGGATTCCACTGGCGCTCCGTGTCGTTGGAGTACCTGGGAAGAAGCAGTTTGCTACAAGGTTAAGAATTTGATCGCTTGGTCTTTGGGCGATGAGTCTGTGTATCGCGGCGGAAAGAGCCGCATGACAGGCGAAATTTCAACCGTAGCAGTACCGTCAATCGTGGCTATCCGCAACCTAACAAAGGCAAAGCCAAGGATTGCCGCACTGACCAACCGCAATTTGTTTGGTCGCGACCGTTGCTTGTGTGCATACTGTGGAGACAAGCTCACAGACGCAAAGGCAACACGCGATCACATCGTTCCAGTATCTAAGGGTGGTGCTAACACCTGGATGAATTGCGTTACCGCTTGTAAGGACTGCAACAACAAAAAGGACAACAAGTCTTTGGTCGAAGCAAACGTGGAATTGCTCTATCTGCCGTACATTCCAGATCGTGCCGAAGTATTGATTTTGACTAACCGTCATATCCTGGCAGATCAGATGGAATTTTTGGTGGCGCACTTGCCTAAGAACTCACGCGCCCGCGTACAGTAGGAAGATTGAAATACCAGCCTTAGGGCTGGTATTTTTTTGACTAAATTATCGCAATAAAGAGCGAAGCCCGATGCTATCTTCCTCATAATGAAGCAAAATAAGTTCAATTTCTTCATATTTTTCTGCAGGAAGCGTATGGCCTATATATGCATCTGCCAATGCACTAATATCTTGATAAGTAACGGGATTTAGTAGATTTGCCGAAGTTTTGCTTACAACAGCATCAACTATGCCGCTTGGAAAATCCCAGCTCGACAAGATTTTATCGCTTAGGGCATTCCCAATTTCATTAGCAATAGATAAGACCTTTTCTTGGTCAATGGTTGAGTAATTTTCTGAGGAAGCAATAAAGAGTATAGTTACAATTTGCCCAATTCTCCCGATTAGGCCGACAACGATAGCCGATTCTGCCATTAATCCAGTGGTAATGTTTGATAGAATACAGCCGACTACAGCTCTTTCGACACATGCTGCTAATTCGTCTTCGATTAATGTTGTAAATTTTGACTTTTGGCCTCGCACGTGGTCAATGAAGCTTAAAGATATTGCTAAATTTCTAATAGTGGTCATTCCAAGATGCAAAACTGATTCGGCTAGCGCAATAGTTTTGTAATTGCCACGCAAAGCAGGAGCATTAGATATACGCAGTATCCTCGTCGATAATAATTCGTCTGCCCTTATTGCCAAAACTAGGTCCTCGGCGTTTGCCATATCATCGTGCATAATATGATTTATTCTTAGGATAATTTCGGGTAAAGTAATGCCGGGTAGCGAATTAAAATCTAATTGTTTAGTTATTTCGTCATAGATTTGGCGAGATAATTTCTTCATTTTATATGTGGTAGTCCTTTATTAAGTATTTACCGGATTCTACCTTTTTAAAATATATGCGCTTTAGTCCCGGCAGATAAGTAAATATATGCCCTCTTAGCACAGTTGGTAGTGCGCCTGATTTGTGGTCGGGAGTTCGAACCTCTCAGAGGGCACCATCTTAAGTTATCGGTTTGCTTGACATCCTATTAGGAAAGTGCTATAGTTACTAGTATCACAATAACCTTACCAAAAAGGATCTAATATGTTTGAATCAATTGAGCTAAGAAAAGCAAAAAATGGGTTTGTCGTTGTCGTAACTACCGACGATGGTTCTGAAGAATACGTCTATGATTCATCGCGCAAAGCAGTAAAATTTATCAAAGAGTTTGTCGAAGTAAAGCCAGCAAAGACCCCAGTTCAAGAATAAATGACCCCAGGATTTATTATAACGAGTGCTCTTAATACCCGCTTTGGGATATTTTCGGCAGAACAACGGCTAAAACAAACTATTGCAACTATCGACAGCATTAAGCATCATTGCCCCGATGCCCCCATCGCCTTGCTTGAGATGGCCGGAGAGCCGCTGAAGTTAGAGCAGCAGGCGCAATTAGATCCACTCGTTGCGTCAATCATTGATTTCACACCTCTGCCCGCAGTCCAGGAGATTTATAAAAACCCAAACTGGGACGTAGTTAAGAGCTCAACTGAGCTTATGTGCTTTGAAATAACCCTGGAAGTGTTGCGGTCCGACGAGAGTTTTAAGTTAGTTGATCGTCTCTTTAAAGTATCCGGGCGATACCTGCTCAATGAAGACTTCAACATCGATGGCCACTCTTTTGCTGATAAGATTGTATTTGCCAAGCGCAGGAAAAGCCAATTTCTGCCCGCAATTACCGGCGGAGTAGCTGAACAGTTTATGAGTCGATGCTGGAGTTTCCCCGCTGCAGACTCGGTGGCAATGCAGCGGCAATTTAAGGCTATGCGTCTAGCAATGGCAACCATCGTAGCCAACGGTGGCTATCTTGACATTGAGCACTTGCTTTTTCTTTACACTGATCCAAATAAAATAATAGAGCTAGACAAAATTGGGGTACAAGGATGCATTGGCCCCAATGGTCAGGCCGTGAGGGACTAATATGTTCGGAGTTGTATCATTCAATCTGCCCAATTATCAAGAGTTAGCTGATCTAACAGATCCGACTAAGACAGAATACTGTGAACGTCACGGATATAAATGGCTTCCGTTGCGCGAAGCTAGATACAGCCCGGTTATGGGATTTAATAAAATTCACTACGCGCTAGACTTATTCGCGCAATATCCAGACATGGAGTGGCTATTGTGGAGCGAGTGCGATGCAATGATTACAAATCAAACAATCCGCATCGAGGATAAGATCGACAATAACTTTCATATTGTTGTCCCATGTGATAGATCAAATATCAATGCAGGTAATGTGTTGTTCCGCAATTCGGAGCCAGGGCGAGCTTATTTGCAAATGATCCTAGATCACGAAGCTGCCTACGCAACTGCGCCGTGGGCAGAGCAGCAGGTTATGATTGACACATATTCCCAATGCAAGGATATCGTGCGTATTACGGAGCAGCGCCATATGAACAGCTATGAGCCACAGCTCTACAATGACTTGCCCGACATTACTAAAGATTTTATGGGCAATTCGTCGGTGTGGGAGCCGGGCGATTGGATTATCCATTGGCCAGGCATGACCAAGACAACTCGCATTATGCGGGCTATTGAAATCTCAAAGTTGATTGTACGATGAAGATTTTTATTACTGGGGGCACCGGATTTATTGGTAAAAGCCTAGTTGAGTACTATGCCGCTGCCGGTCATAAGATCTCTACGCCGCTGCGGGGGCATAATTTAGTTTTATGGTTGAATCATGCTATCCCTGATCTTATTATCAATTCCGCTGGCGAAATTTATAATCCGAGCTCTATGGTCGAATCAAACATTGGCATCACGCACACTATACTTGAATGGTTGCGTAACAATCCCACCACAAAATTGGTACAAATTGGCAGCAGCTCAGAATACGGCAGGCTTCCTGGACCAAGTGCGGAAACAGATAAGATTAACCCAACAAATGTGTATGACGCCACAAAGGGCGCAGCGACTTTGCTTTGTCAGGGATACGCCCGCCAATTCAATTTGAGGACAGTAATAGCAAGACCATATAGCGTCTATGGGGCGCACGAGCCGGCAAGACGGCTGTTTCCGCACCTGTACGAAGCATTCTTTCACAATAAGCCAATGGAATTACATGCAGGGACTCATGACTTCATCTATATTGATGACTTTATACGCGGCATTGATATTGTCGCTACTGCTGACACCTCGCCAGGAGAGATTGTTAATTTTGGATCAGGGGCGACCACTAATAACTTTCAAGTCCAGTTACTGTGGGAAAAGGTAACAGGAAAAACTGCCCCAATAAAACACGTGGCGAGGTATTTACGGCCGCAGGATACAGACTTCTGGTGCTGCGATACTACTTATGCTAGAGATAAATATGGGTTCAGCACAGAATACTCATTGGAACAAGGCATTGAAAAATTCATATCGGAGAAATTAAAAAATGAAACTTGAAAAGAAACTGAGAACTACAAACGGAAGCTACGTCGACATAAACAGCGACGATGACAAAATTGTTTCCCATTTTGCAGACCCCAGAAACTGTGCCGATATTATTATTCGGCAAATTAATGCTGAAAATCTTTATGGGCGCTGGTTCGTTCCAGAATCCACTGGATTAAATATTTTAGATTGTGGTGGCAATGTTGGACTATTTTCCTTGCATGTGGTAAATTGTGCAGACAAAATTGTAACGGTTGAGCCGACGCCAGCTCATCTTTATATTTTGGGGGAACTAGTTGCGCCATATAAGAATATTCATATTGTCGAGGCTGCC
>Ga0315283_10002918_pt1 | contig 14481 bp, 12 predicted proteins | sample YL17G09_0_MG_FD_204541 | JGI IMG/M metagenome (GOLD analysis project Ga0315283, IMG submission 204541) | Sediment microbial communities from Yellowstone Lake, YNP, Wyoming, USA - YL17G09_0 | ecosystem: Environmental > Aquatic > Freshwater > Lake > Sediment | place: USA: Wyoming | collected... | reverse complement strand
GTAAGGCACATCGAATTTTTCCAAAAACTCCAGATACTCTTCTCTAAACGTTAGTTTCCTATGATGTTCCTCTTGATTAGCGATATACTTATATACCTGATCAATCTGGGAAGACTGTATGAAAATACACCATATCCTTCCTGCCACTCAAATCTTCTTTTTGTCAATTGATGATCATTGATATATTTTGATGATTTAGCTTTCACAGTTTTCATTAACTCAGAAATAGAAACCACGGGTTTTAATCCTAAGAAACAGTGAATATTGACTTTAGTCTGTCCTTTTAGAACTGGTTCTGCGCATTGAGAGCCGTAGGCTCGACACATTTGATTTTGGTAACGATTCTTTCATTCATCTTCTCTTAAATCAAAATGTACAAATTTATCTTGTGAACAGAACAACTTGAAACACTGTCTTTATCCAAGTCGCTTCCCAACAAGTACCCAATCTACCAATTGCCAGAAAGCGTTGATGTAATCAGGGCGTCTGTTCTGATAATCGAGGTAATAGGCATGTTCCCATACATCGCAGGTTAGCAACGGACGAAGGCCGTCGCACATTGGATTTGCAGCATTTGCTGTTGCCGTAATGGCAAGGCTTCCGTCAGGTTTAGCTATCAGCCAGGCCCATCCTGAACCAAACTGGTTAGTGCCAGCTTCGGCAAATCTGGATTGAAAGGCTTCAAATGAGCCAAAATCGCGATTGATAAGATCGAGTAATTTCCCTTGAGGAGATGTTTCCCTTCGGGTGGAAAAACCTTCCCAGTAAAATGTGTGGTTCCACACCTGAGCTGCATTGTTAAAAATGGGACCCTCGGCTATCATAACCAGCGGTTCAAGAGAAGTCGCCTGTTCAAACTGAGTGCCCGGAATAAGGCTGTTAAGCTTAGCCACATAGGTCTGATGATGCTTACCATAGTGAAACTCGATGGTCTTTTTGCTGATTTGTGGCTCAAGCGCCTCATAATCATAAGGAAGTAATGGCAATGTAAATGGCATATTCTTTTGTGTTTTTGTTTAACATTATGAAAATTTCTTTAGATAAAAATACGAAAATTCTGAGTATATTTTATAGTGGTTCAAAATTTATCCGAAAGTTCTTCGTTATTAACCTTGAAAAATATTAAATCGATGTAATTGCATCATACTAATTAACTAAAACTAATTTCATAAATCATGACTGCACGTAAATTATTATTTATTCTGTCATATACCATCTTAACAATTTCCATATCCGAAGCTCAGGAATACAATACCGGCGTGGGTTTTCGCCTGGGATCATACCAGGGTATCACCGTTAAGCATTTTTTAAATCGCGGATCGGCTATTGAGGGAATTCTGGCCACACAATATAATGGCTTTTATATTGCCGGCCTCTACGAAAAACAACAAATGGCCTTCGATACGCCACATCTTGATTGGTTTTATGGCGTTGGTGGTCATATGGGCAGTTGGAGAGCCGGCCATAACTATCACTGGGAGAATAACGGAAAAAATTACACTGCAATCGGGATTGATGGCATCATTGGACTGGAATATACTTTCGATTTCCCTCTTAACATCGGGCTCGACTGGAAACCTGCTTTCAACTTTACATCCCCTTCCGGATTCTGGGGCGATGGAATTGCATTCTCTGTTCGTTATGCTTTTAAGTAGTGTAGCATATTAAAAATTTATCTGAGCAGGAATGAGAGATCGGCCCCTGGCTCCATTTCCCTGGGATCTGTTCCTTCCTTGAAAATCCGGACAGGCCTGTTTCCGAGTAACAGAACAGTGCGGCCTTCTACGAGCAAAGCAGTTGCTTCCCTTAATCCTACAACAGTTATTTCCGGATTCACCACCAGAAATTCCCTGATACGTTGTTCGCGGGTTTCGCCGCCGTGGCCTGAAGGATTGGTATCGAGGTAATGTGGATTGATCTGAAAAGGCACCAGGTTCAGACAATTAAAACTCTCCGGCTGTATCACCGGCATATCATTTGTTGTTTTCATTGACGGACAGGCTACATTAGCTCCGGCACTCCAACCGATAAATGGTGTTCCGGTATTAACCTTTTCGAAGATTGGATCCATCATTCTAAGCTTATGCAGCATATACACCAGGTGAAACGTGTTTCCACCTCCAACAGCGATGGCTTCGGCTTCGTATATGGCTTTGATCCGGTTCGGCTCACTGTCGATTGAATAGATTTCAAGTCCAATTTTCTCAAATACTTCCTGAACCTTAGCTGTATATTCGTTGTAGCTGACGCTCACGCCAGCATAAGGCACAAAAAGAATCCGTTTTAAATTGCTACCCGAAAAGAAATTGCTGATGATCTGGCGTGGCCACCCCAGGTAATCTTCGCCTGCATTCGTCGAGTTGCTGATAAGAAGAAGTCTCTTTGGCATTGCTTAACTTGTTTTGCGGTTGAAAATATAAAGAAATCGACTGTTGAATTTCTCTTCCAACAATGTTTTTTGCTGGTAATTGAAAATCACACTTCACTTAGCACTCAAGTCTAACCTATGATTTTTGCTGGTAAACACTTTTAAGCTTAGCCGAAATCATATTGGAAGCAACGCCAGAGTTTGCAATAGCAGAAGCCCATTCAGCTTTTTCGAAATAGTGTAAGGCTTCAGTCCGCTTGCCCGATTCCAGTGCCGTGTTTCCCAGGGAAAACCAAATATCTGCCAACCGTTTGCAGAGTTCTTTCATTTCAGAATTTACAAGGATAAAACGGCTATTTTCTTTTTGAAAAGCAGCTGCAGATGCGATATAGCCAGAAGCTATATCGGGCAGATTACTGGCCAAAGCTTTGCGGGCAACTCCCAGATAGGAATAGTAAGAACCATAATAAGCGCGGGCTTGCTGTTTAATTAACAGGTCGGAACAGGTAATATAAGGAATAGCAGAACATATACCAACTGCGTTGCCGAGCAAATCGGCAGCTTCGGTATAGCGTCCATCTGCTGAAAGCCGGGAACTTTGCTTCAGATAAACTTTGGAGGCAGCATCACTGAAGACCCAGGCGTATAACTGCGGGGTCCCTTCACTCCCCAACATGGGTGTCATCAAAGTCAGGGATTTATTGAGAAAAGCCAGGTCAGGCGCAGAAAAGGACAATTTGCCCAATTTGCAGAAAACAGCTGCGGCAAATCCAGGGAAACGCTTTTCGGTAAGCAGGTTCATCTGATCAGCAACCCACCACTGTGCCAGACCCTGTATGTTTTTGCGCGGCATCCGTACTTGTATCTGAACTGCCTGCTTCAGAAAAAGTTCTTGGATAAGGGAAACACGGTAAGCCAGCATCTTTTGTCTTTGCTGAAGATATGCGGGGTCGGAACTTCCTGGAACAACTGCCCACTGGCGAAACAATTGACCCAATAACCGCACTGCACCTGAAAGCTGAAAAATCTGAATCGCCAACTCGGGCGAAGGAGCTACAGCCTGGCGATTCAAACGATCGGCATCCATTTGTATTGAATCGCAAAGCATACATGCAGCCTGGTAAGCTTTTATCGCATTCAGCTTATTTATAACGCTTATCTGCTGATTTTTATCATAACCAAATTGAACCCTTTTTAATTTAACATCAGTCAAACGGGAGTAATAATCAGGTTTTGTATAAAATGACCTCTTGAATAACGTATCCTGGCCCGGTTCAAATTTGCTTATGTTAATTGTATCCAGCAAGCGTCCTTCATCATCAATAAGATCAAGTTCAAATGAAACAACCCGGGGCCTTAGTACATCAGAAACATCGAAAACTCCGGCTTTAACATCGCCCGAAACACTATCAATATCCAGGCGAAAACTGAACATTAATATTCCATCCTTTACATTTACAGAAAGTAAATTATATGAATAGGTAACTTTATAACGCGTTTTTTCTGGTGCTATCAAGAGGTGTAAAGCGAGCTGTTTTACAACAGCATTGCCCGATAGCGCTAACATATTATTATCACGACTGAAGCTGAAAGTAAAGTTTCCCCGGTGAACAGGAAAATCTACGGTATTGGATTGCCCACTGCTAGCCCGGTATAGAAACAGTAGTAAAATGAAAAGTCCGATGAATTGTTTGACCGGCATGAGAATCAATTTAATCCTAAAATTTAGTGTCATTAATTACAGATAATGACATGCGTTTTTGACTGGTTTTTAGCGGAACTTAGGCAAATACCTGGTGTTTCCTAAAACAATATTAATGCCATAATTTCTTAAATTCAGATAATCAGGACTTTATAGAATATTTGTGAATTTATAAGTAAAACTCTGACTCATTTTGGGAATTTTTTTCCAATTAAACATTTCATTTGCTCAGGTAGTATTCAAAGATCAAAACAGTTTCTTACTATTATTTAATTGTTTTATGTTCTAAAAGTCACTTTTTCAGGAACATGGCTAAGATACCCTGGCTGAAATAAGAAAAAAGGTCCTTCTAAGTCGTGATTCCCTTTTGCACATATTCCCTACCTTTGGCCAGGAGAAAATTTCCATGAAGAATAACAGCGCCCAATACATCCGATCGGAATCGATATTGCTAATTACAGCAGTAATATGGGGTTTTGCTTTTGTAGCACAGCGTGCAGGTATGGAATATATCGGCCCGTTTACCTATAACGGTATTCGCTTTGCGCTTGGAACCCTTGTGCTTTTCCCTGTTATGTATTGGCGCAATAAAGTGAAGAACAGAACTGACAATATTACCTCAGCACCGAAACCTATAACATTTTGGTTGGCCGGAATAATCTCCGGTATTGTACTTTTTGGCGGTGCTTCGCTTCAACAGGTTGGGATTACCCAAACCACTGCTGGTAAAGCTGGTTTCATCACAGGCCTTTATGTCATTATAGTACCTATAATCGGAATCTTCAAACAGCAGCGTGCCGGAAAGTCGCTATGGGCCGGAGCATTGCTGGCCATCATTGGCATGTACCTTCTGAGTATCACCGGTAACTTTGAATTATCGAATGGAGATTTTCTTGTTTTTTTGAGCGCTTTTCTTTGGGCAGTGCATGTGCAGGTAATAGATCATTTTTCGGGATGTGTCGATGTACTTAAACTTGCTGCCTTGCAATTCTCAATATGCTCAATTGCAAGTATTTGCGTGGCTTTGATAACTGAAACCATTACATTACGATCCATTGTGCAAGCATCAGTCCCAATCCTGTATGGTGGCATTCTATCGGTAGGTATTGCCTACACTCTCCAGGTGGTTGCGCAGCAAAAGGCGCATCCTTCTCATGCAGCAATTATCCTAAGCCTTGAAACTGTGTTTGCAGCTCTAGGCGGATGGCTGATGCTTGACGAAAATTTATCAGCCCGGGCGTTGGCGGGTTGTGCGCTCATGTTAGCAGGAATGCTCATCGCCCAGATATATAAAACTAAAGTTACCTGATACTTTCAGGAATGGCGTTACTCTTTTTGTTAATAAATATTTCCACCAACATCCTCAACCAATGAAAAAGTCTGTTAATTTCGTTCCGCAAAAAGTAATTATATGGCACTCGAAATATCCGGAAAATTATCCCAATTTCTTCCCGAAGTAAGTGGAACCGGTAAAAATGGAACAACCTGGACTAAAAGAGATTTCGTAATTGAGACGACAGATAATTTTCCAAAAAAAATATGTCTGTCTTCCTGGGGCGATAAAATAGCTGAACTTGCCGGTGTTGATATAGGCGAAATGATCAAGGTTTCGTTTGATGTTCAGTCGCGCGAATACAATGGCAAGTGGTATACCGACTTGCGCGCATGGAAAATCGAAAAGATGGGGGCTTCAAACCCGGGTGCACCGCAAACCACCGATCCCGGCACTTTTGAAGCATCCCCTGCCGGCGAAACCACCAACGACGATCTGCCTTTCTAAATCCTGTTGAATGTAATTGAACGAAATGCCTTGGTAAGCAATTACCAGGGCTCCTTGTGTTGAATCATACTCAGCAGAAAGGCTTGTAACCATTACCAGTTATTCTTATAGCTCTATTTCCCATAGTCATTTCAAACCCATTCAGACCTCCGCCCTGCCCTAAGAATTTTGCTTAGGATACCACACCAACTTGTGCTTAATACGTATATTTGTAACAAAATTGAATAGCATGATCCGAACACAGGAAAACGAAAACAGAATAGTTGTTGGCATTACACATGGCGACATGAACGGTATTGGTTACGAAATTATTATCAAAGCTTTCCTTGATCCACGCTTACTCGAACTTTTTACACCGGTGGTTTATGGCTCGTCGAAAGTAGCATCATATCACCGAAAAGCCTTAAACATCAACGATTTTAGTTTTAACCTGGTAAAGAAAGCCAACCAGGCCAATCCAAAACGGCCCAATATCATTAATGTGCATGATAAGGATATCAAGATTGACCTTGGAGAATCCACTGCCGAAGCCGGAGAATTGTCGCTGCTGGCGTTGGAAGCTGCCGTGGAGGACCTGGAGCAAAAACAAATCGATGTGTTGGTTACGGCACCAATCAATAAGAAGAATATTCAATCGGAACATTTCCACTTTCAAGGGCATACAGAATACCTGGCAGATAAATTCGGAGCAAGCGATTACCTTATGCTGATGGTGAGCGAGCTAACGCGCATTGGCATAATAACCGGACATATCCCGCTGAGTGAAGTGCCTGTTACAATTACCGAAGATCTTATCCTGCATAAGCTCGGGATTATGAACGAATCGCTGAAGAAAGACTTTGCCATTGGCAGACCCCGCATAGCCATACTCGGTTTAAATCCTCATGCCAGCGATGATGGGTTAATCGGAAATGAAGAAAAGGAAATCATTATTCCGGCTATCGCGAAAGCTAATAATTCGGGTATCCTGGCTTTCGGGCCTTATCCGGCCGACGGCTTCTTCGGCTCCGATAATTATACTAAATTCGATGGTATCCTTGCCATGTATCACGACCAGGGACTTATTCCGTTCAAGACACTCTCGTTCGGATCAGGTGTTAATTTTACCGCCGGTCTGCCCATCGTACGCACATCGCCGGCACATGGCACAGCTTATGATATTGCCGGTAAAAACCTGGCTTCTCCCGACTCTCTGCGCGCTGCAATATACCTGGCCTGCGATATCTTTAACAACAGGATGATGCATGATGAAATTACCGCCAATCCATTGACTGTGGCTAAGCTCGAAACAGAAAAATAACCTGCACTTCAAACTTGTGTCAAATGCTTAAAAATTCCTATACGATAAAGGACATAGCTCTTATTGTGAAAGGCTCAATACTTCAGACCGGCAACGATCAGGAGCATATCCGCGAATTGCTTATCGACAGCAGACGGCTGATTTCACCTCCCCAGAGCCTGTTCTTTGCCATCGCAAGCAAACGTAACGACGGACATAAGTATATCCTTGATCTTTATGAACAAGGCGTCCGCAATTTTGTTGTTTCCAGCGAGCCCGAAAACCTCCTGCTTTGCCACGAAGCGAATTTTGTACTGGTAAAAAACTCTCTAAACGCTCTTCAGGCATTATGCGCTGCACATCGCAGGCAGTTCAACATTCCGGTAATAGGTATTACCGGGAGCAACGGTAAAACGATTGTGAAGGAATGGCTTTACCAGCTGATGTTCGAAGATAAAAACATCGTGCGCAGCCCGAAAAGTTATAATTCTCAGATTGGTGTGCCACTATCCGTGTGGCAGATGTCGCCTGAGAATGAACTCGCTATTTTCGAAGCAGGCATTTCGGAGCCCGATGAGATGGGAAACCTCCAAACAATTATTCAGCCTGTTATCGGAATATTCACAAATGTAGGCCATGCCCATGATGAGAACTTCATCAACCGGAACCAGAAAATTGGCGAAAAACTAAAACTCTTCACCAAAGTAGAAACACTTATCTACAGCATTGATGATACCCAACTGCACGAACGTCTGCTTAAAACCGGCCTCATCGACCTGATCGGCACCTTTACCTGGAGCCGTAAGAACAAGGCCGATATAATGATACGCTCGACCAATGTTACTCAACGACAAACCACCATAAAAGCCGAATTCAAGGATAGCAAGATCGCAATAACCATTCCTTTTACCGACGACGCTTCGGTAGAAAATGCCATTCATTGCTGGACTACATTGCTCTACCTGGGCTACGACAAAGCTACTATAGCATCGCGCATGCTTAAGCTTAGTCCAATTGCTATGCGGCTTGAGATGAAAGAAGGTATCAATAATTGCTCGCTCATCAACGACACCTACAACAGCGACATCGATTCGCTGGCTATAGCACTCGATTTCCTGCACCAGCAGAAACAACATCGCAAAAAAACTGTTATACTTTCCGATATCCTGCAGAGCGGACGCAGCGATATTCACCTCTATGGAGAAATAGCAGAACTGCTTATTCAGAAGGAAATCGATCACATCATTGGAATAGGAAAATCGATTAGCCGGCAGGCAAGCCTTTTCCCTATGGAGAAATCATTCTTCCAAAGTACCGATGCTTTTCTCGAAACTTATACATTTACATCTTTCACGAACGAGACCATCCTGCTGAAAGGCGCGCGGGCATTTGAATTTGAACGTATCAGCGAAGCTTTGCAACAAAAAACGCACGAAACCGTGCTCGAGATCAACCTCAACGCTTTGGTTCATAACCTCAACTATTTCCGTTCAAAACTTTCGCCCGGCGTAAGACTGATGGCCATGGTAAAGGCGTTCTCCTATGGAAGTGGAAGTTTTGAGATCGCCAATACATTGCAGTTTCACCGTGTGAATTACCTTACAGTAGCCTATTCCGACGAAGGTGTGGAATTACGCAAAGCAGGTATAAACCTGCCTATAATGGTGATGAACCCCGACGAGCAGAGTTTCGACTCCATGTTAAAATATTGCCTCGAACCCGAGATATATAGTTTCCGTACACTCGCAATGCTGGAAGCTTCCCTCGCCCGCCGCACGCACCAGAACGAAGCCCTGCTTATTCATATTAAGCTCGATACCGGTATGCACCGCCTTGGTTTCGATCCTTCAGAACTTGATGAATTGATAAAGAGGTTATTGACTAACCCCATGCTTAAAGTGGGCAGCGTATTTTCTCACCTGGCCACCAGTGACGAACCGGCTTTCGACGATTTTACGCGCCAGCAGATTGAAACCTTCCGGCAACTAAGCAACCGCTTTATACAGGCTTTCGATTACCCTGTCCTGCGGCATATTTTAAATTCTGCAGGCATCAGCCGTTTTCCCGATGCCGACTTCGACATGGTGAGGCTGGGAATCGGGCTTTATGGCATTGGCTGCACCGAAGCCGAACAGGCTATGCTCGAAAATGTGAGCACGCTTCGGTCCAGTATTTCGCAGATTAAAAAGATTCGCTCCTGGGAATCCGTGAGTTACAACCGCCGCTGGGTAGCTGAACGCGATACACGTGTTGGTATTATCCCCATTGGCTATGCCGATGGCCTAAGCAGGCGCCTGGGCAATGGCAAAGGGCACCTCCTGCTGAATGGAAGCCTTGCCCCCATCATCGGAAGTGTTTGTATGGACATGTGTATGATCGATCTTACCGGTATTGATGCCAAAGAAGGCGACGACGTGATTGTTTTTGGCAAGGAACTTCCTATTACAAAGCTGGCCACCGACCTCGAAACCATTCCTTACGAAATACTCACATGCGTTTCGCGAAGGGTGAAACGAGTCTATTTCCAGGAATAGATCTTCAACTAAAAGAAACGTAATTAATCATTACCAATTATCATTGAAAGAATTAAACAGACTGAGAGGTATCCTGCTTTTTTAATGGCTGATTAGTAACAAACAATAATGAGCCTGGCATTCAAGCATAATATTGGCATGGCAACACACCAGGAATGAAAAACCACTGGAATTCTATAACATTCTATTTGTGTCTGCTTATTGGCATTTCCTTTTTCTTTTTTCGTTTTTTATTTCCGCCGGTCAATATCCTTTCGTGGGATGTTTTCGGCTATTATCTTTATCTTCCAGCTAAATTTATTTACCATGATGCAGGATTACACGATATTTCCTGGGTGAAGGCCATCGTTGAAAAGTACCAATGCACAGCAACGCTTTACCAGCTAAATGCCTTACCCGAAGGCGGTTTTGTGATTAAATACAGCCTGGGCATGGCCTTGCTGAACGCTCCGGCATTCTTCGCCGCACATTTCCTTTCCGGTTTTCTCGGCTATCCGGCCGATGGCTTCTCCCTTCCCTACCAATATGCATTTGCCGTCAGCGGCCTTTTCTTTGCCACATTTGGCGTTTTCATGCTCCGTAAAATACTGCTCCATTTTTTTGATGAAAAGATTGCCGCTATTGTATTATTGATTACTGTGCTGGGAACAAATTATTTTCAACTTACAGCTTTCGAAGGTTTTCTTTCGCATAACTACCTGTTCACTTTATATACATTTATTCTCTGGTATACCATCCGCTGGCATGAGCATCCCAGGGTCAGGTATGCCATTCTGCTGGGGGTTGCTATGGGATTATCAGTGGTTACAAGGCCCTCGGAACTTACATGTCTACTCATACCTGTCCTCTGGGGCATATGTTCGAAAGAAACCTTTAAAACCAAGTGGCATTTGGTTAGCAGAAACTGGCAACATTTGCTACTACTTTCCCTGGCTATGTTGCTGGTAGGTTTCCCGCAACTGCTTTACTGGAAAATTACTACCGGCCAATGGCTTTATTACAGCTATAACAATGCCGGCGAAGGGTTCGATTTTATTAGACCATACCTGTACCAGGTTCTTTTCGGGTTCCGTAAAGGCTGGTTCGTTTACACGCCGGTAATGGCCTTTGCAGTGGCTGGCTTTTATTATCTGTACAAACAGAACCGTGTTCTGTTCCCTGCAATATTTATCTACTTCCTGATTAATCTTTATGTGGTGTCGAGTTGGACCTGCTGGTGGTATGCAGGTGGAAGTTACAGCCAGCGGGCTTTGATATCTTCATATGTGATACTGGCATTGCCATTAGGTTACCTGGTACGTGAACTACTCAGAACGCGGCGGGGAACTTATATGCCCATTTTTGGGGTGATATTTCTGCTGATGCTGCTGAATCTTTTCCAGACCTGGCAATGGATGCATGGAATCCTCGACAGAACAAGAATGACAAGGGCATATTATTGCGCCATATTTGGCAAAACCAGCGTAAACGAAGCTGACCGGCAATTTTTACTGATTGACAGGCCATCGTCCATCGAAGAAGTAATACTGAAGGACGAACAAAACTATACAGGACGAACACTTGCTTTACTCGATTTCGAAAATCCTGCAGTGCTGGAAAGCAGGATTAATAAGGACCAGGCCTATTCGGGAAAATACTCCCTGCAAATGGATTCGGCCTATATATATTCGCCAGGGGTGGAAATCAGTTTTGATGAACTTACAAAAAAGGATTACGCGTGGATAAGGGTAAGTGTTGAAGTGTATCCTTTTACAGATGTGGCCGAAAATTCAGGCGCTCTTGTGGCAACTTTTGAACATGATGGCGAGCCATACGAATACAGAGCTGAATCAATCGGGAATAAGAAATACCATACCAAGCCCGGGCAATGGAATACTATAAGTTTTGACTACCTCACACCCGAAGTACGATCAACGCAGGATAAACTTAAAATCTATTTCTGGCTGCCGGGCAAGAAACCTGTTTTGATTGACAATTTAAATGTGGAAGTTTGGGAGAAGAAGTAATTAGTGCTTATTAGAAAATGCTTTATTTGAATGGTAATTTTGAATATCGGACAAGGATTATCGATTCAATAATTTTTACTTATTTTTTTTAAACAAATTTTTGTAAAAAATGGCTTTACGATCTTCCCTGTTATCCTGGTATGATACCGGCAAACCAACCGAGCGAAGAATTGCAGTTGCACTCCTGTTCTGTTCATTCATCCTGCTGATAATGATCACCCGGTTATCCGATGGTATCTTTACGGGTGGAGATACTATCAACCACTATCACATTGCGCACTTTTCGTGGAAATATCCGCGCCTTCTGCTCGACCATTGGGGAAAACCGCTTTTTACATTATTCATTTCGCCATTTGCCTATTTGGGTGTTTTCGGAGCCCTGATGTTCAACATTCTGGCCGGTTTAACCACGGCCTGGCTTGCTTTCCTTATTATTAGCCGTCTTGGCTATCGAAATGCCTATCTCGTAATTATATTCGTTGTATTTGCACCATTGTACTTCATGATGCAGATGACCTCACTCACCGAGATTTTATTCAGCCTGGTTCTCGTTCTTTCTGTTTATTTATATCTCACTGACAGGTTTCTGCTTTCAGCCATCGTTTTGTCCTTCCTGCCCCTCGCCCGTACCGAAGGGATTATCATTCTGCCCATCTTCGCATTGGCTTATCTCCTGCTCAGCAAGTGGTGGGCAATTCCGCTGCTGGCAACTGGTTTTATCGTTTACAGCTTTGCAGGCATGAGCTATTACCACGATTTCCTCTGGCTCATCCACCAAAACCCCTATCCCATTGCCAGTGATATCTATGGCAGCGGATCATTATTGCATTTTGCCGAAGATACAAAGTTCATTTCGGGCCTGCCCCTGGTATTTCTTATGCTTACGGGAGTTCTGGTGCTTGGCTGGCAGGCAGTAAAATCATCGCTCGAGGATCGGCGCAAAGCATTAAGTATATTCTGGATCATCTTTGTACCTTATGCCGTGTATTTCATATTCCATTCTATTCTCTGGTGGAAAGGCCTGGGTGGTTCACTTGGGCTTACCAGGGTTATTGCCGCTGTACTTCCGTTAGCATGCATGATCAGCTTTATTGGGTATAATGCTGTTTCAAAACTTCTATCATTCAGCCGGGTGGCCGAAATAATCTTCATGCTGGCAGTTGTATTCATCATTATTCGTACCACTTTTGCAGTGAATAATGTTCCTGTAAAGATTACCGGTTCCGATAAAGTGCTTAAAGAAACAGCTGACTGGGTAAAAATGGAAAATAAAAATGGTAAGTTTATTTATTACTACGATTGTGTGGAATGTTTCTTTCTGGGTCTCGATCCTTATGATGAGACAAAGAGTCGCATTGCGCCTTTCGGCGATAACCTCGCAGATAGCAGCCTGCTGATATGGGATGCCCACTTTGGACCAAACGAAGGCACCACACCGCTTAATACGCTCCTGAATCAGTCGCACCTCAAATTGTTAAAAGTTTTTCGCCCCGATCAGCCATTTACTGTTTTGGGCGGATATAATTATGAAGTATATGTTTTCAGGCACCTTCCGGCAAATTCTGCAGCTGTTAATAACCAAAGCATACTCAGCGAAATGGCTGATGATAATGATGTGCAGAACGATTTCCGCACACTTGCTGACATGAATTTTGAATCGCCCATTACCAGGCAGGATCAGCAAAATCTGACACAGGAAGCTGCCCATTCAGGGAAATCGTCCTATCGCCTGGGCAGTTCAGAAGAATATGGCCCTGGAGCCTCTGCAATTTTTTCGGCCATGAATCCTGAGTCTACATTTCCTATGCGTATTGAAGCTTCTGTGTATGTTTATACAAAACAGAAACCAGTTACAAACCAGGTGTCGCTTGTAATCTCCTGTGAAAATCATGGAAAGCCCTATGTTTACCAAACTTCCGATTTAGGAACAAATATGGCGGCCGGAAGCTGGACTAAACTTACAACATGGATCAATATGCAGGAAAGCAAATCACCTAACGACAACATAAAGGTTTACTTATGGCATCGCGGCAAGGATGAACTGTTTGTGGATGATTTAAAGGCAGAAGTTATCGTGAAAAAAGCAAGATAATTGCTGCTGTTTTTCATTCAAAATTACTTTTCCAAAGACCTCTTGTTTTAAACTTGTGGAATAATTTTCAAATTATAAATTCAACTTATATAAACACAAATATCAAATTTAACCATAGCTTAATAATCAAATTTATTTATAGAAAACTACTTGCCATAGGTGTCGATCATCCATTTCGCATCTATATATATCATACTATCCAGAGGAATTTTATTTGTCTTTGCTTTTCCTTTTATTAAATTGAGCCATTTCTCATCTTTTAGTATAAGCTCAATTTTATTTTTAATTAATGTATCATAGTTCGCTTTTTCTTTAATCGTATAAGCTATTTTTTGCAACTCGCTAAGTATCGGTTTCTTTTTCAGAAGCCAGCAACCATTATCAAATTTAATTACAGGTTCAAATTTGGATTCAAGGGCTTTATAATCTTCGGCAAGAACATAATAGTACTCAGCATTAGTATTAGGTACAAGGGATTTGTTATAGTCTTTCAAATCAAGCCAGGGTGTTTTCCCTGTATATTTATAAAAGTTGAAAGAAGGGTTAAATAACCAGTTGGTTTCAAGAGAAGTGTTTTGGTAATTGCGAGATTTGTTCAAATAATCAATCACTTTAAAAGTATTGGCATCAAACCACCACTCCCTGACACTGTTAAAATTAACTCTATCAACTAAGTGAAACATGCAAATAAAAGTTATAACTATTGCAAGTCCCTTTTTA
>Ga0315283_10002917_pt1 | contig 14483 bp, 11 predicted proteins | sample YL17G09_0_MG_FD_204541 | JGI IMG/M metagenome (GOLD analysis project Ga0315283, IMG submission 204541) | Sediment microbial communities from Yellowstone Lake, YNP, Wyoming, USA - YL17G09_0 | ecosystem: Environmental > Aquatic > Freshwater > Lake > Sediment | place: USA: Wyoming | collected... | reverse complement strand
TGACTCCGGATTCCGCTAGTTTCCGTCTTCTTGCGCGCCCGTAGCTCAGTTGGATAGAGCGCTAGGTTGCGGACCTAGAGGTCGCATGTTCGAGTCATGCCGGGCGCGCCACTGATTCATCGCATCGAGTCATCGGGGTGAGCCATCGAAGTCGGCCGAGGGTTGGGCGAAGGCCTCCCTCGGCCGTTCTACTGCTGGCGCCCCGCATCGTCGCGTACCACGCAGATGGCCGAGAAGCCGCCGCCAGGCGTTCGCAGGTTGGTGACCTGCCCCTCGTAGGCGCGTGCGCCGAGCAGCAGCACCTCGTCGCGGTAGGCGTAGGTGCGCACGTCGAACTTCATGCTGCGTGGGCCGTCGCCCGTGGCGACGCCGACCTCACCCGGCTCGACGCGACGCTGCGCGACGAAACCGCCCAGCTGCGCGATCTCCTCGAGCTTCCGGCGCGAGATCTTGTCGCCGCGGTAGACGGCGCGGCTCGCGTAGGCCGCCGCCGGCTTGAACACCCAGTCGCGACGCGTGCGCCACGCTTCCTCGAGGCCCATCGCGTCGAGCAAGCGCGTCTCGGGAATCACCGCCGTGAGCAGCGCGACTTCGTCGTCCGTCGCGCCGAGCTCTTGCAGCGCATTCGCCGACGAGAACAGCGTGAGCCGCTGCTTGTTCGCGAGCAGATGGTGTTCGCGCGGCGACGGCGTCACGACCACCGCGTCCGCGAGGTACGCCGCGCGCAGCGCGCGACTGCGCTCGTGCTCGAAGCGCCAGTCGGTGTCGCGCAGGTAGACGAGGTCGAGGCGGCGCCCGCCGAGCGTGAGGTCCGCGCCGTCGTAGGCGAGGTCGCGCACGTCGCACACCTGCGCCTCGATGCCGGAAATCGCAAAGAGCTGGCGGAACAGTTCGAACTCGGGACGCAGGAACTGTTCCTCGGGATGGTCGTCGGCGATCGCCACGTGGCGGAGCGAGGCGCCAGGACGCGCGGCACGCAGCTCGGCCTCGAAGGTTTCGACGATGCGCGCCCGCATCGTCTCGACTGGGACCAGCTCCGAGCAGAGACAGGCGAGCTTCACGGGATCGCAGAGGCTCGCGGTGTGAAGCCCATTCAGCAGCGCGCCGCCTGCGTTGGTGTTGATCTCGATCAGCCGCGGGCCGTCGGGCGTCAGATGGAAGTCGTAGCCCATGAAGACTGCGGTGTTCGCGATGCGGTGCCGCGCTACCTCATCGGCGCCGGCGTCGACCTGCAGCTGGTACGCCGATTCATGCGCAATCCGGAACAGCGCCGCGACGGTGCGGCGGATCACCTCGAAGTCTGCGCGCTCCACCGCGACCAGCGTGCTGGCGTATGGAACGCCGGGATGAGGGGCCGCGCTCGTGCTCTGGGTTTCCGCCACGCGCGGAGGATACGGATTCCGCTCTCGATGCACCGCCTAGCGCCACACCACGCGATACACGACCGCGTCGGGATGGTCGAGGCCTGCGGCGCCGAGGCGACGGGGCGCGAACGGGTAGCCGACGCGCGGAAAGCGGTGCCAGTGCAGCTCGGGTCGGTTTTCCCAGAGCCCTTCGCGGAACGACGCGACCAACTCGAGCTTCGCGCCGCGCGCTTCGAGTTCGCTCTTCACTCGCTCGAACGGATGTTCGGGCAGCGGATCGACGGCGCGGCGCCAGATCAACCAGCTCGCCCCATCGAGGCCGAACGTGTAGTCGGGAAGCCCGAGAGAGCGCGCGGCGTCGCGCACCGGGGCCTGCGGCGAAATGCGAAAACCCTGGCGGAGATTCGTGTAGAAATAGAGGTTGTCCCACGAGAAGTTCGTGACGAGCACGTCGTCCGGCGCCGCGTGCGCGCGCAGCCAGCCGACGAGCTCGGGCAGCGTGCCCGGATTCGGCACGCCGAGTCCGCGCGCGAAGTACCACCACGACGCGTTGACGAGCTTTTCGCCGAGATCGCGCGGCGCATTCACGAACACGAACTTGTCGCCCACCTGGCGGCTCTCGCCGAGCGCGAGCCAGGGGAGCGTATTGCCCGCGAGGTGCGTCGCGCCGAAGAGTGCGAGCAGCGCGACGTACGCGAGCGGCCGTCCGCCGCTCGCGCGCGCGACCAGCACACCGGTCACCGCCGCCGCGACCGGCAGCAGCGCGCAGACGTAGCGCAAGCCGAGCACCAGCAGCGGCGTCTGGGCGAGCGCGAACGGCAACAGCGCGAAGAGCACCAACACGAACGCAGCGGCGAGCGCGAGCAGATCGCGGTCGCGCGGCGTGAAGCGGCGCCAGAAGATGGGGATCGCGACCGCCCAGCCGAGCCAGGGCACAGCGACCATCGTCTCGGCCGCGAGCTGCGCGACGCGTCCCGGAAGCTCGAGCCAGGACTCGAGCGGCGACCAGTTGGTCGACGTGGCAGACCACGTAACCAGAATCCAGGGCAGCGTTCCGGCGAGTACCAACGGCGCACGCCACAGCAGTGGCTGGAGCCGCGAGCGGAAGCGCGGGTGGAACAGGGCGAGTGCACCGCACGCGACGAGCGCAATCACCGCTGGCAGGATCTGCGTGTGGAAGAGCAGCACCGCGGCGATCACCAGCCACGGATCGCGTCGCCGCTCGCCGAGGCGCAGAAAGCCCCAGAGCAGCAACAGCGTGAAGAACATGTTGAAGCCGTAGCTGCGTGCCTCGCGCGCGTAGAGCAGGAACTGCGCCGAGCTGACGAGCAGGATCGATGCCGCGAGGGCCGCGCGCGTGCACCCCGTCGCGCGCAGGACGAGCAGGTAGAGCAACGCGATCGATGCGAAGCTGGCGATTGCGAAGGGCAGGCGCGCGGCGGCATTCGACTCGCCGAAGAGCGCGAACGAAGCCGCGGTCGCGTAGAACGGCAGCCAGGGCGTGCCGACCATCACCAAGTCGTGGCCGAAGAGGCGCGGGATCAGGCGGAAGCCGTAATCGCTGTCCAGGAAAGTCCGGCCGTCCCAGGCGGTGGGCAGGCCCGTCGCAACAATGTTTCGCGCGAAGGCCGCCGTGTCGCCCTCGTCTTCCCACAGCCACGGGCCGCCGAGATCGAAGAAGATGAGATGGGCAGCGACCGCTAGGACCGCGAGTCGCGGCGCGCTCCGCCGCCAATCGAATCGCGCGCCGGTCTCCACGACGATCCCAGCCTACTGGACCCCACTCCCAGGGCCAAGTCGCCCTGGCGGGCCGGCCCGCCTGCGACACCTTCGCGCGCGAGCGCTGCGCAGCTGCCCCTTACCACTCGCTATCTCTATTGGTAGCCTCACACGCCATGCGTAGCTGCCTCGCGCTTCTCCGATCCGTCGCCACTATCGCGCTCGTCGCGTCGTGCGCGTCCGCTGCGGCCGCCCGCGCCGCCGAGCCGATCGGCCAAATCGAGACGCTCCCCGCACAACCCGGTCCGCACTGGGTCTGGGTGAGCGACATCCTGCTGAAGCGCGCCGCACTCATCGACGCCGACGGGGGTCGCTTCCTCGGCATGTTGCCGGGTGGCAGCGGCATCCTCGCGCCGCAGCGCTCGCGCGACGGTCGCGAGATCTACCAGGCCGAGACCTATTACACGCGCGGCACGCGCGGCGAACGCACCGACGTCGTGTCGATCACCGACGCGCTCACCTTGCAGCCGAAGGGCGAAGTGGTGATCCCGCCCAAGCGCGGCGAGTACACCTCGTGGGTGGCGGGCTCGGCGCTCTCCGACGACGGCCGCTTCTTCGCGGTCTTCAACATGAATCCCGCCACGTCGCTGAGCATCGTCGACGTCGCCGAGCGCCGCTTCGTCGCCGAGATCGACACACCCGGTTGCAGCCTCGTCTACGCCGCGGGTCCGCGCCGCTTCCTGTCGCTCTGCGCCGACGGCACGGCGCTCGTCGTCACGCTCGACGACGGCGGTCGCGAGGCGTCGAAGACGCACACCGAACGCTGGTTCGATCCGAAGGCCGATCCCGTCACCGAGAAGGCGGCGCGGCGCGGCGACCAGTGGTTCTTCGTGTCGTTCGAAGGTGTCGTGCATCCCATCGACGTTTCGGGTCCGGCGCTGCGCTTCGCCGAGCCCTGGTCGCTGCTCAGCGACGCCGACCGCAAGGAATCGTGGCGCATCGGCGGTATGCAACAGCTCGCGCTGCACGCGGCGACCGGTCGTCTCTACGCACTGATGCACCATGGCGGAGTGGACACGCACAAGGCTCCGGGCACGGAAGTCTTCGTCTACGACGTCGACAAGCGCGCGCGCCTGGAGCGCATCGAGTTGCGCAACCCGACCGCGAGCTTCGTGCTGGAGCAGCTCGCGATGCCGCCCGGCGGCGCGATCGACTGGTTCTTGCAGCGCGCGTTGCCCAACCAGGGCGTCGCGCGCATCGCCGTCACCCAGGACGACGCGCCGGTGCTGCTCGCTGCCACCGCGTTCCCCGCGACGCTCGCCGTCTACGATGCACGCAGCGGCGCCTACCTGCGTGACGTCTCCGAAGTGGGCATCGCCACCAACTACGTAGCGGCGCCGTGAGCGGGCGGGAGGTGGCGCCAGCGTGCTCGATCCCGTCATCGAAGTCGTGCTGCGCGGCGGCCTCGTGTCGCTCTTCAGCTACACCGCCTTCGAGAAGGCGCGCGACTTCGCCGGGTTCCGTGCGGCGGTGGTTGGCTACGCGCTGCTGCCCGAGCGCCTTGCCGGCGCGATCGCGGCGGCACTTGCGAGCTGCGAAGCCGCGCTGGGCGTCGCACTCGTCGCGCCCGCCGCGTGGCGCCTGCGCGCGCCGGCGCTCGTTGCGAGCGCCGCGCTGCTCGCGCTCTACGGCGCAGCGATCGCCGTGAACCTCGCCCGCGGCCGTCGCGACATCGAGTGCGGCTGCGGCGGTCCGGCGGCGCGCCAGCCGCTCTCGGAGTGGCTGCTCGCGCGCAACGCGCTGCTCGTGGCGACGGCGCTCGTCTGCCTCGGCGGCGCCGCGTCGCGACCGCTCGTCTGGGTCGACGCGCTCACGGTGGGCGGCGGCATCGCGATGCTCGCGGCCACGTGGCTCGCCGTGCATCGCCTGCTGGCGAACGCGCCGGCGCTCGCGCGACTGCGGGAGGGCACGTGAACCAGGCGCTGCTGGTCTCCAACGCACTGCTCTGGATCGCGGTGCTGGTGCTCGCGGCCGTGGTGGTCGCGCTGGTGCGCCAGATCGGCGTGCTCCACGAACGCGTCGCGCCGGCTGGCGCACTCTCGCTCGCGTCGGGCGCAAAGGTTGGTGTCGCGGCGCCCGTCGTCGCCGCGACGGATTTCGCCGGTGTTGCGCACTCGGTCGGCGAGGCCGCGGCGGACGGTCGCGACACGCTGCTCTTCTTCCTGTCACCGAGCTGCCCGGTTTGCAAGGTGCTGCTGCCGGCGCTTGGCTCGCTGGCGCATGCCGAAGCCGGTCGCCTGCGCGTGCTGCTCGCGAGCGACGGTCCGCGCGCCGAGCACGAAGCGTTCGTCGCGCGCGAACGACTGACGTTTCCGTATCTGCTGTCGGCGCAGCTCGGCATTGCGTATCGCGTCGGCAAGTTGCCGTGGGCGGTGCTGATCGACGCCGCGGGCGTCGTGCGCGCGTCGGGTCTGGTGAACTCGCGCGAACATCTCGAGAGCCTCCTCGAAGCGAAGGCGCTGGGCGTGGCGTCGATCCAGGAATGGCTGGCGCGCGAGCGCAAGGGAGCGGCGTAGCCGATGGCAGAACGGAACGTAGACAGCTGGCTCGAAGCGGCGTCGCGACGGTTGGCGCGCACCACGTCGCGGCGCGGATTTCTCGCGCGCATGGGGACGGCACTCTTCGGCGCGGCGTCGCTGCCGCTGCTTCCGATCGCGCGCGCGGGCGCAGAAGTGTCGCGTGAAGCTGCACCCGACGAGTCGAAGCTCCAGGGCGCGGCGGGCGATCCCACGAACTGCGAGTACTGGCGCTACTGCGCGATCGACGGCTTCCTCTCCGCCTGCTGCGGCGGCACCCACTCGAGTTGCCCGCCGGGCACCGAGATGTCTCGCATCACCTGGATCGGCACCTGTCGTCACCCGGTGGACGGCAAGGACTACATCATCTCCTACAACGACTGCTGCGGAACCAGCTTCTGCGGTCGCTGCATCTGCAACCGCAACGAGGGCGACCGCCCGGTCTATCTCGCCGGCAAGGCCAACGACATCAACTGGTGCATGGGCACCTCGACGGCGGCTTACAGCAGCACGGTGGCGATCGTGCTCGGCGTCGCGACCGAGTCGTAGTCGCCGTGCGCGCGTGGATCGCGCTGCTCGTTCTGACGGGCGCCGCAACGGCCGCGTACGCGTACTCGCCCGCGACGAACTACACGCTGCACTGCCAGGGCTGTCACCTCGCGGACGGCACAGCATCGGCGGACAAGGTACCGGCGCTCGCCGGCTCGGTGGCGCAATTCCTGCGGGTGCCGGAAGGGCGCGCGTTCCTGGTGCGTGTACCGGGTGTTGCGAACGCGCAGCTCGCGGACGCGGATCTCGCGGCGCTGCTCGACTGGACACTGCGCCGCTTCGACGCCGCAAACCTGCCGGCCGACTTCGTCCCGTACACGGCGGATGAGGTGCACCGCTTGCGCGCCGAGCCGCTGGTCGACATCGCGCCGGCGCGACGCCGGCTGCTGGATGCGATCGAAAGCAAACGCTGAAGGGGATCACGGGCACGGCGCGCGCCCGTCGGACCTCAACTCGCGTGATACCAGTTCCACGGACTCGCGAAGGCGTCGCGGAATACCGCGAGCTGCCAGCAGAGCGCGATCGCTAGAACCGCGCATAGGACGATCCACGGCCCGAGTCGGGCAAGGCGTGCCGGCGCCCGCGACCAGAGCCGTTCGAGGCCACGGCAGTACAGGATCGCGAAGGGCACCACGGTCCCGGCGATCAGGCGACCCGACGCAAAATAGGGGAATGCGCGCGAGAGCGGGCCCTGCTCGATGCCGAAGTCGAAGAGCGTGGAGAGCGAGGCCAGCACCGCGACGGCCGTGGCGAACACGAGCAACGCAACGCCTTCCGGGCGGAGCGACGGGCGCGCCGCGGGGCCGGCGCGAAGCCAGCTCACGGCCGCGGCGGCGAGAAAGACGAGCGAGGTAATCACGTAGATCGCGTCCACGGGAGCGCTGTGCGTCGATTCCCCGTGCCAGGCGAACTCCCCCTGCCAGAAGGTGAGCAGCAGTGTCGGTACGAAGTCGAACCAACCGCGCAGACCGAAGATCGGGTGCGCGAGGATCTGGTCGAGGCCGTGGTACGACCAGCCCAGGATTTCCATTTTTCGATTCGCGCCCGTCAAGCTTCCCACGACACGCAGATTGCGCTCGAGCCACCAGAAGACGGGCGCGGCGGCTGCCAGCCACAGCAGCGTCCAGCTTGCCAACTCCTTTGGCAGCGTGCGCGCGCGGCGCGCCTCGTGCAACGCCATCCCGAAGAGAACGCACGCCACGCCGGCGAAGAGCACATTCGGAAATTTGTTCAGGAACGCGAGCCCGATGGCCAACCCGGTCGCAACTGCCAGCAGAAGGCTGCGGGGAGCTTCGCGCATGCGCACCAGGCCGAAGAAGCAGAGGCCGCCGAGTCCGATCGAGAGGACGTCCGCCGTCACGCCGTAGTTCAGGTCGTTGGGGTAGCCCGCCAGGAATACACACGGGCCAAGACGCCGAAAGGCGTCGCCTGGACAGCGCCGGCGCAGGAACGCGTACGTTGCGACGACGACCGCTGCCGCCAGCATCGGGTTGAGCCAGCGGACCCAATAGAGAAGCTGGATCTGTCCCAGCCCGAGCCTGCGCCCGAGCTTCAGCCAGGCCCCTCCCAGCGCGTAGTAGGTCGGCGGCCCCTCCGCTTCGAGGTTGGCCCAGTTCGTGTACCACGCGACCAAGGTCCGGCGGGCCGCAGAACCGGGCGGGAGCTTCGCGCGCGTCTCTTCGGGAGTCGGAATGCGACCGTTCTCGAAGGCCTCAGGGCCCTTCAGGTACTCGGGCGATCCGTTCGCCGCCAGCAAGCCCGCCGTCACCGCATCGAGCGTCGCCACCTCGGAGCCGGGCAGAAAGCCGCGTGAGTACTTCTGCACCAGGTCGAAGTGGAGATACTCGTCGATCCCGTTGAAGAACGGAAGCACGGAGGCGAACACGAACACACGAAGGAACGAGAAGGCGGCGAGCGCCACCACGAGCTGCGACTCGCGGAGCGCGCTCGCACGCGCGGATCGCCCCGTGTCGTCGGTCATTTCGCGTAGCCGAGGGCTCGCAGGGCTTCCTGGGTCTCGCGATCGACGGCGCCCGCAGCTTCGAACGCGCTCGGGGCCGGCAGTGTGGCGACACGCCGTTGCAGCGCCGCCTCCAGCTCAACCATCCGCGCGGGCCGCTCGCTCGCCAGATCGCGCTGTTCCTTCGGGTCGTTCGCCAGGTCGTAGAGCTGGCGCGTACCGCTGCTGCCCCAGAGAAGTTTCTCCGAGCCGTCGTAGAACGCGCGCAGCGCCTCGTCGCCCGCAAACGCGGGCGACTCCTCGGTGAGGATCGGATGGGTGATGCGCCCCGGAAGCTGTCCCTGGATGCCGGGCGGCGTCTCGATGCCCGCCTGGTCGAGGATCAACGCGAACAGATCCAGCAGCTGGATCGGTGCGTCGATGCGCGCCCCGGAATCGCGGTTTTTTGGAAACTTCACGATCAGCGGAATGCGCGTCAGCTCTTCGTAGAGCCGAGCGGGATGCCCGTAGAGCGAATGCTCTCCGAGCAGCTCACCGTGGTCGGCGGTCACGATGATCAGGGTCTCGTCGTAGCGGCCGCGCGACTTCAGCCGGTCGATCACGCGCCCAAAGTTCATGTCGGCGTAGAGAATCTCGGCGTCGTAGGAAGCGCGTCGCAGCTCGGCGTCGCGATCGGCGCCGCGGGCCGCAACCGGATCGTCGAGATAGGCCCGCAACAGCCAACGTGGCGGTTCGTAGGGCATGTGCGCGTCGAAGAAGTTCAGGAACAGCAGGAACGGCAGGTCCGCGGGAAGCGCGTCGAGCCACGCGATCGCGCGATCGCTCACGTCGTTGGCTCGCCGACCGCCCTTATCCGTGATGTCGTCCTCGTCCCACTGCTCGAAGCCGCGCGACAAGCCGAACACGCGCTTCAGCCAGGGCCCCCCGACGACACCCGCGCTGCGATAGCCCGCCCCGCTCAGCAGCTCCGCGAGAGTATGTTCCTCCCGGCCCATCCCCCGGGCGCGGAAGATCCGGTACTTCTCGCGGTCCTCGTCCGACACACCGTCGAAGGCGCCGCTCAGCACGAGGGCCCCTTCGGGATCGTGGCTCGCGCCATGGCTCGAGGGGTACTTCCCGGTGAAGAGGGAAGCGTGCGACGGCAGCGTCCAGCTCGCGACCGAATACGCACGCGTGTAGGTGACGCCATCTACAGCGAGACGGCTCAGGTTGGGCGTCGTGTCTCGCTCGTAGCCGTAGGGGCTCAGATGGTCGACCCGTGTCGTGTCGAGCGTGACGAGGAGGATGTCGGGAGGCGACGGCTGGCACGCGACGAGCGCGACGCACAGCAACACCGGAGCGCGGAGCGCGGGAATCGCGAGTCGCATGCTTCGGCCCCTCGCTGCAGCTCGGACCAAGCCCACGCCGTCCAGCAGCCACGCGAAAGCCGGATTATGCCTCCCAGCGGGCGCCCGGGTAGGGCCGAGGGATCCTGCCGAGCGCGCGCTCGCGCCCGGCTCAGCTCGGACGCTTGCGCTTGTTCGGCTTGCGCTCGCTGTCGGGAGCGGGGCGGCGCAGCAGGCGGCCGAGCAGACCGCGCTTGGGGCGCCGCATCTGCAAGAGACGCAACTCGCGCAGCGCCTCGATCGAATCGGGCCGGCGCTCGACCGCCTTCATGAACATGCGCTCGGCGGCTTCCAGGTGTCCCGCCGCCTGGCAGAGGCGGCCGAGGAAGAGGTACGGCTTCTCGCGATCGGGCGCGAGTTTGGCACCACGCCTGACCAGCTCGAAGGCCTTCTGGAAGACGGCGTCGTCGTGTCCGTGTGTCAGGTAGAAGCACCAGCCGCAGTAGGCGAGGTACTCGCCTTCGTCGGGATACAGCTCGACGGCACGTTCGAAGTGGCTGAGTGCGCCGGACCAATCGTGCGAGCGCAGCCGCGCTTCGCCTTTCTGGAACTCGCGCTCTGCCGCGATCGCGCGCTGGGCTTCGTCGAGCGCCTGGGCCTCCTTGCGGTCGCGTTCTGGATCCGTCCGATACTTCGAGAGACTCACCGGGTCCGTGAGCAACTCGAAGGCATGGGTCACTTCGCGGAAGGCGCGCTCGGCGAGATTGTGCACGGCATGGCTGGCTCTCGCGTAGCGATCCGGGTGCGTCTCCTTGGCGAGCACCACGTAGGCGGAACGGATCTCGGCCTCGCTCGCGTCGCGCAGCAGGCCGAGCTTCTCGAATGGGCTCGGCTGCGAGAGGCGTTCCAGCAGCGCCGTGAGTGCGCTTCGCTGCTCGTGATCAGCCGCGTAGTGCGAGTGGTCTTCCTCGGCGGGCGGCTTGGGTTGCGGCCTCGGATCCGCCTTCGCGACCGCCGGCGGAGGCGTCTTGACGTCGACCTTGGGCTCGCGTCGCGGGACCGCCTCGCCGTGCAGGCGCACGATCGGTGCCGGGCCCCCGCGCCGGAACACCTCGCCGTCGCGAACCTCGAGCATCCCCACTTCGAGTAGCGCGTAGACGGCGCGTCGCAGGCGCTCGGGCTTCGCGAGCAGCGACCCGGCCGTGAAACCGCGGCCGCACGCGGCGAGTAGCGCGCGTTCGTCATCGCCGAGTGTCATTTCCTGGAACGAGTAGAACGGGTTTGAGCTCGACACGACCGCGTCGTGCGCGTGCGCGCGCAGCACGGCGTCGATGCGCTCCATCGGCAGTCGCGTGCGCACGCCGATCCGGATCAGATCGGCCGCGCTGCCGTCGAGCGGAAGCGCGGTGGCGCGGCTGAGTTGGGCCCCGACCGCCAGCGCGAAGTCGCCGCTCTGCCATTCGAAGATCTCCAGCAGCTTCTCGTTCGCCTGCTCGCGCAGCGCTGCGCCGAGATCTTCTTCCGACAGCACCTGCATGCCGACGAGGATCTGCCCTTGCAGTCCTTCGCCGCGCAACAGGCGGCGCGCGCATTCGGCGAGCACGGCGGGCTCGATGCGACTCGAGCGCAGCAGCCAGTCGCCGAGGCGCTCGCTCGCCAGGTTCGAGCGCACCGCGGCGGGGCGGCCGTCGCACAGCTCCACTTGCTTGCTCTTCTCGCCGTTGCGAAGGTGCAGCACGCCGTTGGCGCGCAGGCCGTGGGCCTGGTGCAGCAGCGCGGGGAAGGGGAGGTCCGCGAGTGAACCGCGCAGCGGTACACTGCGACGTACGCGGGCCGTCGAACGGGCGGCGTCGACGGCACGGCCGTCGCGTTCGCGCGCGAGCAGCTTGGTGATGCGCGCGAGCAGCGCGTCGAGCGGAACCGGCTTTCGCAGCAGCGCTGAGGCGCCGAGCTTGCGCGCTTGCTCGATCTGTTCGGCGCTGCACGGAGCGACGCTCCACAGGATCACCGGAACGGCAGCTGCGGGACTCGCGGAGCGGCGCATCGCCTCGAGCACCGCGAGTCCATCGCGACCGGGCACCGCGACGTCGAGCAGCGCCAGATCAGGCGGGCGCCGTCGCATCGCCTCGAGCGCCTCGTCGCCGTCGTGAGCGACGATCACGCGCCAGCCGTCCGCGCCGAGCGCGCGGGCCAGGAGTTGGCAGAGGTCGCGATCGGGGTCGGCGCACAGCAGGGTCAGCGACATTACAGCTTGCATCGGCTCGCTCGCCTGGGGGGCTTGAGCCTCGTCGCGCTTCTGCGTGAGGCTTGCTCGCGAGCTGCATGAGCGCGGGCTGATTCTGCGTGACGCCCCACCCGAGTCGATGTCATGCTGGTCGCGCGGAGGAGCGGGCTTCGACCTCGGCCGTCTCGTACGTGCCCGTCGAGATCGACGTCGAAGCGACCGAACGGCTGTTCGACGAAGCGGGTGCGATGCGTGCCTGCGAGGTGCTGCGCGAGAATCTCTCGATCTCGCTCGAGGCGCCACTGCTCTCGGCTCTTCCGCCGTGCGCCGGCGCGTGTGCTGGGCTCCCAAGATGTGGTCGCAGATCTACCGCGACACCGGCACATTGGAGTGGGTCCCGGAAGGGCCCGAAGCGGGACGCTTCGAGCTGCGCGATCGGCCCGCCTGCATCACCGCAAGTCGCCTGGAAGGGATAGAAACGGCAGCGATGCGGGTGCGCGAGGGAGTATTCTCGCTCGCACCCACGCGGAGATCGCCATGTCGCAGATCCTGTTCGAGAACGCCGCCCTGCTCGACGTCGCGCGCGGCGAGCGCAGACCCGGCACGAGCGTGCTCGTCGAAGGCGATCGCATCGCCGAGGTGAGCGACGGCACGCTGCACGCACCGGGGGCGCGCCGCATCGATCTCGCCGGTCGCACGCTGATGCCGGGCCTGATCGACGCGCACGTCCACGCCGTCCTCACCACGATGGATCTCGCGGCGCTCGAGAAGAAGCCCGTGACGCTCGTCGCGAACGAAGCCCGCGTGGTGCTCGAAGGCATGTTGCGGCGCGGCTTCACGACGGTGCGCGACGCAGGCGGCGCCGACTGGGGCCTCGCACAGGCCGTCGAGCGCGGCCTGATTCGCGGACCGCGACTTTTCTTCTCGGGTCGCGTGCTCTCCCAGACCGGTGGTCACGGCGACTTCTCGCCGCGCGAAGACGCGCCGCGGCTCTGCGCCTGCTCGATCCGCAGCAGCGGCTTCTCGCACGTCGCGGATGGTGTCGACGCCGTGCGCAAGGCAGCGCGTGAGGAACTGCGGCGCGGCGCATTCCAGGTGAAGATCATGGCGTCCGGGGGAGTCGCTTCACCGACCGATCCGATCTGGAATCTCCAGTATTCGGAGGACGAAATGCGCGCGATCGTCGAGGAGGCACGCGGCTGGCGCACCTACGCGCTGGCGCACGCCTACACACCCGAAGCGATCACGCGCGCGGTGCGCGCCGGCGTCCGCAGCATCGAGCACGGCAACCTGATCGACGCCGAGACGGCGGCGCTGATGGCGCGCGAAGGCGCGTTCCTGGTTCCGACCCTCGTCACCTACTTCAAGATCGAAGAACTCGGCCGCGCGCTCGGCTTCCCGGCCGTTAGCCAACGCAAGGTGAAGGACGTTCTGGACGCTGGACTCGCCTCACTCGAGATCGCCAGGGCAGCGGGCGTCGCAATCGGTTTCGGTACCGATCTGCTCGGCGAGACCCACGAGCACCAGAACCAGGAGTTCGCGATCCGTGCGCGCGTGCTCTCCTCCGCAGAGATCCTGCGCTCCGCGACAGTCGTCAACGCGGCGCTGCTGCGCCGCGAAGGAGAACTCGGCGTCGTGGCAGTGGGCGCGCTCGCCGACCTGCTCGTCGTGGACGGCGATCCGCTCGCCGACGTGACGCTGCTGGCCGAGCCCGAGAAGCATCTGGTGGCGGTGATGAAGGGCGGCGAATTCGCGCTGGATCGACTCGGTTAGGCGGATGACTTGGCCGAGTGCCCGGCGCGTCGCATCCACCAGAACGGCGGCGCCGAAAGAAGCTGCTCCAAGACGTCGGGCTCCACCGCCTCGCTGAACAGATAGCCCTGCATCCGGTTGCAGCCGTAGGACGCGAGCAGCTGAAACTGCTCGGCCGTCTCGACGCCCTCGGCGATGGTGGTGAGGCTCAGCGCCCGCGCCATCTGCACGATCGTCGAAGTGATGGTGGCGTCGGCGGGATCGGTCGCGACGGCGCGCACGAACGATTGGTCGATCTTGAGCACGTCGACCGGAAGCTGTTTCAGGTATGCGAGCGCGGAGTAGCCGGTACCGAAGTCGTCGATCGCCATCCGCACGCCGAGGCCGCGCAGCATCGCGAACTGCGCCAGCGTGCGCTGACCGCCCGAGAGCAGGCTGCGCTCGGTGATCTCGAGCTCGAGCGAGTCGGGTCGCAGGCCGGTGTCGCGCAGCGCATCGCGCACCATCGCGACGAACTGGCCCGACTGGAACTGGTGCGACGAGACGTTCACCGCGATGCGGAATCCCTCGTGGCCGTTCTGCTGCCAGCGCGCGGCCTGCGAGCAGGCCGTTCGCAGCACCCACTCGCCGATCGAGACGATCAACTGCGACTCCTCCGCGATGCCGAGGAACTGCGCGGGCAGCATGAGTCCCAGATCGGGATGACGCCAACGGATCAACGCCTCGGCGCCGACCACGCGTCCGCGCGTGGCATCGACCACCGGCTGATAGAAGAGCGCCAGCTCGCGGCTCTCGAGCGCCGCGCGCAGCCTGCTTTCGCGCGCCGCTCGCGCGAGCACTTCGCCGTTCTGGCCCTGGGTGAAGAAGGTGTAGCAGTCGCGACCATTGCTCTTGGCGGCGTACATCGCCATGTCTGCGTGCTTCAGCAGCTCTTCGGACGAGGCGGCGTCACGCGGGAAGGCGGCGATGCCGATGCTCGCGGTGATCAAGTGCTCGCGGCCCTTCAGCGAGACG
>Ga0315283_10002916_pt1 | contig 14484 bp, 15 predicted proteins | sample YL17G09_0_MG_FD_204541 | JGI IMG/M metagenome (GOLD analysis project Ga0315283, IMG submission 204541) | Sediment microbial communities from Yellowstone Lake, YNP, Wyoming, USA - YL17G09_0 | ecosystem: Environmental > Aquatic > Freshwater > Lake > Sediment | place: USA: Wyoming | collected... | reverse complement strand
GATGGCCTCGTCGTTCAGCGTGAGGTGATGCGGGGTGACCTCGGCGGTGACCCTGACCCCGGCCGCCTTGGCGCGCGCGATGGCCGCCAGCGAGGCGGCCGTGCTGACGTGGCAGAAGTGCACGGCCGCGTCCTCGTACTCGGCGATGTCGAGGGTGCGCGAGACATCGAGGCTCTCGCAGAGCGACGGGATGCCGCTGAGGCCAAGCCTCGCCGAGACCGGACCCTCGTGCATCTGGCCGCCGTTGAAGAGCGAGTCGTCCTGGGCGTGGACGGCCACGAAGCGGCCGCTCACCTTGACGTACTGCAGGGCGCGGCGCGTGAGCGCGGCGCTGGCCAGAGGACGCCCGTCGTCGCTGAAGCCGACAGCGCCGGCCGCGCCGAGCTCGCCCATCTCGGTGAGCTGCTCGCCGGCAAGCCCGCGCGTGACTGCCGCGAAGAACCCTACGGGTATCGCGGCCTCGGCGCGGGCGGTCGCCACGAGCCCCCTGAGGACCGTGGCCGTGTCGACCACCGGGTCGGTGTTGGCCATCGCGAAGATGGCCACGTACCCGCCCGCCGCCGCGGCCCGCGAACCGGTGGCGAGGTCTTCTTCGTCTTCGCGGCCCGGCGTGCGCAGATGTGCGTGCAGGTCGACGAAGCCGGGCAGCACGAGCATGTCGCGGGCGTCGACGACCCTGGTGTTCTTGCCCGCCTTGAGCTCTTTGCCGAGCTCGGCGACCTTGCCCTTGGTCACGAGTACGTCCTGGACGCCGTCGATGCTCGCCTCGGGATCGACGACACGACCACCCTTGATGAGGAGGTCGGCGGCCGGCCCGCTTTTGCTCCACGTGCGCTCCATCAAAGCACCTCCCCGCTCGCCGCACCGTCGCTGTAGCCGACGATGGTCCGGTAGAGGATCGCCATGCGCACGGCGAGGCCGCTGAAGACCTGGTGGGCGATGAGGTTCTCGTCGTCGTCGGCGACGTCCGCGGCGATCTCCACGCCGCGGTTGATGGGGCCGGGGTGCATGACCCTCTGGCCCGGCCGCAGGCGCGCCTGCGAGATGCCGTAGAGCTCGCTGTATTCACGCAGCGACGGCAGGTAGTTGGCGCCGGCCTTGATGCGCTCCTTCTGGATGCGCAGCAGGTAGATGACGTCGGCGTTCTTGAGGTTGGCGAGATCGTACTCGACTTTGACGCCCATCTCCTCGATACCGCGTGGCATCAGCGTGGGCGGAGCGACCAGGGTAACCTCCATGCCGAGCATCTTGAAGCCCATGATGTCGCTGCGCGCGACGCGGCTGTGCAAGATGTCGCCGATGATGAACACGCACAGGCCAGAGAGGTCACGACCGAGGTTCTGGCGCATGCTGAAGAGGTCGAGCAGGCACTGCGTGGGATGCTGGTGCTTGCCGTCGCCGGCATTGATGACGCTGGCCTCGGTGTTGGCGGAGAGCGTCTGGCAGGCGCCGGCCGACGGATGGCGCATGACGATGATGTCGGGCGAGTAGGCGCTCAGCGTGATGGCGGTGTCTTTGAGCGTCTCGCCCTTCTCGACGGCCGAGCCGGAGGCCTTGAGGGCCAGCGTATCGGCCGACAGCCGCTTGGCGGCCAGGTCGAAGCTCGACGAGGTGCGGGTCGAGGCCTCCCAGAAGAGATTGATGATCGTGCGCCCGCGCAACGTCGGCACCTTCTTGATGTCGCGCTCGAGGACGGGCAGGAAGCTCTCTGCGGTATCGAGGATGAGCTCCACGTCGGCGCGCGAGAGGTCTTCGATGCTGATCAGGTCGCGTTTGGGCACGGTCAGGCCTCCTTCGAGCGCACGAGCACGACCTCGTCAACGCCGTCGCACTCCTCCACGCGCACGCTGATGCGCTCGCGGAGGGCGGTGGGCAGATTCTTGCCGACGTAGTCGGGCCGGATGGGCAGCTCGCGGTGCCCGCGGTCCACGAGGGCCGCGAGCTGCACGGCCGCCGGCCTGCCATAGTCGAACAGGGCGTCGATAGCAGCACGGATCGTGCGGCCCGTGTACAGGACATCGTCGACGAGCACCACTCTGGCCCCGTCGATCGTGAAAGGCAGGTCGGTGTCTTTGACGACGGGCTGAGGTGTGTTCGGGATGACTCCGACCGCCCCGCGGGCGGCGACGTCGTCGCGGTAGAAGGAGATGTCGAGGTTGCCGGCCGCGTACTGACGGCCGCCGACCTGGCAGATCAGTCGATGGATGCGCGCCCCGAGAAAGGCGCCTCGAGTGTGGATCCCCACGACAGCGAGGTTCTCCTCACCGGGGTTCTTCTCGAGGATCTCGTGAGCGATGCGCGTGATGGTCCGCGACATCTGCTCGGCCGTCAGGATGACGACCTCGTTGGCGGGTCTGGGCTCAGGCATACAAAAAGCGCCGCCGTGGCACGGTAGCGTACGGCAGCGCTGCACCCCCTTTCCGTCTCTCCGGACGTGGTTAAAGGTCGGGTGTACTCTAGCAGGCCGGTCAAGCGGCGACAAGGGTCCCGGCGGCGCTCCCGGAGACGTTCAGAGTCGCGGAACGGGCGGCAGGCCGAGGCTCGCGAGAAATGCCTGCAGATCGGGCGGCAGACGGCTGGCAAAGCTCATCTGCCGCCCGTCCTCGGGGTGTGGAAACGCCAGCAGCGCGGCGTGCAGAAACTGGCGGGCCAGGCCCTCCGGCCTCTCGCGCCCGCCGTACTGAACGTCGCCGGCCACCGGGTAGCCGAGGGCCGCGAAGTGCACGCGGATCTGGTGCGTGCGGCCGGTCTCGAGCTGCACGCGCGCGAGCGTGAAGCCCGGGGCGCGGCCGAGCACGCGAAAGTGCGTCACGGCGCGCTTGCCGGCGGTCGTGTGCAGCGACATGCGCTTACGGTCGCGCACGTGCCGACCGATGGGCGCGTCGATGGTGCCCTCGTCCTGAGGCAGATCGCCGCGGAGAAGCGTCACGTAGACACGCTCGATGTCGCGCCGCTCCATGGCGCCCACGAGCGCCTGGTAAGCGCGCTCGCCCTTGGCCACGATGAGCAGGCCCGAGGTGTCCTTGTCGAGGCGATGGACGATACCTGGCCGCAGCTCGTGGCCGCCGCGGGCGCCGTGTTCTACGAGCCCTTGTGCCAAGGTGCCGTGCTCGTTGCCCGGCGCCGGATGGACCACCACGCCGGCCGGCTTGTCGACGACCAGCAACCAGTCGTCTTCGTAGACCATCTCGTAGGGCACTTCCTCCGCCGCGAGCGCAGCGGGCGGCTCGGGGCTGCGCTCCCAGGCGACCTCTTCTTCAAGGCGCAGCTCATGCCGTTTGCGGGCCGGCCGGCCGTCGACGGTCACGCGCCCTTCTTCGATGAGGCGCTGGGCGGCCGCGCGCGAGAGACCGGCGCGCGCCGCCAGTACCACGTCGAGGCGCATGCCGACCTCGTCCGGCAGCACCGCGAAGCGGCCTGGGCGCTCAGGCTCTCGCGCCACGCAGGACCTGCAGGATCAGGATGAGCGTGCCCGCCACGATGGCGGCGTCGGCCAGGTTGAACGACGGCCAGCCGTACACACCGATGAAGTCGACCACCGCGCCGCCGAAGCGGAGGCGATCGACGAGATTGCCCAAGGCTCCGCCGAGGATCACGCCCAGAGCCGGCCGGTACTTCGGCGGCGCCAGGAACAGCGCCGTCGTGACACCGGCCACCACGGCCGCGACCAGCAGCACGAGCACTACGCCTGCCCCGGCGAATCTGCTGAACGAGATCCCGGCGTTGTAGTTGAGGTCGATGCGCAGGCCGCCCACGACGCGGTACGGCAGGTGGGCGGCCTGGTGGCGCACAACTCCCTTGCTTGCCTGATCGACGACGAAGACGCCGGCGGCGAGGGCCAGCGCCAGGCCGAGCCGGCGACTACTTCTTGCCACGCGGCTTGCGCGGTGCGTCCAGCTCTTCAACGTCCTTGTGGCCCATCGGACAGGCGGGCTCCTTGGTCTTCCCGGAGCGCCCGCCGTCGCTGACCACGATGTTGAGCGGGTAGGTCGCCTTGCAGGTCTTGCAGTAGGCGAGTCTGGCCATTCGGCTCTCCCTCTTTCAGAGGCGGAGTCTCCGCCTCGCTTCTTCGAGTGTCACCCCGTGGACGCGGAGCAGTTTGCGGCGGCCCGTCGCGCCCGTCGCCAGGTCGACCTGTCGACGTCGGACCCCCAGCATGTCCGCCACCAGGCGGATCAGCTCCGCGTTCGCCTTGCCCTCATGTGCTGCAGCTGCCAGCCGCAGACGCAGGCGCCCGTCGGCGACGCCGGCGACCTCGCTGCGCGGCGCCCCCGGCGTGACCCAGACGGCCAGGCTCACTCCGCCGGCCACCGCACGTAGCGGCCCTACCTCACCACTTGAACTCGTTCTCGTTCACCCCAGTGTCGACGTCCGCCAGCAGATCGTCCGTCTCGCCGAACACGATGCGCTCCTTGGCCGGCGAGCGCTCGGCGGCGCCGGGCCCCGGCTCGCTGGGCAGGTCTGGATCGGGCGCCGGCTCGGTATCGCTCGAGTACTCGGGCGGTTCTTCCTCGGCGAGGGCCGCAAGCGCGGCCGCCTCGTCGACCTCCGCAGCCGGTACCTCGACGGTGTCCTCGGGTGCCGCCGCGGATCCTGCCGGCTCGTCGGGCACCTCCGGCGACTCCGTCGCCGGCGGGGCCTCCTCGCGGGCGATGGCCTCCTTGATGGCCTCGGCGTGACGCGCGAACTCCGCCTGCGCCATGCCTTCGGCCGGTGCCATGGCCACGCCGGCCGGCGCCTCCTCGAGGTGCTTGAGGTAGCCCTCGAGCAGCTGGCGGAACTTGAAGCGGAAGTCCTGCTCGGCGCTCTTGAGCTTGGCCAGCGACTGCTCGATGCTCTGACGCTCGCTGTACGCCTCATTGACGAGCTGCCGGCCCTTGAGCTCCGCCTCGTGCAAGATCAGCTGGGCTTCCTTAGCGCTGTTCTGCCTGAGCTCGTCGGCGCTCGCCTGCGCCGACACGAGGGTCTTCTGAAGGGTCTCCTCGATGCGCTTGTAGCCCGTGACCCGGGACTCAAGTGCCTCGACACGCTCCCCGAGATCGATGTTGTCCTTGAACACGCGCTCGAATTCGTCGGCGACCTGGTCGAGGAACTCGTCGACCTCCACATCTGCGTAGCCGCGCATCCCGCGCTTGAACTCCTGGTGGCGGATGTCCAGCGGTGTGAGCTTCATGCGGTCCTCCTTTCGCTGGCGCAGCCCGCGCCGCGGATCGTGGTCGTTCTGTCTCCCATTCTACTGCGCCGCAGTCACGCGAGCGTCCTGGCGCGCGCGACGGCGGCAGCCACCGCATCATTGACTGTCTGAGCCACGTCGCGCTCCCCAAGCGTCTCGACCATGGCCGCGGTCATGCCGCCCGGCGTAGCGGCGGCGGCGACCACCGCCGCCGGGTCGCCTTCGTGGGCGACGATCGCCGCGGCCCCATGCACGCCGGAGATGGCGAGCTGCAGCGCCACGTCTTCGGCGAGGCCGTGAGCCACGCCGGCGGCCGCGAACGCCCTGACGAGATAGGCGATCACGCCGGGCATGCAGCCGGCCACGGCCGTGGCCGCGTCAAACAGCGCTTCATCGACTTCGACGACGTCGCCGGCCAGGGCGAAGAGCGCTTCGACCTCGGCGACACCGTTGCCCAGCGTGCCGGGCACCAGCAGGAAGAGACCCTGGCCGAGTGCGGCGGCGACGTTGGGCATGATACGGGCGACGCGAGCGCCCGAAGGCAGGCTCGCCTCCAGCCTCGCCAGCGATACGCCCGCCGCCACCGACACGACCATGCGCTGGCCCAGGACGGCGCCCATTTCCTGGAGCACACCCTCGACGTGCTGGGGGCGCACGGCGACGATCACCAGATCGGCCTCCGCGAGCAGCTCGGACGCCGTGGCGGCTGCTGCGCCGCCGGTCGCGGCGGCCAGCTCGCGAGCTTTGGCCGCCTCGACATCGTAGAAGACGAGTGAAGGCGGGCCGAGCACGGCGGGTCGGCTCCAGCCTTCGGCCAGTGCGCGCGCGATGTGCCCGGCGCCGATGAGACCGACGTTCACAGCCACGTCGGCGAGCTAGAACTGATTGAAGAAGCCCTTCTCAATGAGACGCGCCCGCTCCTCGGCCGAGACTTCGACGTTGCGGGGCGTGAGCAGGAATATCTTGTCGCCCACCCGTTGCATGCCCCCGTCGAGAGCGTACGTGAGGCCGCTGCAGAAATCGATGAGCCGCTTGGCGAGCTCAGTTTCCGAGCCTTGCAGGTTGATGATCACCGGGACGTCGACCTTGAACTTATCGGCGATCTGCTGCGCGTCGTTGAAGTTCTTGGGGATGACCAGATGGACCTCGACCCGCGTGGGACGGGCAGGCTCGATAGCGCGCACCACCGGCGTCGACTGGCTGCGGCGTCGCGGTTCGTCGGCGAAGATGTCGTCGTATTCGTTGCGGCCACGACCGCCGTCGAGCTTGCGCACGTTCGGCCGATCCTGGTAGGAGCGTTCGAGCTCCTCGTGTGGAGCCAGAGTCTCGTCTTCGTCGTAGTCAGCCTCGTCGTCGGCGATGCCGAAGTAGACCGCTACTTTGTGCCACGTATCGCCCAGGCCCATAGGTTCCTCCCTACCGGGTCAGAAAAGCACGCTGCCGACGCGCACGATGGTGGCCCCTTCTTGTACGGCGGCCTCGTAGTCGGCACTCGTACCCATGGATAGCTGCTCGAAAGTATACGTTCCCTGCCACGTTGTCGAAAGCCGTTCCGCCAGTTCGCGGGTCTGCGTGAAGAACGGGCGCGCCGCGGCTGGGTCGTCGGACCAGGGCGGCATGCACATCAGCCCGCAGAAGCGCACCGTGCCACAGGCCGCGGCCTCGTCAAGAAACGCGTCCGCTGCGGCCGGCGCGATGCCGCTCTTGCTGTCCTCGCCGGCGATGTTGACTTCGAGCAACACGTCGGTGACGTTCGCGGCACGCGCCTCGATCTCCTGCACGACGCTCATCGTGCTCACCGAATGGATGAGGCTGACCAAAGGCACCACCAGCCTCGTCTTGCGGCTCTGCAAGTGACCGATGAAGTGATACTCGAAGGCGTCGCCGTACAGCGCCTGCTTGGCCACCAGGTCCTGGGCGCGGTTCTCGCCGATCAGACGGATGCCCGCCTCGTGCAGCGCGCCCAGGTGTGCGGCGGCGACGTACTTGGTCGCCACCAGCACGCGCACGTCCGCCGGCTCGCGCCCGGCCGCGCCGGCCGCGGCGGCGACGCGGCCGCTCAGCTCCGCGAAACGCTCACGCACGACGTTCGCGTCGGGAATGTACTGCTGGACCACTGGTCGCCTCCTCAGGCGCCTACTTCTGGAAGCGCCTCACGCTTCCTGCCGCCAGGCGATGGCCAGATGTCGACCCGTCGACCCGGCGTCGCGCCGGTGTGAGAAGAAGCGCGCCTCGCCGGCGCTGCAGAGCGCCGCGACGGTGACGCCCGCCGGCGGGACACCGGCGCCCTCCAGGTCGCGAGCGGCGCAGGCCCACAGGTCCACGGTGAGCTCGCCGGCCGAGCCCGGAAAGCGCTCGTCGAAGCGTGCCCGCAAGCCCTCATCGACGCTGAAGCAGCAGGGACCGATGCTGGGGCCCACCACGGCGCCCAGCAGGCGGCCGCGGCGCGCCAGCGCCGCGGCCGCCTGCCCGACGATGCCGCCGAGCATGCCCCGCCAGCCGGCGTGCACGACGGCGAACTCGGGTCCGTCGGCGCCGCGCGCCGCGATGACGACGGGCACGCAGTCGGCGTAGCTCACCACCAGGCCGAGGCCGGGCGCGGCGGTCAGCAGGCCGTCGTGGTCGTGGATCACCGTCTCACGGTCGCAGGCTCCGCGCCCGGCCTCGGCGTCCCCCACCCAGGCGAGCGTGGTGCCGTGCACCTGGCCGGGCACGACGAGCCGCTCCTGAGGCACGCCCACGGCCGCGCACAAGCGCCGCCGGTTCTCCAGCACGTCGGCCGGCGCGTCGCCCACCGAGAGACCGAGGTTGAGCGACGCGAACGGCGCCGCTGAGACGCCGCCTTCCCTGGTCGGGAAGGCGGCGGCCACCCCGGCGCCCTCCCACTGCAGCCACCGCAGGCCGTCGGCCGCCCGCCACTTCAGTGCGAAGCGCTCGCCCACACGCTCAGCCCCACGGCAGCAGGAGATACGCCCAGTCGAGCACCCTGCCGATCGTGGCTTCAAACACCTGCGGCGCCGCAAGCATGACCACGAGGAGACCCATGAAGACGAAGTTCCCGTAGCGGTCGAGGTCGACCCAGCGCACATACAGGTCGCGCGGGAGGAAGCCGCCGACCACCCGTGAGCCGTCAAGCGGCGGGATGGGCACCAGGTTGAAGGCCATCAGGATCACGTTGAGGACGAACAACATGAAGAGCGCCTCCGCGAGGAACAGGCTCCAGGTGTAGGTCAGCCAGATCAGGCCGGCGGCGGCGAGCGCAAGAGCGAAGTTGGCCGCCGGCCCTGCCGCGCCCACGAGCATCATCCCGCGCTGTGGGTCCTTGAAGTGGCGCGGGTCGACGGGCACGGGCTTCGCCCATCCAAAGAAGAAGCTGCCTTGGGAGCCGATAAACGTGACCGCCAGCATGATGGTCCCCCACTTGTCGAGATGCTTGACGGGGTTGAGCGTGAGCCGTCCGTGGAGCTTGGCGGTGGGGTCGCCGAGCTTCCAGGCCACCCAGCCGTGGGCGAGTTCGTGCAGCACCAGGCTCACGAGGAGGAGCGGCGAGATAATGAGGAACTGAACGAAGAGGCCGTTGTCGGTCATCCCCGCAGCCTCCCCGCAGCGGCGAGCTCTTCGTCGCGGCTCTGCACCACGCCGTTCAGCTTGAGGTGAAGGACGCTACGCAGCACCTCACCCATCTCCGGGGAGGCGGCGAAGCCAAGCTCCAGGAGGTCCTCGCCACCGATCGCGAGCGTGACGTGGCGGGTGACGTCGAGAAAGCGTCCGAGGCGCTCGGCGGCGATCCCCGTCTCGTCGAGCGCCACGGCCGCAAGGACGGCCTCCAACGGCTCGCCACGGGCAAACTCATAGAGATCCGCTTCGCTCGGGCCCCTCGCCACCCGGTCCACAAGGCGCCGGCCCACGACGAGCGCGCGCTCGAGCACCTCGGCATCCTGCCGACGAATGCGCATACGCTCGGCCCACATGGCGATCTCCTCGGGCTCAAGGTCACGGAGCATGCAGACTATGCGGAGGCGCCAGCGCGGGATCTCGCCCTCAAGGTGGTGCGCGGCACGCGCGCGGTCGCCGCGCCGCACGAGGTCGCGCGTGGTCGCGCCGGCGCGCAGGCGGCCGTGGATCGACGGGGTCAGGCCGAGCTCGGTCATGCGCCGCAGTGAGAACTCGATCTTCTCTTCCTCGAGCAGGGCGACGAGCTCGTCCCTGAGGCGCGCCGAGGAAAGATCGCCGACGAGGTCCATGGCGCAGCAGGCGCGGGCCAGGTTGAGGGTGTGTTCGTCCATGCGCAGCCCGTAGCGGTTCTCGTACCGTATCGCACGCAATACTCGTGTCGGGTCTTCGATGAAGCTGAGGTTGTGCAGCACGACGATGCGCCGCGCGGCAAGATCGGTCATGCCGCCGTAGTAGTCGAGAAGGTCGCCGTAGGTCTCGGGTTTGAGCGAGACGGCCATGGCGTTGATCGTGAAATCGCGCCGCGCCAGATCGCTGCGGATGCCGGCGTGCTCCACCTTGGGGAGCGCCGCGGGGTAGGCGTACGACTCGGAGCGCGTGGAGGCCACGTCCACCCGCCGGCGGGCGCCCGTCGCGTCGTGAGCCACGACGACGGCCGTGCCGAACTTCTCGTGGGGGCGCACATGGCCTTTGAGGCGTTCGGCAAGCTCGCCGGCCAGCGCGATGCCGTCTCCCTCGACGGCGATGTCCACGTCGAAGCCCGGCTCACCCAGCAGCAGGTCGCGGACCGCGCCACCGACGAGGTACACGCCGCGCACGCCGGCGGCCACGGCCTGGATGTGGCGCAGCAGCCAGTCCAGGCCGAGCTCACCCAAGGGGCCGGCGAGGTTGGCCGCCACAGGTGCCGGCGGTTCCGGCGCGCCCACGTCCCCGGCCACGGCGCGTCGCGTCGCCGCCCCGAGCAGGTCATCGACAGCGATCTGAGCGGCGGACGCGTGTCGTACCACGGGCGCCCAGCCGATCTCCTCCTGGGCGATGCGGGTCGCGGCGTGCTCGAGCGTCGCGTCGGCAGCGATCACCGTCACGCGCGAGGTCATGATCGCTTTCACGGGTGCGTGGCCGAGACCGTGCGCGGCGGCACGCTCAAGGTCGACGAGCGCGACCTTGCCCACGAGTCGCCCGGCAGCCGTGACGACAACGCCACCGAGCCCCTCGCGGCGGCAGCGTAGCGCCGCTTCATCGACGCTAGTCGACAGCTCGACCGGCGGTGGGAGCGGCACAAGCACGTCGCGTACCGTGCGCAGCGGGACGATAGCGGCCGGCACGGCGGCGGCTACGGCCGCCGCGACGTCGTCCAACGAGCGGTCCTTGACGACCGCCGAGGCGGCCGCCGAATGGCCGCCACCGCCCACCACGGCGAGCGCTTTGGCCACGTCCAGGCGACCGCCGCGGCTGCGCGCCGTGACGAAGACGCGGTTCTCCATGGCCACAAGGAGGAAGTAGGCGTCGCAGCCGGTGAGGTCCATGACGCGGTGCGCCACGACGCTCACGCCCTCCACGTAGAGGTCCTGGCGAAGCGCCGAGAGGAGCACCGTCGCCGCGGCGACGGGGAGCTCCTCGGCCGTATCGAGCGCTGCGGCCAGCGTGCGGCGCTGCCCGGCGGTGAGCGCATTGGCCAGCCACTTCTCGAGGAGCGCTGTATCGGCCCCGCGCAGCATGCAGAGCGCCAGGGCCTCGGCGTCGGCAGGGGTCGTGGTGGAGAACGTCAGCGACCCCGTGTCCTCGTGGATGCCGAGCGCGAACACGGTCGCCTCGAACGGCGTGATGGGGATGCCGCGTTCGACGACGATGCGCACGAGCAGCGTCACCAGCGAGCCGTCCGCCGATGTGACCAGGTTGTCGGGCGGGATGAAGTCCGGCAGGTCGCCTTTGTGGGTGTGATGGTCGAAAGCCACGATCTGCACGCCCTCGCGGCCGCAGAGGTCGCCGAGGTCACCGAGCCGATTCGCGTGGACCGTGTCGACAAGGATCAGCCGGCGCACGCTGTCGCGCTCGACGTCGCCCGGATCCACAACGGGGATGAGGTCCGCGTACAGCGCCTGAAACTCGCGCACGTTGCGGTTCACGGCGCCGCCCAGGCAGATGGACGCCTCGGGGTAGAGCTTGTGCGCGGCGACCATCGCCGCGAAGGCGTCGAAGTCGGTGTTGGTGTGCGTGGCGATGAGCTCGGGGGTGCGCATGGCTGCAGTATACGGGAGCGCGCCGGCGCGGCCCGTCAGGCCTTGAGCAGCCAGGCGAGCTCGCCGCCGAAGGCGCCCTCCACGGCGGCGCGCAGCGGCGCGTTGACCGGGTCGCTGAGGCCGGGGTCGGCGGCGATGATCTCGGCGGCCAGCTCGCGAGCGCGCAGCAACGCCGCCCGGTCGCGCGCCAGGCGCGCGAGCTTGAGGTCGGGCACGCCCGCCTGCCGCGCGCCCATCACCTGTCCCTCGCCACGGATCTCGAGGTCGCGGTCGGCGAGCTCGAACCCGTCGTTGGTCTCGAGCAGAGCCTCGAGACGCGCCCGAGAGGCGCCGGTCTCGGCCTGTGAGAAGAGCAGGCAGTACGACTTGGCCGTCCCCCTCCCCACGCGGCCGCGGAGCTGGTGAAGCTGGGCGAGGCCGAAGCGCTCGGCGCCCTCGACGATCATCACCGAGGCGTTCGGCACGTCTATGCCGACCTCGATCAGACTCGTTGACACCAGCACCTGCACGTCCCCGGCCTTGAAAGAGTGCATGACGGTGTCGCGGTCGGCCGACCTGAGCTGACCGTGCACCACGGCCACGCGGCTGTCGCGGAACGGCCCGGCCTGCAGACGCTCCGCCTCGGCGAGGGCCGTGGCCGCCGAGATCGCCTCCGACTCGTCGATGGCCGGGCACACCACGTAGACCTGTCGTCCCTTGACGATCTGCTTGCGCACGAAGTCGTAGCCCACCTCCCGCTGCGCTTCGTCCACGAGGCGCGTGACGACCGGCTGACGACCCGCCGGCGAGCCGGCGATCGTGGTCACATCGAGGTCGCCGTACACAGTCAGCGCCAGAGTGCGCGGGATCGGCGTGGCCGTCATGTGCAGGACGTGCGGCGCGCGGCCGCCGCGCTCAGCGCGCCGCACGAGGGCGTCGCGCTGCTCCACGCCGAAACGGTGCTGCTCGTCGACGACCAGCAGCGCCAGGCCGGCGAACTCGACGTCCTCCTGCAGAAGCGCGTGTGTACCGATCACAAGGCGCGCCGCGCCGCTGGCGATCCTCTCGAGCGCCGCTCGCCGCTCCTTGGCGCCGAGTGCCGCGGTCAGCAGTTCGGGTCGCCCCAGAACGGCGGCGAGGCGCGCCGCCGTCTCGGCGTGCTGGATGGCGAGCGTCTCAGTCGGGGCCATGAGCGCCCCCTGGAGGCCGGTCTCTGCCGCCCGCACGAGGCAGTAGAGTGCCACGACCGTCTTGCCCGAGCCCACGTCGCCCTGCAGCAGACGGCGCATCGGGACCGTGCGGGCCAGATCGGTATCCAGCTCAGCAAGAGCCTGAAGCTGGTGCCTGGTCAGATCGAACGGCAGCCCGGCTAGAAAGGCGTGGCTGAGGTCCGACGGCGGGGCGAGGGCCGGCGCCGCGACCCGGCGCTGCTGCTCGCCCTTGTGGAGCAGTAGCCCCACCTGCATGAGCAGCAGCTCTTCGAGCACGAGGCGGGCGCGCGCGACCCTTGCTTCTTCGAGGTCGCGCGGCAGGTGCACCGCTACGGTAGCATCCGCGCGCGTGGGCAGCGCTTCGCGCTCGCGGAGCGCGGCCGGCAGCGGGTCGGGGAGCCGGCGCATGGCCGGCCGCACGGCTCGCAGGAGGCTGCGCAGCAGCCGCGCCGACACCTGCTCGCTGGCCGGGTACACCGGGACGATCCCCTCGGTGTGGACGGAGTCGCCCCCCTCTTCGTCGAGGATCTCGTGGCTCTTGACGACGAACGACGAGCGGCCGCCCTGAGGCCGATACGTGCCCCGCACGCTGAGCCGCATACCCTCCGTCAGCACTTTGACGAGGTAGCGCTGGTTGAACCAGACGGCCTCGATGGCGCCCGTGTCGTCGCTGAGCACGACGCGCACGATGTCCACCCGGCGACGCGCCGTGCGGTCGGCGACGACGTGCCCGACGGTGCCGCGCACGGTGGCCTCCTCGCCGACCTTGAGGTCGCGGATGCGCTTACGGTCGCGGAAATCCTCGTAGCGGCGCGGGAAGTGGTCGATGAGGTCGCCCACGGTCTCGAGGCCGAACGCCGCGAGACGCCGGGCCACCGGCTTCGTGACGTGGTCCAGCTCGGCCAGCGGCGTGGCGAGTGTGGCAGGGTGATGGAAGAGTCGCGGGATGGGCGGCCGTTCGTCGTACCGGCCGCCGCCGAAGCGGAGCGGGAGAGCGGGCTCGGTCACTCCGCGATCATAGCAAAGGCGGCCGTCCCCGGGCCGATGTGCGTGCCGACCACTGCGCCGCAGTGGCCCTGCAGCACGAAGTGCGCTTTAGGCCGCAAGCGCTCGATCATCTCGCGGATGAGCTGCGGCTCTTCGTCGTTGACGGCGTCGATGGTGACGAAGTACAACTCTTTGTCGGGCTTGCTGTTCTCCTCGACGAAGCGCTGCATGGCGGACATGGCCTTCTTGAGGCCGCGCACCTTGGCGTAGCCTTGCAGAGTACCGTCGGCGGTGCAGATCAGCGGCTTGATGTCGAAGACCCCGCCGACGAACGAGGCGGCGCGGCCGATGCGCCCGCCACGACGCAGGTACTCGAGGGTCGCGGCGTGGACCAACAGGCTCGAGTGCTCGGTGAAGTGCCTGATGTAGGCGCGCGCCTCGTCGAGCGTGCAGCCACGCTCGAGGCGGGCGCGCAGGCGCTCTGCGCAGAGTGAAAGAGCGCTCGAGACGGTGCGCATGTCGTGGACCTCGACCCCGTCGATCTGCTCGGCGGCCTGCTCGGCGGAACGCACGGTGCCGCTCATGACGCCGGAGAGGTGCAGCGAGAAGACGTGGTTGTACGTCTGCCGGGCCTCCTGGTAGGCAGCGAGGAACTCGCCGGCGGTCGGCTGCGACGTGGTCGGCAGCACCTCGGAGGCCTCGAGCCTGGCAAAGAACTCCTGATACGTCATGTCGACGGCGTCGCGAAAGGTCTCGTCGCCGAAGTGGACCTTGAGCGGCACCAAGGAGAGGCCGGGCCGCTCGAAAAAGCCCGCCGGCGGGTCGCAGGTGGAATCGAGGACGATGGCGGTGTTGTCGAGGGTGAGCAAGTCGGTCATTCGGCGCTCGCAAGGATGGGGTACAAGGGCTGACCACCTTCGTGGAAGTGGACCTCGGCGTC
>Ga0315283_10002915_pt1 | contig 14485 bp, 14 predicted proteins | sample YL17G09_0_MG_FD_204541 | JGI IMG/M metagenome (GOLD analysis project Ga0315283, IMG submission 204541) | Sediment microbial communities from Yellowstone Lake, YNP, Wyoming, USA - YL17G09_0 | ecosystem: Environmental > Aquatic > Freshwater > Lake > Sediment | place: USA: Wyoming | collected... | reverse complement strand
AGATGCTGGATGATGAATCCGGCTATGCGCTCTCAAAAGAAGATGCCAAGCTCTATGCCCGGAAGCACAAGCTCGTTTTTGTGGAAGGCCCTGAAGTGCTGGAGCGGTGGGAAGCGCAGGCACACCGATCCTGATAAAGAAACAATGTTCATTTTTTGCGTGTTTATCCAGTGTTTCCCCTGGACCGCAGTTTTGCGATGCTCATTTTTGTAGGGCAGCGCCCGAGTTTCAATCCCAGTTTCCTGGCCTCATCCTTGAGCACTTTCGTGTCAATGTCTTGATGAGTGCACCTAACTCCGTTGGTTCCATGGGTATCGGAGAGTGATTAGTACGCAATGAAATAAGGTTTACTCATGGATGCGTGTTAAAAAAAAGGGGATTATTTTGAATAGTTAAAAAATTGATTAAATTTTGATCTGGGCCAGCGCATCGTATGCCATCCTCCGGAATACCGCCGGATCGATAGCAGGATACTGTTCTTTTGCTTTTATTACATCCGGCTCCGTACTCGTTTTGAATATATCAATCCGGTCAAGCGTTCGTGCGGCAGTGTCCAGCACCCAGAGATCACGGGTGTCCTTGTCCACGACATTGATCGATTCCACGCGGACGGAAACCATGGGGGTGCTGGCTTCGTCCTTCCTGTACAGGCTTGGTTTTCCGATAACAGCGACAAACGTCGGAGCTTCGATCTTGGCGAGCTGTTGCATTGCCTCGGGCTGGTAACTGCCAGCCATGATAAAGAAGGTCCCGGTGGGGTCTACCACCCGGCCGCGATAGAAGATGTTCTGGTCCCCCTGACGCTGCTTCTCAGTCAGGGTGCCCACAATAAATATGCGGTTACAGCGCTCTCCGGTTGGCAGGAGAACAAACGTCGGGCTCTTCTCATCTGTGCCCTCCCTGAAATCGTAACGGCACTCGCGCAGCTCACTGGCAAAAACCCGCCGCGCCGGTTCGCGTTCGAACGATCCCTCCTTGCGCCCTATTTCCCGGGCATTGGTGCTCATGGTGCACCCCCGGCCCGGTTCAGCAGTGCAGCATGCTCGCCGCGCTCAAAGGTAAGGCGTTCGCAGGTATTGACCAGAAGACGGCTATCGATCTCGCGCCCGTGACAGGCAACATAGCGCCCGAGCACGGCGTCCCGCATCCGGAGAAACACTTCGTCCATGCCAAGCGGGTTGTTTTCGGAGATCTCTTTTGCGGCATCGAGCGTGATCCCGGTCAGGGACTCGACCACCTCGCGCTGGAGAAGGATGTTATGCGTCTTTTCACCATCATCAAGCCACCCCTTAATCCGTAGATCATAGATGAATTTGGGCTGGATCTCGTGGACCGGGCAATAGTTCTGGCGTGAGAGGGCACGATTGCATCCCTCAACCGGACAGCGCTTGATAATCCCGGAGCCAGGTGCGATATGCACGAGCGCCCCCCGGACTGCCACAATCCCCCCGCTTACCAGAATGTCACCATCATCCTGCATGATTGTACCTGTGTTCAGGTTGAGCGAGAGCCTGCCATTGAATTCGTCTACCATAGCATAGAAGATATTGTAGACAGAGCCCACCGCGAGTTTTTCCTTCCCTGCTTCCTTCCAGATCACAAATTTGATCGTTCCCGTCTCGTCACCCAAAAGACCGGACTGGAGCATCCTCTCATGGGAAGCATCCCATTCCTGGATCACCTTCGCGCGAACGCTGCCAACCCCTGTATGAAGATTAACAATCGGAATCGTACTCGGGATGAGTGCTCCATCGGTCGCGCTCTCTTTTACGGTGGTACCAGAGTGGATCTTCAGGCTTGCAATGCCCTTGAATTCGTCAACTACCGCTGACTCTATATGGTACCATGAGCCCACTGTCATCGCAGGTGCATTCGACTTTGCCCATGCCACGAACCGTATACCTCCGGAGTCATCAGCGATTATACCGCTCTGGGCAATTGCTGGCGATGCAGGTGCAGAGAGTGCGACAACCTTGCCTTCGATGGTTACCCATTCCTCGGGTGACACATCCGCGATCTTCTTTGGCTCTGTTGCACTCCCGCTCTTTCCTCCCCCTCCACCAGAACCCATTTGAGGGAGGTTGAACTCCTTTGCGAGGTCATTAGTCACGCTGCGCTCTGCTTCAGACGGCTGGACGCCGAACTCCTCGATCAGCCTGCGGAGTTTTCCCTCAATCTTTTTGGGATCGATGGTCTGTCCGCTCTTTTGGAACTTACGGGAGATTCTGTCTGCTGTTTCGGAAAAATCCATATTCGTACATCTCCAGGTAATCATCGGTTCTGATCATGCCTATATATTGCGAAGTATGTGTAGTGAAAGTGAACAGCCGCAATCGTGAAGTTTATGTTTTACCACAGTGACTAAGTGATACATGGTTGAAATTACCGCTGACAGCACTATCTATGATTTATTAAAAGCGAAACCAGAGTCTTCCGAAGTACTCTTCAAGTTTGGTATGGGCTGTGTCGGATGCGCAATCGCCCGTGGCGAAACTATTCGCGAGGCAGCCGAAGCACATGGCATCCCACTACCTGAGCTCCTTTCGGCGCTTGGAATTAAAGAGTAAAAGAGCAATTTTTTTTATTTCTTTTTTATATCCCGCAAGCGTTTCAGTTCTGCACGTGACGATAAGGGGAATTCTTTGAGGTAATCTGCAATTTCAGGTTCATGCAGGAGTGTACACAGGGCACAGTTCCATACCCTTCCCCCATTGGAACTCTCTACCCACTGCCCGAGATTCTCGTCATCACAAGGGTAGAACGGGCAATAGCAAAAATCGCAACGCTGACCGGGAAAGTGGCAGGGAAAGTACGGGCAGTCATGTGGTGACAATTCTACCCAGTGCTCACCCTTGAAACGGCTGAAGATGAAAAATAAGGAGTGGCTGGACGGATCCGCTGTATCATGGCGTCTGATGGCTTCCGGTAAACCGTGAAGTACTGCTTCGCGAATACGCCGGCCAGTATCCGTGAGTCGCCCGGCATACCGGTGTTTTACGCTGCCCTCACATCCGGCTATCACGGCATCAGTAGGAGTACCGGTGAGCGGGAGGCCCATTGCCTGCAATGCCTCGGCTTTTGCCTCAGTGGCGACCATGATGGTTTCGAGCAGCGCAGCGTCCCCCATCCCCTCGTTGCTGCATACAATGATGTTGATGGTGCCGGCATTTTCCTGAGGTTCGCGTCGGACGCCTGCTGTGATGAATACGGTTACGTAATCGTACTGGAGTATGCAGCATTGCTGAACAGGCACTGTAGTGAGTAGCCCAAAACCCCCCCGATCAATGCCGGATTCGGCTGCAATGAATTCCAGTTCCTTTTCCGGATCTTCATGGTTCCAACCCCCAGGAACGGTGTGGTTTATGAGAGTTGAGACCGAGCGGATACCACCCGCGATTCCGGTGCTTGCAGCGCGGAAGTCCCCGCGGATAAAAAGAGTATTTGTATCGAAATAGTATCTCATGCGATGGAATAACGCATGCGGTCCTTGAGTTCCTGCTGTTTGCTGGCGTTCCAGCCGGAGACGTCCTGCAGGTAGCCGGTTACCCTGCTGATCTGGGTGACATCATGAGAGCCACACTCCGGGCAAACGGCTTTCCCGCAGAGAGGGCAGTAATCGATACCCGAGATGATCTCGTGGGTGCAGTGGCAGTGATCGAGGGGGCACATAACCTCAAGGTGCGTCTCGCCGCATTTCGGACATGGCTTTTCTTCCACGATAAGGTGACAGGTGTGGCACTTGTATTTGCGCTCCTTTTCCGGAATATCGTCCAGTAGCTTGTATTTTTGAGCCAATGTTCGTTGTTCTGCAGTCCAATCCATACTATAACATTGCACAAGTCCTTAATAAATTTTTAGAACCTTTTAGTTCAATGAACTGGCAATATCTGGATAAACAGCCGCGCATACCCGGATCTGGTCGCAGAATGGAGGTTATTTATATATTATTACACCGAACGGATGCGCGCAAACTCCTGTGCAGCGGTGCCCGGGTTGTCTGCCTCATAGATCGCGCGACCCACAATAATTCCGTCCACGAGCCTGGCCACCGTTCCGACATCCCCTCCCTGAGCACCGATACCCGGAGAGAGGATCTTCCGGTTGCCAACGATCTGCCGCAGCACGTTTATCCGGTCCGGCCGGGTAGCAGGGGCGATGATACCATCTGCCCCACACTCCATGGCAAGACGTGCGATACGCTCCGCGATCCCCCCCTGGAAGAATTCGGTAGCACCCGGGTGGCTCATCTCAGCGACAATGAAACACGCACCCCCGTAATCAGATGAGGTATCGACGCAGGCCTGCACGGCGTCTTTTCCGGTAAACCCATGGCAGATGATGGATGAGAACCCTGCGTCAAAGACCTGCTCCGCGATGAGCCGGTTCGTATTCGGTATGTCGGCAACTTTGAAGTCAGCGATAAGCGGGAGATCTTCTCCCTCAAGCTCCTGAGCTATGGAAAGACCGCATGAGAGTATAAGAGGGTAACCGAGTTTTATAGCGTCAAGATGTGGTGCGCAGGCATGTGCAATAGCGAGCGCCTTCTTCTTCTCGGTTACATCGAGCGCCAGAATCAGTTCAGTCATTATGCATCCGCTCCATAACTGCGGCGACAAGGATCGGGAGGGTGATTGTCGCGTCGCCATACACGGTAACTGCCTGTGCTTCTTCCGTGATCTTTCCCCATGAACGGGCTTCATCAAGTGTCGCACCGGAGAGTCCGCCGAGATCCGGGCGGTCTCCGGTAAGCTGCACAGCATAGTTAAAACCGTTGGGGGTCATAAGCATGCTCTGGAGGATGAAGTTTTTCGGGACACCGCCGCCAACCAGGAGCGCTCCGGCTTTTTTTGTGGTGAAGCATGTGTCCATGAGGGCCGGCATGTCAGCGAATGCATCGACCGTAACCGTATTTGTCTGTGAGAAAAGCCAGTACTGGAGACCGACCATCGAATCCTGGACTGCGGGACAGTACACAGGAATATTTTTTTTCGCAGCTGTATGGAGGATGCCGGATTTCAGGTTTTTCCCTATGTGATTGAGAAGCCCGGAGATTGAGACCGTGCTCCCGGATTCGAGCTTGCCAAACACGTTCTGCATGAATTCCTCAAAGTGCTCAAACGCTTCGTTGGGGAGATAGACATCATAGATTCGGTTGATCTCATCGTGCCGGAGTTCAATATCGTTACAGAATGCTGTACCGTGAAAGTGGTGGCAGCCGATCGCCTCAATGATATCGTGGGTAAGATTTGCTCCGGTCGATACGAGCACATCGATATGCCCGGCTTTCATGAGATCAGAAACGATCCCGCCCATGCCGGCAGGCACCATCGCGCCGGCAAGCCCGAAGAATTTTGTTGCCTGTTTATCGCGCAGCATCTGTTCATAAATGGTCACCGCTCTTGACAGTGCCCCGCCATTGTACGCACCGGCTTTTCCCATCGCGATGACCAGCTCATTAACGGTCATCTTCGGTTTGACATGGAGCTGGGTGACCGGCTCATCGCATTGCAGTGTGATTTATATCCCCCCGGTTGTTGCTGGAGTATTGGTGTTCCGGGCAGATAACAGCTTTTCAGTCTTGTCACAAGAGTGGCGCGGGCGCTGGAGTTAATGTTCTTCCCAACCAATGAAAAACGGGAACTCAGCTATCAATTATACGTATTTCCTAGGGGACGTTTCATAACGGCATCGCACCAAAACCGTGACATAACCAGAAAGCCTACTTCAGTCCATCCGGTTAAATCAACGGGCAATTCCGATTTGAAACCTGAAAAAATTCTTCTTTCAGATCTCATCCAGTGGCGAGAACAACTCGCCCGCAACATTGCCCGGAACAACTACGGTGCTCGGAGTAACGACATATCAAATGCGGTTAATCAGATCATTTTTCGTTTACTTTTCCTGCTGGTTGCAGAAGACCGCAGTCTGATAGATGCGGGAACTATCAAAAAGATCCATGAATCGGATGATCCCTACACAGCACTTGTGAAGATTTCTCAAAAAATTGACGATCTGTGGATTGACCTAGATGGTAACCCCCAAAAAAATGTTCTTACAAAAAATCCTGTTATCGAAAACAGTCTTATGAAAACGATCCTTTTGCGGCTCAGTTCTGCAGAACGACCGTATCATTTTGCTGCCATTCCTACCGAAGCAATTGCACAGATCTTCAGGCACTATCTCACACGGACGATCCGGCGCTCAGCGATGCACCAGGCAGTTATTGTCGATACCTATGATAAGACGCAGTATAGCGGGATTTCAGATCCGACTCCCGCAATGATCGATTACATGGTACAAAGCACACTGGGTGCTGTCCGTTCCACCAGATCGCAGAAGGAGATTCTTCCGATACGGATACTTGATCCTGCCTGCGGTTCAGGATTTACCCTGCTTTGCGCGTTCAAGCACCTGATTGATGCGGGGGATCACACCTTTTTTACCTTTACCGAAAAGAAAGAGATCCTGCTCAACTCAATTTATGGGGTAGACATCGACCGGCATGCTATTGCGGTGGCAAAAATGCTCCTCGTAATTAAACTGTGTGAGGGGGAGCAGGCAGAATCATTGCCCGGGGATTTTTTTACGGTGGCAGGGGAAGTATTCAGGGAACTTTATTACACTATCCGGTGCGGGAATGCGTTGATCGATCCAGAAATTATGAATGATGAATCCTGGACGTTCTGTTCACCACGTGAACGCCACTCCCTCAACCTGTTTGAATGGAGTAACAGGTATCCTGAAATTTTTGCTGCCGGCGGGTTTGATGCTGTCATAGGGAACCCTCCGGATGGAACCCTTGAATCGCGCGAATGGATACAGCGCTATTTCCAACGGCACTACGCAGCCTATCACCCGATGATTGACCGTTCCGCGTATTTTATTGAAAAGGGACTCTCACTCCTGCGCAGGAGCGGAATCCTCGGTTTTATCATGAGCGACCGATGGTTCCGTGGAAAAGCAGGTTCACCGTTGCGGTCAGTAGTGAAAATGTACCAAATCGAAGAGCTTGTTTATACCGGAGAACCCGGTGAAGGCACAAATAATTCTGCATTATGCATTATTCGGATAGCCAATTGCATCTCTTCGCACGCATTTTTTGTTACCCGTATCAGCCCTTCATTCAAGGGACAACTCTTTGATTATATCCCGTCGCACCGGTATACTCTTGATCCTGCTAAACTCGATGACGACAGCTGGGCGTTGCGTGACACCCGTATGGAGGATATTTTTTGTAAAGTGCAACAGTCAGGCACACCTCTTGAAGATTATGTGATGGGACAGGTCTTTCCGGGAATAAAAATTGGACTCGAAGGACCTTTTTTTATTGATGAAGCATTGAGGAAACAATTCATCAAAGATGATCCGGGATGCAAATCTCTGATCAGACGGTTTGTTGCGGGTACTGGGATCACCCGCTACCAGACTCCAAAGAATCCGAACTATTTGATTTTTATTCCAAAGTATTGGACGGATGACCCTTCTTCATCCATTCCTCATCAATGGCGTCGGTTCAAGAGTCGGCATCCATCAATCGCCCGACATTTGAAATTGTCCTTTGAGAAAGCAAAAACCCCAAGGAAGCCGGGAGATCACTGGTGGGAGACATCATGTGAGGAAATCTGGCGTGGCAAACACCCAAAAATTTTCTTTCGGAACCGGTTTAAACGACCGGCGTTTGTGTTTGATGAGGGATGGGCGATTGCCGATCACACCGTAGGTGTCATTCCCTCTTCAAATCTGTACCTGCTCGGTCTTCTCAACAGCCGTCTCATGTTTCTGGTGTTCAATAATTTCATTCAGATATCCGGAACAGAACAAAAAATGCACTCGTGGGACGATCTCAAAAATCTCCCTATTTACACCCCCGACTTCGACAATCCGGATGACAACACCCGGCATGACCGGATGGTCGCGCTCGTCACTGAGATGCTTGAACTGCATATGCACCTGAGCGATGCAAAGACCAATTACGAAAAGCGGATTGTGATGAAGGAGATCGAGTCAATCGACCGGCAGATCGATTCTCTGGCGTATGGTCTTTACGGGTTGAAAGCGGATGAGATCAAAATAATCGAAGAATGTGGCGGAAAATGAAAATAGACCCATTTTAGAGTTCATCCTGAAAACAGGGGTTCTTTTCCATTTGACCGTGCTACACCCCCCCTCTAAAAAAGGGGCTGTTGCAAGCCCGCTAAATTGCAGGGTCAAAACCGCTGATAGTGAGTTCAATGTGAAATATAATCGTTTTAACCAGCATTTTCCATGCGTGTGGACACCACTTCTCCTGCGGAAAAAACGACCTCTGTCCGTTTGCCAAACGGGGCCTTTTACGGGGCTATTTGATTTCATCTCTCTTTTTCGCCGGGATTGGGATGTCGATCCGGAACGGTGCGTTCTTCCACTCCTCCTCCCGGAAGTGGGTGTTCCGGTAATTTTCCGCAGTATTGAACTCAATCTCCGCGGTCGTCTCCGGCAGGATATAGAACCGGCGCCATGCCCGCTCGTTCTGCGTCCGGATCCAGAGCTCGCGGAGCACATACCCTGGAAGGGGAAGGGTCCGGAGAGCTTTAACTTCATCCGGGAATTTTGTTTCTATGATAACATCGTCATCAACAGCGTACCGGACCTTTTTCACTTTGACTGCGACAATCACGGCCGTGCGGAGCATCAGCCCATCGAATGCTAACGCTGTATCGGTGTTTACCAGCCAATGGTATCCCATCCTTTCAGCACAGATTCGTGCTTCATCCCGTATTGTTGTTGTCCGTGGTCCTCTGATGGTATTCCTCCCGTGTATATGCCCAAAAATTGCCACACTGGTTTTCAAAAAAGAATGCCGCGGAGGTAGATACGCTTTGTTGTGGGAAGGCTCAGCATTCGTAACAGAAGCGACCATTCGGTTGCCCATGATTGTATCAATATTCCGGCTCGCCCCGGCACAGCGGTTTGGCTAAATGCCGCCGTGCAGTTGGTGGCACTTCATACCATCCGGTTGTCAGAGTTCGGGGAATTACCTGCACGTCAGGATCAACCGCACGTGCCCCGCACTTTTTGCACTTGTAGCCTTTCCCGGCACCGTCACTTGTCATACGCTTGTTACATGGAGGGCAGATTGGAGGGCGTGAGGTAACTGGATGGGCAAGGGATACAATGTTGATCTTTTCAAGATTGATACTCCCTTTCTTGAAACTCCCGCAGGTTATTACCGCATCGCCCACCACAAACTGACGCACGATCTGTCGGAAATTTTTTGTGGGTTCGTAGGCCATGCACCGCACGGTGTGATCCCCCTGACTGATAGTGAACGAGACATGTCCTCCGGTTATGGTTAAGGGAGCATCGGCTACAATACCCTGTACCCGGTACGAGAGCCCTTCTACAAGCTCACCGATTCTGCCAGCGAGGATATGCGCATCCGTTCCCTGGTTTGTAACCCAGATCTGTTCAATCCCCGGTTTCTCCGATTGGACCATCTGGCGGGCAACCATCACCCACGAGGGACTTTCACCCCGGATGCCAAAAAGCACCGGATCCGGAGTATGCGGTACGCAGACTACAACAGCATTTGCTGTATCTACTGTGTCCCATGTGTGTGGAAATGTTGCCTTTTCCGCATCGAATAAACTTAGCTGGTCAACTTCGCGAGGAGTACCCCATTGTTCCGGTTGCCGGTACACAAGGATTTCAGAGGTGCTGTCCGCAAGCACACTCGCCACAGCTGCAGTAGCGCCAATCAGACCGCGCTTGTTTTTGTACCCGTGGTATTGGGCTCCAGCTGCTTCGAGCAGTTCGATTGCCTCGTCGATCTGGCAGAAATCCGTCACTGCCTTTGTATAAAATGCCGGGTCCGGTGGCGTATCGACAACAACAACCCCGGGATTGGTATTCTCACAGGAGAGATCGGCTAGCTCTTCAACGACTGCGCACGCGATCGCAAATGCATGGTTCTTATCTCCAGCAACATCGAGCGCGATCGCTGCATTACCCCGTGTCTTCCAGGTAACATTCGGGTTGAGCCGGACGAGCCGTGCCTCGCGTACTCTCATATGTTCGCGGATCAAACGGCGTGCAAGGACCGCACCGAGGTACGTCGTGCACATCCCCTGAGGTGAGTCCGTGTCATCAATCCCGATGAGCATATCTATATTAATATACCCTCAGGCTATATCCATTCTTTACGGCAATGTCTCAGGATCGCCAGCTCCAGCTGGTCACCAGTGTAATGATCACCGCAGGTTTTGATGTCTCCGAAAGATTCTCCATTCGTCCACGGAGCTTTGACCTTATCGCCCGCAACAATGAGACGCTGCTTGTTGTTAAAGTGATATCCCACATCGATAGCGTAAGCGAAGAGGTGGCATTTGACCTTGAAGTGATCTCGCGCCATCTTGGGGGAGTCCCCCTGATTGTGGGAGAGCGGGCCCGTGACGCAGAGCTGGAGCGCGGGGCTGTCTATGTCCGGTATGGTATCTTTGCGATCAGCCCCGCAACTCTCTATGACTATTTTGTTGAGATGATTCCCCCCCTTGTCTATGCTTCTCCTGGGGGACTGTACGTGAATATCGATGGCGAGGTGCTCCGCGATCTTCGCGAGAAACGCAGTATGTCGCTGGGGGATCTTGGGCAGGTGCTTGGTGTATCGAGACGAACGATCAGTAAATATGAGAGTGGTATGGGTACTACCCTTGATGTGGCAATCCGCATCGAGGAATTTTTCAATACCGGTGTCGTAAAATCCATCAATCTTATCCTTCACGAGCCCCCCAAAGTGATGGAGGTGGAGCAGCAGGACGAACCGAAGGGCAAGCAGACACCGATGGAGTTTTTTAAACAGATCGGCATGCAGCTGCACACGCTCCATGGCGCCCCGTTTCAGGCGCTTCTTACCTTTGAGAAACATACTATTCTCACGGGATACGGTCCAGCGGACAAAGTCATTAAACGCGCCGCTCTTATTGGAAATATCTCACAGATCGCAAAGAAGCATGCGATGTGTGTAATCACTGATCATTATAAACAGAAAAAGATAGGAAAAACACTCGTCATTGGTGAGGATCGCCTCCACCGTATTACTGATGGTTTTGAGCTTCTCGATATGATTGGCGATTGATTCTTTTTAGGTAATGTATATATAGAACCACAAACCAATTTTAGTGCTAAAAGTGGTGATTTTTAATGTCACAGCAACTTGGTGGACAGCAGATACTTATTCTTAAAGAAGGCAGCACCCGTACCCGGGGCCGCGATGCTCAGGGTATGAACATCACCGCCGCAAAGGCAGTGGCTAGTGCAGTCAGGACCACACTCGGTCCCAAGGGAATGGACAAGATGCTCGTCGATACGATCGGCGATGTCGTGATCACAAACGATGGTGTCACAATCCTGAAGGAAATGGACATCGAGCACCCGGCCGCAAAAATGATGGTTGAGGTCGCCAAGACCCAGGATGATGAAGTCGGCGATGGGACAACCACCGCAGTCGTCATTGCCGGTGAGCTTCTCAAGAAGGCAGAGGATCTCCTTGAGCAGGATGTTCACCCAACCATCATTGCCGCTGGATACCGTCAGGCAGCCGAGAAGGCACAGGCGCTCCTGAAGGAAATGGCCTTCGATGTGAAGGCGACTGACATGCAGATGCTTAAAAATATCGCGGGCACCGCGATGACCGGCAAGGGTGCCGAGGCATCCAAGGACAAGCTCTGCGATCTGGTTGTCAAGGCAATCACGATGGTGACTGATAACGATGGCACAGTTGACATCGAGAATATCAAAGTCGAGAAGAAGACCGGTGGAAGTATCAATGACTCAGAGATCATTGAGGGTGTAATCATTGACAAGGAGAGAGTTCACCCGTCGATGCCAAAGAAAGTCACCAATGCAAAGATCCTTTTACTGAACGCTGCAGTCGAGTTCAAGAAGACTGAAGTTGACGCAGAGATCAACATCACCAGCCCCGACCAGCTCCAGGCGTTCCTTGATGAGGAAGAGCGGATGGTCAGAGGCATTGTTGACAAGATTGTCAAGAGCGGTGCAAACGTTCTTTTCTGCCAGAAGGGTATTGACGATATTGCCCAGCACTACCTTGCAAAGGCAGGAATCTTTGCAACCCGCCGTGTCAAGAAGAGCGACATGGAAAAGCTCGCCCGTGCAACTGGTGCCAGCCTCGTCTCCTCGATTGACGCTATCAGTAAGGAAGAACTCGGAAAGGCAGGACTCGTTGAGGAGCGCAAAGTCTCTGGCGAAGAGATGACCTTTGTCGAGCAGTGCAAGAACCCCAAAGCAGTATCAATTATCATCAAGGGTGGCACTGAGCACGTAGTCGACGAACTTGAACGTGCAATTCACGATGCACTCCGCGTTGTCGGAGTCGTTGTTGAGGACAAGAAGGTTGTTGCCGGTGGCGGTGCAATTGAGACCGAACTCTCGCTCCGTCTCCGTGAATACGGTGCAACCGTAGGTGGCAGGGCACAGCTCGCCATCGAAGCGTTCGCATCTGCGCTTGAAGTCATCCCGCGCACCCTTGCAGAGAATGCAGGACTTGACCCCATCGATATGCTTGTCGAGATTCGTGCAGCTCACGAGAAGGGCAAGAAGACACACGGTCTGAATGTATTCGAGGGCAAGGCAGTCGACATGAAGGCAGCCGGAGTTGTCGAACCGCTCCGCGTCAAGACACAGGCAATTTCCTCAGCTGCAGAAGCAGCTATTATGATCCTGCGCATTGACGATGTCATTGCATCGTCCAAGAGCCATGCACCAGAAGGCGGTATGCCCCCCGGTGGCATGGGTGGTATGGGCGGTATGCCCCCCGGAATGGGCGACTACTAATCCAATTTTTTTCCTCTCTCTTTTTCCCGTTGTTTTTGTACAGTTCGTTTTTCCTTGATTATTTTTCACAGTATCAGAGATGAATACAATCTAAAAAAGGAGAATAAGGCTTTGTTGATATGTTCAAAATAAACCTGACCTCTCGCAGGTGAAAGGTTAGGTTCCCTCCTTTATCTTACATGAAATTTTTTAATAATCGTCTAAAACAGAATTCTATAGTATCCAAAAAAGAGGATTTCTCTTTTTATTGCTCTCTTTTTTGTTGCTACTGTAACCTTAACTAATGGTGAACAAATCAGAGATGTACATCTTTCTTAATAATTACTGTACCCTTCATGTTCGGGAAATTGGGGTCGGTGATCTCGAAAGTGCCTTCTCGTGTACCAAAGGTGTAGGTCCATGTTGCACCCGGTATTATATCTCCCTGATTAAACCCGGCATTGTTGGGTCCGCTCATCTTCAACGAATGGACCGTTCCATCATCATTTATCCATGTGATTCCTGTACCGGGAAGAACAGTCAGTGCCTGGGGAACAAATGCATTATTCTTCATATGGATGACAGTGACGACTTTGGCTGATGGTGACTCGGTCCTTTTTGCTGTGGGAGGCAGCATTACCACAACCGTGGTTGGTACCGATGTTGGTACAAGGGTTAATTCCGCGGTTGGAACGGTGGTGATAACCGTCGTAGCGGATGTAGTAGTGACTGGTTCTGGAACAGCCTGCTGGGTGCATCCCATGAACGCAACAAAAGCGATCATAAGAATAAACAAACCAATGAACTTCTTCATGGAAAGTAAATTGTTTTCACCCTGTAATTAAATTTACTTACCTGCTCGTGATTATTTTGCTCCGCGCAGTCCAATAATCGTTTCAGGTTTAAAATACTGGAATAGAGCACTGGTTCTATGATCTTATGTCTGATTTGTAGAATATTTTCTGGGATACTATCTCTGATGGTATCAAACACTACTGAAGTGTAGTAAAAGGCAATCGGTCGTGCATTGTTTTTCCTCCCGATGCTTGACACGTTCGGGCTGATGGTATAGTGTGCAACAGATTAATGAACCCGGACACATCCAGTATTTCCCATGAGCGACCGGTTCATTTTCACAAAATTCAGCACTGACTGCTACCATTGCAAGAAGGTGGCAGACCAGATCATAAAAGCAGTACCGTACCAGGCACAGGTGGCGTGCGAAAACTGCGGTGCGACCCGTGTCTTTATCCCCCGTATTGAAGATGTCACTCAGCCAGGAACCTTCACAAAGATTGTGTGTTATGATGTCTGGAACCTTCTTGAAACTGCGGAATGCAGAAACTGTCATGTGACTGGTCCTCATGACATAACTATAGGTTGCCGGCATTTTACCGTCCGGTGCCGGAACTGCGGGTTCACACATTTCTATAAACACGATCTCGAGTACATGGCAAAGGACGAACTCAAGGTTTAACAGGAAACCACTCAATTTTCGTGATAATGCAGTAATGCCGGGTGGGGGGGAAAAGGTTACGAAATAGGTGAGGCATCTTACCCGGTTATGGTAAGAGCACGACGCTTTTTGGGATCTTTTATCGAGTTATGGATCCGTTTCTGGTAGTTTTTTAAGATCTCCTTGAGCTCTGACCGGAGTTCAGGATTTTTTGTCAAA
>Ga0315283_10002914_pt1 | contig 14486 bp, 11 predicted proteins | sample YL17G09_0_MG_FD_204541 | JGI IMG/M metagenome (GOLD analysis project Ga0315283, IMG submission 204541) | Sediment microbial communities from Yellowstone Lake, YNP, Wyoming, USA - YL17G09_0 | ecosystem: Environmental > Aquatic > Freshwater > Lake > Sediment | place: USA: Wyoming | collected... | reverse complement strand
CGAAATGAAAGAGAACATGTTACATGCCCTCAGCCATTTGGACAAAGAGTTTCAGAAGATCAGGGCTGGTAAGGCCAGTCCTCAGATGCTCGAAGGAATAAAAGTGGATTATTACGGCACACCCACGCCTATCGAAAATATCGCCAGTATCAATACGCCGGATGCCCGGCAAATTGTTGTACAACCCTATGAAAAAAACTTCCTGACACTTATCGATAAAGCTATCCTGGCTGCTAACCTTGGGTTTAATCCCCAGAATAATGGTGAAATACTCCGCATCACCGTTCCCGCGCTTACCGAAGAACGCCGCAGGGAGATGGTGAAAAAAGCCCGGCACGAAGCAGAAAACGCAAAGGTAACCGTCCGTAGCAACCGTCGCAACGCGATAGACGAATGCAAAAAGCTCGAAAAAGACGGCTTATCGGAAGATGAAGAAATTGTACTGGAAAAAGAAGTGCAAAATATTACCGATCAATTCGTCGTCAGAATTGATAAGATGCTTGAAGTGAAAGAAAAAGATATTATGACCGTATAAGTCTGCCCCGCAGGCAGTCAGAACCCTACCATCGCTGCCGGCAATTGCAGCACATTTCAACCGATTTACGCGAATGCCTGATCTGAGCCCTAAAGATTTTATATTCAGAACTTTCCCATATCTCCTTAAAATTCCTGACCCCGATATTTCCCATCTTATAATCAGCGGCTTTATCGAAACAGCATGGCGTAACTTCACCATCCCACGTTATGACCGGCGCAGTCCACATGCGGAAACACCGGTTTCTTAATCGGCCGGCAGGTTTAAAAGTTCCATCAGGTGATGCAATGTACCGGGAAAACTTTTTATCCTTTGGCATAAGCGGATTTCCTGATCTGTAGGAATTAAGCTGAGCTGTTTTAAGCTGAACTTCATCGGCTCCAAGAGCCAGTCCCAGCTTTTTTATTGCTTCGGACTGATGCTCGTTGGTACTTAGCACCAGAAACTGAATGATAATATACGGATGCCGCACTCCAAGTTTTCGTTTCCACGCGACAAGGCGCATCACTCCCTCTGTAACACTATTAAAATCACCGCCTTTCCTGTAACTGGCGTAGGTTTCCTGATCAGTGCCATCGAGCGAAACGATTAGCTTGTTCAGCCCCGAACGGATAGTGGCCTCTGCATTTGCCTCATCCAAATAATGGCCGTTGGTAGATGTGGCAACATATATTTTTTTTCTACGCGCATAGGAAATCATAGCATGAAAATACGGATGTAAATATGGTTCGCCCTGGAAATATAACGTGAGGTATACCAGGTGACTGCTGATGTGGTCGATGATGTTACGATACAAGTCCATATTGATAAATCCTTCAGGCCTTGTAAGACTGCCCGTTCCGGTTGGACATTCCGGGCAACGGAGATTGCATGAAGTAGTTGGTTCGATAGATACAGCAAAAGGAAGTCCGGGATTAAAAGTTCGTTTTGTCACCAGATAATACAGGTATCCCAGTCCTAACCACCAAAGATTAATGAGTCTCCGGACATTCAGCGCACCGGCCATTGCCATGATATCAGAAAGCTTTCTCCATTTCCTCATAGGATGCCAGGTTAAATAACAGATAAAATGTTTGTGTGTTCAGGAAATTGTTAACTCACCCAATTGTTACATTTTTTCGGTAAGTTTCTGAACTATTCTGAATTCGCTGAGGAATTCGCGTGCAATAATCCGGATAACCGTGTAAGCAGGAATAGCCAATACCATCCCCAGTATTCCGGCAACACTGCCAGCCATGATAAAAACGATAAATATCTCGAGCGGATGAGCTTTCACGCTTCCCGAAAAAATAACAGGTTGCAGAAAATTACCATCCACCATATTTGCACAGATAAATACACCTGCTATTTTTAGCGTAACGGGCCATATTTCGGAAAATGCACCCGCTGAAATACACGTGGTGACACCGAGTAATACACCAATTACAAGGCCTATCAGCGGCCCGATATAGGGTATAATATTCATTAATCCGCCGAAGAAGCCGAGTAGTAAAGCATTCTCAATTCCAAAAATGGCAAGTCCGATAGAGATAAGTGCTATCATAGCCAGAAGCTCCAGGCATACTCCAAGGAAGTAACGGGTGAGTATTCGCTTGGAATCGCTCAAAATACGACTGGCCTCGTTGTGATAACGAACAGGCACCACCAGCATAATCAGGTTGTAGAACATCCTTTCGTCCTTGAGAAAGAAGAAAGTGATAAAAATAACTGCAGATATGCCGATAAAAAGAGAGCCGGTAAGATTAACAAATTGGCCTATAACACTTGAAAATGTTGTGATGCTAAGCAATGATTTCAACTTCTCAATTACTGTTGCTTCAAGTGTTTCGTCAGGCGCAATTATACCAAGCCCGGAAAGCTGATGCTGTAATGAATTAATGGGTCCCTGAAGTCTGTCGGCTACCATGTTAACGTCAATACTGGAAATAACGTTTGCCTCGCTTACAATAAGAGGAACAAATGTCCCGATAAGTGCTATGAAAATACTAATAATGGCTACCAGGGCCACAACTGCACTTAAAGCATGCGGAAATCTAAACCGCCCTATGTGCAAGGTATCCAGGAATCGGACCATCGGGTGACCCATCATGGAAAGAACGGCTGAAATAAGAATATAAGCAAGTATGGCGGAAAAATACCATGCCAGATAAATGGCTAAAGCCAGTAATAAGACTATTCCTAAGGTGCGTACTGTTGAATTCATTAGAAATGGTTTGAAATTGAAAAACGAAGGTAAGTTAAATTGACAAATTAAGGTCAATATCGACCGTTTTGACCAGATCGTCAGACCCAAATCCTTTTTGTCCTTCCGCACAGATTGTTCAAGCCACCCTTACTTTCCGCAGAACCACATCTGATGTATCACTCATCGGCGAAGCCTGCTTTATGGAATTACCCGGTGCTGGCTATCCTGTTAAACGGCATTTTATTCTCAGGAAAAACAAAGAAGAAGAAAAAGCTGAGTAATCCAGCTATTTATTTTCCCAAAGTGTCTTTACATTTGTCCTGGATTGTAACTTTAGGAAAAAAATTACAATGGATAATAAATCATTTCGGGAACAGGCACATCTTTTGGTAGATTGGATGGCCGATTATATGGGTGAAGTTGAGAATTTCACTGTTAAATCAAAAGTTCAACCCGGCGCAATATACCAAAGTCTGCCCGAACTAGCACCTTCCGAAGGTGAAGAAATGTCCGCAATCATGCAGGATTTTAACAATATCATCATGCCAGGGATCACGCATTGGCAAAGCCCGAATTTCTTCGCTTACTTTCCGGCAAATTCCAGCTATCCTTCTGTTTTGGCTGAAATGCTCACTGCTACCTTGGGTACGCAGTGCATGATATGGGAAACTTCACCAGCTGCCGCCGAACTCGAAGAGCGTATGATGAATTGGCTTAAGGCTATGACAGGCATTCCTGCCGGATGGCATGGTGTAATACAGGATACGGCCTCTGCAGCTACTTTGGCATCAATACTATCGGCACGCGAACGATTTACTGATTATGCAGGCAACCAGGATGGGCCGGCTGCTTTAACAGGTCTTCGCGTGTATTGTTCCTCCGAAACACATTCTTCGATCGAGAAAGCTGTGAAGATAGCCGGTCTGGGACGCGCCAACCTTGTCAAAGTAGGCGTGGATGAACATTTCCGAATGGATCTACCCGCGCTGAGGCGGGCCATTGAGTGCGATCTAGTAGCCGGCCATAAACCATTCTGCATAGTAGCTTCACTCGGTACTACCGGATGCACGGCAATTGATCCTATTGCAGCTATTGCCGAACTTGCATGTCAATACAATATATGGTTGCATGTTGACGCAGCATATGCAGGAACTGCACTTGTACTGCCAGAATACCGCTATATGATAGAAGGGATAGAATTGGCAGATAGCTTTGTTTTTAACCCCCACAAGTGGATGTTCACAAATTTCGATTGCTCAGCCTATTTTGTTAAGGATAAGGAAGCGCTGATCCACACCTTCGAAATCCTGCCTGAATACCTGAAAACCGGAACACGCGGACAGGTTAATGATTACCGCGATTGGGGCGTGCCGCTGGGACGAAGGTTCAGGGCACTAAAGTTATGGTTCGTTATCCGGTCTTTCGGGATAGAAGGTATCCGGAAAAAAGTAAGGGAACATATCCGGCTTGCTGATTGGTTTAGGAATGAAATAATAGCAGATGACCGTTTCGAATTGATGGCGCAGGTTACATTGAACCTTGTTTGTTTTCGGCTACATCCCAAAGGAATTGACGATATCAAAGATTTAAACCGCCTGAACGAGCTCCTTTTGAGTAAGTTGAATGCAACTGGAAAAGTCTACCTTACGCACACAAAGCTCAATAATGCATATACACTCAGGATGGTAATTGCCCAAACTTACGTGCAGGAGCGACATGTAATAGCTGCCTGGGAACTTATCCGGACAATGGCTGAAGATATTTCTGGTTAAAATCCTCATTTGTCGCCATACTGATGAGCCGGAGAGGTTACAGGCTTGTATTTTTATGGTAATTTTGTTCACGAACTAAGCGCAGCGTTCTCACGATTGTAGTGCGTAATAATTGTTAAATGAGAAAAAGAGTTGATTTCCTTGTAATAGGCTCTGGCATTGCAGGCCTGAGTTACGCCCTTAAAGCTTCGGCGTACGGCAAAGTATGTATTGTAACCAAAGGCAAGGCGGAAGAAAGTGCTACTAAGTATGCCCAGGGCGGAATTGCGGCAGTAATGTACACTCCTGATACTTACGAAAAACATATTCGCGACACGATGATTGCCGGTGACGAACTGAGCGATGAAAAAATCGTACGCATTACAATCACTGAATCTACCGAACGGGTGAAGGAATTGGTGGAATGGGGTGTAGAATTTGACAAAACAGCTTCCGGACGATACGATTTAGCAAAGGAAGGTGGGCATTCTGAATTCCGGGTGCTTCACCATAAGGACCAGACCGGACAGGAAATCGAGAAAATTTTACTGAAAAGGGTTGCTGAAAATCCTAACATCGAAGTTCTCGAGAACCACTTTACCGTGGACCTTATCACACAGCATCACCTGGACATAGAGGTAAACCGCCGCACAACCGATATTACCTGCTATGGAGCATATGTGCTCGACAAAGCCAACAATTGCATCGACACCATTCTTTCCAAAACAACCCTGCTTGCGACCGGCGGTGCCGGTAACGTGTATGCGACTACAACCAATCCCCCTATTGCCACAGGCGATGGTATTGCAATGGTACACCGGGCCAAAGGAATTGTTGAGAAAATGGAATTTATCCAATTTCATCCTACTTCCTTGTATAACCCTTCTGAAAAGCCCTCATTCCTGATAACCGAAGCATTACGCGGCTCTGGGGCCATTTTAAAAACCATGGATGGTTGCGAGTTTATGCAGAAATACGATCCTGAGCGTCTTTCGCTGGCACCTCGCGATATTGTTGCAAGAGCCATCGATAATGAACTTAAAATCTCCGGAGATGATCACTTGTATTTAGATGCCCGGAATATATCCAAAAACGACTTCCTAAGCCATTTCCCCGGTATTTATGCCAAATGCCTCAGCATCGGAATAGACATTGTCAAGGAGATGATCCCTGTTGTTCCTGCGGCACATTACACCTGTGGAGGCATCAAGGCAGACCAATATGGTTGCAGCAATATTCTTAACCTTTATGCCAGCGGCGAATGTGCTTCCACAGGCTTACATGGCGCCAACAGGCTTGCTTCCAATTCGCTTCTTGAATCACTGGTGTTTTCACACCGTGCCAGCTTACATGCAGCTTCGGCAATTCCTCACATTCATTTTTGCGAGATCATCCCCGACTGGAATGCAGAAGGTACCGTGATGAATGAAGAAATGATACTTATTACCCAAACACTGAAGGAGCTCCAGGGCATCATGACCAATTATGTTGGTATTGTGCGATCGAACCTACGACTTAACAGGGCTTTCGAGCGGCTGGCAATTCTATACCGCGAAACGGAAGAACTCTACGACCGTTCTATCCTTACCGAGAAAATATGTGAAGTGCGGAACCTCATTACCGTTGCCTATCTTATCATCAAAATGGCAATGGCGCGAAAGGAAAGCCGCGGGCTCCACTTTTCTATCGATTATCCTAAAGTGAATAAGAATTAGTAATGGTAACAGGCACCAGGCACCAGGCACCAGGCAACCCGGTACTTCAGGCACTTCACTTTAAACAAACAACATGGCTCTTATTCGACCAGTAAAAGGAATAGCCCCAAAATTTGGCAAAAACTGTTTCTTCGCAGAAAATGCCACCGTGGTAGGCGAAGTAGAGATGGGTGATAATTGCAGCGTTTGGTTCAACGCTGTTGTGCGTGGCGACGTGCATTTCATCCACATTGGCAATAACGTGAATATTCAGGACGGTGTTATTATTCATTGTACCTATCAGAAGTGGCCGGTTACGATTGGCAACAATGTATCAATTGCCCACAATGCCATTATTCATGGTTGCACCATACAGGACAATGTTCTGATTGGTATGGGAGCTATTGTTATGGATGGCGCAGTGGTTGAAAGCAATTCAATAGTTGCAGCAGGCGCCCTCGTTTCTCAGAATACTGTGGTTGAATCGGGAAGCGTATATGCCGGCGTTCCTGCAAAAAAGATCAAAACCATCGACAAGGAACTCTTTGAAGGACAAGTAATCCGGATTTCGAATAATTATACACTATACGCTAGTTGGCACGATGATACAATTGTACCGATATGATTGCCGTAAATCTCCTCATACGGATGCTTCACAGCAATGGCATTTACGATGTTAAGGTGATATCTGCTGAAGACTGGTTTTTTGGATAAATCCATCTGCAAAAAAAAGCCCGGGAACAGCCCGGGCCTTTTTATTTTAATGAAAACGGAAAAGTGATATTTCTAATTCAGTCCAAGTTTTTTCTTCACCAATAGCATGATATCATCATTTGGTTCAGCATACAGTAACAAACCTTCGGTACTGTTAAAAACGTATGTGTAACCATTTTCTTTGGCAACATCTTTTACTGCAGTTTTCGCCTTTTCGATAATCGGGGCGGTAAGTTCGCTTTCCTTTTCGGTCATTGCCTGCTGTGCTGATCCCTGGAAAGCTTCCATCCTGCCTTGCAGGTCAATTAATTCTTTTTCTTTTGTTTGCTTAATTATACTCGACAAGGTCTCCTTGTTTGCTGTATAATCACTCAGTTTTGATTGGTATTCTGTCTGCATGGCGGCAAATTGATCCTGGATGGATTTCACATAAGTCTCCATTTTGGCTTTCACCGAATCCTGACCCGGCATAGCGGCATATAGCTTAGCGAAGTCGAGGTGACCAAATTTCTGATTCTTTTGTGCGCTAACATTGAACGACATGGCTGCAAAAGCAACTACTGCAATAATTCTTACGAAGTTTCTCATTTTTAAATTCTTGTTTATGTATATTAATTAAGAAGTGGCAAAATTAAAAAAAATCACGTGATATCCACACGATCAGATACTTTATCAATTATTTATTCTTTTGTGTTCCTTTAGCATCTTCCTTTTCGGGGCGGGCATTATAGGTATAGCCCATCTTATTGAGGATGTCCTCGCTTATGTCGAATTTCGGATTGGTATAAATCATTGAAAGGCTGCCAGCTTTGTCGAAGATTACGGCATAACCTTCGTCTGATGCAATTTGCTCTATGGCGTTATATATTTTCTCCTGAATTGGCTTTACCAGTTCCTGGCGTTTCCTGAACAGGTCGCCTTCTTTGCCAAACCGCTGTTTCTGCAGATCTTTAACTTCCTTTTCTTTCTTCACAATGTCATCCTCTTTTTTCTTCTTTACATCTTCGGGTAGCAGAACTGATTCTGTTTGAAAAGATTTATAAAGCTTATCTATATCGGAAAATTTGGCCTCAATTTCCTTTTGCCATTTTGCAGAAAATTCGTCGAGGCTTGTTTTAGCATCGCCATATTCAGGGATATTGTCGAGAATATAGTCAGTATCCACATAAGCGTATTTTTGGGCAGATACAAAAGAGAAACTTGCCAGGATGAGGGCGATGCCCAATACAATTTTTTTCATATGTATTCCTCCGGTTTTATGTTTGACTTAACCAGGCAATTCTTTTGCCAGGGATAAAATTAGTATTTGTGAATCAAAAAACCTGCCAAATAATAAAGGAACCAATTTTTCTTGGCTAACAATATTATTCTTTCATTCCCGGCAGATAGTATATAAGTTAATTTAGTATGCTAAATTCTTCCTTACCATTCAGCGTTAATCAATTGATTGGTTCATAGAGAAATGGAACTGTCCTTCATTTGCTGAAGGGATTCCCGGGATTTCATCAAATCCATAACCCCAATCGAGACCTAAAACACCAAACATTGGGAGAAAAACCCTAACCCCAAAACCTGCTGATCGCTTGATATCAAAAGGATTGAAGGTTTTGAAATTCTTCCAGTCATTTCCAGCTTCGAGGAATGCCAGCATATAAATAGTTGAGTTCGGGTTAAGTGAAATTGGATACCTGAGTTCAAATGTGTTTTTATTATAAATTGTTCCCCCTACGTTTTTGTATTTATAATAATCAGGTGTCAGTGTTTCATTCTGATAGCCTCTGAATCCGATGATTTTGCGGCCATCGAGGTTGTTGTATCCCGAAAGACCATCGCCACCAAGAAAATACCGGTTAAAAGGAGTTATTCCGATGTCGCGGTTATAAAGCCCCAGGAATGAGGATTTAGTGCGGAACATAAATACCAGTTTCCCTTGCAGTTGCTTGTAGAAGGAAGCATTAAAAGACCATTCGTGGTATTCGATCCAGCGATACTTCTCTGCATCAGATAGTTGACTATAATCTTTATTACTAAAGGCAGAATAGGGCGGAGTTAACTTGAGTGAGAACGTAATATCCGAACCTGACGTAGTGAATATCGGTGCATCGATGGACGAACGTGAGAGACTGATCGTGTATGCCAAATTGTTGTAAGTCCCGAATCCATTTCCAAATGAAAATATACTCGAATAATTGTATAGCCGGTATATTTCAAGACTCACACTTTGCCCAAGACTGAAAAAATCGTCGGGCCATTCCAGTCGTTTCCCAAGCATAAGGGTAAATCCATCGGTTCGGAACGAACCGAAACGGGGATCAGATTTTGGGTATCCAGTGGTATAAAGTGAATGGAAGTAGGAACCACTAAGTGATGTAGGTTTATTCCCGCCGAGCCATGGTTCGGTGAACGATACACTATAACTTATATAACCTGATCCGTAAGATTGCAATCGCAGCGACAATTTCTGCCCGTCACCTGATGGTATGGGACGCCATGAACCTTTACGGAAAACGTTGCGAGCCGAAAAATTATTAAACGACACCCCTAAAGTGCCGATAATCCGGCCATTGCCCCATCCTCCCGAAAGTTCGAGCTGGTCGGAAGAAGTTTCTTCAACCTTATATTCGATATCTACAGTGCCATCATTGGGGTTTGGGACTGGAACAGGTTCTATCTTCTGTGGGTCGAAGTATTTTAGCTGTGCCAGCTTTTGGGTGCTCCGTATAATATCCGTACGGCTGAACAATTGACCCGGACGCGTGGTAATCTCCCGTAAAGCCACATGATCATTGGTTCGGGTATTCCCTTTAAAAATTACTTTATTGATAACAGCCTGTTTGCCTTCCCGTATCCTAAGCTCCAAATCGATCGAATCATTTTCCACACGCACTTCAACCGGTAATATTGTGAAATACAGGTAGCCATCGTCGAGGTAAAGGCTCTTCACATCTATACTATTCGGATTGTACTCCAGGTTGGTGGTTAGTACATCCTGGTTGTAAACATCTCCTTTGCGTATCTGCAGAACTGAATTGAGTTCGCCAGATGTATATTTTGTATTCCCGATCCACGTAATATTCCGGAAATAGTATTTGTGTCCTTCCAACAAATTAATATCAATGCTTATTTTGCTGGGACCGGATCGATACACCGAATCTTTCAGCAGGATGGCATCCCTGAAACCCTGTTCATTAAACTTTTTGATTACGTTGAGTTTATCTTCTGTATAATCTTCCTCAATAAACTTAGATGATTTGAATATCCGCAATTTCAGGTTATCGTTAAAGGTCGTTATCACATCTTTTGGTAAATCTTTGAAGTTAAAGTGCCACAATGATTTCATGGATAGCCAGATTGTTTTATCCAGCGCTGTAAATGGCCTTAAAATACCCATCTCCTTCGTCTTCTTCATCGAGCCGCCCAAAGCTTTTGCACTCACCATCTTGTTGCCAAAGAAGTTAATTTTTTCTATACGTACCCTGCGTTTCTTTTCTATACCTATGATTAGGGTAACGTTGTTGGATCTTGTGGTATCTTTTATTTGCTTTATGTCAACAGTTGCATTCAGGTATCCTTTGCTGGTATAATGTTTTTGAATAATGCTGCGTGTTCGGATGATCATATTATCCGTCACCACGTCGCCCGACACAATTTTGATTTTCTCGCGGAGGTCATCGGCTTCAGATTTCTTAATCCCCGTGAATGAGAATTTGGACATACGGGGTCGTTCCACAAGGTCGATATTAAGGAAAATAAGGTCACCATCTACTTTTGATGCAATAATGCGGATATTATCAAACAGACCCTGTTCCCAAAGCTTTTGAATGGCTTTGGTAATCTTTTCGCCTGGTACCTGAATTTGTTCAGCTACCTGCAATTCCGAAATCGTAATCAATACGTTATTGTCAAGGTATTGAACACCTGAAACCGTGATTCCGCCAATAGTGTATGTGTGGGGGGTTGAATAATCGAATTCCGTCAAGTCGTTGCCTAGGCTGATTTGTGCCTTTAGCGGTAGCCAAACCAAAGCAACAATTATTAAGATTAATAAACGCTTAACGGTCATTACCTGCAGTTTTTTAGTTGTTCACTCGTCTTACCGAAGCGTCTCTCTCGATTCTGGAAGTCCAGAATAGCTTCGTAGAGATCGTTCTTCCGGAAATCAGGCCAGAGTTTTGGTGTAAAATAGAGTTCTGAGTATGCTATCTGCCAAAGCAGAAAATTACTGATGCGGTGTTCGCCGCTTGTGCGTATTAGAAATTCAGGATCGGGAATCCCGGCAGTTTGAAGGTGAGAAGCAAAACTTTCCTTATCCAGATCATTGGCATCTAATTTGCCACTCTTAATTTTTTCGGCAATTTGTTTTGTTGCTTCTATTATTTCCCAATGGCTGCTGTAGCTTAATGCGAGGATAAGATCCATGCGGTTATTCCCTGAGGTTTTATCCATGGCCTCCATCAGTTCTGTGTAACATTGGGGATCGAGGCTGCGCAAATCGCCAATCGCCCTTAGACGGATCTGGTTATCGTTAAGCGTTTTTATCTCACCATTAATAGTAACTACCAGCAAATGCATAAGAGCATCCACCTCCTCCTTCGGACGGCTCCAGTTCTCGGTGGAAAAAGCGAAAAGGGTAAGGAATTTAATGCCCAATTCGGCAGCAGCTTCTGCAGTTTGCCTGACACTTTCTACTCCATGCTCATGCCCGAATACCCTTAACTGGCCTCTTTGCTGCGCCCAGCGGCCATTACCATCCATAATAATGGCGATATGAAGGGGTAATCTTTGGAGGTCTATCTTATCTTTCAGATTCATGAGATCAAGCGTGTATCTAATTCCTGGCCGATTTATTTTTGGGAGATCTGTATTTTTTCTGATCGAGGCATTTTTCTTTTTCGAACAAGCGAAATTTGAACGATATGCTTATCATCGCAAAGGAATACCAATCTTTATTCTTAGAGTTGCCGCGTTGCATCCCTGTATTGTGACTGAGTGTAGGATCAGAGGCTAATTCTGCCAGGGTTACATCCGCCGGAGTTTTTCCAGCCAGATCCCTGTAATAGCTTGTGCTTATATCATCAATATAATCTGTGACGGTTTTGCGCATGCCCCATTCCATTCCAAGCCCGATGTATCGACTAAGGCTATACTTCACACCTATACCTAAAGGGAAAGAAATTTGCGTCAGTTTATATTGTTTTGGTCCTCCGGTGGTTCCCTGACCTTCTGTACCCATTGGCCTCAATTCGTATTTCGTACCATTTATAATCCCTGTAGGCTTAAACATGAAAACACCGACACCTCCAAAAATATAGGGAGACAATTTATAGCGCTGGCTGCCAATAAAATAATCAAAGAAGTTGACTTCAAACTGGGCTGCGATCTCAGTGACCTTTGCTTCGAAGTTGAGCTTGCGATCCGTAAAATAGCTTGCAGTGTTATCGGCTCCTTTGAGCGTTCCGCGAAAACCATGCAACTGCCAGGCTAATCTGGAATTCAGGTTTCTCCGGTAAAAAATACCGAATGCCGGTTTTGTGTTCATAAATGGTTTCCCGGGATTTAATTCACCAAGGTAATAACTTCCACCACCCGACAACCCGATTTCCGACGATCGCTGCGCTGAAGTTCCGATCGCTAAAAAGATGATAAACAGAAGGAAAAGGCTGACTCTATGCATAAATTTAAGGCATGCAAAGGTATCATTTTTTTCAAAACCGAGATGCATAATTTGAGAGGGGTTCAGAGGATCAGTTTCGGATATCATGCCCCCATAAAAGCTTACCTCTGATGGTGGCGAAAAAGTTCTCATCCGGCCTTTGTAGAAGATTAATTTGAAAGTTTTCCTTTTTTATAACCAACTCAGTACCCGGCCCGATAGTGGCGGAACGTGCATCAAGTCCAACCAAAAAAAGATTGTCACGACCTTCGACGAGGATGCGAATAGTACTCGTGTCGGGAATAACGACAGGTCTTACCGTTAAATTGTGCGCAGCAATGGGTGTTATCAATAAATTTTCGGAATCGGGTGTAAGGATTGGGCCATGGCAACTCAGGGAATACCCGGTGGAGCCTGTAGGTGTAGCAACTATCAAACCATCGGCCCAATAAGAATTGAGTAACTTTTCATTCACAAAAACATGAATCAGAATCAAGGCTGATGAATCCTTCTTGTTGATAGAAAGTTCATTCATGGCAAAGTTCAAATCGCCAAACAGCCCGTTCCGGGTTTCGAGCCTGAGCAGGGAACGTTTGTCGAGGCGGAAGTTTCCTGCAAGAACATCGTGTACGGCAGGTACGATATCTTCCTTATATATGCTCGAAAGAAATCCCATCCTGCCGAGGTTAATCCCCATTACGGGTATTCCCGAATCACGTACCAGCGTAATCGTATCGAGCAAAGTGCCGTCGCCGCCGATGGAGAACAGGTAGTCGGCTTCACCCGGTAATTGTTCGTAAGAAGAGAATAACCTGAATTGCCTGTCGGTGCGCCAGTGAATCTTCACAAAATTATAGAATGGCTCCCATAATATGAGGTCACATCCCAGTTCTTCGAGCTTATCTACCAATAACCTGAAATAAACAAATTGATCAGGAGCGAATGATTTTCCAAAAAGTGCTATTTTCACTTGTGCAGGATTAGAAATAGTTGGACAATCTTTATATGCCGGCTATAAAGTGTATAAAGATACCACTTTCCCCCCATTTATTCACTGCGTATTCGAACCGCACAACCTTGTCATAATAAGTAACAACGTCGATACCAACTCCCAATCCGTGGAGTACCGTATTGGGTAAAAGGTTATGCCCCAATTCGGTATTTTCCGGGTTGGCAACATAAGCTGCATCTGCAAATATGTTCAGATATACCGCATAATGAAGCTTACTGAATTTTTCCGATGGTATAAAATCGAGTTGAAGCGTGCGTGGGGAGAATAATGCAAATTTCAGGTTAGTCTTCAACAAAATATAATGTTTGCCATCCACCACGTAATATTCATATCCACGCACAAAATCGCGCCCATAACCAAGGCCCCGCTGGTAAAAATATGGTTGACCGGCTTTTGATGATACTTTTCCTGTTAACCCTGCTGACAAATAAAACCTTGACGATAATGGCAGGTAATAACGGAAGGTAGGATTTAAGTACCATAGATTTCCGGTTTCGCTGGTCAAAATACCAAATCCCGGTTTATTTACCAGGATGTCGAAGTACCATCCGTTGAGTGGATAGTAGTGAATATCCCGATGATCGGCTTTAAACTGGTATACAAAACTGAAGTAGCTGACTTGTTGCCGGGTACCGAAACTATAGGATGGATTCAGGATTAAAAGACTATCATCAAAATTGTAATGATTATAATCCAGTCCAAATTGATGCGACTGCATCATATTGCGACGAATCCTCAGATGTGCCGACAATACGAGGTCACTCCGCAGAATACCATCACTGCTCAAATAGAGAAATTTATCATTTTCAGTAATATACCCAACCTCATGCTGCCGGCTATAAGCAGAATAAAAAATGAGACCTGTTGTTTTTCCCCGGTTTATGTATGGTATTTCATAGTACAGGCTCAGTTTCTGGGTGCGCCCTACCTGGAAAACAAACT
>Ga0315283_10002913_pt1 | contig 14488 bp, 15 predicted proteins | sample YL17G09_0_MG_FD_204541 | JGI IMG/M metagenome (GOLD analysis project Ga0315283, IMG submission 204541) | Sediment microbial communities from Yellowstone Lake, YNP, Wyoming, USA - YL17G09_0 | ecosystem: Environmental > Aquatic > Freshwater > Lake > Sediment | place: USA: Wyoming | collected... | reverse complement strand
GCTTCTGGAAGCCGGAGAAAGGCAGTATTATTCTAAAGAGAACTTTAAGATACTTAAAGCAGCAATTAATTACCCCCTCTGATACGAATGAGTTTACGTTTTTATCTTGTTTTTTAACAGGGGAAAAAAGCCTTGACACTTCTGGTGTTAGGTGCTAAACTTAAATACTTTTCGTTTTTAGAAAAGAAGGAGGATTTGGTTATGAAAAAGACACTATTACTGGTAGGTTTTTTTGTCCTTTTGACTTGTTTTAGCTGTTTTGCCGCAGTAAATGTAGAAAACCGTACCGGCGCAATCCAGATTAAGATGCCTGACGGAAGCGTCGTGACAGTCCAGCCCAGCGACCCATTACCGGCGATCCCCAACGGCGCAGTTATCACCATTCTTTCCGGGACCGCGGACATCAGCGCAACTGAAGGCTCGCAGGTCAGCGTAGTAGCAGGCGTATCTACAGTCCAGTTAGCCTCCGGAACTGCCATTAATGTCTCCCTGAATCCAAGCACCGGCGCAGCAGTCTTGGCAGCCACAACCGGGACAGTAACTGTTACCACTAACAACGGCACCACTGCCACGCTTAATACCGGCAGCGCAGTGCAGGTTACAGCGGACCAAACCACCGGCGTAACCACTATGACCGCTAATACGGGGACAGTAACCGTCACTACCACCAACGGCGTTACCATCGCACTTAATTCTACTAACCCCACTTTCAGCACCAATGACAAAGGCGAAGCATATACTCCGCCTCCGCCACCACCTCCAGAACCCTTGGAAACCGGAGTGCAGAACGAAGAAGCCGCCAAAGATATCAGTCCCGTTAAATAATTAAAAAAATAGGGGGGCGCGATGTTAAGAAGAATAGAGATTATTTTAATCGTATCTTCTTTTATTTTTATCAGCGCGGGTTATGCTCAGGAGGCTAAAGAACCGAGTATCAGGATGGGCGCGGCAACGTTAGCCACTTCCTTAAAAGTCGAAGAGCAGTTTGACAGCAATATCTTTCTTACTGCCAATAACAAGAAAAGCGATTCTATAAGCGTAGTCACTCCCAACCTGATCCTGGATATGCCTTTCGGCCTTGAAGGCAGGCATTCAGCCCAACTCTCCTATAAGGCAGAGGTAGGCTTGTTTGCTCATTACAGTAAACAAGACTACGTCAACCAGGATGTAAACGGTAACCTGACTTTAAATTTACCCAAAGGGTATTTTACCCTCAAGGACCTTTTCCGCAAGACGGTTGACCGCTCGGCCACCGAATTTACGAGCCGGGTAAGACGCACGGAAAATAAACCTGAAATCCTCTTGGGAGTAGAGATAAACCGCCTGACTTATGAATTAGGCTATTCCCGGTTCACCAGGAAATACGCTGACCTGATTTATGATAATGTGGAATACTCCGAGGATATGTACAGCTTCACCGGTTATTATCAATTATTCCCCAAGGCCAAGGCTCTCTTGGAGTATGACCACGGCGTAATAGATTACAGCAAAGACTCCACCCGCGACGGAGATTATAACCAGTTCAGGGTAGGATTAAAAGGAGACCTTACCGGCAAGACCGCTGGTATAGTCAAGTTAGGTTACCAGGCCAGAGACTATGACACGGCCGGCAAGACTGGTTTTGATAATTTTGTGGCGGAGTGCGGAGTAACTACTCAATTCAGCGAACGCACTCAATTGGACTTAATCTACAACCGCACAGCCATAGAATCCACCTACACCCCGAATAATTATTATGATACCAATGCCGTATCCCTGATATTGACCCAAAAACTTATCGGCAATTTCAGCGCCAAGGGTTCGTTTAACTTTGAGAGGAATGGATATCCGCAAGTCGATGCCACCGGCAAAAAACGCAGGGACACTATCTGGACCGGAAAATTAGGCTTAAACTACGATATAAAAGATTGGGTAAAGGCAGAGCTTAGCTACGAATATAAAGAAGACGTCTCCAACATAGATACCAAGGATTATAATAGAAACCTGACCTCGATTAGCTTAACATTTTTATTATAATCGCCCTTAAATTGTCCTGCCCAAGAACGATAGGCCTTAACTAAAACCCGATGAATAAAAAGTTTATATTCTTAAGCGTAGGATTTTTTTTATTGGCAGCCTTTTTATTTTTCTCTCCTGCCGCTGCCGCAGAAAACCCCTCCAAACCGGAAGCCAAAACCTCTAATGAATACATCATCGGCCCGGAGAACAGCCTGCAGATAGACGTCTATTACGGAAAACCCGACGATAGAATCTCACAGAAGGTCCGGGTATCTTCCCGGGGATTGATTACCTTTCCGCTTTTAGGCGAAGTGGAAGTCCAGGGCCTGACCATTACACAGCTGGAGAAAAAACTGACCGAGCTCCTGCAAAAAGATTATCTGGTTAACCCGCAGGTTACGGTCTTCATCGAAGAATACAGCACAGTCTCAATATTAGGCGAAGTCAAGAAACCCGGCTCTTATCCCATTAAAGGAAAACTTACCGTCGTGGAGCTGATTTCACTGGCCGAGGGCTTTACCAAAATCGCCTCTCCCAATAAAGTCAAGGTCATCAGGAACCTTCCTGACGGCTCAAAACAGGAGATACCGGTGAGGGTCCACGATATTACCCAGAAAGGCGAGCAGAAGGATAATGTCCAACTGCAGGGAGGCGATGTGGTTATTGTGCCGGAGTCATTTTTTTAATTAAGGAGTATTAATGAAGGGCGATTTTCCGCTGGAATCAAACCAATATCAGGAAGAGGCCATAGAAATCGATTTCCGGGAGATTTATGCCAAATTATACAAACGCAGGCAGACTATCTTTACGGCCCTGTTTATCTGCGTGGCCTTTTCGTTATTGTATTCCTTTATCTCCAAGCCGGTATATCGCGCCACCAGCCGGATAATGGTGGAAGGCAAACCTCCTAAGATAGTCAAGGTAGAAGAAGTAATTATGCCGGACTATACTGACCGCACCAATTATTATAACTCCCAGATTGAGGTTTTAAAGAGCCACGCCGTAGCCAATCTGGTATTCCAGGAGTTGGGAAACTATGAACCTTCAAGCAGAAGGGGCAAGCCCGCGGATAAGCTAAAGGAGATAACCAAGGAAGAGCGGATTAATGCCCTTCTAAAAAATATCAAAATCAATCCGGTGCGGATGACCCAGATTATTGAAATCAACGCCGAAGACACTGACCCTAAACTGGCGCAAAAGATTGCCAATACCTGGACCAGCGCCTACATCTTATTCTCTTCGGCTGACCAGTTGATCCAGCGTAAAAGCGAACTGGAAACGGATATTAGCCAGCAGATAAAATATTTCAAGGAGAAACACCCGGTTATCCAGGGGTTGAGAGCGGAAATAGAAGCCATCGATGCCAGGATAAACAACGAGAAGGAGAAATTATTCTCTGCCAGCGCAAAATTATCCGGCTACACCATTGCCAAAGACGAGACCAAGATTACCAATGTAAAAGTCCTGGATGAAGCCCAGGTTCCCAAGTTTGCGGTCAGGCCCAAGAAACTCCTTAATCTCGTATTGGCTTTATTCCTGGGTTTATTTGCCGGCATAGGCCTGGCATTTTTCTTTGAGAATTTAGACCAGAGCGTAAAAACTCCTGACGAAATTGAAAAAAACCTCAACCAGCCCTGCCTGGAAATCATATCTAAATATACTCCCAAAGCAGGCGAAAAAATTATCCCCGAGCTGATAACATTTGATGACCCAAAGTCTGCCTTAGCCGAAAGATACCGCAACCTGCGCACCAATATCTCTTTCAGCAATCCCGATATCAACAAACAGTGCCTGATTATCACCAGCTCCGGTCCGGAAGAAGGAAAGACCACCGTTGCTGCCAATCTGGCCATTGTCTTTGCCCAGGCAGGAGAAAAGGTGCTTTTAATCGACGCGGATTTCCGTAAACCGAAATTACATAGCATCTTCGGCATCTCCCGCACTGACGGCATCACCGAAATCCTGGCGAATAACAAAGACGAATTCAGCCAGCATATCCATTCTACCAAGGTTCCTAATTTAGATTTAATGGTCTGCGGCAGTATCCCTCCTAATCCTTCGGAGCTTTTGGGCTCTAAGAAGATGGAGGGGCTGATAGAAAAGCTGCGCCAGTCCTACAGCCGGATTATCTTTGATACTCCTCCGGTATTAGCCGTAACCGATGCCCTGATTCTCTCCAAGAAAGCAGACGCTACTTTAATAATAGCCAAAGCAGACCAGACTCCCCTAAAAGCCCTCCAGCGCACGACAAATCTTATCCTCTCCGTAGAAGCAAAACTGCTCGGCATCATTTTAAATATGGTTATTGTAGAAAAGCATACCGGCTACCACTACTACTACCATTATTACCACTACGGCCATCCGCCCGAGAAAAAGACTGCCAAAAGCTAAATGGTTGATTTTCTTTTAATCATTCTTTTAATCGCCACCCCGCTTGCCTTTGGCACAGTGCATACTCCCGCAATCATTATCTTTTCCATTTTTACAGTAGTTATATTTAACCTGTGTTTCCTGAATTCAACAGATAACTTAAAAGCATTAATCAAGTTACCGATAGTAAGATGGAGTATTCTTTTTACGGGATTAATTATCTTTCAACTAATTCCTTTACCTAAGAATATCCTTAAAATTATATCTCCGGCAACCTTTAAACTCTACAGCGATTACTCCTTAACCTATACCGCAACTAATGCCTGGCGGACCTTAAGCATCTATCCTTGGGCAACCATTTCAGAACTGATTAAACTTATCAGCTACGGACTAATATTCCTGGTAGTTTTAGGCAGGATAAAATCAACCCCGCAGGATTCACGCCACGCGCTACCCACGAGATTCTTACTTCTTGGCGCCTTAACCGGCATACTCTCAATTCTTTTTCACAGCTTGTATGATTTTAATCTTCATATCAGCGCCAATGCCTTTTATTTTGTAGTCATCTTAGGCATCCTGGCAGGAGTAACTCAATATAGGGATACGGGTTTTAATCACCGCTTCGTCCAGAGAATTGCCGATTCCATCATCTTTATCGGTTTCTGCATCGCCCTATTTGCAATCGTCCAGAGATTCGGCGCGCCGGGAAAAATCTACTGGGTAATGCAAATGGGGGATGGAGGTTCTTTCGGCACTTACGTGAATTACGACCACTATGCCGGCTTTATGGAACTCTGCGCGCCTTTAGCCATCGCCGCCTTCTTAGGCAGTATTGCCCAATCCTCATTTTTCCGTCAGGAAAACCTAAGAAAAAAAATCCTCTGGTTTTCATCGAGCGAAGCCAATAAAACCCTGCTCTATTTATTTCTCTCCGTAGTGATGGCCGGCTCATTATTCTTATCCAAATCCCGCGGCGGGATTATGAGCTTTATCCTCTCAATGCTAATATTGTTTTGGGTAGTAATAGCTAAAACGCGCAAGAAACCCAAGAACCGCCTGATAATCTCCATTATCGTTACTATTCTGCTTATTGCCGCAATGATTACCTGGTTAGGCCCGGAGCCGGTTCTAAAGAAGTTTCATCTTCTCTTTGATAAGGGGCTTTTCAGGATGGAGGGACCGATTGGCATCAGGATAAGTTTTTATAAAGATACGCTGAATATCATCCGCGATTTCCCGGTTCTGGGCACAGGTTTCGGGACTTTCAGCAGCATCTTGCCTAAATACCGCACTTTTATATATTACACTAAATTCTTGCGCTATACCCATAACGATTACCTGCAGCTTTTCTCTGAAATGGGTTTTTTGGGCGGCATATTCATCGCGCTATTCCTGGTATTTTTTATGAGAAGATATCTTTGGGTCGTGAAGAGGTTAAAATGAAAAAGCTAATTATTTTATCCTTAAGCTTTGCTTATTGCATCTATTTAGTTTCTATTTTAGCCGCAGACCTTTATTCTCAACACACATCTTCCATCACCCCTCGTCCATCGTCCATCGAACTAAACTACATCAATCTATCTATACACCTCAACCCCCTTAATTCCGAATATTACTATCAAAAATACCTTCTTAGTAAAACAGGGACTGTCCCCGCAGTTGGTGCTCCCGATACCAAACCAAGGGGACTGTCCCTGAATTATCTTCAATCCGCCATTGAACTCGAACCCACCAGAGCCGCATACCATATGTTCTACGCCCTGGCATTATTAAAGCTAACACCCATCGTCCATCGTCCATCGTCCATCACCCATCAAGCCGTTATTCTACAAGAGCTCCACCGCGCCGTCACTCTCAAGCCCTTCAGTAAACTCTACCAAAAAATCCTCAACGATTATTTACCCTCTTTACAGTCTCATCCTTAGCCTCGTCCATCATCCATTTTTCTGGAAGATTTTATGTTTGAGCTTACAATACAATAGGCTGCAAACTTGAAATCACAATTTGTGATTTCAAGTTCAAGGTCGCATTTTGCGACCATTAAACAGCTTCTTGAGCCTCCCGAACCTCCCAAGCGCCGCATTGGCTTCCATTCGTAATTTCAGTCTTAACCCCAGCCTTTTCATTCTGACTTGGTATTCTTTTAACCTTTAAATAATCCCGTTAGATTTAGACTCATCCTACGTCTATTGATAATAGAGGAGGCAAAAAATGTTAAAGTTAATCACGGCAGAGGCAGTAGCAGACAGGATTCTTGTTCTGAGAGGTAAGAAGGTTATGTTAGACAGAGATTTGGCGCAATTGTACGGAGTTTCGACTAAGGCTTTGAATCAATCAGTCAAAAGGAATATGTCACGTTTTCCGGAAGATTTTATGTTTGAGCTGACGCAGAAAGAAAAACAGGAACTGGTCACAATTTGTGACCGGTTCAATCCTTTGAAACATTCAACGGTTTTACCTTATGTATTCACTCAGGAAGGCGTTGCTATGCTTTCCAGCGTCCTTAATAGCGAACGAGCGATTAAGGTAAATATTCAGATTATGCGCGCCTTTGCGCAATTCAGGCGCCTGCTTCTAACTAATACTGATCTGCGAAGAAAGATAGAAGAAATGGAGCGTAAATACGATAAGCAGTTTGCGATTGTATTTAACGCCATTAAACAGCTTCTTGAGCCTCCCGAACCTCCCAAGCGCCGCATTGGTTTCCATTCGTGAACCTATAATGGAAGAAAAAAGTAGCAAAACAGGAAAAATAAGCACGGTAAAAGAGCTCAACGTATATAAGCTTGCATTTGAATGCGCTATTGAAATATTCAAACTTACTAAAGGTTTCCCAAAAGAAGAGACTTATTCTTTAACTGATCAGATACGGAGATCTTCGCGCTCTATATGTGCTAACTTAGCTGAAGGCTGGCGTAAGCGTAGGTATGTAGCGGTTTTTCTCAATAAACTGACTGACGCTGAACAGGAAGCAGCGGAAACGCAGACATGGCTCGACTTTGCCTTACAATGCGGATATATCGACAATGAAACCTTCGGGCGCCTACACGAGCAATATAACCATATATTCGCTATGCTTTTTACTATGGAACAAAAAGTCGACTCTTTCTGTAGGTAGTTAGCGTCCCCCTTCATTTTTCATCCTTCATCCATCGTCCTTCACCCTTCGTGCAACACAACCTTGACTTAAATAATAACTTATGTTACACTTGTTCTCTACGTGAACTAATCAAACCTATGGATAAAAAAGAGCAAATCCTCAATTCCGAAAAATCCCTGCATTTGCTTAAGGAAATAGAACAGACTCCCGGCCTTACCCAGCGGGACCTATCTAAAAAGCTCAATTTAAGCTTAGGTAGGATAAATTTCCTTATCAAAGCCCTTGCTGCCAAAGGCATAATCAAAACCCAGAATTTCAAGAACTCCAAAAAGAAGCTTGGTTATCTTTATCTGCTTACTCCGCGTGGTTTAGAGGCGAAACTTGAGCTTACCCACAAATTTTTAAACCGCAAAATAGAAGAATACGAGAAGCTAAGAAGAGAGATAGAGGTGCTAAATAGAGAGATCAGTTCGCTTAAGCCAAGCGAAATAACAGAAGAGGTAAATGCGCCTTGACAAATTAAGATATATATTGTATACTTTTATACATAGAGTTGTATTATAATCTACAATTAATTGTATGGAATACCGTATAGAAAAACAGGGATTATGGGATAGGCTCAGCGCCTGGGATGGTTTCTTGAAGAAGAAAATCCATTTGATTGCCTGCGGGGGGACTGCGCTTACGCTTTTAGAGGTTAAGCCCTCTACCAAGGATATTGACCTTATGGTGCCGAATATAGATGAATATGAGTATCTTATTGGTACCCTGAAGCAATTAGGTTATAAATCCGTAAGTGGCTGGGGATGGGATAAGGGCGATGGTTTTATCTTTGATTTATTCAGGGGAAAATCAGTGCATACTACGGAATTATTGGAATCTCCTTTGATAAAAGGCAACCATATCCTGGTAAAAGAATTTAGCCGGATTTACTTAGGAGTCTTGAATTATAATGACTTGATTATTAGCAAACTATTTAGAGCTAGTTCAGTAGATATTGATGATTGCCTTATGCTGATACGAAGCAAGAAAGATGAGATAAACTTTGAGTTGCTTAAAGAGCGTTTTCAGGAAACAGCGGCGTTTGATGTTTCGCAGGATAAAGTGAATAAGAATTTCGAGCATTTCTTAAGAGTGCTCAAAAAGGAAGGATTGTTTAATGAAAAATGACGGACTTTTAAAAAGAGTCAGCGCGCTGGGGTTTCCTTTGTTTAGCCTTGATGAAGGGCAGGATGTAAATTTGACCTTGGCAGATATGGTTAAATCCAAGGATCTGCGTATGTGGGAAGGCTTTCCTGTAGTATTAGCCAATAGCGCTGAAAAAGGCTTGTTTAATTATGAATTAGTTACCCGGCATCTTGGTTCTTCTCTTAATAAAGCTTACGCGGATTCGCTTATGGTTATGTCTCTTGCGGTATATAGGTTTTTTAATCTTACGTTTACCTGGGCCGGGGAGTTTTACAAATCCCTTTCAAATAAGAGAAAAGAGGAAGTTTCTGGCCTATTAGAAAAACTTAAGAAAAATAGTAATTTTGCCGTTTGCGGCAGAAAGATGTCAGCAGAGAGGCTGAAATCGGTATTTAATAATTACCTTCACCAATCAAGCGTTAAATTGAATCAATTGCTTGTGGTAAAAGATGATTTAAGCCTTGAGTATGCATTATCGCAAGTTTTTTCCCCTAAACAGAAGGAATTATTTCTTAAAAAACTCAAGCGGGAGAAGTTAACTAAAACTGAGAAGGAATATTTCTCAAGAGCAGTAAAGAAGAAAGTCCTTGCTTTGGCTAACCCGGAATTGCACCTTCTGTCGCAGAGATTATTGGAGTAAAAAGGTCACAATGCCACAATGTCACCACGCCACCCGTAAAAGCTTTTAGCGGGCGATCTTGCGACATGATGTTCTGGTGTCTTTACTTGGTATCTTGGATACTTGGGATTTGGGATTTTACCAATTAACAATTGGTCAATTCTACTGCCCAACCTAAGAGTGCAGAAGAAGAAATGTTATTAAAAATAACTTGAAAAACCCCTTATTTAATGTATACTTATACCATATAATAATATAATATGATGATTAAATGGATACCAAGAACATGATATTGTCTAAAAAGGATACTGGGCTTTTAGAGAGCGTGATCCTGCGCTATGGCAGGATTGTTTCTTTTGATCAGCTAAAAGATATCTTTAAGAAAGACTATTCTCTTGCCGAAACAAGAAACCGCGCTTCGCTTCTGGCAAAACTCGGCTGGCTTATCAGGCTTAAGAGAGGGCTCTACGCGGTAGTTACGGATATAGGGTCTCTGGCATCCGGAGATATTTCATTTTATACGATAAGCCGGGCTTTAAACAAAAATTCATATATTTCTTTTGAAAACGCGCTTCAGCATCACGGCATGTTTGACCAGATGCTTTCTACGGTAGGCGCGATTACGTTTAAGAGAGCGCGCAAATATAAGATTAAAGATACGAGTATTCGTTTTTTTAGGATAAAGAGAGAACTATATTTTGGTTTTACTCAGGAGAGGTCCGATATCGGCTTGGTAAATATAGCCAGAAAGGAAAAGGCTCTTTTGGATATTCTTTATTTCCGCTCAAACCAATATTATGCCGGCCTCGTGTGGGAGAAACTTTCAGAATATAAGAGGGGAATAGATTTTGGCCTTTTAAAACAATATGCGAAAAAATTCAACCTTAACGTTATACGGCAGGCAGGATTCTTCCTGGATCGCTTGGGGATTGATACAAGCGATCTGAAGAAGATTATTTCCGGTAAGACCAGCTATAGCAGGATGACAAAAGGCTCTAAAGATTTTGACGCCAAATGGAGGCTGTATTTTGACCATAACGTTATTAAATAAATCGGATTTGAGCATCTTTAACAAGCAGGTCCTTAAATATAAATTAGCCGACGCCGAAAAGGATTATTTTCTCGCGGTTGTGTTAAAAATTATCTATGGCTCTGTACTGCGTGATAAGCTCATATTCAAGGGCGGCACGGCAATTCATCATTGCTATCTGCCTCAGTCAAGATTCTCTGAAGACTTGGATTTTACTTCTTTGGACAAGTCAATCACCCTGGAAGAAGTAAAAACGGTTCTTGAATCTCAAGATTTCCTTGAGGTTAAAGAGGATTATGCGTCCCAAGCAACAATAAAGATTGAACGCCTTAAATATTCCGGCCCTCTGAATATGCCGAATTCGCTTAAAATAGAGATAGACTTTATGCAGAATGTGGTTTTGCCGGCAAAAACTCTCCCCTTTAAGAATGCCTGGAAAATAAATGCTAAGCCTAAGGTTATGGATATTAAGGAAATATGCGCGGAAAAGATACGAGCCGCCAGTGGGCGCGCCCGCTATAGAGACTTCTATGACTTGTTCCTGCTTTTTGAAAGCTTCGAATTTGACATTGAAGCGGTAGCTGGGCTCATTAAGCAAAAAGAAATCAGGGAACCCATTACGCGGATTTCTATGCTTAATAACTGGAAAATCGCGAAAAAAGAGAAGGAAGAAGAGCTCTCCCGGATTTATTACGCCAGAGATATTAGCGACGTTGATATTGAAGAGTTAATTCAAAAATTGAAGATTAGTGTAGGGTAGAAAGCCTCCGCCGCGGCTGGCCCAACCCAAGAGTGCGGAAGAAGAATTAATAAAAACCTGAAAGGAAAAATAAATGAAAAAATTTGCCTTAATCGGCGCGGGATATTGGGGAAAAAATATTCTCCGTAATCTTTATGAGTTAGGCGTATTGCATAGTGTTTGCGATAACAACCCGAAGATAATAGAGGACAATAAAGAAAAATTTCCCGAAGTTAACTACACCGACTCTTTTGAGGTTATCCTTAAGGATCCCCAAATAAAAGCGGTATTCATCGCCACCCCCGCAATTACTCATTACAACCTGGTAAAACAGGCAATCCTTGCCAATAAAGACGTCTTTGTGGAAAAACCACTCTCCCTGACTGTTAAAGAAGGCGAGGAGCTGGTGCAGTTAGCGCATGCTCAAAAGCGCATCCTGATGGTTGGCCATATACTGCAATATCATCCTGCTGTGTGTAAACTAAAAGACATGATTTTTCAGGGCGAGCTCGGCCAGATTCGTTATGTGTACTCAAACAGGCTGAATATCGGTAAGCTGAGGACAGAAGAGAATATCCTCTGGAGTTTTGCGCCTCACGATATATCGGTAATCCTGATGCTTTTAGACGAAGAACCGGTGCGGGTTTCTGCTTTCGGAGGAGATTATCTCAATGCCGGCATCAATGACGTTACCTTAACTACCTTAGAATTTAGAAATGGGGTAAAAGGCCATATTTTTGTCAGCTGGTTGCATCCTTACAAAGAGCAGAAGCTGATTGTTGTCGGCTCAAAGGCTATGGCGGTATTTGATGATGTCAGCAAAGAAAAATTATTTCTTTATCCCCATACTATTGAATGGAAGAACGGGAAAATTCCCATAGCCCAGAAAGCCGAATTTCAAGTTGTCGCGATAGAACAAGGCGAGCCCTTAAAATTAGAGCTTCAGCATTTTATAGATTGTGTTGAATCCAGAAAAAAGCCCAAGACCGACGGCAATGAAGGGATGAGAGTTTTAAAAGTATTGGAAACCGCCGAGCAGCCTTTTTTAAACAAGGCTTCTGCTAAATTCCCCCAGGAGAAATTTTTCATACACCCTACTTCCTGTGTAGATGAAGGATGCGAGATAGGAGAAGGCACACAGGTTTGGCATTTTTCCCATATCTTGAAAGGTTCCCATCTTGGAAAAAACTGCAAGATAGGCCAGAATGTAGTAATAGGCCCCAACGTCAAAATCGGCAACGGATGCAAAATCCAGAATAACGTCTCTATCTACGAAGGTATAACTCTGGAAGATGCGGTTTTCTGCGGTCCGTCCTGCGTATTTACCAATGTCTTTAATCCTCGCAGTGAAATTCCCAGGATGAATGAACTCAAAAATACCTTAGTCCGCAAAGGCGCAACCATTGGCGCTAACGCTACCATTGTCTGCGGCCATACTTTAGGCAGATATTGCTTTATCGGAGCGGGGGCTGTAGTAACTAAGGATGTCCCGGATTACGCCTTAATTTACGGTAATCCCGCCAAAATAAATGGCTGGATGTGCGAATGCGGGGTGAAACTTAACTTTAAAAAGAATAAAGCAGTGTGTATTGCCTGTGGTAAGCACTATAAACAGTCAAAGAAGAAAGTAGAAAGGGTAAAATAATGGCTGCAAAGATACAAATGACCGATCTCAAAGCTCAATACGATTCCATCAAACCCGAAATCGACGCCGCTATCCAGGAAGTCATTAACGAAACCGGCTTTATCCTAGGCAAGCAGGTTGCGTTATTTGAGGAGGAAATCTGCCGCTACTTTGGAGTTAAATTCGCCGTAGGCGTTGCTTCCGGAACTGATGCCTTAGTCCTGGCGCTGTTAGCTTCAGGTATCGGCAAAGGCGACGAAGTTATCACTACTCCGTTTACCTTTATCGCTACTGCCGAGGCAATCTCGCGCTCCGGCGCTACTCCGGTATTCTGCGATATTGACTATGCCACGCTGAATATTTCCGCGGATGAAATACGCAAAAAAATCACTCCCCGGACTAAAGCCGTGCTTCCGGTGCATCTATACGGTCTGCCTTGCGCAATGGATGAAATTATGGATATTGCCGGAGAACATAACCTTAAGGTCATTGAGGACTGCGCCCAAAGTTTCGGCTCGGAGTTTAAAAAGAAAAAAACCGGCACTTTCGGTGACTGCGGGTGTTTAAGTTTCTTTCCCGCAAAAACCCAGGGTTGCTTCGGAGACGGCGGGATGATTATTACCGACAGCGAAGAAATCGCCCAAAAAGCAAAAATGCTGCGCAACCACGGCTCAACCAAGAAATATTACTATGGTATGCATGGTTTTAACAGCCGGCTGGATACCCTGCAGGCGGCGATACTGAGGGTCAAACTCAAGTATGTTGACCAATGGATTGAAAAACGCATTGCCAATGCTGGACTGTATAACCAAGGCCTAAATAGTATTCAGGGACTATTCCCGCAGGGGATTGTCTCTGAATGTAAGCACACCTTTAATTACTATACTATTCGCGTAAAAAACAATCGTAACGGACTCCAGGAGCACCTCAAGGAAAAAGGCATCCCTGCAATGGTCTATTATCCGGTCTGCCTGCATCTGCAGGATGTATACCAAGGTTTAGGCTACAAAAAAGGTGATTTACTTATTTCTGAAGCCGCGCAAGAAGAGGTATTATCACTGCCGATGTATGCGGAATTGTCACAAAAGCAAATTCAGATGGTTCTTGAGGCAGTGCGAACGATTGAGAAGTGAACTAGAAATTATGAAAAATACAAAGAAAATTACAAGTATTATCGGCGTACGGACGCAAGCTGAGAATAAATCTTGTAAGAATATAAGAAAGAAGATTCTAGGTGTCTCATTAGAAAATTGTGTTCATATTGCTGGGGTATATAATTTTTTACGAATAGCAGAAAAAATTGGTTTCAGCGTAAAAATAATTGGAATTTCCGCTTCAGTAGATTCTGTTATTGAAGCGGTGAAAGAAGAAAAGCCTGATATTTTGGCAGTTAGTTACAGGCTAACGCCAAAAAATGGGAAAAAGATTTTGCAGTATTTTCTAAAAAAAATTAAGGCATTTCCCAAAGTTAAACTAATGTTCGGCGGACTCCCTGAGCTTGTTGTATACGCGAAGCAGACAGGAAGATTTATTGCTTGTTTCAAGGGCGATGAACCTTATGGTGAAATCGAAAAATTACTTAGTTGTTTTAAGACCAGGAGAAAACTTGTTGATGGGGCGTTAAGTAAAAAGCATAGTACCAGCTCTGTTATTGTTAAAATCGAAAGACTTCCGTATATTGCGAACGGATACTATTATCCTTTACTGAGGCATCATTTTGGTCTTTCCTCTTTGGAAGCCACGGTCAAGGGAATAAAAAAAATTGCCGAATCAGAAGTACTTGATATTATCTCGCTTGCACCTGACCAAAACGCGCAGGA
>Ga0315283_10002912_pt1 | contig 14496 bp, 7 predicted proteins | sample YL17G09_0_MG_FD_204541 | JGI IMG/M metagenome (GOLD analysis project Ga0315283, IMG submission 204541) | Sediment microbial communities from Yellowstone Lake, YNP, Wyoming, USA - YL17G09_0 | ecosystem: Environmental > Aquatic > Freshwater > Lake > Sediment | place: USA: Wyoming | collected... | reverse complement strand
CATCTCCACGCTGCTGACCCTCATCGTGATTCCGACGATGTACTTCGTGCTCGACCGGAAGACGTACGCGCCCGTCCCGGCGGCGGGGGAGTAGGCCATGCGGCTCGCCGAGCTGTCCGTCCACCGTCCGGTGACCGTCTTCATGGGGCTGGTCAGCCTCGTGGTGCTCGGCGCGGTAGCCCTGACGCGCCTGCCGCTCGCGTTCCTGCCGACGGTGGATGCGCCGATCATCGCGATTTCGGTGCCGTACCCGAACTCCAGCCCGCTGCAGGTCGAGCGGGAAATCGTCAAGCCGCTCGAGGAGGCGCTCTCGACGCTGTCCGGCGTCAAGAAGCTCACCTCCACGGCCAACGCCGACTCGGCGCAGCTGACCCTCGAGTTCAGCTGGGGCCAGTCGATCAGCATGATCCGGCTCAAGGTCGGTGAGAAGATCGACCAGATCCGGAAGGATCTGCCCGTCGACGTCGAGCGCATCAACATCCAGACGTTCAACACGGCGCAGATTCCGGTGGTGGAGGCGCGCGTCTCGGCGCCCGGCATCGATCTGTCGCGCAACTACGACCTGCTCGAGGAGCGCGTCGTCAACCCGATCCGGCGCATCCCGGGCGTAGCCCGCGTCGAACTGAACGGCATCGCGCCGCGCGAGGTGAAGATCGACCTGATCCTCGACCGCATCAAGTCGCATCGCCTCGACATCGGGGCCCTCGTGCAGCGGCTCCAGGGCGCCAACCTGAACGTGGCCATCGGCCGGATCGTGGACGGCACCCAGGTGCTGCACGTGCGCACCTTCGGAGCGTTCGAGGACCTCGAGGCCATCGCGAACCTGCCGGTCGCCACAGGCGCCCGCGCTGCCACCGCGGCCGGATCGGACCGTGCCCGCGCTGCCACCGCGGGCGGATCGGACGCCACCGCCGCCACCGGCGTCGTGCGACTGAGCGACGTGGCCGAGATCACCTACGAGGAGCCCAAGATCGATTTCGGCCGCCACCTCAACCGCAAGTTCGCCGTGGCCCTGGCCGTCTACAAGGAGCCGACGGCCAACACGGTGGACGTGGCGGGGGCGACCACGCGGCTCATCCAGGGCGAGATCGCGCGCGATCCGCTCCTGAAGGGCGTGAACCTGTTCGTCTTCCAGGATCAGGCGGAGGAAATCGTCAACGGCCTGCGCGGCCTCACCGAGGCCGGCATGGTCGGCGGCGTCCTCGCCATCATCGTGCTCTACCTGTTCCTGCGCCGGTTCGACACCACCTTCATCGTGAGCCTGGCCATCCCCATTTCCATCGTGGCCAGCTGCACCGTCCTCTATTTCCTCGGGCGCAATCTCAACGTGCTGTCGATGATGGGGCTGATGCTGGGCGTCGGCCTGCTCGTCGACGACGCGATCGTGGTCCTCGAGTCCATCTTCCGCTATCACGAGAAGACCGGCGACGCCCGCCAGGCCGCGATCTTGGGCACCTCGGCGGTGGCCATGGCCGTCATCGCGGCGACGACGACCACCGCCATCGTGTTCCTGCCGCTCATCGTGGGCGAGAAGACCGAGCTGCAGATCTGGCTTGGCGAGGTCGGCATCGCGATCACGCTCACGATCTTCTGCTCGCTCCTGGTGTCGCTCACGCTGATCCCGCTGATGGGATCGAGGATCCTCAGCCGCCGGCCCTGGCACAATCCGCGCTGGATCGCGTGGCTCACCGATCGCTACGAGTCGATCATCCGGCTGACCCTGCGCCACCGCCTCCTGACGTTCGGGGCCACCGTGCTGGTCCTGGCCGGGACGGCAGGCCCGTTCCTCCTCGGCCTCGACACGGCGATGAACACCGGCGGCCGGAACGACCGCATCCGGGTGCTCTACGACTTCCGGGACTTCCACTTCAAGGAGGACGCCGAGCGCGTGGTCAGCCGCGTGGAAGACGCGCTCTACGCCCGGGCGAAGGACATCGGCTTCGAGTCGGTCTACTCGTACTTCGGCGAGAACTCGGCGCAGACCACCATCACGCTGCGCCGCAAGGACATGAACGACCGCGAGGCGCGCGAGTTCCGCAAGACGATGCGCGCCTGGCTGCCGATCGTGCCCGGGGTGCAGCTGCGTTTCGGCGACGAGGACGCCGAGGCGGGCGGCAGCACGACCACCTTCACGGTCAGCCTCTTCGGTGACGACGCGAAGGTGCTCGAGCGGCTCGCGGTCGATGCGGCCGCCAGACTCGCGGCGCTGCCCAACATCCAGGACGTGAAGTCCTCCACCGACGAGGGCCGCGAGGAAGTGCAGGTGTCGCTCGACCGCGCCCGCGCCGCCCGCTACAACCTCGCGCCGCGCGATCTGGCGCAGACCTTCGGCTTCATGCTGAACGGCACCCGCCTCCGGAAGTACCGCGCGGGCGACAAGGAGGTGAACGTCGTCGTGCGGTTGCGCGAGGAGGACGTCCGCCGTGCCGATGACCTCCGGGGCCTGACGCTGGGCGATGCCCGCGGCCAGACCGTCGGCACCCTCGCCGGGTTCACCATGGTGCGGCGGCCGACCGCCATCCAGCGCGAGGATCGCAAGACGCGGGTGAGCGTCGGCGGCACCTACGAAGGCAAGAACTTCAGCGACGCCCAGGAGACGATGCGCAAGGCCATGAACGACATGGCCATGCCCACGGGCTTCACGTGGTCGTTCGGCCAGCAGATGGAGCAGCAGGACCAGCAGAACCAGCAGATGCTGGTCAACCTCCTGCTCGCTCTCGCGCTGATCTATCTCGTGATGGCGGCGCTATTCGAGTCGATCGCGCACCCGATCGCGATTCTCATCTCGATCCCGTTCGCGCTGTTCGGCGCCGTCTGGTTCGATTACCTCACCGGCACGCCGTTCGGCCTGATGTCGCAGATCGGCCTGCTCATCCTGATGGGCATCGTGGTCAAGAACGGCATCGTGCTGGTGGACCACATCAACCAGCTGCGGCGCGAGGGCCTGACGCGCGCCGAGGCCATCGTGCAGGGTGGCCGCGAGCGGATGCGGCCCATCCTGATGACCGCCGCCACGGCCATTCTCGGGCTCGTGCCGCTGGCCGTGGGTGACTCGGGCATCGGCGGCGCCTACTACTATCCGCTGGCGCGCACCGTCATTGGCGGGCTCACGACCTCGACGCTCCTGACGCTGGTGATCCTCCCGTACATCTACACGCTGGTCGACGATGTCGCGGTGTGGCTGCGGCTGGTGTGGCGGCACGGGGCGGCCAGGGCCGCCTCGGTCAGTGCCGGAGGCTCGGCAGCGGTTCCGGCAACCGCCGGAAATCCGAGAGGATTTCAGCGTTCCGCGGGTTGAAAAAATGAGAAAACGGCCAGAAACCGACGCTCCATCAGCGTGCGCGGTCTGGCATCTTGCTTGCGTAATATAAGGGTGTTAGCCCACCGGCTGGGCTTCGACGGTAACGGATGGGGGCCCGTTACCGCTGGGGAATCAGACGGTGGGCTATTCTTCTGTACCCTACCTCTCGTCGTCGGCACCCTTTGGGACCGCCTTGACGAAGGCGGCGCGCACCGGCGGCGGCATCACACTGGCCGGACCGCGCACCGACTTCCAGACGATCTCGTTCAGTTCCCGTTCGGGCGCGAGGTCGGCTTCCGCCAGGTACATCCGTGCCGAGGCAGCGGCTCCCCAGGCGTTCACGGCGTTCTTCTCGGTGAGGTCCATGCGTGAAGGCCTGGCCTTGTAGGGCACCAGGACCGGCGTGGCCTGGAAGGCGTTGTACATCGGCGTGGCGGCCGCATCGAGCTGGCTCATCGGCGGGAGGCCGAGGATGAGCTCCATGGTGCGCAGCATGCCCGCGGTCGTGTAGAGCGTGCTGTCGACCGAGCCGCGCCGGATGAACGGGCTGATGGCGAACGCCGGCGAGCGGTGGGCATCGACGTGGTCCGGCCCGTTCTGGGCATCGTCTTCGAGGACGAAGATGGCCGACTCCTTCCAGAACCGGCTCTGGCTGATGGCCTCGACGACCCGGCCCAGGGCGTCGTCGTTTTCCGCCACCATGGCTCGCGGCGTCGGGTAGCCGGCCCGTGTGCCGGCGGTATGGTCACCGCCCAGCCGGATGATGTTCAGGCGCGGGAGCTGGCCGTTCTGCTCGAACTGCCGGAACTCCTCGAGCCAGATGTCCACGCGCTTCCCGTCGGGGATGAAGAGGTCGTACGGCGGGAACTTCGGATGGACGCGGCCCTTGAGGCCGGGCACCGTGGCGACGACCTCACCCTTGCCGGTGTCGCGGTCCTCCTCCGGCTCGGCGCCGCGGCTCACGAACTCGCCGTAGCTGCGGACGCTCACGCCGGCGCGGATGCAGGAATCCCAGATGTACCCGTTCATGGGCGCCGTGACGTTGCCGTAGGCGTTGCGCATCTTGCCGCCGCCTTCGCTCAGGTAGCGCCCGCCGCGGCTGCCGTAGTTGGTCGGCCAGATCTTCTCGACGAAGTCCGTCGCGTACGCGCCGGTCGAGTAGGCGTGGCCGTCGTAGCTGACTTCCGCGTCGACGTAGAAGTTGTCGAACGTGACGAACTCGCGCGCCAGCGCGTGCGCGTTGGGCGTGGTCTCCTCGCCGAACAGGCAGAGCGTGGGGTCGCCGTTCCCGCGATCGAGATCGCCCAGAACCTGATCGTAGGTGCGGTTCTCACGGATGATGTAGAAGACATGCTTGATGGGAGACACGCCGCCGACCTTCGCCGGGATGGGCGACGCGACCGGGGCGGACACGGGAGCCAGGATCGACGCAGCCGACAGCGGCGTGAGCCCGTAGACCGCGGCGGTCATGGCCTTGAGCGCGGCGTCGTCGGGCGCCTGGATGATCGAGAGCGAGCCCTGGAGCATCGCGCCCGAGTACTGCCCGTCGCCGGATCCCGGGATGCCGGGCTGGGCGCCGCGCGGGTTCGGGGCCGAGGTCAGGCCCTTCCCGCTCAGGACGTAGATGCGCGATCCGTCCCTGCTGAACTGCGCCGCCGTCGGGTACCAGCCCGTGGGGATGAAGCCCGAGACGGCGCTGCGGTCCGCGTTGCTGACATCCACCACCGCGACGGTGTTGTTGTCGGCGTTCGCCACCACGAGGCGGTTGCCGTCGGGCGACAGGCCAAGCGCGTTCGGGGTGGAGCCGGGCGGGATGTTCGGAAAGAGCGCGATCGAAATCTGTTCCTTCGCCGCGAGCGCCGCGGTGTCGACGACCCACACCGCGTTCGTGTTGGCGCAGGCCACGAACAGACGCTTTGCGTCCTTCGAGAACACCATCGCGTTCGGGTGCTCGCCCACCACTACCTCGCCGCGCTTGTCGAGCGTCGCCGCGTCGAATGCCAGCACCTTCGCGCCGCCCCAGACAGACACGTAGACCGTCTTCCCATCAGGCGACACGACGCACGTGTACGGCTCGGCGCCGACATCGACCGTGCGCCGTACCAGCCCCGACTTCAGATCGACCATCGTCAGCGCCTCGCCCAGCACGTGCACGGCGTAGAGATAGCGTCCGGACGGGTCAATCGCGATGCCGCCGACGAAGCTCTGCTCGACGGGTTCGGGCCGGTTGATGCCGGGCATCGGGCGCTGCGTGTCGCGCCCCAGCGCGTACACGCCGCCCGCCGTCAGGCGGTTGGACGCGACGTAGAACTCGTTGACCGTCGTCTGGCCCGCGCCCGACGAGAAGACGCGCCGCCCGTCGGGATGCCAGGCCAGCCCGAGCCATGCGTGGTCGAGCGTGGTCTTCGACGCGATGTAGCCGCGGGTCAGGTCCACGACGGCAAGCGTCGGCTTGGCGTACCCGTTGTTCGTGATGATGAGCGACTTGCCGTCGGGCGACTCGATCATCGCCAGCGGCAGGTCGCCGACCAGGATGTGCCGCCCCGCCGGCTGAATCTTCCAGCCGTTGGGCAGCAGCGTCACGCCCTTGCCCTGCGCGCCAGGCCAGACGGGCGGGGCCGGGCCGCGCTGCGCCACCGATCCGACGGCGGCGGCGAGGACGAACATGAAGACGACGGCGATGGCAGTGTAATGGCGCATCCGGAGATTCTACATCGGCGGACGCCGGCGCCGGCAGACGCAGGTCACTGCGCAAACCGCTCGACACGGCGGACAGGGGCCCCGCTTTCGACTTAGCGCTCCCGATCTAACGCTAAGTCGAGTGACAACGCGCCGGCGGCGCGTTGTCCGCGGGGTCAGCGTCGGCGTTCCGTCGGCGGAAGCGCTGGGTCCCCAACCCAGCGCGGCGTTCGGCCCTTCCGGCGCATTTGTCGTGCATTCCGGATCACCGTGCTCGCATGGTTTGCTTCGTGACCCGCGTCAGCCGGCTTTCCCGAGCCCCGAATCCCGAGCCCCGAACTCCGAACCCCGAATCCCGAATCCCGTCAGGGATGCCGCCCCAGCAGCCGCAGCACCCCGAGCGACATCGCATCGACGTAGGTGATGAGCAGCACGCCGACGCCGGTGATGATCAGGAACGGGACGATGTGGCGGTACAGGGCCGTGAGCGGCTTGTTGAACCGAGACGACGACAGGAACAGGTTCAGCCCGACCGGCGGCAGCAGGAACCCCATCTCGAGATTCGCCAGGAAGATGACGCCGAGGTGGATCGGGTCGACGCCGAACTCCTTCCCGATCGGCGCGATGATCGGCGCCAGGACGATGATCGCCGAGTAAATCTCGAGGACGCTGCCCAGGATGAGCAGGATGATGTTGAGCGCCAGCAGGAACATCACCTGCGTGTGGACGTGCAGCTTGACCCAGGACAGGATCAGGTCCGGAATCTGCGCGTCGACCAGGTAGCCGGTCAGCCCCATCGCGATGCTCAGCAGCGTGAGCACGGCGCCCATCAGGCCCGCCGCCTTCAGCGCCACGTCCGGCAATTCCTTGAAGATGTGAATGTCGCGGGTGATGAAGCACTCGACGATCACGGTATAGGCCAGCGCGACGGCCGCCGTTTCGATCATCGCCGTCATCCCCGTCGCGAAGATCCCGACGATGATGACCGGGAGCATCAGCTCCCACTTCGCGCCCCACGTCGCCGCGCCCAGTTCCCTCCACGAGAAGCGGATCTTCTGCCGCTCGGACTTCACGCCGATCAGCACGCCGTAGCCCGCCGTCAGCACCACCAGCAGCAGGCCGGGCACCAGGCCCGCGATGTAGAGGTCCTGCGCCGGCACGGACTGGCCGGCGCTGGCGACGACGCTGTACAGGATGACCGGGAGGCTCGGCGGGAAGAGCAGGCCGAGGCTGCCGGCCGCGGTCACCAGGCCGAGCGAGAACCCTTCGGAGTAGCCGTCCTTGCGCAGGATGGGATAGACCAGGCCGCCCAGCGCGATGATGGTCACTCCCGAGCCGCCCGTGAAGGTGGTGAACATCGCGCAGACCGCGGCCACCATCACCGCGATCCCGCCCGGCATCCAGCCGAAGGTGGCGCGGAAAAACCGCACCAGCCGCTCGGCCGCCGCGCTCTCCGCCAGCACGTACCCGGTGGCCGTCAGCAACGGGATCGCCGGCAGCGTCTCCGAGGCGACGAGCCGGTAGACCTCCGCCGACACCGCGGCCACCGGCGTCCCGTCGCGGAAGAAGAGCAGCAGCGCGATGCCGCCCATCGCCACGAACACCGGCGCGCCGATCAGCGCGGCGGCCAGGATCACCAGCGCCAGCGGCCAGACGTTGGCCGCCAGCTCCGGCGGAAGCCAGCCCATGGCGAACACGGCCGGGATGGCGGCCAGGGCCAGCAGGCGGCCCCACCACGTGTCGGACGCCTTCCAGGCGAAGACGACGGCCATGATGGCCAGCGAGAGCGGCATGATCGCCTCGCTGACCCATTCGGGCACGCCGAACGGGAACAGCTTGGGGTCGATGGCGTTGGCCCGGACCACCTGGGCACTGGCGTACGACAGGACGCCCGCGACGCTGGCCGCCACCGTGTTGGCCAGGAACCGCGCGAGCGTCTTGACGACGCTGTGACTGATGAACTCGGCCGTCGACAGCGTGAGGTGCGTCGCCTGCGTGGCCGCCGCCAGGCCCCCGACAAACGCCAGCCACAGCGTCAGGTGACGGACGTAGACCGAGGCCCCGGGCATGTGGATGCCGGCCAGCTTCGGCCCCACCAGCGCGGCGATCGGGATGAGCGTCGCCAGCGCCAGCGTGGCCACCAGGACCGACTGTTCGGTCCGCTTCAGCGCGATCGCGAGCGTCTTCATGTCTTCGGCGCCGCCTTCTGCTTGCGGTACTCATCGCGATACCGCAGCGCTTCGTCGAACGCGTCGGCCGGCACGAACCCGCCGCGGACCTTCGGGTAGAGGCTCTCCGCGGTCTTGCGCCACAACTCGACGGTTGCGGCGTCGACCGTGACGACGGTCAGGCCCTTCGTTTTCATGGCCGCCACGTCGGCATCGCGGCTCTTGCGGATGGCGTCCTGCAGCTTCGCGCCGCCGTCCTGGGCAATCTTGAGCAACTGCGGCTGCAGATCGGCCGGAACCCGTGCCCAGGCGTCCTTCTTGATGACCGTGGCCCCCAGCAGGAGCGCCCACCGCATGTCGGTCATGTATTTCGCGTTGGCGTAGTAGTTGGTCAGCGCCGCCACCTGCGGCGGCGCGCCAAACGCCTGCGTCAGCCCGGTCTGCAGCGAGGTGGGTAGCTCCGTCGACGGCAGCGCCACCGGGTTGAAGCCGGCCGACTGCCAGATCTCGGTCGACTTCGGATCGCCGGCCCAGGAGAACAGCTTCAGTTTCCGGAGGTCGTCGGGTGTCGCGACGGGCTTCTGGGCGAAAAACTGCACCCAGCCGCCGTCGGCCCAGTTCAGGACGACGTACCCCCGGGCGAGCATGCTGGCCTCCAGCCGCGGGCGCATCTTGTCGAGGACGTAGTAAACCTCCTCGTAGTCGTTGTACGCCATCGGGATGGAAAGGGCGTACACGGACTTGTCGATCTCCGCGACGCCTACCGACGTGAGCACGGCGGCGTTCAGGGTGCCCAGATTCATCTTCAGGACGACGCCAGGGTCGTCGCCGGCGGATCCGCCGGCATAAAGATTGACCTTCACCCTGCCGCCCGAGACCTTGCCCCACTGCGCGGCGACTTCCTTCAGCACGAGGTGCCACGACGATCCGTCCGGCACCAGCGTCGCCATCTTGATGAGCAGCGGCGCCTGCGCCGGCAGCGTGGCCGTGGCGATGACGACGAAGGCGGCGGCGACGGCCGCAACCGTGATGACGCGACGCAAGCGGGTCAGTTTCGGAACCATGATGGCAGTCTCAATTCATGAGAAGCGGCCAGAGGGCGAATCCGTCCGGCCGGGGCTGTTCGACGAAGAGCTCGTCCACGCGCGAAAGCAGCCAGCGGGCGCGCTTCTGCCCGAGGACGTTGGCCAGCCGCTGCTCGGGGGCGGCCTTGGCCACGTCGATGGCCAGCGCCTCGTTCAGCAGGGCTTCGAATTCCTTCTTGTTCTGCGCGCCGACCGAGACGCTCTCGGCCCACGTGACAAACGGCGACACGCGCTGGCCGCGGCCCAGCGCCTTGGCGCGCTCGAAATGCGCCTTCGCCTGGTCGAGCGAGCCGCCGACCGAGGTCCGGCCGCCTTCCCAGGTGATGAAGAAGTCGTGGAGCGAGCCCATCTCCCACGCCTCGTCCAGGCTGATGGCCCGGCGCATGAGCGCCTCGATGACGTTCTGGTTCACGGAGAGGGAGGAGTCGGCCTTGTCGATCGAGAAGGCCGCGCCCCAGGCGGCGGCGGTCCAGTAGAGCAGCGGGACCTGCGTCTTCGTGGTCTTCGCCAGGGCCGTGGCGGGATCCTTGATGAGCCGCTCCCGGAAGCCCGGGCTGTCGACCTCGAAGGCCCTCAGGCCGTAGTCCAGGGCGCGGAGGTACAGCTTCTTGGCGCGAGTGCGCATGGCCGTGGCGCGGTCCAGGTCCTGCGCCTCGATGTAGTCGGCCTCCTGCTGGATGAACGCGTAGCCGTACTGGGTGAACCCGCTGCAGGCGGCGGTCAGCAGGCCCTTGTGGTTGGGCGACGAGTCGATCAGCGTCTCGATCGTCTTCAGCGCAAAGGGCACCGCATCGCGGATGAGCTCGGGGTCGTCGTCTTTCGCGAAGCCCGAGGTGCCCTCGGACAGCGCGTTGCCGAGCGTATTGATAGCCATCGTCTTGATCGAGCACCCGCCCATGGCGAGCGCCACGACCAGAACCGCGCCGACCCGTGCCGATCGCGTCATTGCTTCGTTCATAGGCCTCCGTGCCGGATTTATCATTCTATGTCAGCCGGCCCATCTCGGCTTCCTGTAACATTGGGGGGAGGCCGTGAGACCCGGTCGCCGTGGAACGACAGCTTGCCGGTCAGGGAGCGCCACCCAGCATGATCCTCGAGTCCGTCCGCGTCGAGAACTTCAAGTGCATCGACGATTCCACCGAGTTCTCCATCCGGTCCCTGACCGCGCTGGTGGGCAAGAACGAGTCGGGGAAGACTGCGGTGCTCAAGGCGCTCTACCGCGTCAACCCGATCCTGCCGACCGAAGCCGAGTTCCACGACACCGAGTACCCGCGGCGCCGTTGGGCGACTTACCGGCAGCGCCGGCAGAAGACGCCCGACCGGGTCGTCACCACGACCTGGCAGCTCGAGGACGCGGACATCGCGGTCGTTACCGAGGCCCTGGGTCCGGACGTGCACGTCAGCCCGAAGGTCGTGGTGAGCAAGGGCTACGACAACCGGCTCCGCTGGCAGATCGACATCGACGAACGGCGCGTCGTCTCGAACCTGGTGCGCGGCGCCAAGCTCGAAGCCGACGAACTGCGCAACCTGTGGACCGTGACCAGCATCGCGGAACTGGTGCGGGTGATCCACGCGATGGAGTCGCCGACCCCGGCGCAGGCGGCGCTGCTGGCGGACGTCCAGAGACGGTTCCCCCGGGGGACGCTCGATGACCAGGCCGTCGCGCTGCTCGAGGCGCGCCTGCCGCGGTTCCTCTACTTCGCCGAGTATCACCGGCTGCCGGCCGAGGTGGCCATCGACGAGCTGATGCGCCGCAAGGCCGCCAGCCAGCTCAGCGTCGTCGACACGATCTTCCTGGCGCTGCTGGAGCTGGCGAACACGACGCCCGAGGAGCTGCAGCAGATCGATCAGTTCGAGTACCTGGTGGCCGAGCTGGAGTCGGTGTCGCAGCGCATCACGCGCGAGGTCCTTCAGTTCTGGAGCCAGGACAAAGCGCTGGAAGTGGATTTCCGCTGCGATTCGGCGCGGCCCAACGACCCGCCGCCGTTCAACACCGGGTACATCCTGCGCACGCGCATCCGGAACCGGCGGCATAACGTCACGCTCGGCTTCGACGAGCGGAGCGCGGGCTTCATCTGGTTCTTCTCGTTTCTCGTCTGGCTGTCGCACGTCCGCCGCGACGCGGGCCACGACTACATCATCCTGCTCGACGAGCCGGGCCTGGGGCTGCACGCCCGCGCGCAGATGGACATGATGCGGTTCATCCGCGAGCAGCTGCTGCCGGCCTACCAGGTGGTGTACACGACGCACTCGCCGTTCATGATCGACGCCGAGCACATCGACGGCCTGCGCACCGTCGAGGATTCGGCGTCGGGTGCGACCGTGCTCGGGACGAAGGTCGGCGACCGGTTTCTGAGCACCGATGCCGACACCCTGTTCCCGATCCGCGCGGCGCTGGCCTACGACGTCGCGAGGCGCGCCGTCGCCGGGCCGCAGACGCTCCTGCTCGACCGGCCGAGCGACATCCTCTACCTGAAGTGGTTCTCGCGCGAGCTGCAGCTGCAGAGCCGCGAGCACCTGGATCCGGACTGGAGCCTGGTGCCGATCGGCGGGCTCGACGCCATCGCGCCGTTCGCCGCGCTGTTTACCGGGCAGGATCAGAAGATCGTCGTGCTCACCGACGGCCTGATGAGCCATCCCCGCCGGCTCGAAGGCCTGAGGGAGCGCGGCCTGCTGCAGTTCGGGCGGATCCTCCGGCCCGCGTTCTACGTCGACCGCGAGGACGCCCAGATCGAAGACCTGCTCGGGCGAGCCCTGTACCGCGAGCTGGTCACCGGCGCATACGGCCTGCAGGAGTCGACGATCCTGTCGGGAGACGACGGCATCGGCAGCGACGGCCCAGGGCCCCGCCTCGTGACGGAGGTCCAGCAGCACTTCGCCTCGATGCCGCCGTGGGCGCCGCGCTTCGACAGCTTCGCGCCGGCATCCTATCTGTTCGAGAACACCACCACCCTGCGCCTGGGCCTGCCGGGCCTCGAGGAGGCGCTCGACCGATTCGAGAAGCTCTTCCGCGATCTCAACAGTCTCCTCACCGACTAGGGCCCGCCGGAGGATCCCATGGCGATCGACTGGAGTGACGTCCGGTACCGCGGGGACGCGAAGGACGTCGAGGAGCTGATGACCACCTACCGGGTGGCCGACTACCTCGAGACCTACGAAGAGAACCGCCGCCAGATCGACCAGGGCGTCCGCGAGCGGCTGCTCAAAGAGGGCATCCGTCTCAGCCAGCGGCTCTCGCCGCGCATCTACCGCGTGATCGGCGAGGTCTGCCAGGCCCTGTGCCTGGAGTCGCAAGCCGAGGTCTTCTGCCTGCCGTCGACCGACATCAACGCGTTTGCCGTGATGGACGTCCGCAAGGACACCACCTACTCGCTGGTGGGCATCACCGCCCCGGCGCTCGAGCGGCTCGAGGACGCCGAGCTGCGGTCCATCCTCGGCCACGAGCTCGGGCACATCCTGTTCGGCAACAACCGCCTGGCGGCGCTCATCTCCACCGACGCCGCCAACCCCTCGGTGACGGTGCTCCCGGCGCTGGGCGAGAGCCTCTATCTGCGGTGGCGCAAGAAGGCCGAGATCAGCGCCGATCGGGTGAGCGTGCTCGCGAGCCGCGATTTCAAGGCGACGGCCACCTCGCTGCTGAAGGCGACCTTCGGGTTGAGCGAGCGGAACCTGAATCTCGACGTCGAGGCGCTGGTCAACCAGGTGGACGAAATCCGCGGCCGCCCGGAACTGATGGAAGAGGTCTTCGCGTCGCACCCGCTGCTGCCGATCCGGCTGAAGGCGGTCGAGCTGTTCTCGCGCTCGGCCAAGGCGCAGCGCGCCGGCTATCCCGTCGAGGGCACGCCGCTGGGAGACGACCAGCTCGAGGACGCGATCGACGACCTGGTCAAGCTGACGCGGCGGTATCCGTTCCAGCCGCTGCACCAGGCCATCATGCGCGCGGTCGCGCTGGGCGGCGCGCTGCTGCTGGGCGCCGACAAGGACGTCAGCGACGAAGAGGTGAAGATCCTCGTCCAGATTCTGCACAAGTGGTTCACCGACGAGCCGGAGGCGGAGATCATCACCGACCGCGAGCAGATTGCCGCGCGGCTGCCCGAGGCGCTGGCGGCCGTGTGCAAGGACGGGCAGCTCGACGACAAGGGCTTCATCCTGTCGCGCCTTGCCGATGTGGCGCTTGCCGACGGGGCGTTGATGGACGCCGAGAGCGCGCTCATGCTCGACATCGCGAAGCAGCTCGAGATTCCGACGAAGATGGCCTACGCGATCATCGTCGGCTCGGCGCAGTCGGTGGGCTTCCGCACCGATGTGAAGCTCAATCGGATGGCCGAGGAAATCCGCCGCTCGATGGAGACGGGACTGAAATCGTAGCGGCATCTCCGGGCGTATGGCTCTCCGACGTGCGGGGTCGCACGAACTCCACTGCGTGTCTCGAATCGAAGCACGGCCAGCGATTCTGTCGGCGGACTCACGATTCCGATTGACAGCCGCTGTTTGCTGGCCTAGCTTGTTGATCGCATACTTTCTCTTCCTCAGTCGTACCCGCTTTTATCCTCCGATGCGTTTCGGCTGTCTCGTCCGGGTCCCGCCGCCCGGCGAGTGTTCGTCATATCGTCTACTCGCGCTCGGCGTCGCGTCCTGAGCGGACCTTCACCTCACCTATAAGGCCGCCAGGCGCGTGTCCCCCAGGCGTCGTCGCTCGTCCAGACCACTCTCGTCGTTACGTTGCGTCGCCGGCGGCTGAAACGCCTTGGCGCGGCGCGTCACTTGTTCGTGGAGGCTTGTCATGGTCGGGAAACTCAACGGATCGACTGCACGCACCTTAAGTGTCGTTCAGCTTCTGGGAACCGCAGTCGCCTGCGCGGCGTTGCTCCTCATCGTGTTCGTTTCGAGCGCGCCTGCGCAGACCGCCGGCCGCAACGTGAACATGGTGTCGGGAACGAAGTGGCCCGATGGCGATCCGTACCTCCAGCGCCAGAACGAACCCTCGATGGCGGCCTCCACCCGCAACCCGCTGCACTTGCTGGCCGGGGCCAACGACTACCGGACGGTGGATATCCCGTTTGTGAACGGCGCCGACATTACCGGCGACGCGTGGCTCGGCATGTTCAAGTCGTACGACGGGGGACAGCGGTGGATCAGCACGCTGCTGCCGGGCTATCCGCAGGATCAGTCGATCGCGGGTCTGGCTTCGCCACTCAAGGGCTATGCCGCAGCCGCCGATCCGGTGGTCCGTCCCGGCACGCATGGCTTGCTCTACTACAGC
>Ga0315283_10002909_pt1 | contig 14501 bp, 9 predicted proteins | sample YL17G09_0_MG_FD_204541 | JGI IMG/M metagenome (GOLD analysis project Ga0315283, IMG submission 204541) | Sediment microbial communities from Yellowstone Lake, YNP, Wyoming, USA - YL17G09_0 | ecosystem: Environmental > Aquatic > Freshwater > Lake > Sediment | place: USA: Wyoming | collected... | reverse complement strand
TGTCCAATTTCCATCAGGATCCTTAGCGGGAATGCCTAAAAGGGTATCGGGGATCTTATCCCAGGTTGATACTTTATAGGGCAGGTACAATCCCTTGTCGATACCGGTCTTGCCATATGCATAACCGACATCAACGATATCAGGAGCTTGAGGACCTGTGTTGCCTTTATTGGCTTCGATGGCGGCCAGCTCATCTGCAGAGCCAGCGTTTTCATCCAATGAATTGATCTTGACACCGGATGTATCTTCAAACAACTTAAAGATCTCACCGTAGTTTGCCCAATTTGCCGGCGTGGCGATGATAGTTACCATGCCTTCCGTCTTGCAGGCATCGATGAGTGATTGAGGAATGTCCTTCACACTCGTTCCTGATGTGCTTGGGACAACAGCTGGGGGATTCGTGGCTGCGGGGGCTACAGGTGCAACCGTTGTTGCTGTGGCACAACCCGAAAGTATAAAAGTAACAATCAACACAAGAGTGATTATTTTGAAAGCGACCTTACTAGTTTGCATTTTCTTATTCTCTCCTTAGAAATGGATGTGAAATAGATCAATATATAACGGTTGATAATAATATTTAGATATATTTATTCGTTCCACCTCCCAGATCCATAACGGATTCATATTTTTACTCCTCAAAAGTCCATGGCTAAATATTTAGCAACTCATGCTTGGGGATGAGGCAATAATTTGAATATCATTATTAAACCACAATTATTTAACATTCGTTATGGTATTCATCGATTATAAACCAAATTATCCTTTTCCTCCACACAAAGCGTATGGTATTGTAGTTACTCGACAGGGATCTCCTTGTATACCTTTTCTATCTGTATACCTTGTTTCCTACGATAGTAGCTGAAGCCGAAGTAAATCGCCCCTGCGAGTAGATACATAATCAACATGAAGATCATCGAGTTTACATTCGACCAACCGATGGCATATGTGCCGACCGCAGGCAAGGCTTCCGGGAGGACATTCGGGTCCCAGAACCATACTACCAAGAGCCAATCCAGGAATCCTAGGAAGATCAACCCCGCCAGAGTGACCAGCGGCATTGCTTTACTCTTCGAGATCCCCTTGACAACCTGCACCAGGATCCATAGCAGGATACCTGCATTTGCAATCGTCAAAAGGCTTAAAAGGATCACCACAAACCAAGTTAGCGAGTCTGCAGCTAATGCTCCCAATCCACTAAGGATCGTCCAGGCATCCTTGAAGGAAATGTAAATAAGGTAAATTGAGAATATAGCGTATATGGCAGTAACGACCCCCCCAAACCAGGCGGGAACTTTATATTTGGCGATTGGTGAGCCGTCAAATACATCCTTTGCTCTCCACGGCATGACGATACCGGCGATGGTAGAACCGAGGAAAGTGATCGCAATCACGACTGTGGCATCCAAGGTCAGTGTATTAAAGCCGCCTACCTTGTAGGCATAAAGTGCCGAGACGACCATGGCTGGAATTACCATGAGCAAGAGTGCATAAATAGGCGTCTTGGTACGTGGCTCGATCTTGGAGACCCATTCGGGTAGCATTCGGTCGATAGCTGCAGCGAAGATCACCCGCGTCGAGCTCAGGAACAGTGTCCCGGACCAGCCGAACCACCATAGGCTCATCAGTAATACGACGATGAACATGAGCGCCGGGCTCTTAACCAGGAAGGTAGCAAACAGCGCCGGGTAAGGCCAGATGGGCAGGGGAGGTGGGGTAGTTGTGTAACCGAAGCCCCAGTTCCAGAAGGCGCCATTCGAGTTATTGTAAAACTCCCAACCAATGGTTTTGCCTATAAGCAGGAAGAAGATCACCGCTCCTACCGTGGTCACAACGATTGCCCAAAACATACCTGAGAAGTTGCGTTTATAATCCGATGCGCCACGCACCTCGCCGTACAGGGTAGATCCCCAATTAGGCCATAAATTGAAGAAGGTCAGCATCGGGACCAGTACGATGCTAACACCAATGGCCAGTGGGAAGAGCGGACCAGCAACCGTACCGGCGTCAACACCCGCTTGCATGGTTGCTGCATATACATCCCCGGCTGTTGCACCAAATTGGGGTGCCATAGTGTTGTAATTCGCGATGAAAGTCGCATTATTACCGAACAGAAGCAAGAGGAATACAATTGCCAACCCAATGGACCCCCCAATAAAACAGAACTTCTGTATCCGGGCGTACCACTTCATGCCAATAGCAATATAGAAGAATACAATGATACACACAGATAACATGCCGACGAATTGGCCATCAGGTGTTAAAAACCACAAAGCCTGCTCCTTGAGACCAGCAATCGCCAGCAGGGGCGTATACACTTCATAGGTCAGCATCTGACCATAAAGAGGTGTCCATAGCCACAGGATGAACCACCAACCAGTGACAGCCAGTATAAAACCAATGGCACGGTTCAGGATCCGGCTTTGCCAGACATAGTCGCCACCGGCACGGGGCATGGCAGAAATCAAACTGGCGTAAACGATTACTTCAAACACAGTGAAGATGGCTCCGATCACGACGCCAGAGATAAGACTGCCCTGAAGATAATAACAATAAGAGAAGATAAAAAGCCCGAGGGTGATCAGGTTGATCGAGAAAGTGGCGTAGATGAACGCATCAAACACAGACCAAGCTCTAACCAGTCCACTTGCTTTGCGAACGAATAAAGAAACGTCACTCATTGGAAACTCCTTTGTAAGTTTTTCTGTAGCCCCAGAGTACGACCAGGGGAGCATATGATTAGAAAAAACTACGGATCAAACCTTCTTCATTTTTGCTAAATTATTTCATTTTCAATAATATGCCTCCTTTCCTTGATACTTGCAAATGATCCAATATTACCCCGTTGTAAGTAGATAATTACCCACTTTTTGGGGTTTGAGTTCGATCACCGCGCCATTCAGCATACCCTGCTCGTACATGCTACCAGGGTTGATGCATAGTGTCTTCTTGTATTTACGTGTTCCCTTTCCCTCGTGAATATGCCCATGCAAACCAAGCAATGGTTGATATTTATCGATTACGGTCATAACTGCACGGCTTCCAACTGACACCATGGAGCGACCTGCATAAGCGAGACGCAGATCTTTTGTTAATTCCGGTGCTTCGTCCAAACCGCTCCCATACGGCGGGGCATGCAGGTTGAAGACCGCCTGAGAGGGATTCCTCACCTGGCTGATCACCGCCTCAAGCCGAGTCAATAAGGCTTCCTCTGGCTCCTCTCGATGAGTATTCCACGGAGTGGTGTTAGACCAGCCTGAATTAGCCATTTCGTGATGCTCATCCAATTCGATCACCTGACCTTCCAAGCTGCGTACACATTTGGACGCTGCAATCACAGCGTCAATCTCAAAAACATCATCATTGCCAGGACAAACAATGCAGCGTATTCCCGTTCCACTCAGCTTCGCATCTGCATACTCCATCCAGCGTTGTAAGGTTTTGATCACCTGGTCCATGAAAAGCTCGTCCATCTTTCCCGGAGAGGAGGTAACAGATTGAACCTCATCCGGGTCGGTCACATATGGATAATAGCCACGGTTCTGGATGGTCTGAACCATCTTGTCAACTTCTTCTTTTCCATGTAGCATGGTCTCCTGCTCTAGCAGGGTCACCTTGTATGCATCACCACCTTGGGCAATGATTGGGATGATAGCCTTTCCGGTCATATCACCACCTAGGACCAGGGTATCCACCTCGTAAAACTTGGGTGCTGCCAGGAACTTTTTCCAACAGATCTCCGAACCGTGCACATCGGTCGCAAAATATAATTTCATTGGGGAATCCTCTCCTGCTTGATTTGTATTTCTGCGTTTTACCTCATTGACCAAGATGACTTAAATACCTTGTGGCAATTCCAGCTTTCCTGGGACTAGCTCTGGGAATTGTGTCCTGATGCGTTGCTCGACTTCTTCAGTGAAGTTTGCTGTACTTTCGTGTGCCAGGATCTCAAACACACGCTGCATAGCTCGAGCGTGTGTATCAAGGGATCCTTTCTTTTCCCAAGTCTCGCGTGCCTCCCGGTCTGCCAATCGGGTAAGCAGTGCTTCGCTCTTCATTCGTTTTTTCGTGTGCGGACTCATCATGAACGACCCACCCGGTTTCACCTGTGCAATGACTTCCAGCGCAAGTTCCTCTTCACTAAAGAATATTCCATGTTTCAGGCGTTTAAGCATCAGAGCGATTTCATCATCGATTACCGCCTTGGCAAAGTCGAATGCCTTCAAGGCATCCAGCAGCCCGCCCATATTAAACATGTCTACCCCACCCAGGACACCCGCTACTGTCGACATACCTGTCTCATATCCAGACTGGGCGTCATTCATTTTGGAATTTGACAGTCCGATATAACCGCCACAAGGGACATTATAGAAGCGTGCCATCTGGGCAAACACCATATGCAACATTCCACACTCAATACCACCGGAAGCATAGGCACCTGTGCGCATATCAGCCACAGTTGGCAAGGTTGCATAGATCGTTGGGGTGCCTTCCTGCACCATTTGCATCAACACCGATATGGCGAGGAATTCAGCGTTGCCCTGTGCCAGTGTACCTGCCATAGACATCGGTGAGGTCAGACCTGCGTTAGGTACGATGGATGGGTAGACCGGTAGTCCTTGCTCACAGAAGAAGATGATTGCTTCGGTGGAAAGCTGGTCCATTGTAAGTGGTGAAACGACCGGGCAGTAGTGATGGGTCACGAACGGGTGAGTGTGGTAGGTATTCTTGCTTCCTGCAACGGTATACAATAAATTCATAATCGCCAGGATATCCTGCATGTCCTTGGTGGTACTACGGATAGGTTTGAGACAATACTTTAGAGATGGATATAGCCGCGCTAGCGAAAATTGACCGACAGGAGCGTCATCCGCCAGTGTGGAAATTGAGAAGACATCGTACGCAGATAATTCGTTTATGAGGTGCGCAATGCGGGCGATATCATCTGAACGCGCCCGACGGGTGCGACCGGTAACCGGATCAATAACATCCGGCGCAGAACTACCAGTGACGATCACCGGTCCGTCTTGAGGTATGACACGGTCATACATCGGATCTCGGCCAAAAAAGGTAAATGTCGGTGGTATCATAACCCGGTATTTCTCAACTACTGTGGGCGGGATCCGGACAATTTGCATCCCAGCATCTACATGGCAGCCATGTTTTTCGAAGATAGAGCGTGCCTTTTCGTTCCGCACCAGCAAGCCAACATTCTCAAGTATCTCAAGGGATGCTGTGTGCGTACGGAAAATCTGTTCCTGTGTAAGAAGGGTGGCGAAGTTAATCAATGAATTCTCCTAATGAAGGAAATAATCATCTAAAACAGAACACTCTACTGAGAGTTGTGTTGCCAATTCTTTGATCTCTGCAATGGGAAACATTTTTAGACCGGGGCGGGTTACCTTTAAACTTGCGGCAGCCGTCGCAAAGCGAACAGATATTTCAAGATCCCATCCCATTAATAATCCATAGATATAACCGGCCGAGAAGGTAGCACCTGCACCACAGCCATCAACGGCTCGAACCTGGGGGGCATGAACACGGATAGCCTGCTTACCATTCACCGCCAGACAGCCTTCATTTGCCATGGTGATCAAAACAGTCTTTACACCGATCCTCAACAGACTTATTGCTACTCCCAGTGGTGGAACATCCCCACACTGGGCTGCATCGGTTACCGCCTGGCAAATGGCTGCTCGTTCTGCGTAGCGCTTCAATAACTCTGGGTTGGCATGTCCGTATTCAAAATTCAGGAATACAGGAATTTCCAAACGAATGGCTTCATCCATTGCACGAAGGATGTGGTCGCCATCGTACCAATCCACATACAATATTCGTGCACCTTCAAGGATGGAAAGGTCAGCTGTGTCTAGAGTATCCAAAACATTTGGTGGTCGCTGCCAGAAATATGTACGGGCACCTGTCTCATCTGAGACATCAACTTCCCAGGGAGTCTTGATATCTCCAGAGAAGCGTACTTCTCCCTGAACGTCCCATTCTTCAAGTTGACGGGCAAGCTGGTGACCGCGCGAATCATCTCCAAGGATGGTACCGATCATTGCTGTTGGTAAATCCCACTGCCTTAACAAGCAAGCAACAATAGCAGCATCATCAAAGATAAACTCGCTGACCTCCTTGACGAGAGCTCCGGTGTTATGTATGGGGAGCTCCCCAACAACCATGATAGTTACAGGCGTTAGCATGCCAAATCCAACGTAGACAGGTTGGGGATTACTCATTCTCTTATGAAGTTCCTCATCTCATCTCGATGCCATTGAATCAACGCTTTGAATAGATTAATAAGTGATTACTTCCTCGTTACCTGTTAATCAGGCTGTCTAGAAGCTAATAAGGCGTTATGAATAGCAAATGGATGGGTTCTTAATCCATATAATTTTACACTTTTTCCTAAAACATATTACACTCGAAGGCGTTCACCTTTTGGATCGAAAAGCACTGTGGTTGTTACTTCTCCTGGGAAGCTTCCCTCAATCAGGTCCACTACAATACGCGTACCGGTTTTTGCCAATTCCAATGGCAGGTATGCATACATGATATTCTTCTTCAGGGTGTATCCGTAGCCTCCACTTCGCACCCGTGAGATGATCTTCCCAACATGGTAAACAACCTCACCACCATAGATTTGGGTGAACTCATCACCATCTAAAACCAGGGTGCAAAGCTTGCGTTTCAATCCTTCTTGTTTCTGCCTGACCAACTCCTCCCTGCCAATAAATTCTCCTTTTTCGAGGTCGACACAGAAACCCAAGCCAGCCTCATATGGGGTTTCAAGTTGAGTGACATCAGCAGTGTAATAGCGATATCCCTTTTCTAGGCGCAGAGAATCGAGCACCTTATATCCACCAACCTCTATACCAAATTGCTTACCTACCCTTAAAAGTGCATCCCATATAAGGGTTGCACGATCTGTAGGAATATACAACTCCCATCCCAGTTCACCAACATAGCTAACCCGCTGAGCCAATAGACTAACACCGTTGATATGGATTGTCTTTGTCTGGAGATATGGCATGGTCTCGTTAGATATATCATCACTTGTTAGCTGTTGAAGAACCAAACGGGCTTTTGGCCCCCATAAAGCCAGGCAAGCCCAGTCCTGGGTGATATCGCGGACTGAAACGAGACCATCATCTCCCTGCTGATGCATCCTGAGCCAGGCAAGATCATTCCCAATGAAAGCTGAACCAGTAATTACCATGAAACGGTCCTCAGCAAGACGAGAGATTGTCAGGTCAGCTTCCACACCCCCACGTGAGTTAAGGAACTGTGTATAAATTACTGATCCGACCGGTTTATTGATATCATTATCTGTAACGCGCTGTAATAATGGTAACGCACCAGGACCATTCAGCTCGATCTTACCGAAAGAGGAAAGGTCGAAGAGGGTAACACGTTCGCGTGTAGCTTGATGTTCTTTTCCAACGCGTTCAAAATATGGTGGGCGATTCCAACCCCACTTACGTTGGTCAGCTCCCATCCTGCGCCAGGGTTGTTCAGGATTGAAATAATTGACCCGCTCCCATCCGAATTTCTCTCCAAAAACTGCCCCCATTTCCTGCAGGCGATAGTGGACCGGGCTAATGCGATGCGGACGAGCCCACTCATACTCATCATTTGGGAAACGTAATCGATAATAATATTTAACACCTTCTCGAGTCCGCTCTGCCGCATATTCCGGATTGGCATAATAGTTGCCGAAACGGGTAGCGCGGTAGGCATACACATCAAGGGTCGACTCTCCACCAACTATCCATTCCGCCATGAGTTTACCAATCCCCCCAGCGCCACCATATCCATTTAGAGACATTCCTGCTGCAATCCACATTCCACTTGTGCTAGCCATTGGGCCGAGCATAGGTTGGCAATCCGGGGTATATGCGCCCGGATGACAGACCAGGGTGATGATTCCTGCCTGATCCAAAAAAGGGATACGTCGGATAGCACCTTCCAGCAATTGTTCGAATCTATCATAATCTGCGGGTAAGGTAGTTCCACCATGTTCCCATGGCACACCGTCGATCCAACGTGCCAATGGGTCTGGCTCGTAGCCGCCGATCACCAAACCACCTGCCTCCTGGCGCATGTAAACCAGATTATCTGGATCCCGTAAACAGGGAGTATTGGGAGAAAATTCGTGTCCACTGACAGCTTTTAAGGCTATGTGTTGATGATCCACCGGAGTGGTCGGTATATGCAAACCTGCCATCGCTGCCACCTGGGGTGCCCACATCCCGGCAGCATTAATCACAATTTCCGTGCGGATGCGACCTTGATCCGTAAGCACGCTTTTTATTTCACCCTTGGGGGAGAGTTCAAACCCAGTTACTCGGGTAATAGTTTTTACCTCAACACCCATCTCCTTGGACAAGCGTGCCATCGTAGTTGTCGTGGTATATGGGTCCAGCTGCCCGTCACGGGGTAGATATATCGCACCGTATAGATTGTCCCTGCTTAGCTGGGGCATGATGGTTAAAGCTTCCTCCGGTGAGATGATCTCCACATCCATACCAATTGCCTTGGCGCGACTTACACTACGGCGAAGCTCCATGAGCTGATTCTCGGAGGAGGCTACTCGCAAGCTCCCCACATGCTCGAAGAGATCTAAACCACTATATAGCTCGATACTGTATTTGCGAAACTGCATCAAGGTTTGCGAGGTGGCAAACTGTGTCACCAAGCCGGCTGCATGAGAAGATTCCCCACTTGCAATCTCACCTTTCTCGCATAAGACCAGGTCTGTCCAACCCAGCTTTGCGAGGTGATAAGCGATGTTTACACCAACGATACCCCCGCCAATAATGACGACATGTGCTTGATCTTTCATCAATCCGTTCCACCTTTCTAAAAATTAAGATTGTACATTTTCAAGCCAGGTGGGGAATTCTTTTGAATCCATTTTTTCAACTGCCCTTCCCCAACGTTCAACCGCCCACCCCCAGAAATCATACTCAATTTTTGATATCTTAGACTGGATCGCAGCCCAGAGTGCCCAACCAACATCTGACATGATCATGTATAACTTCATCCTGGATATCATGTTCATTTTCAAACTACCAAAATAAGCTTCACATACCTCAGCGATGCGATGCTCATCATAGTTTAATTCCTGGCAGGTATTTCCCAACTCAAAGCATGGATCATTATTCCCACTATACTCATAATCGATGATATACAAGGAATTGCCATCAAAGATGTAATTCTCAGCTAGTAGATCATTATTGCAAGGTCGTGTAGGAAGAGGATGTACAGCTACAGCCTGTTCAATGCGCTGAATGGTGGGTAATCTCTCTGGATAGCCATCGGGTATGTGAATATCCCGTTTTTTACAAATATCAAGGTAATACTCAGTCAGACGAAACATATTAAAATCGGTTAGAAAACGCGGACCACTGTGTAAACGCGAGATGGCTTCGGCTATTTTTGTAGGCATGCCCGGGGTATTTAAAGTTGAGTTAGACATGGTAGTACCCTCGAGAAATTCCAAAACCATCACCTGATATTCAGGTAAATAATAATGAACTTGTGGGCCCACACCTGTCTCAGCAGCTGCGCGAGTGTTAAAGTACTCATTTTGCCGGTCAACTGCCAATAACTGAGTACTCTCACCAGGAACGCGCACAAAAAAAAGTTTCCCATCAACCAACACTTTATAATTCGTGTTGGTTAATCCCCCCGAAACCGGCTCAATGCAAACACTTCTTCCCTTCCAATCTTCAATTCTGGTAATTACATCATCGATGATCTGCATAATGAATTAACTGATTTAAGCTACATTTATGAAAATGGTGGTCAGTGGATTAGCACTGACCACCTTATGGTTATGAAGTATAGATCTATTCAGGCGGGATCTCCTTGAATGCAAATTCCACATTGATGCCCTTACGTTTCTGTACAGCCTTAGCCCAATAGTACATGACTAGGGAAATAAGGATGACACCTAGAGCGATCAGTTGGGCGCGCAATTCGTATAAACCACCGCTAATGTCACCTTTGAGTAGCGTATCAAGCCCAGACCAGATTCCAAGAACAAAGTAGTCTGGTTTTAATAGGAACGCGGCAACCATAGACATGGCAAAGCCTGCACCGAGAACCCCAAGTGCTGACACCAAAGGCATTCTTCCGCCTCTTACCCAACCACCCAGTTTGTCTCGAAGGCTATATACTACCCAGCCTGCAATTAATAAAGCCACAAGCCGGGTGATCCAAACTAGGAAGGGAATGCTGGCGAATACCGTTGCCATGCTCCATGTTGTTCCCACAAAAACCACCAATCCGATCAGCATCAGGAGAATACCGAGAAAACCGTTGATATTATAACGACTCCCTGGTGAGGCATCATATAGCGCTTTGGCTCGGGTAGGTAAGAACGCCCCCGATAGGGCGGTCGCTGCAAAAACATAACCACAACCAAAGGTCACACCTAGGGTGAACAAAATGAACTCTCCATATCTGAAACTATATAATGCAAAGATCGGGATACTCAAGAGGAAATAAACCAGGTGAGCGTTGGCTGGAGTATGAAAACGTTCGTGCACCTTACTTACCCACGCCGGTAATAACCGATCAAGGCTCATTGCTACCATAATGCGCGTTACCCCGATGTAGCAGTTGCAAACAATCTGGAAGGAATTAAGAGTGAAGCCGATGCCGATCAGCAGAATCAACAATGGATTTCTTGTAATTGCAACAGCCAACATACTCGGAGCCAAGATAATCGTATCGGCGATCTTAGCAGCAGGGTCCACATACCAATAACCATATGATGCGACCACCTGACCTTCTGTCCCGGCTGCATGTTGTAAGGCTACTCCCAGCAAGGCAAGCAGAAGTCCCGCGGCTATCAGAGCACCGACCATGATGAAGACTTGATTTTTAAATGAACGCGCCTCTTTAATCTCACCGTTCTGTTGAGCACTGTAGGTAGCCCATTGCAGGCTCTGCCATGCCACAGGCGCGACCAACAGGGTCAGCAACCAACTAAAATTCGGTGATGTGTTCACGCCAGCGGCTTGCGCTGATGCGAGTGCAGTCTGATAAAACGTGGATGATTCTCCTACGGCAGCAGCAAACTGATTTAGCTTTTCGGCAAAGACTGAAGCCGGACTGGTAAATAGTATGAGTAATGTAGCTGCAAATCCAAGCAGAATACCCCACCACAGCACATGCTGGAAGCGGACATAGTTCTTGAATCCTGTCACGAGAAGAAGTGCCCCGAGGAAACCGTTTAAGAGGCTAATGATGAACAAACCTGCCGGAGTCGTAGCCCACAAACCAGCAGAAATCAATGCGGGATTGGTCAACACATGTCCGAGACCCAATAGCAACGGTGCTAGTCCAAGCACAGCCACCAACCAGCCGGAGAGAGCTGTCCAAACGAGGATCCAGATCACGAATCCACTCATCACGATCGTATAGCCCCAACCTCCCCCCAAGACTCGGCTCTGGAAGACATAGTCGCCACCAGATCGTGGCAATGCTGTCGATAACCAGACTGCTGCGAATGCGATTGGAATTTCAATTAATGTGCAAATCAGAATTCCTAAGGGCACATTGCCACCAGGGAAAGCAGTTGGGGATACGAGGAAAACCCATGGAAAGATAATCCCCATCGTCAATATGTTATATACAAACGCAGAATATGGAGACATAACACGCACAAGACCGGATGCTTTACGAGTGAAGACTTCCGGTTTAGTTATTGTGGCTTCAGTCATTACAATCCTCCTTTGAAATAACAATTTATATTCTTATTTTGATTAATTGATATTTGCTGCGCTTATTGAATTAACAATCCTGTCGCTATAGTTGACTTATGATGCCCTTCCTCCTCTCTGTATGAGTATTTTTTAACCACTCGTCATTTGATATCCTTCTACCTTGCCACTGACGAAGGTCACCAGACAACCTCGTAAGATCCCCTCACCATACTCACTCCCGGGGTTGATACAGGTCGTGCGCCCAATTTTTGCTACAGACTGCGATTCGTGGATGTGCCCATGCAGACCCAACATTGGCTGGTATTTCTCGATTGCAATCCGGACAGATTTGCTTCCAGCACCGTATAAGACTGTTTGCCCACCTTGGATAATTGGTTCCGGCGGATCCTTACTCCAGTCCAACATCGGGCAGGTATCAAGAGATGAATCGATGGGTGGGTCGTGGAAGTTGAAAATCGTATGACTGAGGTCGGATATTCGGCTGACCATATTTTCAATCATTTCTCCCAACTGTTCATCCGGAATTTCTCGCGGGGTCTTCCAAGGTGTTGGCGTGCTGTAGCCAACTGAGATCATCGTGTGATCATTATCAACCTGAACGACTTCATTTTCGCAAGCAAAGAAAGAATCGGTACCATCTTTCTTAATGGCTGTTAACACCTCAGGAGCATCATCGTTTCCACCCGTTACGTAACATTTTTTTCCTGTTCCCGCCAGACGCTCTTCTGCTAGGTCTACCCAGTCACTCAACCGTTGTCTCGATAGCTGGTGAAACAACTCATTAACTGCATTTTTGTCAGCCGAGAGGCTACGAAACTCATCTTCATCCATCACTTTATGATAGAAACCTAGTGTACCCAGACGGTTGATTAGATTATCCAGCTCATTCTGTGTACTGATCTCTTCGACTCTGCCTTGTAATGTGGCACGATAATGCTCGTTCTTCTCTCTGATGATAGGGATCAACAATTTGCCGGTAATATCACCGCCCATTACCAGAATATCCACATCATAGAATTTCCCCGCATTGATAAATTTTCGGTAGGTACGCTCGGAGCCATGCAAGTCTGTAGAAAAAAACAATCGGGTTGCCTTCTTATGTTCCTTCTTAGAAAAAAGCGGCATTCGAACCTCCAGTATAAATAATTATCCCTATCAATCCGAGTATTTTTAACCCTTCAGCTGATTTGCAGATGCAATTACAATTTCCACTGAGTGGGCAGCTAGGGACTCAAGTTTGGAAGGATCAATCTCCGCATCAGTGATCAATTTATCGACCTCATCGATCGTAGCGATTTGGAAATTAGAAACCACTCCCCATTTCGTATGGTCAGCAACTATAAATAGCTCTCCCTTGGTACGTTCAATCATTAACTTCATGACCTCGGCCTCTGCATTTGAAGGAACAGTACAGCCGTGGACTAAGCTAATCCCATCTACTCCTAAGATGGTTTTATCAGCATAGACCTGTCGAAGGTTATCGATTGCAAACCGCCCTGCCAATGAGTTTGAATGAGGCTGAAACTCTCCACCAATCATATACTTTTCAAACCTTGTATCCCCGATTTCTAACATAGCAATTAGATTATTCGTGAATATTGAAATACCAGCATCACCTCGAATATGGCGGATCACTTGCGCTGTGGTTGTTCCACTGTTGATAAATACAATATCTCCATCTTCAATAAGAGATGCTGCCATTTTACCTATTTGGCGTTTTTCTTCAGGATTAGTCGTTGCCCTTTGGGTATATTCGGGTTCAAGGGTCATCTTCTGGCTGAGCATGGCTCCCCCATGGGTTCGTTCCAATACACCTTCCCGTTCCAACCACTCAAGATCTCTTCTCACGGTTGCTTCAGAGGTATTCAGCATTTCATATAATTCGTCCATCCGGACGATTTTATGGATTTCCAGATACTCCTGGATTCGCTCCCGTCGCTGAGCTGGAATGAGAGATTTGCTCATTAATTCATTATATATAAAACCAATTGTTTAATGCAGGGATTCGAATAAGAACATATTTGATTATAAAAGAATCTGCAGAAATTTGCAAGATTTTGCTTTTTTTATTATAATTGTTCTTATATTCTCCCAAAATGTACCAGTTAATCACATTTGGTCAATTAGTCGTTGGTCACTGAGACATCAGCATAGGAGCAGGGTATGTTAAGCAGTTCTATTGGGATGGGTGAGCAGGATCATGCCGAACGTGAGAAGTTTGAAAACGAGCTAAAACGTATACTTAAAGCTAGTAGTGATTCAGGTATTATTATGCGGGTTATCGGGTCCCTCGCTTTTCAGATGCACTGCCAAAAATTTGGATATTTGCAAGCTGCGATGGGACGTGCATATACCGATATCGATTTTGCAGCATATCACAAACAAACCAAGGAAATTCAGATATTAATGTCCGGTTTGGGTTATAAGGAAAATCGGGAGGTGTTTATCGTTTCAGAAGGTGATCGCGCCATCTTTGAGAAGGCGGAAATTGGCATTCACCTGGATGTGTTTTATGAAAAGCTCGCCTTCAGTCACGTGATCTATTGGAATAATCGCCTGGAAGTCGATAATCCGAGTATTCCTTTAGCAGAGCTACTGCTTGAAAAAATGCAAATTGTGCAGATAAATGAAAAAGATATTATTGACACAATTATGTTACTGCTCGAGCATCCTCTAGGTGATAAAGACAATGAGACTATTAATATCAAGTATGTTGCCGGGCTATGTAGCAATGATTGGGGACTTTGGCGGACAACAACGATGAAC